>CEUO01021280.1_pt1 | contig 73391 bp, 106 predicted proteins | sample 531391 | NCBI WGS metagenome assembly CEUO01 (sample SAMEA2622799, study PRJEB7988) | marine metagenome | isolation source: saline water (ENVO:00002010), including
GTAGAGTATGCTGATAACACACTCACAGTCAAATCTATCCATACAGACGAAGAAGAGAAGGAAGGCACTATCTATAAAGGTATTAGCAAAAGAAAATTTACCAGAACATTTACTATTGCTGATGATGTAGAAGTACTTGGTGCTGAACTTAAAGATGGTTTACTTACTGTTGAACTGGAAAAAATTATACCAGAGCACAAGAAACCAAGATCAATAACAATAAAATAAAAAAGTGTGGGGGAGTAATTTCCCCCACATACAAAGAGTTGACATATGAGTGATCCTAATATACTATTAATGCAATACATAGAAGTATTAAAGAAAGCACTACGAGAGAAAATGTCAGAACAAGTTGGCGTAAAAGAAAAAACAAAAGAGGACATTATTGTACAAGAACCTAATCTATGGCATGTGGTTTATTATAATGATAATGTTACTCCTATGGATTTTGTCATACGAACACTGAAAGACATATTTAGAAAACCAAACGAAGTTGCTTATGAACTTACTATGAAGATACATGAAACTGGCAACGCCACCGTTGCTACTCTACCATATGAAATAGCAGAGCAAAAAGCAACAGAAGTTACCACTGAAGCAAGAAATTTAGGATATCCACTTAAAGTTCAACTTATGGAAGACAAATGATACCCAAGATACAGGAATGGGTAGATAATTTGTCTATGTTCGAAGGATTCGAACTATATGAATATATTGTAAAAGATCTAGGCGAAAAACTGCAACGTGATCCTCTTAGCCAAAAATTATGCACACCAGAAACAAAAGTTACCAAATGTCAATATGACATGTTCGTGGACTATGAAGACGGCAAATGGAAAGCATATTCTAACGCATTGACGGCATCTGGGTATGCTTATATACTCACTGACATTTACAATTCAATTGATAATACAACTGCTTCAAATCTAACATTATCAGACTTTGATCCTTTACAAATGACAACTATTTTGAGTATGAATAGGGCCACAGGCTTTGCTCAAATGGTTGAAATCATGTCAAATCGAGCCAAATCACTGTAAATAACATTATGAAAAGTAATGAATGCAGTCATGTGGCACATGGCTTAGATATAAGTCCTTCGGGTAATTTGAAACCTTGTTGTATAATAGATCCTAAACAGTTTCCAAGAATGAGTCTAAGAGATTATACTATAGAGCAATATCGAAACAGTACGGCAGTCTTAGATTTGCAAAGAAGACTAGAAGCAGGCGAAAGACCAAGTGCCTGTAATACCTGTTGGAAAACAGAAGATGCAAATTTGCCCAGTCAACGTCAGATAGAAAATGCTAGACACTATGCAGGTACAAGGATATCACTTTCTATAGGAAATTTATGCAATTATAGATGTAGAATATGCGGACCGGACTCTTCTACAAAATTAATAAAAGAATGGAAAACAATCTTTGGTGAAGACCAAGGCGTACAGGATTGGTACAAAGACGATAAAATATGGACTAATTTATTAGACAATGTGCCTAATTTGAATTACCTACAAATTGTAGGTGGAGAACCATTTCTTTTAGAGATTGATCAACACATAGAATTGTTGCAAAAGTGTATCAGTTCCGGGGCGGCAAAGAATATGGTTTTACACTATATTACAAATGGCTCTGTCAGACCTACAGATAAATTGCTAGAACTAATGGATCAATTCAAATCAGTTGATATACAGTTTAGTATGGATGGCATAGAAGAGCAGTTTGAATACAACAGGAAAGGTGGAAACTGGAATAATTTTACATCTAACTTATTTTTTATGAGAGATAGATATGCACCTAATCAAGTTCTCACTATCAGTCTTACAGTATCGGTATTCACAGTATTTTATCTTGAAAAAATATTATCGTGGTGTAAACAAAATAGAATACACGAACCATTTTTAAATAAACTTTCCAACGAACCTCATTACAGAATAGGTGTATTACCAAAACAAGTCAGAGAAACTATTAAGCAACAGTGGAATAGTTCACCACATTGGAGTCTAAGAAAAGCCACTACGTGGTTAGAAGAAGATGAAAGTGACTTATTTCTTAAATTTAAGAACATTACCAGAGCACATGATCAATACAGACGTGAATCATTTGCTGATACATTTCCAGAACTTAACCAAGCGATTCAACAATCTGCGTCCTAGACACCTATAGACTTGACATTTCAGTTGAACTATACTATAATTAGATTAACTTTAATGAACGGAGAAAATGTTATGGCAACTTTTAAAGGCACACAACATGAAAAGATTCTTCATTTCTTCAAAGGTACTGGTAAAACCTTTACAACTAGAATGCTTAAATCTAGGTTTAAAATTTCTAGTCCAGGTGCTAGACTTTGGGAATTGAAAGAAAAAGGCTACGATATTCGTAGTCAAACTATCTCAACTGGATCAGTAGGCCGTCCTGCGTCTGCATATCAAGTTATGAGAAATAGGGTAGCATAATGCTACCAAACATAAGGGCGATGGTTTCATCGCTCTTTACAATGTCTGAGGAGGCAAACAATATGGCAAGACCATCAAACAAATATGTAACTTACACTAGAGAATTCGCTAACGGAAAAATCGGTGTATTTTACGCACCAGCACAACCATTTATGGTAAATGGTTCTGTAAACGGCGGAGCAATCAAGTTCGCTGATCTTAAAATTAAAAGACAAACACCATCTGGCAAACTAATTGGTAGAGGTATTGACTTTACAGTAAGAGTATTAGGAACTGGTTCAATCACTGAAGCACAAGCACTTAAAAATTCTGTTGTAGGATTATTAAGCAACACAATCGCTTCAACAAAAATTTTGAACGCCGCTTAATCACACACTAAGACTTTTGTTTGGGGGCAGTCTTTTTGCTCCCAAGCAATTTCTCTCTTTCACGATATTCGATCACAGTATTAACTTTAGACTTCAGTCTTATAATATCATTATCCAACATACGAATTCTATCAATCAAAGCAATCAAAACTGTAGATGCTTCGCCTAGTTTTGGTTTTATTTCTTTTGTCATAAAATTATACACAAAGAATATAAAATATCCCATGGCTACTGATGCCAATGTAGGAAAGCCATATTGTTCAACTAAGGCAACAATATCCATTAATCTCTCCTAGCATCTTTCTTGCCATCTGCTCTTGCAATTCTTTCTTCATCTGGTTTAAGTTCTAGAGCATGACTGATTAACAAATCAAGTTTCATCATATCATTGTTCATCGTCCTGATCCTATTGTCCAATTGTGTAATGATAGCATGAAGTGTTCCTACTTGACCTATCACAGAGCCAAGTATGTATTTCAAAATGATATAAATGAATACACCCATTACTGCTGAGGAGGCGATTGGCAATCCAAATTCTGCCAATAATGTAAAGAATGTATCCATTATATGTGTATTTATTGGCTAAATATCTGCATGTGGGAAATGATTGAAAGAATGGCTTCAGATCGACTATGGATTTATACTGCATTGGTAGGATCTTTGTTTGGCCTAGCATTTTCAACATATTTTAAAAGCACAAGATTAGGTCTATGGTTGTATGGACATTTTGATCGTATAGCAGATTATCTTGTTGATCGCTGGGGTTGGACATGGCTACAACAACCAGAAGATGCTTGGAGAAAGAAATATCCGTATGTTACAAAAAAGATCGACGAACTTGAAAAGAGAATCAAAAAGTTAGAACCTAATGCTGGCAAGTTTAAAAAGTTAGAGAAGTAAATGAAAGTTTCTGATAACACATCAATATCCATGCCAATGCGTAATTTAATCAGCATTGTTATCGCCGTAGGTATGGGAGTATGGGCATACTTTGGCGTTGTAGAACGTCTTAACAAAATAGAAACTGAACTGCAACTAATTGAACAAGACTTATCAGCGGCAACTGAGTTCATTGCAGGAGTTCCAAAAGGTGACATGGTGTCACCACAAATACAAGAATTGTTCATGCTAGTTGAATTTGTATCAGGAAATGTTGACAAACTCAGAGCACAAATGGAAGAAGAGATGCCGTTGATACTTAAAAATGATATGGTTATACAGTTTCATGAAGAAAGATTAATTGACCTAGAACAAAAGAACGGAACACACTAATGATAGAAATGGTTTTTGCAATGTTAATGATTCAAAATGGCACAACCATTGAATATGTACCAACTGCTGGTATGACAGATTGTCTACAACAGAAACGTGTGGTGGCTAGATCAATAGGTGAAGATCAAGAAGGCATTTATCTACAATGCACACAACTAAAAGCAGAATTGTATGAAGACTGTGTCGGCGACACTTGTAGAATGAAAATTAAAAAAATAATAGACTAGTATTAGATTCCTAGGATTTCCAATAAATATGTGTATGATAACGAGAATCTTATTAATATTCGTATGGCTAGGATTGACTCCTGCAATGGCTGAAAGTTTGTCTTTTAGTTTTGGGAATCCTGCATTCAGTGGTGAAGGATATAGTTCACACGTTCTATCTATTGAACAATTACAATATTCACGTGGACAAGACATAGAAGCGGATGCAAAATCTGCTCGTAGTGCCGCTGAACGAGCAGAAAAAAATACAACAATTAATAAATTTATTGCCAATGTTGAATCTAGAATCTACGCAAATTTGTCAAAGCAGTTGGTAGATAATATGTTTGGCACGACTTGTGACAGTGAAACAACAACCTGTCCTACGTCTGGCACCGCAAATGTTGAAGGTTCTGTAATTTATTGGGTGAAAGATGCCACTTCTGGCAACATTACATTGACTGTCACTGCAACTGACGGAGCAGTAACAACACTGACAGTTCCTGTGGGAGACTTTGTATTCTAATGAAAATACTTGCAACCATATTAGCATTGTGTTGGATAACTGGCTGTGCAACAATGCAACCAGAAAATGTAAAAATAGGGCAGGATCCATTTGTTACTGCATCCACCACTTCAGTTTTATTGGCACAGATTCCGCCATTAGATCAACCAAAGATTACTATTGCAGTATATTCTTTTCCAGATCTAACAGGACAACGCAAACCTAATTCAAAATTTTCTTTGCTATCGACAGCAGTTCCACAAGGATCTGAAGTATGGGTAATACAAGCATTGAAAACTGTGGGCAATGGTGAATGGTTTCAAGTAGTTGAAAGAGGAGGCTTAGACAACCTAGTGAAAGAAAGGCAACTTATAAGATCAACAAGAGAATTGTATGATGGTGATGATGGCGCAGGGAATGTGCTGAAGCCTATGCTTTTTGCTGGACTAATTGTCGAAGGTGGCATTGTTGGATATGAGGCAAACACTCAATCAGGTGGTGATGGTGCCAGATACTTTGGCATAGGTGCACATGAAGAATACAGAGTTGACCAAGTAACTGTATCAATGAGACTGGTAGCAGTACAAACAGGCGAAGTGCTCCTAACACAAGAAGCAACTAAAACCATAGCAAGTATGAAAACTGGTGTAGATGCATTTAGATTCTTAGATATGAGTACAAAAGCCTTTGAATTAGAAAGCGGAGTGGCAGTAAATGAACCAGTTATGTACGCAGTTAGATCTGCCATAGAATATGCTTTGTTCGAACTCATTATAGCGGGTGAAAATGATGGCTTCTGGAAGTTTAAATACAACAAACATGTGGGAAATATAGATGAAGTTTTTAACTAATTTATTAACGATAGCATTCTTTGGAATGTTCTTTTTGTTTGGAATGATGTATGCCGCATCATCCAATGATATCTATGTGACTCAAAGTGGTGGTGGTTCATTTACATTTGATGTTTTACAAGATGGACAAAACAACACCATAGGTAATTCAACCACTGCATCTACGAACACTGGTGCAACGCATAACCTAAATATTGATCAGGTTGGTAATTCAAACGTATTAACATATCAAGTAAACGGTGCAAGTTTTACAGGTGTGTTTAATACAACTGGTAATTCAAACGACATAGACTTTAATTGTGATACAGGTGGATCAAATTCATCTTGTGGTACAGTTAATTCAAATATTACATTCACTGGTAATTCAAATGATATCGACATAGACGTTGGATTGACTGCGGCGGCAACTGGTTTAGATTTAGATGTAACCGGTGCTTCTGGTTCTGACAGTAACGTGATTGCGGCAACAATTGATGGTACATCAGCAATAATGAACTTGTCACTCAACGGTGATACTAACAACTATCTAATTGATATTGATGGCAACGGTGATGTAAATGGACACACTTTAATACACAGCCATACAGGCGGTATTGCAGATGTGGACATTGTTCAAAGTGGTGTGTATGATAACTATATCGCTCTTACAACTGCTGGTGACAACCATAACATTGACATAATTCAAAGAGACTAATTTAATTAAATATTGCTATGAAGAGCATTTTTGTAATATTTTTTCTTATGATTCCTAGTCTTTTACATGCAAATTCTATAGGCGATGTGATCATGCATGAAGGGTCCGGTGTAATAGAACGTAAGGCAAATGGAGAAGAAGTTACGACACAAACGGAACTTGATGTGTTTTCATTTGATACTGTCAAAACTGGCAACGGCAAAACAGCAATTGAATTTTTAGATGCCACTAGAGTTGATGTTACACAACACAGTAAATTAACAATAGATGATTTTGTGTATGATCCTAACACCAGCACAGGAAAATTATCATTAAAAGCATCACTAGGCACAGTCCGTTATGCTTCAGGACAAATTGCTAAAACTAGTCCAACAAATGTAACAATATCAACACCAACAGCAACAATAGGTGTACGAGGAACAGACTTCTCAATGACAATAGATGAAGTTGGATCTTCTACAATAATTTTATTACCATCATGCAATACAAATGGAATGTGTTATGTGGGCGAGATATCTGTCGAGTCAGATGCAGGGTTTGTAATAATGAATCAAGCCTTCCAAGCAACTGTGGTTGATACTGTGGCCTCAATACCAATGAAGCCTGTTATATTAGAACTTGATGAAGATTTAATTGGCAACTTGATGATTATTTCTAAACCAACAGAAATACAAGAACAACAAGAAGCAGAAGCATACAATCAGGTTGCATCAGCATTGGACATAGACTTTTTACAATTTGATAACTTGGAGATAGATTATCTAGAAGAGGAGGAAGATACATGGGCAACTGGACTTGACATTGATTTCTTAGAACAAAACTTTCTTGTTGATGTATTGGTACAAATTAATAAAGAATTAACAAAAGCAATGAAACAGGCAGGCCTTGATCGAAAAGAAACAAAAACTGACGGAATACAATTAGGTAAAGATCCAGAGACTGGTATTATTATTTTAGACGAAGATCCACAATGGGTCTATTCACGTGAGGGTGCATCAAACTTTTTTGAATTACGTTTAGACAAAGAACAAGGTTACATTATAAATTTTGTACAAGGCGACTTTGAAGTTGTTGATTATTATTTAGGAGATGGGGACAGTGAAATTTTTATCATTCAGTCTAATTAGTCTTTTGGTCCTTATATTCATGTATGTGCCTAACAAAGCAAATGCAGGATCACTCAACTGGACTGCTTACTCAATTTCACATTATGCACCATATGTTGAATCATCTTGTTTCAATAATTATTCTTATCTATCAACCTGTAACAACACAAACTGGGCCTATGTTAATTCAACTGCGATTGCATCAGGCACACTGACAAGTATAAATCAAAACTGGAACAGTGGCAGTATCATACCAGATGGAAGCACAAACATAGGATCTAATTCTAGAATGCTAGTAATCACAGGATATTGGCAACATCCGGGAACTGCAGGTCAAACATCAACAGTTTATTTTGCCGGACGTAACGATGATGGACTGATCGTAAACATCAATAACACCGCAGTAATATCTGATTGGGCACAACAAGGTCCAACATATTGGAATTCATATGGCTCATTTACAGGTGTAGGTGGTCAATGGTATCCTATTGTGATCAATTGGTATGAATGGGGTGGCTCAGCCAATATGGATATTCATTATAGAATAGATGGTAGTAATGGCATTGGTACAACCAGTGGGTGGCTTGACCACAATTCAAATATGTTCTCATCTACAGAGCCTAGTGTATCAATCACAGCAGGACAAACTACAATTCTTAACAATGCAATGGGTGTTACAGGTAATGGAGTAAAATTGTCTATAGATGGCGATAACAACACCGTAAATATTGAACAAGAAGGTGAAGATAATTTTATTGTTGGCACTGACTGGACATCAAATGCCACGATCAATGGGGATTCAAACACAGTGACAATCGACCAAGGCAATGTTACAACGTCAGGCTCGCACAGTGACAACAATGGTATTGCAATGGCTATTACTGGTAACAGTAACACTCTTACAATAAGTCAAGGAGATGCAAACAATGATAGAGGTGAACACAGAATATGGACAGACATTACAGGTAATTCAAACAATGTTAATATTCTACAAAAAGATCATGGCGGTAATTGCTGTCACAGTGAACATTTTCTATCTTTAGATTTGGATGCATCAAGTAACACAATAAACTTGACACAAAAAAATGATGGCAATAAAGTTATGTTTTTAGATATTAATAACAATAGCAACACAATTGATATAATGCAACAAAACATAGGAGAACATTATTTAGATTTAACTCTAAGTTCAGGATCTTATGCACATGACATTGACATTACACAATCAGGTAGTGCCGATAAGTCGGCAAGAATAACTTTGGGTGGTTATTCATATAACTTTGATTTGATACAACAAGGATCAAGCAGTCAGTCTTATTCAGTTGACAGCACCTGTGGTAGTGCCAGTGGTTGCACACTATCAACGACACAAGGAAACTAATGTTCGAAAAAACAAAAGCACGTTGGAAAAAACTAATGACAACAGATAACATTATCGATGCTTCTGTTGATGTGTTAATTCTTGTGTTTGATGTGCTGTCTAGTCCTATATTGATTGCGATGCGTATCTTTAGATTTTTGTTTAACAAGTTTATAGTTGATCATATTAAAAGTTTCATTAAATACATTGTACACAAATTTGATAAAAATGGAAATAGAAACAAACAGTAGAACATTCACATGTGATGGTTTAGTAGCACCAGATATGCATCCATCCGAGGGCCATCCTAAAGTATATCTAACAATGAAAGATGAAGAAACTGAACATGTGTGTCCTTATTGCAGTACAGTCTTTGTGCTAAAAAATGAATAAAATAATTACACACTGGGCCATGGCTCTAATTACTCTGGTGGTGCTTACATTTGTAGGTCTTGAAGATCCCTACGTCAAACAAATTCTTAGATTAAAATCATTTGATCTGTATCAACAATATGAAGACAAAAACTTTTCACAAGATATTGGAGTCGTAACTATTGACGAAGCAAGTATAGAAAAATATGGACAGTGGCCGTGGAAACGTGATGTGTTAGCAGACATTATTATCAAACTGAGACAGTCGCAGGTTGGCATTATTGTGATTCCTATTTTGTTTGCAGAGCCAGATAGAATGGGAGGAGATGAAGTATTTGCACAAACTATTCAACAAATGGGTGTGGTGATTGCACAGGTAGGTACAACACAAATTAATAAAAATTCTGTGCCACGTGGAGTGGCAAAGATAGGAGATCCTTTACCTTATCTTTTTGAATGGCCAGGCATGCTAGGACCAATACCTGAACTAGGACAGATAGCCGATGGAGTAGGTGTGATTAATACTGCACCTGAAATAGATGGCGTTGTGAGAAGAATACCTTTGATAATGAGAGTTGGAGAAGAAACTTATCCTGCTATGGCACTAGAAACAATCCGTGTTGCAACTGGTGACCCGAGTTATCAAATCAAAGCAGGTCCTGCCGGCGTACAGGCTGTAAGGGTGCCTGGCTTCAGCACAATAGAAACTGATGCTCATGCTAGGATTTGGTTAAGATGGAACAAAGAATATGAAACTATTTCAGCATCATCGGATGACTTTTCTGCTTTTGCTGGACGCACAGTTGTCCTAGGTGTCACTGCTGAAGGACTGGCTAGTGTCATTGCAACACCTACAGGAGAACAATATGACTATGTGTTATCTGCATCAACACTTCAAACAGTGATAGATGGGAAGCAATTGACTCGCTATGACATAAGTCATATGTTTGAATTACTAATTGCACTTGCAGTAGGGGTTATTGTTGTTTTAATGGCTCGATTTACGCCATATTGGGCAGTTGGAGTGTCAATGCTTATCCTTTACGTTGCAGGCGTATATGGCGCTTTTTATCTGTTCAAACAACATCTTATGCTGGTAGATGTCAGTTGGATATTAATTACAATTACATTTGTAGGTATGCATTCTATATTCAACAGATTTGTTTTGGAATTTAGATTAAAACAACAGATTAGAAAACAGTTTGAACATTACCTTGCTCCTAGTATGGTTGCACAGTTACAAAAAAATCCAAGTTTGTTAAAACTTGGCGGTGACACTCGCAGACTTACAATGTTGTTTTCAGATCTACGGGGATTTACATCTTTGAGTGAAAAATACAAGGACACACCACAAGAACTTACAAACATATTGAACAGGTACATGACTAGAATGTTAAACATTGTTACGGCCAATGAAGGCACAGTTGATAAGTTGATAGGCGATGCTGTCATGGCATTTTGGAATGCTCCACTTGATGTTAAAGAACAAGAAGTGAAAGCAGTGAAAACAGCAATACAGATGGAGCACGAATTAAAATTGTTAAACAATGAATTGAAACGTGAAAAGTTACCACAACTTGCAATCGGAATAGGTATCAACACAGGAGATGTTGTGGTTGGCAACATGGGATCTGACACAAGATTCGACTACACCGTTATCGGTGACGCAGTTAATCTAGCGGCAAGACTAGAAGGCCAATCCAAAACCTATGGTGTTTTAGTTGTGTTCGGAGAAGAAACAAGAGATGCATTCCCAGATAGTGAACTGAATAAATGTGTGCCTATAGATAAGATCAGAGTCAAAGGTAAAAATGAACCAATCGATATCTATACCTACGATGAAAATCCAAAAGTACATCAAGTTATGAATGCCATGCTGACAGCATATCGACAAGCAGATTGGAAAACTGCAACTGCAAGATTAAAAGATATGAGTGTGTTGTGGCCTAAATACCAAACACTTATCAATCTTTACCTAGAAAGAATAAAACATTACAAGAAAAATCCACCAAACAAAGATTGGGATGGTAGTTTTACTGCATTGACAAAATAATTTTTTCTGCTACAATATCAATATGACAAAGCACTTAATGATAGACATAGAGACTCTGGCTACAACGCCAGATGCGGCTATCCTCACAGTTGGTGCTGTCAAATTTGATCCATATGGTGACGACAGAGATAAGGACACTCGCAAAGCAGAAACTTTCTACAGAAGGATTGATTTAGATAGCAACATTGAACTAGGAAGAACTATCAATGAAGACACATTAAGATGGTGGTGTGACCAGTCAGAAGATATATCACACGAAGCATTTGTAGATAAAGATAGATACCCCATAACCAACGTGTTGAAAGATTTATACAAGTTCGGATGGGGTACCAGCAAAGTATGGGGACATGGCTCTGCTTTTGATATGGTTATACTTGAACATGCCTGTAGACAAATACAACAAGCAGTTCCATGGGACTACTACAACGTAAGAGATACTCGTACCTTGTATGATTTGACAGACGCTGAACTTCCTAACTTCGCAGGACACCATGCCTTATATGACGCAATGAAACAGGCTATTGGTGTACAAAACTGCTATAGGAAGTTAGGTTATAATGGTTAAGCCAATAGTTTTTCATCACATTCCTAAGACAGGTGGCTCGACATTGCAGATGAGATTACTGTGGAATGAGGTAAAAGGCAAGTTACCTAAAGGCACCACACTGATAAAATATAATGCAGGAGGACGTGAGTGGGAATATTCTTTGCTGGATGATCCTCACTTCACAAAACGTGAACCATTGCATGAACAATTTATTAGGCATCGCGGCAAACAAGATGGTTGGTATGCTGATTGGCCAAAGGATAAAAAAGATAAAGTAAAAATTATTGCTGGACATTCAGCAACCATAAAAGACTTTCCAGAACACAAACACGTGGTTGTAATTAGAAATCCATTATGGCGCGATGCAAGTCATTATCATTATGACACAGGATTACAACGAACTAAATTACCATTCAAGCAATGGATTTTACAGACAGAAACAGATTATCAAGTCAAATGGATATACAAAAATATACTTTTGCACACTTCTGAAAAGAGTCCTGCAAGTATGCTGGATGATGTGAAAAGATCAAAACTTGAATTTTATAATCTTGAAGGGTTCGATAAAGACTTTTGGAATCCATTTTGCACCAAGAATAAATTGACTAATCATCTAAGTGTTAATGATAATGTTACTCCACGTGATTGGCGAGTAATGGATCGCGATTATGTGAACAAAGTGTTGAAAAAGACACATAAAAGTATGAATATATGTGACTGGGCACTTTGGGGTAGCACGATATAACACCCAATAAATAATAATATGCAACGAAGATGTTTGAACTGTGACTCATTGTGTCCTGTGGTGCCAGATCATATGGAGCCATTAAAATTTTGCGATGCCCAATGCAGAGCAGAATATAGAGCCTTGCAAGCCAAGACATTAGATGAACGCAAACAAAGAGAAGCCAAAGGAGATTATAATGGTTCCTGGCGTGATATCAAGGAACCAAGTGTTACAAATTACAACGGTCAAAGTAAATCAGATTACAATAAACAAGTTGCAAAAGAAGGAGACTTTTGGATATACGATAAACTAGAAATGTTCAAAAGACAAAATATTGCATGTGGCACAATGGACACCATGCCCAAAACTCAGGGCGAATATGTAATTCAGCCTTACTCTATATTTGGCAACGGCAACGCACAAAAGGCTACATTATATGCTGATTGGGATTGCTACACTGAAGATACAGACTTTTGGTCAGTTGTATTGCAAGGCACAAGATATAAGGTTACGTTTGAAAACGGCACACAGGTTTTGGCAGTTGAAGCACAACGCGATTCAAATGTAGACTTGAATATTGTAAACAAATGGATAACTGTTAATAAAAAATTTGAATTACCAAATCTCAAACATCAATACAAAAATATAACTGTGACATATATAGACAACAAAATAGTTGATATATATTTAGGAAAAAATGATATGTTTTTGTATGGCAATGCACAGGCTATTCCAGTTGCACATGGTGTGAGCACAAAGCCACCGGCTGGCTACCAGTATCAACAATTACCAACTCACAAACATTTAGCAGGAATATTTTACAAATAGATATTGCTAATTTTACTAAAAAGTAGTAAAATCAATGTATGTTATATAACAAAGGAGACAACAATGAGTGAAACTCACAATGCAATGTTATCAGCGATAGCAACCTATACTGTTGAAAACGAAAAATTTACAGACAAAGGTGTCAAAGCGGCTGGCACTAGAGCAAGGAAAGCACTTATGGAGATTGGCAAACTTGTAAAAGCAAGAAGAAAAGAAATACAAGAAGCAAAAAATTCTGCCACTGTATAAGTAAGCACATATGAATATTGACCAACTAAGAGAAGATTTAAAAGTAGACGAAGGAGTCAAGTACGAAATATATCTTGACCACCTAGGCCTTCCAACCTTTGGAATCGGACACTTGGTTACAGAGTCAGACCCAGAACATGGTCAACCAGTTGGGACTTCAGTCTCAGAAGAAAGAGTCAACAAACAATTTGAATCCGACGTACAACTAGTTCTTAAGGATTGTGTCACAGTTTTTCCTAATTTCGACGCACTTCCAGAGACTGCCCAACTGGTGATAGCAAACATGATGTTCAATATGGGTAGACCACGTTTTTCAGGATTCAAAAAATTTATTGCTGGCGTAAATGCAAATGATTGGATGGAAGCCGGCAGACAAATGGAAGATTCCCGTTGGTATCGACAGGTAACTAACAGGGCCAAACGACTAAAAGCAAGAATAGAATCACTAGCAACATAATCAATAAATTGACTTTTTTTGCATTTCATTATATATAATGACTATGCAAGAAGAAAAACTAGAGATACCTGCTTTTTTAAAACGTTCTTCCTATGAAGACTTGTCTTCAGAAGACAAAATTAAAATTGAGAAAGAAAGAGAAGAAAGAAAAAATGTTCAGAGCACTAGCACTGAGCCTCTTGTTAGGGAATCTACTAAACAAGAAGAGCCGAAAGAAAAAGTAAAGAAAGTCAAACCAAAAGGTCCCACTATCCGTGAAAGAATGCAAGAAGCAATTCTCACCACAAGGTCGCAACTCGATGATTTGCTTATAGAGGCGCCACGGCCAAATGTGTATCAATATTTGCAGAAACATGATGTACCTGCAAACTACATGACTGATATCATTGAGTGGTTCACTGAACTGGTAAGTGAATATGATGATCCCGAAATGGAATATCACGATAGAAAGACTGAGAAACAAAGATATCTCGATGCCATAGACGAAATGACAAATTGGATGGCTTATAAGAAAAGTCAACGCAAATCTAAAAAACCAAGAGCCATAAATGCAGATAAAATGATTAGCAAAATGAAATATGCACAAGGTAACGAAAAATATAATCTCACAAGTGTTGATCCCAGACAAATAATAAAAGCACAGAGTCTATTTGTGTTCAATACTAAAACAAAAAAAATTGCAATCTATAACGCCAGAAACTACGATGGTCTAAGAGTAAAAGGCACTACTATCAAAGAATTCGATCCTCAAATCAGTGTACAAAAAACTCTACGCAAACCAGAAAAAGTATTACCAAATATTCTCAAAACAGATGGCAAAGTTGCAATGAAAAATATTTGGAAAGATATTAACACAGTTGAAACTCCGGCTAATGGCAGAATCAATGCTGATATAATATTATTAAAAACAAGCACAGATTATTATAGATTAAAGTAGTTGACACTTTGTATAATCTGTCATAGTATAAGAATATGAGTTTAGTTCCAGTAGTAATAGAGCAGACAAGCAAAGGTGAGAGAAGTTATGATATATTCTCCCGTATGCTCAAAGATAGAATAATTTTTCTTACAGGTGCAATTGATGACAATGTGGCGGCAGTAGTGTCTGCACAACTTTTATTCTTAGAGTCACAAGATTCTACAAAAGACATAATGTTTTATATAAATTCTCCAGGGGGATATGTAAGTTCAGGTTTGGCCATGTATGACACAATGCAATTTGTGAAGTGTGATATACAGACACTCTGTATTGGTAGAGCGGCCAGTGCCGGATCATTATTGCTCATGGCTGGTACACCAGGTAAAAGATCTATACTACCACATGCAAAAGTTATGATTCATCAACCATCCGGAGGCATGTCAGGACAAGCAACAGATATTGAGATACATGCTAAAGAAATATTGCATACAAAAGAAATATTGAATGGATTGTATGTAAAACATTGTGGACAACCTATGGATGTGATACAGCCTGCCATGGAACGGGACAACTTTATGACTGCTGAACAAGCCAAAGAATTTGGTTTGGTAGATCAAATTGTTGAACAACGACCAGACAACTAATGAAAATTGTTAATGTAATAGGCAACGGTGAAAGTCGTAAAGGCTTTGATCTGAACACTCTATCAGGCATCGTCATAGGATGTAATGCAATTTACAGAGATCACACACCAGATATACTGTGTGCTTCTGATCAATCAATGTGTAAAGAAATAAGAGAAAGTGATTATGCTGGGCCATTGTACACCAGACCAGATTGGAATAAAAAATTCAATGCATTGCCATACAAAGAATTACCGTGGACTGGCAAACAAAAATATGATGATCCATGGCATATGAACACTGGCCCCCATGCTATAAACATTGCCTGTAAAGAAAATCCTGACAGGATTAACATAATTGGCTTTGATATTTCTGGATCACAAGACAACCCAGATAAAATTAACAATTACTACAAAGATAGTGAAAACTATGACAAATCAAGTCATAGAAGAATACCGCCACATCATTGGCATCCACAATTGAACAACTTTTTCCGATTGCATCCACACATAGAATTTGTTTATGTGCAACCAAACAATCCTGATATTCCGAAAGAATGGAGCCAAAATATAAACCTTATTATAACTGACTATGAAAATATAGGTAAATACACATGATGGATTATGAGAATCTCCCTGAAATGGAAGACTTTGTAATTGTTTACAAAGATAACGACCAAAAAAACTTTGGCTTTATTTTTAAAGAACACTCTTCAGCGAAAGAAGTATTTTACTCAGATTGTATCTGGTCTAATCAACAAGATGCAGAAGACTATGCCTATCTAAGTGCCTTTGGACGAATGAATAATGATCGTTCATTGGACAAGATATACAAAAAAGCATCCATCCACTAAATCAAAGTAAGTAAATGTATGAAAGTTTGGGCAACTAATGGGTGGAATACACTCAAATCTTGTATATTAGGTGATGTGTACGCACCCGACTATTTTCAGCATTTATCTGCTGGCAAAGTAAAAGACACCATGCAACAGGTATTGGAAGAAACAAAAGAAGACCTGCATCTGATACAAAACAAATTAGAGTCTTTTGGGATCACAATACACAGACCATCAGTAGACAATACCTTTGATGGTGAATATCATTCTCCTCCTTTACAACCTAGAGACACACATCTTGTGTTTGAAGATACTTTATTTTACACTGGAGATTCTGACAACTACAATCATATACATAAAAATATACCACATGTTATCAAACCTTTTAGTGATGTCTGGGAAGACTGTCCTAGTATCACTAGACTAGATGATAGTGTCATACTAGACGGATTAGACAAAGATGCATATGATTATTTTGAAAAATATTTTACAGGAAAAAAAATTACAGTACACACACTCTTTAACAAAGGACATTCAGATGGCATATATCAACCTTTAGGCCCTGGAGTATGGATGTCACATGGCCCTGTGTTTAGAAACAAAAATGTATTTGCAGATTGGCAAACTGTAAGTGTAGAAGAAAATGATTGGACCAAATACCATGACTTTGTCAATTTTAAAAATAAAGCAAAAAGTAAATGGGCAATACCAGGACAAGAATATTCAGATGAATTAATTAATTTTGTAGATACCTATATAGAAAATTGGGTAGGATATTGTGAAGAAACAATTTTTGATCTTGGATTTGTAATGGTGTCACCCATTGATGCTCTTGTGATATCTAAGAATCAAAAGTATGAAGATACCATGTATTCATATGGAATCACTCCACACTATGTTCCCTGGAGGCATAGAACTTTTTGGGACTGTGGTTTGCATTGTATTATAACAGATTTGGAACGTGATGTATTATCTTGATAGACTAGACTTTAATATTGCTTATGCCTGTAACCTTTCTTGCAAAGGATGTATCAGTTTGAGTAATTTTGATCGCAAAGGTGTAGAACCATTAGATAGTTTGCTATTACAGATCGATACGTGGAAAGAGTTAATTACTCCTAAAGTTTTAACTTTGTTTGGTGGTGAACCTCTGCTACATCCTAAACTGCATGACTTGATACAGGCCGTAAGAATCGCATGGCCTAAAACAAGAATACGATTAATCACTAACGGTTATCTGTTGAAAAAACACGATCCTGCCAAATGGTTTGACTACAAGCCTTTTGAAATGCAAGTTAGTATTCATCGTAGTGATCATGCACACATCATAAACAAAGAGATTAAAAGAATACTAGATCAGACAACAGAATGGCAGTACAGACGAACAGGTGATAGTGATGATCATAGAGATTTAATTTTTTATATAGACGGCTTTCAACTTTGGAAAAGTAGATTCAAAGACTTTGTGGAGCCTTATCAATTAGCAGATGGGAAATTAGTTCCGCATAACAGTGACCCAGCAGATGCTCACGCTTCTTGCGGATCACCGGATACTCCAGTGTTGTATAAAAACAAACTGTACAAATGCCCTCCAGTCTCAAACATACTTGATGTGCAAGAAGATTTTGTGTATAATTATGAAGCAGTTGAAAATGAAATTGGTTTGGAAAAATTTGTGAACGATATAGGAAAACCAGAATCAGTGTGTGCCATGTGTCCATCAAATGCAAACAATTCAATTGATCATTTCAACAAGGAGAATGTTGTTGTCAAACATATTGATTAGTGGTTGTGGTATAACCTTCCAAGGTAAAGATCCAACATGGGCAAAAGTATTCAGATTGGCCGGTGCACAAATGAAAGACGTAAGCGGTCCGGCAATATCAAACGATTTAATTGTAAACACTTTGTTAGAAGAATTATATCAAAATGACTACACACATGTGATTTGTCAACTGACCAATTGGAAAAAATTAGATGTAGAAGTAAATGAATACAATATTGATGTTATGAAAACCGATAGTAGCAGAAATTTTTCACATAAAGGCTATTGGCCAAGCAGTACATCAGATGAACATGAATCAAAACAAATGTATTACAAATATCTTTACAGTCCATTAATGGAAGAGCAAAACACAATCTTCAAGTTGTTGTTATTACAAAAACTTTGTCAAGAGAAAGATACAGAATTAATGATTATTCAAGGATATGAATTGAACTGGACTAATGAATTACATAAGCAAATTAAATTATTTGAAGATTTTGTTATATATGATGACTATGTTTCAAGTGAATTTTATGATGGACACAAATACGGATTAGTGCCTCATAAAGGTTACATGATTTATCTAGCAAAAAAAATTAACACGCATCTAAAACTCAATTTGCCGCTAGAGAAATTCGATGCCTAGATATCTTTTTGTTTGTTACAATGGAGGCGCTGGCGGAGAACAACTTGCACAAAGAATATCACAACTAGATAAATGTTACACTTTAGACTATCGTATGTGGAATGGTAGGACAATAAATTATAATCACTTGAATGATTATCAAGTGTTAGAGAGAGGAAAGCCATTATTATCAACTAATTTATCAGAGAAATATCACGTGATACCAACACATTGTAGGCCAGAGGATGTGAAGTATGACGGACTTAAAATTACCATAAATTTTCCTACTGACCCTGTGTTGGTAAAAGAATTAGAAGATAATTGCTACAATAAACTTTGGTGTTTTAATGACATGGATTTTAAAAATAAAATGTCTGAATACACAAGACACGGAGAAATTACACAAGATGTGTATGACATGCTCAAAGACTCAACATGTACCTATGGGGATATTATACAAAAAGCAAAAGGATTAAATTGGAAACAATGGTGGAATGCATATTTGGAAGAGACATTTGCTTATAAAACCACAGGAGATGTACTGGCAATTGAATACATTATACCACAACCTATTGAAATTATTGAACAAATTAATAATATGATCTAGTTGACAACTTGGTTTTAGACTGTATAATACAAATATAACAAGGCAGAGAGCATGTATGTGTAACAATATCATTTTAGAACTTGAACAGGACAATTCAAGATTAGTCAAAGAAAGCATCATAGAACGTGAAGTTCTAGCAAAAAATGACGAATTTTTTGCAGGATGTAAACTTGCACTTGATCCACTTATTACATTTGGAGTAAAACAAGTGCCTATTAGAGAACAACGACAAGCCATTGGATATGATTGGTATGATTTTCTTGACCTGTGTAACAAATTATCAACTAGACAACTAACAGGTCATGCCGCCATGGATGCTATTTTGGAGGCAATGACAGACTGTGATACTGATGAATGGAACAATTGGTATCGTAGAATATTAATTAAAGATTTGAAATGTGGTGTGTCTGAAAAGACTATCAACAAAGTGTGCAAGAAAAACAATGCCACAGATTATATGATACCTGTGTTTTCATGCATGTTAGCACACGATTCTGCAAACCACGAAAAGAAACTTGTTGGCAAAAAGATGCTAGACTATAAATTAGACGGCGTAAGAGTAATAGCAATCTACAACAAAGACATTGACACCTGCACAATGTATTCAAGAAATGGTAAAGAGTTTCATAATTTTGTGCATATTGAAAACGAAATACGAGATCAATTGGCCTCCAAGTTTACAGAGTCTATGGTGCTGGATGGTGAAATGATCAGCAGTTCATTCCAAGCATTAATGAAACAAGTTCATAGAAAAGATAATGTTGAAGCCACAGATGCCAAGTATGCAATATTTGATATGTTGCCTTTGAAAGAATTTTTGGCAGGACAATCTAAAAAAGGATTGTGGGAAAGGCATCAAGATCTTTTTGCATTGACAAAAGACCTATCACAAGATTCAAACATGTTTATGGTAGAGAAACAACCAGTAGATTTGGACACTGAAAAAGGACAAATGTTATTCAAGGATTACAACAAACAAGCAATTGAAAAAGGTTTTGAAGGCATAATGATCAAAGACGAACACGCACCATATGAATGTAAACGGAGTCACTTCATGTTGAAAGCAAAACCATTCATCGAAGTATCCTTAGAAGTGGTTGGTGTTGAAGGAGGCACAGGTCGAAATGAAGGAAAATTAGGTGCTTTGATATGTGAAGGAGAAGATAATGATAAATTAATTAAAGTCAATGTTGGATCAGGACTTACTGACAAAAACAGAGACGAGTTTTGGACATCGCAAAACAAAATACTTAATCAAATTGTAGAAGTAAGAGCAGATGCTATTACTAAAAATCAAGATGATGAGCATTACAGTTTAAGATTTCCAAGGTTTATGAGATTCAGAGGATTTGAACAAGGAGAGAAAATATGAAAGAGCATTATGATTCGATAATGAATGATAAAGTAAACGCATTGAAAGACCTGCCATTTCAGGTTAAGTTTATGTCGATGCAGGTACTAGCATGGATGTGGTCGGCTGTGTTCGGCATCTACATTGTAGAGAGCATTTATGCATTTGGCATATCTGCTTTTGCCCATGCAGGACTAATAACCATGACTGTGCTGACTACAATTTATTTCAGACAGGTCAGGAGAAAAAAATTTAATGCGAGTCTAAGAGGTCAGGGCGGTGAACACGAATAATTATATTAATGACGTATGTTGTAAATGATAAATGCATTCTATGTAAACATACAACCTGCGTTTCTGTGTGCCCTGTTGATTGCTTCTATGAAGGGCCTAATATGCTTGTTATTAATCCAGATGAATGTATTGATTGTGGAGTTTGCGAGCCTGAATGCCCGGAAGATGCAATCAAACCAGATTCGGATAGTATAGTTCATTGGACAGATATCAACAGAGAATATGCTGAAAAATGGATTGATAACCAAATCACAGAAGAAAAACCACCCATGGAAGGCTATGAAGAAGCAAGAAAAATACCAGACAAGACAGATTTATTCGATCCAGGTGATTGACAAATTAGTAAAATAGTGTACAATTAAGGTATGGCAAAGGTAATTAAGTTCCCGAAAAAGAAAAAGAATGTAGACAAGGCAAAAGAATCTAAACGCATTGTGTCTGAAATGTTGTATCAATTGATTAAGGTATGTGAAAGTGAAGGATTTGATTTTACAAATAATACAATTGAAAATGATCTTGTGCCAGTCATACAACAATTGAGAGCATTAGTTGAAAGACAACTTGGTGCAGATGAAAAGTGGGTAAAGGCTGTGCAAGAACTAAAAGTGAGAGATTATTGGCCAGATGACAAATATGAATTCACACTTGAGGATGATCCTGAAGGCAACATATTTTCTTTTGAGCCAGATGATGAGGACGACAAATGACAATGCATTTAGTTAGACCTTGGTTGTCTACGACAAGATACAACATTAAAAAACCAAAACTTACAAAAAAAGATATTGAAGCAAGAAAAGAACATGAAAAGTTTCTTAAACAAATGGGTGTTGGTAGAAAGCATTCTTGGAGATTTACAAAGCCTGCCCCTGAGCCTATCAAACCAGTCATACAAGTAGATGATGTCAAATTAAGCAATAAGATAGGTGGCGGTGGTGGATTCAAAAGATCATTCCAAGAAGAGCAAGACAGATTAGAAGTTTCCAAACAGTTTGATATTGGGCCTGCTTACAACAAAGGGCCATATCAGGTACTATCAAGAGAGGATTCCAAAGATCCTTCAACTGGTAAAAGGCGTTGACGAAAACAATATTAATGCTATAATAAAGCATGATTAGATACATTTACAATTTGGTTAGAAGTTTGATAGAAGACTTGATACAAGAGAGATGGTTATGGATGTTAATAATTGCAGTAATACTGCTTCTTGTATTTCTAAGCAGTTCTAAGGCAAATGTGAATGTGATTCCAAAAACAAACAAAACAGAAATTATAACAGATTCGTCCGCATGGCAATCCCCGGACGGAAACAGTGATATGATACCAGCAGACTTGTTTATATCACAAGAAGGATGGATGTGCCAAAACAAATTAGTCATATACTATGCAAACGGATTACAACAGGCTGGTAGAAAATGTATGATGCCAGATGGTGTATGGCGATTAATTAAATGAGGAAACTATGAAGAAGTTAATCATAATGTTATCAGGTCTTGTATTTTTGACGGCTTGTGCCGGCACAGGATTTGTTAATGACAACATAAAAAAACCAAAGTTGACTTTATCAACAGGTACCCAAGCACCTAAATGGTTCATGGACTATCCAAAAGATGGTAAAGGCACAATCTATGCAGTAGCAACAGGACAAAGTGATGACCTACAACTTGCTATTGATAAAGCGATGTTGGATGCAAAGGTATTGTTAGCAGACAAGATGCAAAATAGAGTGAATGCAGATATTAAAACTGTTATCACTGACAATGGCGTCGGTGGTGTTAGCACCAATGTTGAACAACAAACCACAAAGATAGAACAAAGTGTTATTGACAAAAATGACATGAGTGGCTATGTAGTGCAAAACAGTATTGTGGTAGCAGAAGGCACAGGGTACAGATCATTTGTTCTCTTGTCATATGATACTGAAAACTGGTCACCACCGGTCAAAACTGTTAAGGTTGACCTAAGTGGCATTGCCAGTAGTGTCGTAGAATAATGACTAAGACTATACTTGTTTTTGCAGTTGGCATGATTGTAGCATGGAACTGGGTCGATCAACCTATATGGGTGGCTCAGTCTCTGCAGATGTCTGTGGACTTTTTAACAAACATCACACGATGATCAAACGATTGTTAGTAGCAATATTAGGATTTTATATTTTACTAATATTTCTTCCAACCACAGATCTTTACGCAAAAACTGTTGAAGGCACAGGCTATCATTACTTTGGCCCAGACATCACTGAAAATAGTTCCTGTCTGTTTGCAAAACTAAAAGCAGAAGAAGATGCCATAATAAAAGGTTCTGGTGAAACAGTCTCAGCACAAGATTGGAAAGTCTGCAACGATCCTGAGTGTGTGCTTACTGAATACCGCTGGACAATGTTGAATGGAATGATTCTCCGTTCTACTTTGTTAGAAAAAACTATAACAGAATTTTTTGGACAACAGGTTTGCAAAGTCACCATATTAGCAGAAGTTATGCCAGTTGAAAAAGATCCTTCTTTCACTGCTACCATTCATCTTAACACAAATTTATACAATGTAGGAGACAAATTAATTATTAATGTTGATCCTTCACAAAAGATGTATGTGTATGTGTTCAGTTGGAATAGTGCAGATTTTGAAACTGTGAATGTACACAGAATATTTCCAAACAAATATGAAACTGCACAGATCAAAAAACAAACAATTATTCCAAGTAGTGACTATGAATTGGTCATGACATTGCCAAATAATTACACAGACTCTAAACCTATTGATGAATATTTGTTTGTGGTAATGAGCAAAAAGAAAATGTCTTTTGCACAAGGATACAAGTTTCCATCATTCAATCAACTATTGTTAGAACTTGATCCTTATGAAACAAATGTAGAAATAGTAGGAATAACCATTGCAAAATAAATTTAAAATTGTTACAATTAGATATGTATAGATCAACAAAGAAAATAGGTCCTATATCAACAGGACACAGACAGTGGCGTGATGATGGACATTGCAGTTATGTTCATGGCTATGGTCGGTATGTTCAATTCACCTTTGCATCAGACAACCTAGATCACAGAGGTTGGGTGATGGATTTTGGTGGACTCAAAGGTGTTAAAAAATGGTTAGAAGAACAATGGGATCACAGACTGTTACTTGCTAGTGATGACCCACTCTTAGATGAATTTAGAAAAATTGATGAACTTGGAGGTTGTAATATTAATGTAATGGATGTTACAAAAGGATATGGTCCAGGCATTGAACAATCTTGTAAATTTGTATATGACCATGTTAATCCTATGATACTAGAAGCAACTGACAACAAAGCATGGTTAGAGAAAGTAGAAGTTTGGGAACATGAACTCAACTCAGCATTCTACACACCTTAAGTGGATAGCGACAGCAACACTTATAATTGGCACTTTAATTAATTCATTAGGATATTATCCATCAGGCCCTATAATTTTAGCAGTAGGCGGATTTATTTGGTTAGTGGTTAGTGTCATGTGGAGAGAGCCTGCCCTTATTGTGACTAATGCCGTGTTGTTCATTGTCGGCGTTGGCGGATTAATATATACAAATTTACTATGAAATATATTCCAAACACACATATCGAAGTAACACTTCGCAATCCTTTGAATAAAAAAGACAGATGGACTTATCAGATTATGCCACTTGATATACCATTGGCCCATGCATGGATAGACAAACTAAAATTATTACTTGACTCCAATGTGCCAATAGAAAAAAACTATTGTTTTTTTGGCTTTGTGAATAGTCCTCGAAACATAGAATATATCTGCAATGAACTGAACAATGTTGTAAATCATCTTAACAAGAATATAGAAAACTATCATATTCCTGAAGTGTTCAGTGAAGAGGCAGTGATATTAGATGATCAATACAAAATAAATCATGATATTATGAATAGATTGCATTTGCATTTTGAAACTCTCCAAGGCACCGTTGGCAAAATGTCTGATTACTACAACAAAGCAGATATGGAAACTAGATACTGCATCAGACAACTAAACAATCTATGTCACGAACTTGAATCTTATATCTTAAGCAAAAGAAAATTTGTAAAAGCACCCAAGTGGAGTCAGACACATCAGATAACCACTTTCCTTAATGCTCCAAGATATCCACTTGAAGATGAATTTTACGATGGTTTCTTAACAAATGGATATGATCGAGAGTATGGCGGAGTGTACATGCATTGGGCACAGATAGGAAAAACACATAAAGAAGTATTCGATGATGAAGATGGCAAGCCAGTTGATGATGTTATATGTTCAGCAATCACACCATTAAGATATTACTCAGGAGAGTTCGATGTTACATTTGCTAGAGACACAAAGGAAACTCCAGAGCATGAAGAAGATATGCAAGTGTATTACCAGTGGCTGGAAGACAATGGATTCGATCGCAAGGACAAAAAATTAAGTTTAGGCTATTTGAAAATTGGACAAGTAAACACAGGATCAATTCAACCAGAATCAATGTGGGAAAACATAAGTGGACATTTGGACATTTACAAGATTGCAATATTTGAAGATTATGTATCTGTGGCAGAAAATGTTTTTGATTATTGTTGGTCCGATACAGACTTCAAACAAAAACAAATTGAAAAATTAGCGACATGATATATTTTGTGTTGTTCGGAATAATATGCGGAACATTTGCAGGTCTTATTCCGGGTGTGGGAGTCTTTGTGACTCTTGCAGTGACATACCCTATCATTATAAATTTTGAACTATTTGAAATAATTTTATTTTATGTGGCTTTGGCCAGCACCACACAATACATAGGAAGTGTGCCTGCAATTCTTTTTGGAGTACCTGGAGAGTCAAGTTCTCTGCCAGCCGTGAAAGAGGGTGCTATATTACAAAGACAAGGATTAGGAAGACTTGCTATCAGCAGTTCTGCATTAGGGTCATTGGTAGGATCTATACTTGTGATATTGTTTTCTCTGATGATGATTACTGTCATACACAATACGATTCAGTTTTCATTTAACACTTATGTACAGTCCTGTATTTTAATTTTGGTGATGGCAGTTTTCTTATGGCAATCATCTAATCGCTGGTGGCAAACTATATTACTTGCAGTGGCAGGATATCATCTTGCTGAAATAGGATATAATCCATACTCCGGACAATTTAATTATTATTTCGGGATAGATGCTTTGAAAACTGGTATCCCATTGTATCCAGTAATGATTGCTTTATTTGTATTTCCTATTCTGATAAGAAAATATGATGTTACAGTCCTGGTCAATACAAAAAGGAAAAAACAATTTAATCACTTTTCTAACTATTTTGAAAACATCACTAGTAGTTTGAGAGGAACTGTGATCGGTTTTTTTGCTGGACTTGTTCCTGCAGTGACAACAACTTTGTCCAGTACACTGGCTCATGCAATAGAAAAAAATTTTAAAGACAAACCAATGGCAAAATTAACTGCCGCCGAAACTGCCAACAATTCTGCAAGTTTTTCTATGTTGTTGCCTCTTCTGTTACTTGGAATACCGATCACTGGCTCAGAGGCATTTTTGTACAACATTGTCACAAACAATGGACATGAAATAGACTGGAACACCATTGTAGCATCTGGCTTCTTTTTTAAATTAGCAGGATGGTTGTGTGTAATAAATTTATTGGCTTTGTGTTTGGCATGGCCACTTTCAACACAGATAATTAAATTGTATTATTTGCCTCTTCCTGTTATAATGTGTGTAATAGGAATTGCTTTACTTGTAACCAATTGGTACATAGGCAGTCAAACGGCAGAAGCAGGATTTTATACTTTGCTTTTGTTTATACTACTACCTATAGGATACTTGTTAAGAAAACAAGACACATTGATTTTGGTTTTGGCATTTATGTTACATGAAATGATACAAGGTAGTTTCGCAAGATTAATTATAATGTTAGGAGCATAAAATGAAAATTATAAAAATACTAATGCTGACTATGTTTTTGACGGTGTCTGCTCATGCAGAACATATCACAATTATAGTTACAGGAAAACCAGGAGGCACGTTTCATGCTAGGTCAATGTTGTATGTGGACGAACTTACAAAACTAGGTTGGGATACAAGTGTGATACAAGCAGGATCTTGTGTGAAAGCAGAACAGATAGTACAAAACACAGACGACCCTGTGATAATGGCTTGGAACTCAGGCAGTAACGCAAATAAATGTGATATCATGCCAACACAAGAAAACTTTATTGGTCTTGATTATGTGTCACCTATGATGTGGTGTAGTAAATTTGATTCGAGTTTTGCTATCAAAGAATTTTTTGATCCAGAGGTACCTATTGCTTTTGCCACCGGAGCATCATACAACAGAGATATATTTGATACCCTTGCTTTGGAACTTGGAAAACCAATGAAAATTATCACATACAAAAATTCAGGAAGTGCTCTGCAAGGATTTCTCGGAGGTGATGCAGATTACACATTTACAAATTTAGGTAAAGCAACAAAAATTATAAATGGCGGGCATGGAGAATGTTTTTTAAGTTCTGGCACAACTAAAGTAAAAGGCATACCGCAAATGAGTGAATTAATGCCTAGTCACAAGTATTCTTATCTCCAACAAAATGCATTTGTGATTGGTGCTAATCTTGATGAAAGACTTTTGACTGCTCTTGTTGAAGACTTCAACATGGCATTATATGAAAGTCCAGCATTTAATGAATGGATCAACAACAATAATTTTACACATTTGATTGTATCCAGAGAAGATGCTATCGAAATAAGCAGAGCCGGTGCATATCTTTGGGGTAGACCACTAGACAAATAATGAAGTTGTCGTTGGATAAGAACACAATAGCCGACTTTCATAGTAATCTAATGCAATATTATTCTCTTGTCAAAGAGAAACAAGAAGCACATACCGGAGCATGGGGACATCATGAAGGAAGACTGTCACCGGTGAAAGATGACAAACATGATTTGAAAGTGTTAGATAGAACTATAATGAGAGATCGTGACTGGGGTAGCAAAACTGAATGGCGTGACACAATGGCCAAAGCAGGTTATCATAAAGGTAATACGAAATTAGGAATGGTGGAAATGAATAATCTACCACCTAGTCTGTTGGAAGAACTGCACACAAGGCTCAAAATGAAACTGCCATTATTCACTATGAACATACAACCACCAGGTGCTTGTGTGCCTGCTCATGAGGACACATGGTATAAATGGTGCGACAAGTATCCTGACGAAATGAAAAACTACACATTCGCAGACACAAGATTTTTTATTATATTTCTAACAGAACAAGAGACTGGACATTTTTTTCAAATGGGCAATCAATCAGTGCATTGGCAACCTGGAGACATTTTTTCTATGCCTTATTATACCAATCACGCCACTGCCAATGCTGGATTCACAAACAAGATATTAATTCAATGTCTTGGCATATCAGAACAAAGTTACAAAAAAGCAAATGAATGATTTCTTAACTTATGCAGTTCCAAAAAAAGCAGTAGGAATCTACATATTCTTTCATACTTTGCAACAATTTTTTCTAGTGGTATTTTTGTATGCTTTCACTGGTTTATTTCCTTCATTGTTTCTACACACAATTCTGTTTCTGTATGGAGATTATACTTTCTACAAAAATGCAGACAAAATGTTGAAGGATGAATAATAGTAGCATAAATACTGCTAGGAGATTTTATGAACATATTACAAAAAATTAAAGAAGTAATTTGGCCAACACCTACTTTGGTTCTCACAAAAGAAGTTAAGTCTAAGAAAGCCAAAAAGTCTACAAAGAAAATTACCAAAAAGAAAAAGAAAAAGTCAAAAAAATAGAGTGTAGACAAAAGCCTACACTCTACTCAGTAACTTTATTCTGACTTCCAAATTGAATATACACCATAAGCCAGACCTGCATAAGCAAGCCATTTAGCCAAAGGTGCCGCAACAATCACCGCAATAGATATAGCCAATATTGCTATACCATTATGTGATGTTCTTTCCTTAAGTCTTGATTTTAACCAATCCATAGTTCTATCCTTCTGTTAGTGCTATTACGCCGCAGGCTAATCTATCTCCTGCATTTCCTGTTTTAAGACTTTCAGCATCGCCACCCATGCCCAAATCGTCATCATCTGCATGGATTACAATTGATCGTCCTACAACAGATCTTTCACCTATCAAATCTACCCGTGTTGCTTTGATAGTGAATTCTGCCACACCATTTTTATCTGCTACAACATTCTCTAAGTCACCCACGTGACCTTTATCAAGATCTCCATGGTCTACATCATCTGGATTATAATGTGCTCCAGCAGTTTCACAGCCGTTTGATAAATCGCCAAACTCATGTATGTGGAATCCGTGCTCACCTGGAGTGAGTCCAATAATACGTCCTTTAATCAAAGTAGGTCCACCTTTTGTTGATTGCATCAGTGCTATCATACCTTTGACTGTGTCACTTTGTTCAAGTTCACACTTGGCACTGATAAATCCTTCTGCTTCTGTGATGGTATTAACTTCTTCACATTGGCAGGTTTTTGCTTTTGTTCTTGGGCATGGAGCCACTTTTAATTCTCTCAGTATTTTCATATTGTGTATTTACCTTATTTTTAGGCTTGTAAATTTGCACATATACGTCTATAATAACATAATGGATGACAAATTACTAGAAGAAATAAGAACAGACATAATAGAAGCCATTAAGACGGTATATGACCCGGAAATAAGTGTTGATATATACAATCTTGGATTGATATATGACATAAATGTAAACAATGATCATACTGTTGATATTACCATGAGCCTTACTAGTGCATTTTGTCCAGCGGCAGGCGACATACCTATTTGGGTCGAAAATGCCACAGTTGGTAGCCATGATTGGATAGATAAATGCACAGTCAAAGTAACATTTGATCCACCATGGGGACAACATATGATGAGTGATGAAGCAAAGATAGATCTAGGCTTTTTCTAATGCGAACACAATATAAACTTTACGCAATGGACTTAGATCCATCAACAATTTTTAATCTAGATGCTCCAGACTGCCAGCCTGAGTTTTTGGCACACAAAGGATATGTCGACAATGAGGATCTTCGAAACACTTGTGGACAGGAGTACATTGACAAAATGAATAAGTCAATGGGTCATTTTGACATGTTAGAAAATAGCATTAAAAATAATGGCTGGGAAAATCCTGTTGTGATCACAACTGGGGTACCTAAAATTAGACCATTGACCGATATTCCAAAAACAAGATGGAATGAAGACACAACATCATGGTTATTATGTGAACACTTCGGAGGAAGTAGAATAACCATAGCGGCGAAGTTAGGTATACCTGTACCATGTATTGTATGTGATTTTACAGAAACAATACAAAACAAAAATACATTAAAGCCAACTGAGATAGGAAATCATTTTACAACCGCATCAAAGGTTAGTCTTAGTAACTTAGGATTAATAGTTGGCTTTGCAAAACCATCGCACCTTCCCGGAATGAAAAGGAGGGAATGGTATAACACAAGAACTAAAATTGTTGACGAAATCACAGATAAATATCTTACATGAATAAAGAAACAGAATGTTGTGGCGGACACACACAAGAAAAATTAGACAATGGTGAATGCTGTCAACAAAAAAAATCAAAGTCTAAAGAACTTGGAGGGGTACCTGGTCCTGAACCAACTAGGTATGGAGACTGGGAAAAGAAAGGTCTTGTAACTGACTTTTAAAGTTCATCTATTCTTATATTACTACTGACTGGAAGATTAAGTTTTTTCCTTTTTTCAACACCTTTTTTTTGTGCAAATCTTTTGGGATCACATTTTGGACACACATGAGCATAATGATCATTCAATCTTTTCGGATCTATGTTTGATTTTGGCCTTGTAAATTCTGTTCTGCAATTATCACATTCAAATACTGCAAAATTTTTTCTTCTTCTAAATGTGTGTATTTTGCCCCACTTGCTTTTGCGAGCATGAGTTTGTAACTTAGACTCAATCTTTATAAACATAATGTATTTACATTCGGATTATAAAATTCATACTAAATAACATTATGGCACAACAAACAGTATCAATAGGCTCTTCTTCGAATGACGGAACAGGTGATCCGTTAAGAACTGCCTTTACAAAAGTCAACGAAAATTTTACAGAATTGTATGAAAAGACAGGTGTAGACACCACAATGACTCTGCAACTGACAGGCAACTCATTGATTTCTACTACAACAAACACAGATATCATAATTGACCCGAATGGAGAAGGAGAGATATTTTTGTTTGGTCAAGAAGACTTTAAAATATCAAACTCTAGCAGAGATTCAACAACTGCCAATCACAATATTACTCTTTCAAATGAATATGCAGATGCTGATATAATATTTGCTGTCAATACAGGTAGTACAACAACGGAAGTTGCTAGATTTGATGGCTCTGCAAGTGCTCTACTGATGGCGTCAGGAAAACAAATACAACTAGGCGGAACAAGCACAGCCATATCAGGAAACAATTCAAATATTACTATGACTGGAAATGTTACTATCACAGGAAATTTAGAAACTGCTGGCACAAGGACAGAAATATCCAGCACAATATTAGACGTTGAAGATAACATCATTGTCTTAAACAAAAAAAATTCAGGTGGATCTGACATTGATGCAGGCATCCAAATCGAAAGAGGATCAGCAGGTGGAGACGCTTTATTTTATTGGAATGAAGGCGAAGATAAATTTAAAGCAGTTCTATCAACGTCAGGCGGTGATTCAAGTGTAAATGTAACATCAGTGGTTGATACTTCAGGAGCCACTATTGTAGCAAACATAGAAACACATGGCTCAAACAATTTAACAATAGCAGACAATCTTATTGCAACAACAACTTCAAATGCTAACATTAATCTAAGACCACATGGAACTGGCAAGGTAGTAATGGACAACTTGTCTATTGATGGAGAAACAGGAACCATATCAACTGATTCATCTAACCAAGACATTACACTAACTCCACATGGCACTGGAACTGTGGTTGCATCAAGTTTCCAAGTTGGTACTGGCAATGATTTATTATCACTTACAACAGGAACAGGTGGCAGTGGCACTACAATAGCAACAGGATCATCCAATGCAAACATAACAATAGCACCGCACGGCACTGGAACACTAAATGTTAATAGTGCAATTAACATAGGCACAGGTAACAATCAATTAACCATTAATGATGCTTTAATTACAACCAACTCATCAAATGCAGATATTAGGATCAATCCAAACGGCACTGGGGTATTGAGAACAGATGGCAATTTAATTGCAGATGGCACAATATCAGCGGGAACGTTTACATCACTTGGTGGTGGTGGCATAACTGTTTCTGAGGATGGAATAACCACCGACGGTTCCAATGCTAATATTTTAATAACACCACATGGTACAGGTGTGGTCAGAATGGACACAATTAGTATTGATGGTGAAAACGGTACTATTTCAACTACTGAATCAAATTTAGATTTAGTTCTGTCACCACATGGCACAGGTGCAGTTACAATTGATGGAGTTACAATATTAAACCATAATGTATCATCATCAGAATCAAATGCCAACTTAGAACTTGCGTCTAACGGCACAGGTTTTGTTGTATCACAATCTGATCTTGTGTTAGAAGCAGGATTTAGACAGGCAGTACATTCATTTACTGCCACTGATGCCATCACAGCGGCAGAACACGCAGGAAGAATTCTTTTCTTAGGTGAAGGCGGTTCAACTATAACATTGACATTGCCTGATGCAACTGGATCTGGTAACAGATATGAATTTATAGTGACAGTCACAAATTCAAACAATTATGTGATTAAAGTGCCAGATGCTGATAATGTTATTACTGGTCAAATAATGTATCTAGACGAAGATGGCACCGCTGTAACATCTTTCCCGACTGTGGCGGCTTCGGATACTATAACACTAAACAGTGGAACAACAGGCGGATTAGTGGGCGACACATTAACTTTGACTGACATAGCCGCTAACAAGTACGCTGTAAAAGGACAAATGAGAGTTTCTGCGGGAACAAACCCAGCAACACCATTCAGTGCCACTGTTTCATAATAGATAAAATCCACTAAATATTGTTAAATCGGAGATTTTATGGCGTCACCAGCATGGGTCACTAAAGCAGGAATATTAAGTAGCACCACAGAAGGCACTAACTTTTCATTACAACTAGATGTCTCTGGTGAAACTTCTAGCACAGAATTACTGACATATAGTGTAATATCTGGCAACTTACCAGCAGGTTTGAGGCTTACAAAGACAGGATTGATCAAAGGCATAGTAGGTCCTGTAAGAGAACGCACAGAGTCTAAGTTTGTGGTCAGAGTGTCAGACGGAACAAACGTAGCAGACAGAACTTTTAGAATGATTGTGACAGGGGTCACTGACGCACCTGTGTGGACCACACCTTCCGGCAGGATAATAACAACAATTGATGGCACATTTGTGTCAAAAAAATTAGTAGCAACAGATCCAGACTTTGATCCAATCACATATAATTTACGTTCGGGTAAATTACCTGCTGGACTTGAACTGGACGGAAAGACGGGAGTGTTGAGCGGCTATCTTCAAAGTTTACAATCTACTGATTCGTCTTTGACATTGTTTGAAGAATATGCATTTGAAGTAGTTGCAACTGATGGAGTAAATGAGACCGGAAGAACATTTAAGGTAATGTTGATAAGTGCAGATAGTTTTAGGGCAGATAACGCATTGATCACTGCCGATGGTCAATACACAAGCATTTACGATTCTACTCTGACAGGAACTTTTTATTCAAGTGCTTTAGATTCTACATCAGGAGTAGATAGCACAAACACTGGCACAAATATTGCACAGGTCACAGCAGATGGTAATTCACAGAGAGATCCTGTATTCACAACTGATGCTGATTTAGGAGAGTATAAGTTTGATAATTATTACATTCAAAAAATTGATGTGTTTGATCCAGACGCTTTGCGAATTGGTAGTCAACAAGTAAACACATTGTCATATAGCATTACTGCAGGTGCCTTGCCAAGTGGCATTGTGCTTGATCCTCTGAATGGAGAACTGTATGGAGAATTACCTGTAGTAAGTCAAGATACTGTGTTCACTTTCACTATAACGGCATCTAGACTAGGATTCGAACCAACCTACACAGGTGAAGATAGCACAGTGATCAGTACTGTTAATTCTGTCAGTAAAACATTCACCTTAAAAATTAAAGGCCCAAAAACGAGTCAAATCAGTTGGGATATTCCAGCGGAGGTACATTTATAATGGGAGCAATTTTTTTAGGATCAATAGCACCATTCAAAGTTAGTGTATTCAAAGTTTCTGCAACAAGCGGGACTGGTAGAAGTATTACCTATGCATACAAAAAAGGCAGACTGCCGCAAGGTCTTGAAATACAACCTGATGGCGAGATATACGGCCGTATGAAAGACAGGGTGTTCACTATCGATCAAGGCACTACAACTTTTACAGGAAACGACAGTTCTGCCACATCATTTGATTCTGAATATTATTTTACTGTGACAGCAACAGATTCACAAAAGTTATTAAGTTCTGATCAAGAATTTATGATCAAAGTCTACAAAGACAACTATGCCGCAGTTGCTAATCTTTTTTCAAGATCATATTTAGATCAAACTTCAAGAACAAATTATGAAGCATTAGTGAATGACTATAAAGTTTTTAGTCCCAACATGTTGTACAGACCAGATGATGAATTTTTTGGAAAAAACTATGCTAGAAACTGGCTATTCTTGTCAGGCATTAAATTGGAAAATATTAAAACTATTGTTCAGTACATGGAAAACAATCATTTTGACACTAGGCTGTTCTTTGGAGATATCAAAACAGCCAAAGCAAAAGCAAATGGCGGCGAAGTTATCTACGAGGTTGTGTATGCAGAATTAATTGATCCAAATGAAAGCATTCAGCAAGACAGCACATTAAAATCCGTTGCTAATCAGGCCGAATTTGAAGTTGGTACGAAATATTATACAAACTCAATTACTAATTTACGCAATGAAATAAAAGACAGACAGTTTGGTCCATACTATGTGTACGGCAAAATACTAAAAGGTTTTTCTGCATTTGGTGGAGATGATGACAACTATGCAAATAAAAGCAGAACAACTTCAAAGCAAACACCACAACAAGCATTTAACTTAATCGGACAAATTGGATATCATTTTCCATGTTATCTTTCTGCTCCAACTGCCAGACAAGCAAGTATAGACGCTGGCGGCAGTGGCACATATCATGCTCACTATTTCGAAGGATATGGAGATACAATATTTTACATGCCAGAACCTTCATATCATAGCAAGTCAGCATATGACAGCACACTGGCTATTGCTAGAGAATACACAGGAGAACTGTATGCTGGAGCATATCATCCAAATGAATATTTGCCTTTATGGATGCAAACTGACCAAGGTAGCGGACAACCATTAGGGTATGTCAAAGCATTGGTGTTAGCATACGTTAAACCTGGATTCAGTGATATAATAAAATACAGAATCGAAAACAATCAAACATTTGATCTTAAAAGTTTAGATACAAAAGTTGATCGTTGGGAAATGGATATGAACCTTGGCACAACATTTGACAGAAATGTCAAAATCAGAACTACTACTGCAGATGGATCTACCACAGCATACACATTTCCTATTCCAAACTTATTGATTAATCAAAGTGCCAGTATCCATGTAACAGACAACGGTGAATATGTTGATCCATCAACGTATTCAGTATCAAGCAATGTTGGCGTAGGTGATTCAAGTGCTGACTCAACATTGGCTGGCATAACTGTCACATTCGATACAGCGCCTACACAAGGGCATGTTCTTGTTGTTAAAACTAAACCAACAACCTTTCAAGAAAGATTAGAAGCAACATTTGATCACGGAGCAATATTAGTTACAACTGGCGGAGACTCTGCAAACTTCACAGAAGGTGAGTACATAACAGGTAGCAGTAGTGGAGTAAGTTACAGAGTTGAAAAACATACCGCCACACAGGTGCACAATTATCTTGATATGAATGCTGGTGATTCTGCTAGTTACACTCCAGGAGAAACTGTCACAGGATCTGTAAGCGGAGTCACTGCAACTGTGGTAAGATTTACCTATAATCATACAAAAACTGTGTTTGATAATGATGGCACAAAGTTCCAAGATGATGGATTTACCTTGGATGTAGGGTTACATATTGATGGCCGTTATCATGGACTCAATGAAGTTACTATTGATAAATATTTACTGTTCCCAAAGAGGAAAATAACTGATTAATAAAATAGACTAAATAAAACGTATGGCAAGTGCAATATCAACAACTAGTATAGACGCAACATTTCCAGTCGCAGGACAGGATAATGATTCACAGGGTTTTAGAGACAATTTTAGTCAAATTAAAACACAATTAGACACGGCATCCTCAGAAATTACTACTATACAAACTAATCAAGCGGTAACAAATGCCACCACTAACTTTAATGGGCATGATATACAGAATGCAATATTAATTGATGTAGGACAAAAGGTAGTAGCAAAAGGTACAGTATCTGGATCACAAACAATTGATTTCAGTGCAGGACCTGTACAAACAATTACCACCAGCGGTGCATTGACTCTTGCATTTACAAACTTTCCTGTTGAGGACAACGGCTCAACAAATGCATATGGTAAAGTAAAACTTATTATTACAAACGCAAGTTCACATTCAATTACACTTACAGGAGTAACACTTCCATTCCTAAGAAATCCGGACGCAATGAGTCAAGCAAATGATTCAACAGTTGGTGTTGACTATTCAACAAGAGTAGCCATACCAGCAGAAACAGGAACAATGGTTATTGAAGTTTGGTCAGTAGATGGCGGATCAAATAAATTTGCAACGTATCCTATATTTTACTAATTGACTTAACTGGAAAAATCCAGTAAAATACTAACATGTTCAATCCATTCATAGAAAACTTAGACGAACTTTCAGACGATGAATTAACTGCTAAAATTTCTGAGTTGCGTATTAAAATGAATCAGGCTTCGCGGGCCGCCCCAAACATGTTACAACAACTTACTATAGCATTAAATGATCATATGCAGGAACAATCAGAAAGAATCCGTAAAAGACAACAAGAAGATCTTGAAAAAGGAGATGATGATGCTGGCAAGGTGATCAAAATAGAATGACATATAAAGATGATTACATGTCCTGGTCAAGTGGCTTTTCAGCAAGTCTTTTTTTAGAAAATGAAATTGTTCCTAACTCATATTCTGTCGAAATAACTTTTGAAACAACAACAAACAATATTACACATCAGAACATAAGTTTTGAACGTGTTAAACATATGATAAATGTTTACTTACAAAATTCAATGGTAGTCAAATACGACAATCCGAAAATAGAACTACTTAAAAACTTTAAAGTTAATTTACTGACAACACCATTGGATCCGATTGATTCTATAATTGGTATTTGTTTGCATAGAAAGTTAGTCAGCATTACAGACAGTATGCTGAATATAGGCAATGTTGCAATTCAGAGTTGGCAAGGCGATCATATAAGATATGAAGTAAGTGCAGACATGCCAGAATATGCTTTGCTCGACAAACATAACATTGAAAAAACCATTTGGTGGAATCATGCCGGACCACAATGCCATCATAAGTCTTTGCATTATTTGAATAATATGATCTTTAATTATTCGTGGAAAGATGTTAAACTAAATTATGATGCAGACACAGAACAACAAGACAGTAAGTTTCATCCTGTAATTTTAGATGGTGGAAAAAATGAAGATTGATCAATATGGCCAAGTAACATACAGTTCACAGGATATATTTGAAAAATTGTATCAAAACGCAGATCTATGTATAGCGTCTGTGCTTGGGGAAATATCTGACAGTGATTTTGAAAAGCATAACCAAGCAATTGATGATGAACTGTTAGAACTAAGCAAAATTGATTTTCCAACAAATATAGACATGTCTGTAGAACAGTTTGATACACAAAATCAACACAATTGGTACATGCCAGAAGAATTCAAAAACATAGATGTAGAACAGTTCATACATGCATTGTGTGAAACAGATGAAGAACATGAAAGAGTCACTAAAGAATTAATCCTGTACAAAGAACGTGACATGTATAACATTCTAAGATTTATGATATATCTTGTGCATTTTATGACAGAGAACAATATTGTATGGGGAGTAGGCAGAGGATCAAGTGTAGCAAGTTATTGTCTGTATCTGATTGGCATCCACAAAGTAAACAGTATAAAATATAATCTTTTCATCGAAGAATTCTTGAGATAAGTAATTAATAGGAGACATTAATGAAAAACACAAGACACACAGTACGCAGTATGCAAGGCAAGGAAGTAGATTTCGAAAAATTAAGACTTGCAAATGCATTAGAGCCGGCTGTAGGTAACATCAAAGTAAACACAAGAGGTGATGAAATTGGACCTAACGGACAAATTATTCGTAAGCGAGAAGAAATTGTTAATGACTACTATAAAAACAATCCTAAAGCAGTAAAGGATGAAGTAAAACTACCTCCAGTTACAAAGACTAAAGAAGTTGATGGCGTAAATTATGAATTGCGTGGAGGTAAATGGTACGTTGCATAAGTCATGCCAAAACAACTTGTCAATGATCCAGACATACTAGCACAATTACACGGTCTACATAAAGCACCAAAAAAGAAAAAGCAGAGAAAAAAGAAAGCAACAACCACAGAAGTTGTCAAAGAAGTTCCTGTGATAAAAGAAGTTGTCAAAGAGGTAATAAAAGAAGTTCCAGTGTATAAGACTGTGGAAAAAGTTGTGGAAGTACCAGTTGAAAAAATTGTTGAAAAAATAGTAGAAAAAGAAGTTATCAAGGAAGTGCCTGTGGAAAAAATAGTAGAAGTTGAAAAAATAGTTGAAAAAATTGTTGAAAAAGAAGTTGAAGTCAAACCAAAAAAACAGTATAATAAAAAGACATTGTTTACGCCAGCACAACAACCATTAAAAGCAGGAGGCACAGATGAAATCGATAAAGACAGTTAAAGGTGACATACTTCCTATCAAAGATCATGTATTAGTATCTGATATGGAATTCGCACATCTAGTAACAGAAGGTGGAATAATTATACCAGGAGATGAAGGTACAAGCAGAGGCATTCATCCAAGATGGGGAAAAGTTTATTCAGTTGGCCCAGATCAAACCGATATTAAAAAAGGCGAATGGGTACTAGTAGACCATGGCAGATGGACTAGAGGTGTCACCTTAGTAACAGATGAAGGTGAAGAACTTCAAGTACGGAGAGTAGATATTAAAGACATACTTGGCAAACAAAATGCAAAACCAAACGCAGTATACCAATCAGGTGTGTACAGTGGCAATGCGAGCCAAGTCGACACACTTGGCAGACTTGACAAAGACTAATAATCAATATACAATAAAAAATTATGCAAGAACTGTGGACTGAGAAATATAGGCCGGATACAGTTGAAAACTATGTTTTCCGTGACCAGTCACAAAAAGAACAAGTGCAAGGATGGATAAAAGCAAAAACTATTCCGCATCTTCTGTTTTCAGGTGCTCCTGGTATTGGCAAAACTACACTTGCAAAAATATTAATAAATGAACTCGAAATAGATGGCTATGATGTATTAGAAATAAATGCATCACGTGAAAACTCTGTTGATGTAATAAGAGAACGTATCAGTAATTTTGTTGCAACAATGCCTTTTGGAGAATTAAAAATTGTTTTACTAGATGAAGCAGATTATATATCACCAAATGGTCAAGCGGCACTGAGAGGTGTTATGGAGCAATATCATACTACTGCAAGATTTATTTTGACTTGTAACTATCCAAACAGAGTGATTCCTGCTTTACATTCTAGGTGTCAAGGGTTTCATATAGAACGTATTGACCAAACAGAATTTACTGCAAGAGTGGCAAAAATACTTGTTGATGAACAGGTCGAAATTGATATTGACACACTAGACACATTCGTCAAAGCAACATATCCTGATTTGAGAAAGTGTATTAATCTTGTACAAATGAATAGCACATCTGGAAAACTTATGCCGCCACAAAAAAGTGACACAGGATCTGCAGACTATAAAATAGATATGGTCGAACTGTTTAAGGCAGGTAAAATTGTAGAGGCCAGAAAACTAATATGTTCACAAGCAAGACCAGAAGAAATGGAAGATATATATCGTTGGATGTATGACAACTTGACTATATGGTCTGCTGATGAAGAGAAACAAGATAAAGCAGTTTTAATAATTAAAAAAGGACTGGTTGATCACTCGTTTGTTGCTGATCCAGAAATTAACTTGGCCGCTTGTTTGATACAACTTGCAAAACTTAAATGAAGAACGCATATCTTATAGCAAACTATTTTATGGTTCCCGGGGAAAACATTAACACAAGTAAAAAAGACTGGCAAAAGTCACCATCGGCAACAAGATGGAATGAGCAGATTACTTTTGCAAGAAATTTGAAAGACAAAGATTTACAAACTGCCAGAGTAATATTAGATCTTAAACGTCAGACTATTGTAAAAAATAGTGCAAATGAAGATTCTGATTACGATGATCTATTTAAATTTTATCACAAATACTATTCAAAACAAATAGAACAATTTACAAGTCAGTAGTGTCGTTCACTCCGTAAACATCTAACACTTCAATCACTGCTGGATGTCTTTCTATATCATCAGCAGTGAATTCACAGATATCAATGTATTCGTATTGCTTATCTTGAATTAACAACATAAATTCTTCCAATCCATTTTGTCCCTTCCTGTCAGACTGATTCAGATCTCCAGTAAGGATCATTTTACTGTCGTCACCAAGTCTCGTAAGCAACATTTTTAATTGAGATGGGGTAGCATTTTGCATTTCATCTGCAATGATTACGGCATTTTTAAAGGTTCGACCACGCATATATGCCAACGGTGATATTTCAATGATCCCTTCTGATATCATTGATTGAATGCGATTATTTGTCCAGGTCTCTTTAAACACATCAAATATTGGTCTAGTCCATGGATCCATCTTCTTATTAATATTACCCGGAAGAAATCCTAATTGTTCATCTGCTGTCACAGTGGGTCTAGTAATAATAATTTTTTCTACTTTACCCAGTCCTAATGATTTCACGGCATGTTGAACTGCCAATAGTGTTTTACCTGTACCTGCTGGACCAACACCAAACACAATCTTCTTGACATCTTGCTCCATGACGTCAATGTAAACCTGTTGAGATTTATTTCTAGCCTTCAAAAGTTCTGCTTTCTTCTCTGTGTGTATAACGGTGTTACCCTCGTAATTGTAGAAGTCCACGACATCAGCCATGGCTCTTTTCATCGCTTTCTGTTTGCGTTTACTCATATATGCTCCTTGAGTGTTTTTTTGGTAGGTTTTAGTATGATTTTGTAGTATAATCACACTATTATTTACTGAGTAGATTGCGTTAAAGTAATGTAATATAATGGTTGTCTACAGGTAAATACATAAAATGGTATGACCTTATGCATGATATTTTAAATGTTTTAAAGAATATTAAAAAAGTTTACACCCAGGACATGACGGTTAGACTCTTGACTGACTTTGAAAGGGTGCTGGATGATCTTGATTTGTATGTATATGCAAATTGGGAAAATGGTGAATTGGTTGAAGGCCCGTACGAAGAACGTCATACTGTTGGTTGTAAGTTTATGTGGCCCAAAGATGAAATGCCTGACCCAGACGGTGGAAAAAGATTACTTGATTATGACATTAGAGTAACTTATCAAGAAGACATATTGATCAAACCAAGAGAAATTAAAGACGTATCTGATTTTAGGCCAGGCACAAGAAAAGCAAAAATGGATAGATATCCTATATGGGTGGTAGAAATAATCATGCCAAAAAAACTTATTTCAGACTTTGCTCTCAATGGCGACAAGAATGCAGAAGCAGAGAAGAATGCTATTGTTCAACCTGAAGCAGAAGAAAAAGCACCAACTCCTTCTCCAACACCTGCACCGGCTGAAGATGATTTAGGAATAGAGATATAATGGCTTTGCATAGTGGTGATTTAAAAGGATTTGTTGAGGACATAATCAATATTGATTTGTACAAAGCAAAGATGGGTAGTGATGACGGAATCAGTGTATTGTCATTCGAAGTCAAAGATAAAGGACCTGCTGAAGACTTGATGAACTTTTTAGAAAAAGGTTATGATTATATTTTAGATGCTGATCTTACTGCAGGCGAAACAGAAACTGGAAACTATCTTGTGTTTGTTGAAATGGAAAGATCAGAAATGTTGCCTAAACAACTGTCAGAAATATTAGCAGACGTTACTAGACTAACAGAAATTTCAAACTGGAAATTTAAATATTACAAAAGAGACACAGTACATGAATTTTCTACAGAAAACATTGCAGAAATTGTACCAACCAGTGTTGAAAAATATAAATCACAAGTAGACGAACAAACTGCTTTTGATTTGGCTGAATTTTTCACTGGCACAGATATTCGAAAAATAAGTGTGCAAGGCAACGATGTTATTTTACATAAGCAGTTTACCAAACATCAGTTCGAAATACATCATTTTGGTGACAGAAGAATTGTTACAGAAGAGATGGGATCTCCATTAATAAGAATAGATGAAGCATCAATGAATCAATGTGTATATCTTTCAAAATGGTTGGGATATAATTTTGGTATTACTAAAATGGATGATCTTTTTGTTCTATCACACCAAGACATGGATCTAGTGTTATCATCTAAGGAAATATAATGTTTAGCGGAATAAAAATAGCAATGATACTAGTAGTGCTCTCTGTGGTTGGAGGTGGTTGGGTATATGTAAAAGGACTACAAGCAGACTTGGCAACGTCAGAAGCAAACAATTTAATTTTAGAGAATATAAAAGCCGAACAGGATGCAGTAATTGATCAACTTAAAAAAGATTTTGAGGCAATCAACAAAGCAAAAACAGAAATAGAAAATGCTTTGGCGGCGGCTGAACAAGACAACAAAACTCTAGCAGGTAAATTTGCACAATACGATATAGCACTTTGGGGTATGGAAAATCCAGAAGCGGCAGAAAAAACTATTAATAGAGCAGTTAGACATGTCAACAGATGCATAGAAATTGCTAGTGGGGCGCCGGTTGTACAAAATGACTTTTACAACAGGCAATGCAGAGAATTAATGAGAGACAGATTTGCAGAAGTGGGTATGCCATATGAAGCACCCGCAGAAGAGGTAGCAGAATGAAAATATTACTAATTGGACTTATGACTTTTTTATTAGTCAACTGTGCTGGAGTAAAAAAGATCGAAAGTGTGAAAGTTGCAGTTGCTAAAACACCCTTGAATTTGGAACAACCTAGACCTATAGAAACTTTAGATGTAGAATGGTATGTTATCAATGAAAACAACTACAAAGAAGTGTTTGATAAAATCACTGCAGATGGCAGAAAGCCTGTGTTATTTGCATTGACAGATAAAGGCTATGAAGCATTATCTACAAACTACGCTGACTTAAGAAAACACATATTGGCACAACATGAAATTATTATTCAATACAAAGAATATTATGAAGCAGAAGAAACTAAAGACTGACAGTTACGGACAACAGGTAAAAGACGGTTTAAGTTTTGATGAATATTGGTCTAATCAAGACAGAATAGAAGATTTATCCTACAAAGAATCTATTAGACAAAGAGACGAACGTCTACAGAAAATACACACCACAAAAGATACAAAATAATTAATAATATGTGTGGTATCTACGGACATATTAACATAGCAACAAATCACTTGCAAGAAATGGGCGACATAATTAATCATCGAGGCCCCGACGGTGAAGGCACATACGAATCACCCAATGTATGTTTAGGTCACAAACTATTGAGTATTAGGGCAGAAGTAAAGCACAGTAAACAACCATGGAAGACAAAAAATGGCAATATTCTTGTCTACAATGGAGAAATATACAATGCCAAAGAACTTAAAACTACGCTGATAAAAAAAGGGTGCAAATTCAAAACAAAATGTGATACAGAAATACTAGCACACGGCCTTGACACATTTGGTGTTGCCTTTATTAAAAAAATGGATAGTATGCATTCGTTTGTTTACTATGATAAAAAATTAGAACAACTAATTTTCAGTGTTGACCATGCTGGAATGAAGCCTTTGTATTATTCAAAAAGACAAGGAGGCTTGTTTTTTTCAAGTGAAATAAAAAGTCTAAAAACAGTGGAATCATTCACAAGGATAAATTCTATGGCTTTTATCGAATGGTGTAGGTTCGGAGTCAACATGACACAAGACACATTATATAAAGGTGTTTCAAAATTTACACCCGGTGAAACAAAAATATTTGATGTCAAAAAAAACAAATTTGTTAAAACTATTTGGAACAGAGTAAAACCAACTGAATCTATAAATTATGATCCTGATGAATTGTATGAACTTTTAGAAAACACAATGCTTGAGCATTTTCAAGGAGTGCATAAATTTGGTTTGTATTTGAGTGGCGGTATCGACAGCATGACCATACTTCATTTTTTGTTGAAGCATGATATTCCGTTCCATTCAATAACAACAGGAAATCAAACAACACACATGAACAATAAACATAATGTATCTTACAATGATGATCTAGAAATGGTTAGAAAGATTAGAAAAATTTGGGGATATGATGAAGGAAAATGGAAATTAGACACACAGTCTCATCAAGAAATTTTATATAAGGAACACTGGTATAAAAAGGACATGGAAGAAGCATGGCAAACTTTGGAGGAGCCTACATTTAATTTTCAACACCCTTTATATTTGCATTGCAATAAACAAATGAAGGAGCATGGTGTAAAGGTAACTTTATCAGGCGACGGTGGAGACGAATTATTTGCAGGTTATCACAAATATCATAAAGATTTCGATATTCGTCCTGGGGCAAAAAATGTTGCCTTGCAAAAAATTATGGATCAAATTTGGGAGAAGCCACTATTTTTAAAAATGGCGTCAGGTTACAGTTGGAACTATGAACAATGTAAAAAACATCTACTGAAAGTTATGCGTCCTTACTACAACAAAAACGACTGGTACAATAGTTGGTTAGCATCTGATGTTTTGGATATGAGTCATAGATATTTCATGCGTAACGATAAATTTAGCATGTCACAAAGTATGGAGGGCCGTTTTCCGTTGATGGGGAAAAAACTAAGACAGTATGCCTACAATGTGTCTGCAAAATGGAAATACAATCAAGGAATAAAATTAGTTTTAAGATTGGCTATGCAAAGACACTTTCCAAAAGAATTATTTGAGAAGGAAAAAACAGGATGGTCATTGCCAAGTGCCCAATGGATTAATAATTCAAAAGGAAGTATAGGTAAAAGTTTGGAAGAATTATGGCCAACTGAAGAAAATAAAATATCTATAGATAAAGCATTTGATTTACCGATATATGTCCGATTTAAACACAGATTGATTGTGAAAGGATTACCTACCAAAAGTTTGTTTGCTATGGCTAGATTACGCAAATGGGCAAAACACAATAATATGACATTATATTAATAAATATGACTATGAGCGAAACAGATAAAATTGTTGTGCCTGCTGAAAAGCCAACTGCAAATAAAAAAGTAAAAGTTGAATTAGAAGTTGACACATCTGCAAAAGATTTAGGCCCAAATCCTTATTACAAATGGATACATATGGCAAGAGCCGTTGATGCTTGGCGTATATTTCCAAGAATATTTTTGACTGTTTATATAATATTGCTTTACAAATGCACAATTTGGTTTATGGGTTTGGAAGACCCTAACATGAATCAAGCAGGACTGATTTCAGTTGTGGTTGGTGCTGGAGCGGCATGGTTTGGTTTGTATGCCGGCACAAAGTCAGAAACCAAAAGTGACAAATAAATAATTGACAATAACCTATTTTCAAGTAAAATAAGCATATGGCCAACTATTACGATGTTTTAGGTGTCAGCAAAGATGCGGATGCCAAAACAATTAAATCAGCATACAAAAAACTAGCAAAAAAATATCATCCGGATATAAATCCAAAAGAAGCAGACAAATTCAAACAAATAAATGATGCCTACCAGACATTAGGTGATGCACAAAAGAAAGCCGAATATGATAATCCAATGCCCGGTGGATTCAGTTTTTCTAGCACTGGAAATGCAGGAGATATTTTTGAGCAGTTTTCACACATTTTTGGTGATGGATTTGGAGGTAATCCTTTTGCAGGCAGACGTGGTAGAAGACCAATTAAAAACAGAGACATGCAGGTGTCTATACCATTAGCATTAGAAGAAGTATATACCGGAGTCAAAAAAACTATCAACATAAAACTAGTATCAGGACGCACAGAAACTGTGCAAATTGATGTACCGCCAGGACTTTTGCAAGGTACACAGTTAAGATATCCTGGATTAGGTGATGACTCACAGCCAGATTTGCCACGTGGAAATTTGTTAGTACACATCGAAGCAAACAGACATCCAAGATTTGTGCGAGAAAATTATGACCTTGTTTATCAACATACTATTGATTGTTTTGATGCAATGCTTGGTACAGAATTTGTTATTACACACCTGGATGATCGTAAACTTAAAATACAGATACCTCCAGGCACCCAGGCAGGCACAGTGATGAACCTACATAATGAAGGTATGCCAATAGCAAGACGTGGCAGGAATGGTAACTTGCTAATAAGAATCAATGTAAATATTCCAACAAACTTGACTAACGCACAGAAGAAAATTATAAAGGGTCTAAAATGGTAAATTTGTTATTTGAAAAAGAAAATGCTAACAATTTAGACTGGATAAACACAAAAGAAGACATTCAGAATAACACTTGCCTTATTAAAAATGTATCCACAGACTTTTATTCACCTGTGGATAATGTGTTTAGTCCATATCAAACATTCAAAGATGGTGGCCAAAATGTTAAATTTTTATATCTTGACGATATCGAGGATCCAGCAAATCTAAATTTAATTTTTTTCATACATTTGGATCGGTTTCAAAATTTACGGCACGATGCTTATAGGATATGGGATGCCATACCTCCTAAGATAAAAGATTGGTCACAAAAAGATTTAGTCAAAATAGTATTTTGGTTTTGTGATGAAGGTTATTCTTTGTCTAATGGAGATTGGTTTTTGGAACTGTGTAGAGGATGTACAGACATTGACATTGAAAAAGTTTGGTTATGGAACGGAGACTACTATGCCGCAGTGAATCAACGATATGCAATACAAAAGCAGTATCCAAATGATAAACTAATGCAGGTACAAAGTTTACCTTTGTTTGACTTTGCATCAAAACAAAATATGAGTGTACCAGAAGAACAGACCCCTACTAAAAAAATTGTAAGTCTTAATGCTAGAGATGATTTGCACAGAAGATTTTTGTATGAAGCACTTGAATCTGATTTGGATGACTGCATTTTTAGTTATTGGTTCAGATATGGCAAAATGGATTATGTTGATACTGTTTGGAAATTTGCATGGCATTGGGGATGTACAGATAAAGAAGCACATAATCTTGCCAAATACACAAATTATGAACCAATTAGATACAAACTTGTTTCACGGCTGAACACAGAAGGTCAAGAAGTGTTTTCAGATGTGCAGAATGATTATACCAAAACTGTACGTCTAGATGAACAGACCCTTGGAGCAGTTCATGCCATTGCAGAAACAGTATTTGGCCCTGCAGATGGGCAATCACATGAGTTTTCACCTCGTTTTATTACAGAAAAATCATACAAACCAATGGTAGTCAAAAGACCTTTTGTTATTTTAGGTCATAATAGAATATTGCAAAATTTAAGAGCAGATGGATATGAAACTTTTCCTGAATTGTGGGACGAATCATATGACGCAATAGAAAATCCATTACAAAGAGCAAGGGCAGTCCAGGCTGTGTTAAAAGATATACTTGCAAAGGATCAAAAAACTCTTAATGACATGGTCAAATCTGTACAAGATAAGTTAGATCACAACTTTCAAACTTTACAAAAGGTAACAATAAAAAATAGAATAGAAAAATGTCTAAAGAACTTATGGAAATCCTGACAGAGGGTAACCCCCATCTGTATAAAACTTTGCCGCACCTAGATTTTACAAACATTCTGGTTGACTTAGAAAAATTGTGTAGTACAATGTATGACACAATGATTGAAAATAAAGGAATGGGACTAGCGGCTAATCAAGTTGGTATAGATCAACGTGTGTTTATTATGGACGATTCAGAACGTTTCTATTTTAATCCAAAAATTTTGAAAGAATCAGAAGAAATGTGTTTGGATAAAGAAGGATGTTTAAGTTTTCCAAACATTTGGGTCAATGTTAAAAGGCCAAAAGATATAACAGTTGAATGGCAAACAATAACTGGTCAAGTCAAACAAAATAAGTTTGATGATTATTGGGGTAAATGTTTTCAACATGAACTGGATCATTTGAACGGTATAACTTTTGATAAAAGAGTGTCTAAATTAAAATGGAAAAATGCTTTAAAGAAAAAGGATAAAGATGAGTCTAAAAAGTGACGAACAATTAGAGAAATGTTTTCAATCTGCAGTTGATTTTGCAAAAAATAGACGTCATGAATATGTGACTGTTGAACACTTATTTTATGCGATACTCACAAATGAAAATTTTGGTGAAAAACTTTTGGAATATGAAATAGAAATTACTCCATTACTGAAGGATTTGTTAGATTATTTAGAAACAAAAATGGGTGATATAACTTTGCCAGAGGACAATGACGCACTTCCAAGTAGAACTGCAGGCCTTGACAGAGTTTTGAACAGGGCATTCACACAAGTAGTATTCAGTGGTAGAGAAGTCATGAGCACCATTGATGTGTTTTTAGCAATCTACAATGAGAAAAAATCATATTCCAAATATTTGTTAAGCAAACACTCCATTTCTAAAGACAAATTCATCGATGCTGTCACAATTGAAATAGAAGAAGAACTTGATGAAATATCTGACAAGCAATCACAAGCAATTCTTAAACAATTTACTATTAATTTGACCGATCAAGCAAAAAAAGGATCTATTGATCCTGTAATTGGCAGAGACAAGGAAATTGAAGACATATCTTTAACACTTGCAAGGAGAACCAAGAATAACTGTTTGCTGATAGGCGATCCTGGAGTTGGAAAAACTGCTATAGCGGAAGGTCTTGCATTGAATATTAACAATAAAGAATGTCCTAAATTTTTATTCGATCATACAGTATATGGTCTTGAAATTGGATCATTGATTGCAGGGTCCAAATACAGAGGCGATTTCGAAGAAAGACTAAAAGTTATTCTTAACATTCTTGAAAAACAAGGAAAAGCAATTTTATTCATCGATGAAGCACACATGATGAACGGTGCTGGTTCTACAGGCAATGGTGGAGTCGATCTTGCAAACATGTTGAAGCCTATGTTAGCACGTGGTTCACTAAAAGTTATTGCAAACACAACATGGGAAGACTACAGAAAAGAATTTGAAAAAGATCGTGCTTTGATGAGACGTTTCCAAAAAATCACTGTGGATGAACCAACTGAATCTGTTGCTATTGACATATTGAAAGGCACAAAGAAATACTATGAAGATTATCACAAGTGTACAATACAAGATGAGGCCATAGAGACAGCAGTAAAACTGTCTATCCAGTATATGAGTGACAAACATCTGCCAGACAAAGCATTTGATTTGTTAGATAGTGCCTGTGCTAGACTCAAACTGAAGAAGAGAATAGCAGACAAAGACATCAAAACTATCAATATACAAAAAGAAGTGTCGCGAATTGCAAATATACCACTTGAACAACTCACACATGCTGAAAATAAAAAATTAGAAAACTTAGAAGACAATATGAAGAAAAAAGTTTTTGGTCAAGAAAAAGCCATAGACACATTGTTAGACAAAATTTATATTGCAAGAGCAGGTCTCCAAGCAAAAGACAAACCAGTTGGTAGTTTCTTGTTTTTAGGTCCGACAGGTTGTGGAAAAACAGAAACGGCAAAACAATTATCAGAGCAACTGAACGTGCCACTTGTTAGATTCGATATGAGTGAGTACCAAGAAAAACATACTGTGGCTAAGTTCATTGGAGCACCTCCTGGATATGTTGGCTATGAAGACGGAAACTCAGGACAGTTATTGAACGAAGTTGAAAAGAACAACAACTGTGTCTTATTACTAGATGAAATAGAAAAGGCACACAGAGACGTAACAAATATTTTACTACAAGTCATGGACAATGGTTTCTTGACAGGATCAACTGGTAAAAAAGTTGATATGAGAAATGTTATATTGATCATGACAAGTAACTTGGGAGCGGAAGAAATGGAAAAAGGCGGATTAGGATTTACTGTATCAGAACGCAAGGGCGATGATGATATTGCAGTAAAAAACTTTTTTCCTCCTGAATTTAGAAACAGATTAGATGGCGTTGTAAAGTTCAACAAATTACCAAAGACAATACTTGGTAAGATTGTTGACAAGTTTATAAAAGAAGTTAATGTATTGATTGCAGATAAGAATATTACAATAAAACTAGACAAGAAAGCGAAAGAGCAGTTGATAGAAGAAGGATTTGATAGCAAAATGGGTGCAAGACCACTTGCCAGAACCATTGATGACAAGATCAAAAAGCCAGTTGCAAAGAAAATAATATTTGAATCAATTAACGAAAACACAGAAATAATGGTATCTTATGAAAATGACCAATACACCTTCAATACAATACATTAATAAACTGTATTATGGTGAATATGCTTATTCATGCGTAGTTGACTTATATGAATTTCATTTGATCAATGGAAGAAATCCAATTATGTCAAGATATTCTTGCAAATTATATCTTGAACACGACACAATAGAAGATGCTATGGAAAATTGGGAGTGGACAATGAACACTAGAACCAAGCCTTATTTTGAAACCATATACAAACGCAAAGACACCTATTATAATTTTATCAAATGGCTCGATCAATACGAAATGGATTACTCACGTTATGAACCAGCGGTCAGAATACGCACTGAAAGTTCCAAATTGTCCTTGTATTTTAGAGATGAAGCCACGTTTGAGGATTTTCTCAGAACTTTTGCAGATAATGTTTTAAGTATCAGCAGGCCAATAAGTGAAGTAAGAGCAAACTATATCAGAAACAATCCAAAAGATATGATTGTAAAAAAATATCCTTATAAGAATTTCAGATACAAACTTATCTGGCAAGACAAATACAAATTAAAAGATGATAAAAAACAAGCATTTTTAAAATGGTGTGAAGGATTTGCACAAGACAGTATGAAGATCACCCCGCAACTGAAAAATTTTTTAAACAAAAAAACACACTGGTGGGGAAATTCTGCATATGGTGCCTACATGTATGTGCGAGATGATTTTGCATTAAGCATGATAAATTTGTATCTAAGTGAAACAAATATTTTCAAAGTAAGAAAATATGTTTTAGAAAAAGACATAGAAAAAATTGAAGCATGAACACATACACAATATATGCCGAATTACAAGAAGGGATAAATGGGCATGACTTTGTTAAGGCAATGGGTAATTATTTAGACAGTCTACCTAAGTGTGTGTCTTATAGAATACAACGAATGAAACTAGGATTTCGTAGTAGAAATATAGGTGAATGGCGTATTGACATGGATTTTAAAACAATGCAAGATTTGGACGACTCGATGGACATGGTTCTTTACAACAAAGACACCATACATAAGCACATTGCTTTTGCATCCATGGTTGATCCAGATAGTTTAGATCATTTTTTATACAGAGACTTTCCGGACAAAACATAATGGCAATGAATCAAAGCATAGCAAAGAAACTAATTGAAAGAAGAATTATTAATAAAAATTCTGATCTTTATGCAAAAACTTGGGTGCCAACAGTAAGCACCAGTGTGTTCAAAGAGAAAGATATGTTTATCTACGACATAAAAGAAGATGACTCTGGTAAAATATATTTTGTTGGCCAAGACAGAGACATTCTAAAGTTCAAATACAATGTAAAAGTAGAAGATGTGATCACTGTGGAAGGGATGGATCCTATGGTATTGGCAGATATCTACGGTTTGACAGGAAATAACAAGTCCAAAAAAAGAGGTAGAAAAACTAAAACAAATACAGTATAATAACTGCATGGAAGATGATAAAGCAGACCAATATACTGCCGAATATATGGTCAATGAGTATCAAAGGCAAAATTCAAATCTGAAATTTAGATTCAAACAACATCTAGAAGAAATCAAAAAAGCGGCCAATATTGAAGGAGCAACCCCTTTGACTACTAGTGTAATGGTGAATGCAAAAATTGACAATGCTTTGAAAGATTTAGATGATTGATATTTGGGATCCAATGTTTTGGATCAATTTTGTTTGTGTCATAGGCTCAATAACTGCCCTACATCTTATTTCAGGAAGGACCAATTCTGAAAGAAACACTGGTTTTTGGGTAACCATTGTAATACAACCATTATTTTTCTTTTTAGGAATGGTTACTGGAGCATGGAGTTTGATGTTTCTTAGCAGTTGGCGTGCCTACGAAAGCATAAGAGGCATAAGAAACAATCCAAGATCAGTTGACAAAAGGTAATTTTATTGTATAATACAAATATGGACAAAGTTGATGTATATTGCACTGACAAGGATAAAACAGTTACCTGTGATGTTCTTAGAAAAACAGATAAACACATGCGAGTGGTGTTACCAGGAGATTTACCTTTGAACCTAGACAGAAATGATGTTACAAAGCCTTATATTGGCGAAATGTATGGATTAGAATTTATAGTAAAATGACAACGATACCAATAAAATTTATGTTAAAATGTGATTATGTGAATAATCCAATTGATATTGATATCCAATGCAATCAAAAGTCATTATGGACTGGTGAAATTGCAGGTGAACAGGAAGTTTCATGCAATTTAGAAGTGGCGGACGGAGATCATGAACTGTCAATCATAGTAAATGGACACGGAAAACATAATATTATATGGAATGATAAAACAAAAACTGTCGATAAGCATACTATTCTTGAAATTGTAGATTTAGAGATAGATTCGATATCTGTTTATGAAGTAGTTTGTACAAGTGGACAGTGGTATCCTGTAATGGACCCCGATTTTGTGGAGGCCAGACGACAAAGAGACGGCAAAGAACCTGACGAATGGGAAAGATCTGTCACTTTTGGAGTAAATGGCACTTGGAAAATGCCATTTAGCACACCATTGTACCAATGGCTCCTAGAAACTTTAATGTAATAAATACAATATGATCAAGAAAACTACTACTCTGACCGAATTACGACGTCTTGCAGGCCTTATTAAAGAGGACGATGCAATGAATGACGAAGCACGAGAACTTGAGTTGTTCATAATGAATGATGAACAATTATATAGACAACAATTTATGGCCATTGTTAATAATTTCAAACGCAAAATGAAGAGAGGCGTGTATGATCATGACAAGGCACCGAAAGCAGTGATGTATTTGGTAGACAATGCCGCAAGAAAATATGTGAAAATGCATGCCGCAACCACAGCCAGGGTACAAGATATATTTCCCAAGGAAACTAGACTCATGGTTGCCAACAAACTTGCTGATTCAATATACTCAGACATCAAAGCAGGTGAATATGATGAGGTTTAGTTATGAACCTTACAGAAATTGATATACCACAGACAGTTCATTTCACACTGGGCAGATTCAATCCACCAACTTTAGGACATAAAAAACTGCTAGACATGGTTGCAGGACAGGGCACTGACTATTTCATATTCCCAACCAAGACACATGACTCCAAAAAGAACCCATTGCAACCACAAAAGAAAATGGGATATCTAATTGATCTGTTTCCAGAGCATTCGAATTATTTTATTATGGACAAAAGTGTTCGCACAGTGATCGAAGCAATGAAATTTTTACAAAACAAAGGATATACCAAAGCGGTCATGGTGGTTGGCAGTGACAGAGTCAAAGCATTTGAAAAATTATTAAATGATTACAATGGCAAAGACTACACTTTCAAAGAAATAGAAGTAAAATCAGCAGGCGAAAGAGATCCAGATGCCGATGATGTATCAGGCGCAAGTGCTTCTAAGGCAAGAGAAGCGGCACAGGCAAATGATTATGCCACTTTTGCAAAAATGATACCTGGTGGAGACAGTGATACTGCAAAAAAATTATTTGCAGATGTCAAAAAAGGCATGAACATTCAAGAAGCAGAAACAGATGTTGATGCTGACAAAAAACCAATTGTGTATTTGGACATGGATGGTGTACTTGCTGACTTTTTCTCTGCTTTGGCAAAGTTTGCAGGAGTTAAACATTGGAAACAGTTGGATAAAGCAGAATTGCAAAATCAATTAGACAAGATGGTTGGTACTGACTTTTTTGCCAACATACCAAAGACAAAAACTTGCGATACTATTGTCAAAATGGCAGTGGCATTTGCCGGCAAATACAGTATTAATTCATCACCGTTGCGTAATGACAACAAAAACAGTGGCGAAATGAAGAAAGTATGGGTCAGAAAGAATTTGTCACCACAGCCTGAGACTATAATTATTACTGGACGCAAAGAATCTTATGCTGTCAAAAACGGAGTACCAAACATACTGATAGATGACAGACCAATTAACATTGAAAAATGGAAAGCAAGGGGTGGTTATGGTATTAGATATCAAGCAGATGAAGATTCACTTGACGTAATTGTAAATGGCTTTAAAAACTATGGTAAGGAAAGTAAATAGTAGTATGAGATGGCAAGAAATTCATAAATTGTTTGAACAAGGAGATATCGATGCTATCAAACGTATGCTTATTGATAAGATTCAAACTGCTGATCAAGAATTACTATTAAAAAAATTATTGAATGTGCTTGAATCTTCAGGTCTAGATGAAAGATTACTAAAAGTCCTTAGAACTGATCCGGATGCAGAAAAATTTGGCCTTGAAAAAATAGTAGCAGACATAATGAATACGCCAGGCACGGTGGCAGAAAAAGAACATTTTGCCAAGAATTATAGAAAAGGATTCATTAATACTGGTGTTCTTATGTCAGGTCAGGTTGTTTCGATTGAAAAATTATTACAGAATCAAGCAAAGATAGATCCAAAAAATGATCCAGAACAAACATTACCTTTTGTTACAAGAGTATTCCGCAGAATGTTAAAAGGTGATTATAAAAAACAAGGTGAAGGTACAGGTGAAATTGCTTTAGCAGTATTATCCCCTGCTATATTTAAAATTGGCGGCGGAAAAGAAGCATCAGGAGACATATTAATTAAAGGGGACACCAATACTAGAGTTGAAGTAAAAGCAAGAGGCGATGGCAGTCCGGGAAAATTCGCTGATTCAAAAATTTATGCAGGTTTTAATTTAGCAGGCCCAGCCACAGTAATTAAAAAATATTTTCCAGAATTAAATAGTACGGTAGCATTAGTTCAAGGAGAACGTCAGAGGGGAAACACAACATCGGTTACAGGTGCCAACGGCCTAGTTACTAAATTAGATGCAACAAAACTACCTACCTTTGCAAAAGAATTAGCAAATTCACTGTGTTCTGTTCTAGGCCCATCCTTTCAAGCAAATATTACAAAGGCAATTCAATCTAATAATTCACAAGTGTTAAAAAACAATTTTGTAAAAATGATTCACGATCGTTATTATCAAGTTAAAAGTAAAAATGAAGAAGAGAAACTTGACGGCATATTAATCATAGACATTCCAAGCAACAAGGTAGTGATGACTAAAGGAATGGATCAAATTTATAATTCTGGAGGAATAGTTCCCCCGTCTTATATCACAGGACCAGGAGGAAAGGCATTGTCCGATATTAGAGATTTTGCTCCAGGTGTAAGATTTGGAAAATAACAGTGAAAATTACAGAGATACTAGGAACTAAATATCAAGACAAGTCATTCAAAAAAGAAAAAGACTTTTTTGCAAAATATTTTACACGACCATTTTTAACTAAGAAAGCAATTAAACACAGACCAATCAAAGTTAAAGTAAACAAAAAGGGACTGCCAGAAAACATGGATAAAATCTTCAAACGTGATCAATTACCTCAGTGGACTGCTAAAAAATTGTCCCAAAGTGATCATAACTTTGTGAAAAAAGTAGTAAACTTTGACTGGATCAAGCCTGTACAGGTTGAAAGAGTTGAAGGATTAAAAGATCTACAGGTAAATGCCATACTAGAAGGCTCTTATATGCCAATGGTTGTTGATAGAAATGGGTACATAGTCAACGGACATCACAGATATGACGCACTTTACGAACTTGGTTTAGAAGAAGTAAAAGTTATTGTAATTGATGAAGATATAGACAATCTAGTTGACAACTTTGCTGATGGCAAAAAGCCTGGACGCAAAGGCATATCCAAAAGAGTTGGCATACCCAAAGGTGCTACCATGGCACAACTACAAAAATATGCCAAATCAAAAGGCGAAAAAGGACGCATGGCACGTTGGCAACTGAATATGCGTCGTGGTCGTAAGAAAAAGAAAAAATAACATCAAAAATATTTGTTTTAAATACTGTAATGACAGCAGTAAAAATACAAACCAATTTAGCAGTAAAAGTAAATGAGCCATTAAACAACTGTCTCCTTAGAGTATATTGTAATGGCGAATTAGCATTACATTCGATTGTAAACAGAGTGGGTCATGGAGCAGTGAAAGTGGCAAACAAGTTTACATATGAAATTGTGTTGTCTGTTGACATGGAGGAGGACAAAGATTATAATTTTGCCTACTTTTTTTCCACAACAGAAAAATTAGACATTAGTTTTTCCGGTCTAATCATTAACGACCACATGTCTATACCTATTTTTCCAAAAGATTTTGTTCCGAATAAAAATTTATTCAATCCTACACAGGTTACATACAAAAATGTGTTCATTGATATAGATCCAACTCTGTATGAAAATCATGTAAATGCAAGATTTTTAGGATTCGATACTCCTGTGTCTGCAGATGTTGGCAAATCAATGACACTTAGATTAAAAAACGGCAAAGTGCAAGTTTCTGGATACTTTAAACAACCAGATAAGTTCAAAAGAATAGAAACGACAGTAGATAGTAGAGCGGGAAACACACAACCAATACACTCATATATCTCGAACTTACATTGGATCATAGGTTACTACAAATACATTATTGAACATGGCAAGTTTATCCAAACAAATAAAAAACTACAGAGCATTTATAATATATGGTTAGATTTTACAAACATACCCCATTATGAAAAGTGGCTAAAACATAATCAAACAGAAATCAATGAACAGTTTAATATTTTGCTGAAAGAAATAGAAGATAAGGTAGACGCACTGGCTCTTACAAAGACTGTAGACATGAAATGGGTCACACAAACTGAAAATTCTATTGCTGACCTTGAAAAATTGTTAGAGGACAATCCAAAAAATCAATTTGCAATGACTCAACTAAAGGATTTGCAGGCAAGTCTAGCAAATTTACAAAACACAGTGAGTGGAGCATATTCATCAGAACATTATCCATCTGTTTTATTATATGATCCTAACAAAGAAATTGCTGAAAGAGTGTCTATTGTTACTTTACAAGAAGAATTTGTAACACTTAGACAGCATGGATACAAAAAAGTCATGCAAAATTGGAAAGACGCAGGTTATGTAATTTATAGATTGTGGGATAAAGGTTTATTTGGTCACTACAAACTGAATTGTCCTAGTTGTTTAGACTATTGGCAGGACCCAACATTTGAAAATGAAAAAGACATGACACAAAGAGTGGTAGAGATCTTATCAAGAGAAACAGATGAATACAAAAAGTTTGTGGACATGGTCAAAGAAATGCATTTAAAATTTATGTTTGTTGCTGAAAGATGATTATTAATAAAATAGCAGACGGTTTATATGGTATAGAAAATTTTGTACCTCAAGTAGTAATGGATTATGTAAATTCACTTTTTGCTGAACCAGATGATTGGATGAAAGTAAAATTACAAGAGGATTTACCACGTCTGTCCAAAGATGGTCATCATCCCTTGATTTTGAAACCTTTTCAAAAGGTAGTTGACCAACTGGGATATGATTATTTGTGTGATGGATATTCTATTTGGAAAGATTCAGAAGGATTTTGTATGCCTATGCACAAAGATAATCTATCATTCAGCGGAGCCTGTCAAATTTATTTGCCATCAACTGATGATGTAAAAGGCACTAGTTTTTTATTGGAAGATCAGACAACTTATACTTTTGATTTTGTACCAAACACGGGATATTTTGTAGACAACGCACAACAAATTGTGCATGGATGCCCTAACCCTGTAGGTAAAGGTAAATTTAGACATTCTTTATATGTAAGATACACGGCTAAATAATGCTATGAAAATAAAAGACATCATATCTGTTCATGAAAATGCCACAACTGGCGCAACTTCATCAGGAAATATTGCCACAGTTGTTAGTCCACATCTTGCAATAGGCAAAGACCGAGGCAAAAAATCTTTCACAGGATCACCAGGCAAGTCCGGAACTAAAGCACCTCGATTACCTAAAATAAAACAAAAAAAGAAAGCAGATGGAACAGCCGTGAATGCTCTTGATCTCAAAGGAAAATCAATATTTGGCGGCCCCATGAAAAGGTAGCCAATGTCCAAACCAGCATTTATTATTGGCAATGGTCAGAGCAGACTGCACTACGATATCCGCAAATTAAAACAGTATGGCACAGTCATTGGTTGCAATGCACTTTACAGAGACATGAAGTGTGAACATTATTCAGCGGCTGATGTTGAAATGGTCAAAGAAATGTTGGAATACCCTGAAAAGATAGCAGATGCAACTATTTGGACCAGAGAATCATCATACAAACAACTTTGGCCTGCCAATCAAAAACACAAAATTAAAATGTATCCACCTGAGCCATGGCCAATTACACACAAATTAGACTTTAAAAAGCGATGGGGGTCCGGTGTGAATGCAATACTGCTGGGACATCACTTGGGACACACTGATATATTTTTGATAGGTTTTGACCTGTTCGCAGTAGGATCAAAAAGAGAGGAAAATAATGTGTACAAATGGACACGCAACTATTCTCAACATAGAAAAATGAAAAAATATCTCAAATTAGAGTGGCAAGCACAACTTCTGCACATTTTTACCATGCTCTATGAGTCAAATTTTTACTATGTAAAACTGCCCGGAGCCAGTGAGCCAGACAGATTTGCCTTTGCCAAGAAAAACTGCTTAAATTACCTCAACATATACGAATTAGACCAATTTCTGAAAGTGAATTATTCATAACTGCTTCGCTAAATAACATTAATTACGGAGCAAATCATGAAACTTGACGAAGTATTTGAAGATTACAAAGAACCTGATCACGAAGTAAGCATGGCCAAATCAGATATGTATCAAGCAATGAATGATGCCAAAGCAATTCATGATATGTTGCTGAAAATTTCCGAACAAGAAGGCATAGAAGGTTGGGTAGCATCCAAACTAACCAAAGCATCTGATTACTTGGATTCAGTCAAAGAGTATTTGGAGTATCACATGGTCAAAGCAGGCATGGATAAAGAGTAAAATGTCGGAACGTGATGCATTTAAAAAATTACTAGAAGATTTCAACAAAATTGAAGATAGTGTTAGAAAGAATGATATTGAAGTTGAAGTAGCATCACCTATCAAAGTGAGGCTTTTGGCAGAACTTAAAGCAAGACAACTGACTGATCCCAAAACAGAAGTGCTGGTAGTAAAAAACAACAAAGTTATTACAATAGACAAAAAAGACTTGCCAAAGTATGTGGATGATGGTTGGGCATTGGCAGAAGCACATGGTGGCAAGCACACAACCACAGGTAGATCAATGACCAAAGGCGAAGAAAAGGAAAAAGAACGACTGGTCAAAGGCATGAAGAAAAACAAATCAGACTTTAAAAAGAGATATGGCAAAGATGCTGACGCTGTCATGTATGCAACTGCCACAAAGAAAGCAATGGAAGATGAAGTAGATACAACTAAAGAAATTGACGTGAACAAATTTATTCCTCTTGCTGGTGATAGTAAGTCGGACAAAGAAGGCAAAAATCCAAAACAAGTTAAAGTAGATCACGTTGTAATTCAAAACCCATACGATGACGCTGATGAAGGCGATGAAGATGACGGTTTGAGATATGTAAAAGTTCAGCATGATGGCCCTGCCGAAATATACACAGACTCAGGTTTTACAAAAGCAATTTCTAAAATAGTCGGATTTGAAGTAGACTTTACTGAAGAAGGTCTGCAACAAGACGGTTTGGCTGACATGGAAGGTATCATGAAGAATAAAGGGGTCAAAGAAGGTCAATCTATGTCGTTTGAACAAATGGATAAAATATACAGTGGATTAAAAAATGCAATTGACTTGTATGAAAAACTTGTAGGAGATATTGAAGATCCTATGGCTGACTTCACTGACGATCTTGGCAGTGACATAGTTAATTACACAAAACAAGGACCATTATCATCAGCGCCAGAGATTAAAAATATAGAAAATTTATCACAGAGTCAAATGTTGACACTAGCATCAATGGCTAGACAAGCCATTGATTTAGCACAATCGGATGTTGGGGCAAATGTAACAGATATTCCTGCCGCTGAAGAGTTTGTTAAAAAATTAGACGTAGCAATCAAAGGAGTCAAAGAACTAGACACCAAAGACTTGCAAAGATTCCCAGCCAATGTGATGAAGGGTAAAACAAAAGGCAAGACTGACAGAGACAAAGCATATTTTAAAATGCAACAAAAACGTAAAGCAGAAAAAGAAAAACAACAAGAATCAGAACTTGCTGTCAAAAGAAAAGATCTTGCTGGAATGTTGGTAGATCAATTTAATAAATTCTTCCGTGAAGCATCACCAGAAGAAATTAAGGCAATGGCACAATTATTGGATTACAAAACAAGAGATGAAGACAAAGAATTTGTTAAAATAGAAAAAGAAGACATAGAAGAAACAATGTTTGAAGAAGATGATAAATCAAAACTTGATATGATGGCCCAAAACTTGTATAAAAGTTTAACCAAAATGCAAAGCAATGATTTCAAAGGTCTGGATGATGATGAAGTTGAATCAGCAGAAGATTTAATTGGTCATTTAGGAGAATTCATGGCGAGACTGCAGGGCGACAAAGGATCATTTGCAGAAGGCTCTGTTAAAGAAGCAGGCGGTAACATGGAAGGCTACTTAAACACAATTGATGAGTATGTAGAAATGTTATTTAAAAGTGCTAAAGATAAAAGAGATACTGAAATAGCATATAGAATTCAAAATGCTGTTGATGATATAAGGACTAGAGAACTTGGATTAAAGCCAAGTTTAATTAGAGCAAAATATAACACAGCAGAAGGATCATTTGCAGAAAATGACAAAGAATGTCCGGACGGACAGTACTATTGCAATAATGAACAAAAATGTAAACCAATTCCTGCAGGACATGAAGTAGAACCAGATGGAAACCTCAAGCCAATCCAAAAAGACGCCAAACAAGTATTAATAGATTTTCAAGCCAAAGTAAATGAATTTGCAAAAAGATTAGGAGTAACACCAAAAATGTTATTTGCTGGTTTGATCGAAAAAAATCCAGAACTTGCTGACAATCCTATTGCCAAAAAAATAGGCGAATACAGTAAAGCACTAACACAATCTAAATAAAGTTATCACAATACACTGACACATAAATATCTGCATGGCAAAAATATCCAAATATGCAAATAAGGCCCACGAACCAGGACCAAAAAAGAGAACATCTATTGGTCAATCAAGATTAACACGTCCTAAAAACAAACAGACAAGACGCAACTTTAAGAGATACAGAGGACAAGGAAAATAAAGTAAATACTGTTATGAAAATAGCAGATATCATTGAGGGCCATATTGATGCAAAAATACAGGTCAATCGACCACAAAGTCCAGGTGCACGTGGCCTACAAAAAATGAAAGATCAGCAAAACACTCCAAGGCATCGTCGTGTACATAAGAGAAATATTTAAACAGACTGAGGGTATCAACGATCCTTATATCTTCAAAGCAATTTTTATGGCTGGAGGAGCCGGTGCTGGCAAATCCTTTGTTGTAAGAAATGTGCTTGGACAGTTTCAAGGACTTAAAACACTTAACAATGACAACTTTTTACAATATCTTATGAAGCAAAAAGGATTATCAATGAAGATGCCAGGCAAAGAAAAAACACAACGTGATAAGGTAAGAAAAACTGCCAAAGATTTAACTAGCAAACAAGAACAACTGTACACAGATGGTAGATTAGGCATAGTAGTCGACGGAACAGGACGTGATTTAGAAAAAACTGGCGTCATTAAAGGCAAACTTGAAGATCTAGGGTACGATACTATGATGATTTATGTGAACACAAATCTTAAAACTGCCATAAGGCGCAACTATGAACGTGAAAGGACTGTGCCATTGTCAGTGTTGAAGAAAAATTGGAATATTGTGCAGAACAATATTGGACAGTTCCAAACAATGTTTGGAGGTAATTTTCATGTGTTTGATAACAGTGACGAAACACAACCAGACTCAGCATCAAAACTAGAATTTTTTGGAAAAATAGTTAGAAAATTTTTAGAAAAACCTCCCACCAAACCAGAAGCAATCCAATTCCTACAATCAAAAAAATAACATTGACTAAACACATAGTCAAATGTATAATAGTGTTACAACTAGGAGATTCCCATGAGAACATATAACGAAGAACAAAGAGCAAAACTAAGACAACTGATTGCTGAAGGTACAAATGTAAAACAGGAAGTACAAGACTTATCAGAAGGCTTGAGAGAAACTGTGAAAGCAGTGGCAGATGAAATGCAAATTAAACCACAAATATTAAACAAGGCGATTAATGTTGCTTTCAAAAGCAACATGGCTGACGTACAAGAGCAGATGGATGAACTTGAAAGTATTCTTGTATCAACAGGTCACTTGAAAGAAGTATGATCAAACCACAACACAAACATATAATAATCAGAGCATTGTGTGAAAAACCTCCACGCGACTGTGATGTTGCAAAAGATTGGTGGAACGAACTAGTTGACTCCATCGGCATGGCAAAATTAGACTTACCAGAAAATCCTATCTGTGGATATGTGGACACACCAGGTAATGCAGGTCTAACAATTTGCGGTATCATAGAAACAAGTCATATAGCAATGCATGTTTGGGACGAATCTAGTCCCGCTCTAATTCAACTTGATGTTTACACATGTTCATCATTAGATAAGAATAAAGTTTTTGAAGCACTTGACGAATTTGACCCTGTGAAAGTAGAATATAAACAGTTTGACAGGGAATATGCAATCAAAGAAGAAACAAACGGATTCAAAGAAATTTATTAATGTCCTACATAGACGCATACTTTGATCGCGAACGTGATCAAATTAACATTGTAGAAAGAGTCAACGGCGAACGTAAGTTTGTTGACTATCCTGCAAGGTATGTGTTTTATTATGATGATCCAAAAGGTAAACACAGAAGTATTCATGGCGATCCTGTGTCACGTTTTTCTACAAAACAAAGCAAAGAGTTCAAAAGAGAACTTGCCATGCACAAAGGAAAACGCACATATGAAAGCGATGTGAATCCAATATTCAGATGTCTTGAAGAAAACTACTTAGGCAAAGATGCTCCAAAAATGAATTGTTTGTTCTTAGATATTGAAGTTGACTTTGATCCAGACAGAGGATATGCAACTCCGGCAGATCCGTTCATGCCAATCACTGCCATATCAATATATTTGAATTGGACCGAACAGTTGATCACACTTGCATTGGCTCCAAAAGGTCAACAAGCATTAGCCGAAGAAGTTGGAAAGAAATTTGATAACTGCTTTATTTTTACAGATGAAGCAGAACTTTTAGATACATTCCTAACTTTGCTTGATGACGCAGACATAATATCTGGTTGGAACAGTGAAGGTTATGATATTCCATACATAGTAAACAGAATAGCAAAAGTATTAAGCAAACAGGATACAAAGAGAATGTGTCTATGGAATATAAATCCACGCAAGAGACAGTTTGAAAGATTTGGCAAAGAAGAAGTTACATTTGATATAATTGGACGAGTGCATTTGGATTATATGCAACTGTATAGAAAATACATGTATGAAGAACGTCATTCATATGCATTGGACTATATTGCTGAAATGGAAGTGGGTGAACGAAAAACAGAATATGAAGGCTCGTTGGATGAATTATACAACAAAGACTTTGAAAGATTTATTGAATACAACAGACAAGATACTGCTCTGCTAGATAAGATAGATAAAAAGTTAAAATTTATTGATCTTGCAAGTGAACTTGCCCATGCAAACACAGTTTTATTACAAACAACAATGGGTGCAGTGGCAGTGACTGAACAGGCGATACTGAATGAAACACACAGACGTGGTATGGTTGTGCCTGACAGAGTGCGAAGAGAGCCAGGATCTGAACCAGCGGCAGGGGCGTATGTGGCAACGCCAAAAAAAGGCATGCATGATTGGATAGGCTCAATTGACTTAAATTCACTGTATCCATCTGTAATTAGAGCATTGAACATGGCCCCTGAAACTATTATTGGACAACTGAGACCAACAGAGACAGATGCAATGATCAGTGACCGTATGCGTAGGAAAATGAGTTTTGCTGGTGCATGGGAAGGTGAGTTTGGCACACTAGAATATCAAGCAGTGATGGAAAAAGACAGAGCCAAAACAATCACTGTTGATTGGGAAAACGGAGAAGAGCAAGTAATGAGTGCGGCAGAAGTGTATGAGATGATATACAATTCACATTCTAAATGGGGATTAAGTGCCAATGGTACTATTTTTACATTTGAAGTTGAGGGCATTATTCCTGGTCTGCTAGAAAGATGGTATGCTGAAAGAAAAGAAATGCAGGCCAAAATGCGTGATGCCATAAACGCAGGAAACAAAATTGAAACAGAGTTTTGGGACAAAAGACAGTTGGTGAAAAAAATTAATTTAAATTCACTGTATGGTGCATTACTTAATCCTGGATGTAGATTTTTCGATTCACGTTTAGGGCAGAGTACTACATTGACAGGTAGAGTCATAACAAAACACATGGGAGCAAAGGTGAATGAAATCATCACTGGTGTGTATGATCACAAAGGACAGGCAGTCATATATGGTGATACAGATTCTGTGTATTTTAGTGCCTATAAAAGTCTCGAAGAAGATATCAAAAGTGGAAAACTGCCATGGACTAAAGAAAGTGTCATAAATTTGTATGACAAAATTGGAGACGAAGTCAACAGTAGTTTTCCAGACTTTGCCGCAAAAGCATTTCACACTCCAAAGAAAAAGGGAGAAATCATAAGAGCAGGACGTGAAGCAGTTGCAACAAAAGGTATCTTTATAACAAAGAAAAGATACGCTATTTTGATTTATGATCTAGAAGGCAAAAGAACTGATACAGAATCAGAAGGCAAAGTCAAAGCAATGGGATTAGACTTGAAAAGGTCGGACACTCCTGTGTTCATACAAAATTTTCTAAGTGATGTTTTACAGAAAGTGCTGACAGGATCTACTGAAGAAGAAGTGTCTGAGTTTATAATGGACTTCAGAAAAGAATTCAAACAAAAGCCAGGTTGGTTGAAGGGATCACCTAAAAGGTGTAACAATCTTACAGAGTATGTTCGCAAAGAAGAAAGACAAGGCAAAGCAAATATGCCAGGCCATGTGAGAGCAAGTATGAATTGGAACAGACTGTTAAAAATGTATGCAGACAAACATTCAAAGCCTCTTGTTGATGGATCAAAGGTTGTTGTGTGCAAACTAAAAGCAAATCCACTGCAATATACAAGTGTTGCGTATCCAGTTGATCAGTTAAGACTACCAGAATGGTTCAAAGAACTTCCTTTTGACAATGAGGCAATGGAAGAGTCGATAATTAATGCTAAACTTGATAACTTAATAGGAGTTTTGAATTGGAATCTAGTGGCCACACAGGAAAACAACACGTTCAATACTCTATTTGAATTCTAATGACAGACATTATACAGAATCTTAAAGACGTTATATCATCTATCAAAATAAAAAGTTTAAACTATGCTGAACTTGATGTTCTTCTTAAAAGTTTGCAAAAACTTAAAGATACTAAGTTGGTTGAAATAATAGAAACACTTGATAATAAAATTGGTGAGACTAATGCTTTGCACGACAGTAAAGAAATAAATTATTTGCAAGATAAATTTTCAAACGTGAAATCAAACACTTGGTGGGAAAATTCAAATACAGATGTACAGTTTTCTCCTATATTAGAAAAATACATAAACACTTACATAGATAGTGTTGTTGATTGGCGATTGCCTGCCTGTGAAATAGGTTATGGACATGGACACTATTCATTACAAATGGTTTTAGGATACAATCCAGTATATCTTTTAGATCTTCAAAAATATTATAATCAATGTTATGGGACATGGAACAGTAAAAACAAAAACGCCACACAAAAAAATTTAGACCGCAGAATTTTTTGGGTTACTGTAGATAAAAACTGTGACATAACAAAACATCAGGTACCTTTTAACCAAATGGGATATGTTCAATGTGTAAATGTATTTCAATATCTAACTCCGGACAATATGAAAGCATATTTGAAATCAATCTATAAAATATTAAGGCCGGGCGGTACTGCTATTATTACCTATACCAACGCAACGATTCCAGCACAGTTCAAACTAATTGGTGAAAAAGGATATAGATTTTTTACAAAAAATAGAATGAAACATTTGATTGACAGGGCAGGATTTGAAGTAAAGTCTTGGGATGAGCCAACTAGCAAGGTTAGTGCTGTCATTTTACAAAAACCAGGAACTATAAAAAGTATTCTTAGAGCCATTTCAACAGTGAATTATGATATTGACAAGAGACGGTAAAATAAGATATAATAAAAGATTAACTAAACTTAGGATAGGCACACTATGAAAGATATATTGCAAGACATTGTAAAACACACACATTCACTAGGCTTTCTTGACATTGTTAAGATCACAGGCTCAGATAAAACAACAACATTGGACAGTATGGCAGAGGATCGTTCTGTTATTATGCAAGGTGAAATAACATCTCCAGTCGAACAGTTTGAAGGCACGTTTGGCATGCCACAACTTGGAAAACTAGATATACATCTTAAATGTCCAGAATACAAAACAAACGCAACAATCACAGTAAACAAACAAAGTAGAAACGGAGAAGATGTACCAGTAGGCATACACTTTGAAAATTCTACTGGTGATTTTCAAAATGATTATAGATTTATGAATTCAGAAATAATCAATGAAAAACTTAAAACTGTAAAATTTAGAGGTGTCAACTGGGATGTTGAATTCGAGCCAAGCATGGCGGCAACACAGAAACTAAACTTCCAAGCGGCGGCAAATGCAGAAGAAACAACATTCGTGGCCCAGACTGATGGAACTGATCTCAAATTTACTTTTGGTGATCATAGCACACACGCAGGTCAATTTGTTTTTCAGCCAGACGTGAAAGGCACGTTGGACAAAAATTGGGCATGGCCAGTAGCACAAGTATTACAAATTTTAAAATTAGGTGAATCAGGTAAACTAACAATGGCATTTTCAAATGACGGTGCATTACAGATTACTGTTGATTCAGGATTAGCAACTTACAAATATATATTACCAGCACAACAGAAGTAACCATATGCAGGATTTGACATCCAGACAAAAAGACTATGCAGTTTTCTTACCTGCCATTAGTTCATTTTATGCAACCTACATAGGAAAACAACGATCAGATCCTAATTACATACCGTCCACAAGAATACCAGCGTCATTTACAAATGGAGTTGAAGAATTAAACTTCCTTGAACCAGAAGTAGGCAGTTTTTATTACAAATATGCATTGTATTCGGCAGGTCATGCAGACTTAGATCTGACAAAAGATGTGCCAAGAGAAGATTGGATAAGACAAAGACCAAGAGATGGATCAAGTTTACTTGTAGGGGATTCAGGTGGATTTCAGATAGGTAAAGGCAGATGGGAAGGTGATTGGAAAGATCCAAACTGTCCAAAAGCACAAAAGAAAAGAGATCTTGTTTTGAAATGGATGGATGGACTTATGGACTATGGAATGGTCTTGGATATACCAGCATGGGTGGTGCGTGATGTTGATGTTGCAACTAAAGTGGGAATACACACATATGAAGATGCTTGTCTGGCAACAATTATTAATAATGAATACTTTATGAAGCATTCAACAGGTGCTTGCAAATTTTTAAATGTACTACAAGGCGAAAATCATACTGAAGCAGATGATTGGTATGAAAGAATGAAAGATTACTGTGATCCAAAAAAATATCCTGATACACATTTCAAAGGTTGGTCAATGGGCGGACAGAATATGTGTGATGTTCATTTATTACTTAAAAGGCTAGTACATATCAGACATGATGGCCTGCTTGAAAAAGGAAAACATGACTGGATGCACTTCTTAGGTACATCGAAACTGGAATGGGCGACCTTGTTGACAGATGTGCAAAGAGCGGTAAGAAAATATCACAATGAAAACTTTACAATAAGTTTTGATTGTGCATCACCTTTTTTGGCAACTGCAAATGGTCAACTGTATATTACAACAGAAACAGAAGACAGAACAAAATGGGTCTACAGAATGGTTCCAAGTGTTGATGATAAGAAGTATGCAACTGATAATAGAAAATTTTCGGATGCCGTTGTGTCTGATGGTGTATTCAGCACATTCACAGATAGTCCATTATCTGATAAAATGTTGGTGAAGGATGTATGTGTGTATGCACCAGGCGACTTGAACAAGATTGGTAAAGAAGGTAAAACCAGTTGGGACTCATTTTCCTATGCATTACAAATGGGGCACAATGTTTGGAGTCATATTGATGCAGTACAAACAGCCAATGAACAGTATGACAAAGGCATAATACCTGGTATGTTAGTTGACGAAAGGTTTGATTCAGTGTATTTTAAAGATGTGGTTGAGGCAATTTTTGCAACAGACAACAAAGATGAATCATTAATGATAATAGAAGAATACAATAAATTATGGCAAAGTATTATAGGAACAAGAGGAGCAGTTGGCAAAAAGACTGTGAATGCAACAACAATGTTCAATAATTTATTTGAGGAAACAACATGAAAAGACCATATGAATCTGGCATGAATGATACTGCTATATTTTTCACAGGTATCGAAATTGAAAAAACGCCAGCACACAATATGCAAACTTTGTTTGTGGTAGGTATGCAGTCAGCAGAAGTTATTGTAAGTAAAACACTTGATAGTCATTACCCATGCAAACACATTTATCTTGGTGCCAATCACAGTTTCAAACAATATGATCCACATCAGTTGCCAGCAATGGTTATGCTGATAGACAGTTTGCTTGCCAAAGGATATTGGGTAACTATAGATATTGATACAACAACCTACGCAGTATTGGTGACTGAATACAAACTTACAATGCATCACGACAAACTTATTCCTCTTATAAGTGTGCCGGTGCCTGAAATGACTTGCAACAAGAATACTTGTATAAAAATAGATGATGTTGATTTTGATACTACTAATGATGCAATTTATGTTCATAAGATTAAGGATCTTAGAACATCAGAAACTAAAACAGAATGGGAACAATATGGAAAGGATGCAATACTATCATGATGCCAAATAAAATGATATGGGTAACATTTAGAAAAGAAGGAATACATAAATTTCCTGCGGCACTGGATGATCCTAAACTAGCAACAGGAGATGAATATGATGTGTCCTTTTTGGGATATCCACACAGACACATATTTCATTTCAAAGTGTGGATTGAAGTATTTCATGATGATAGAGATATTGAATTTATACAGTTTAAAAGATGGTTAGAAAAACTGTATGCAGAAGAAACTCTTCAGTTAGATTATAAGTCATGCGAAATGATGGCGGATGATTTAGCAGAACAAATCAAAACCAAATATCCAAAACGTGATATTTGGATAGAAGTATCTGAAGATGGAGAGAATGGATGCTTTCAAACTTATAACAATGTGGAAGGATATTTGAAAGATGGTTAAAAGAGACCCTTATGTGATACCTAACAATGCTGACCAAGTACATGATGACCTTAAAGAATTATATGATTTTACATATCAATACAACATGGCCTATGATGTCAGTGGTTTGTACAAAAAAGGAACTGCATGGGAAGTTTTGCAGGTGTTCAAAGAAACAGGCAAAGTTGAAAAAAAATTATTAGCAAAGAAAAAGAAACATAAAAAATGACAATATACATTATCGATCTTGAACCAGTTGAAAGCAGATATACTGCTCAGTGGAAAAAGTTTATTCCACAGGAACTGCAAAGATTGACTAATGACAAAGTGGTTACCATATCGGGCGGAGATGTCCCACAGACTACAACTCCAGGTGCTTTCTTAAATTTTGCTGGCACTAATGTTTACAAGAGTCAGCAGTCCATTGATGTTGCTAAATTGTTTGCTGACAACAAAGTTAAAGCAGGAGATCATTTTGTGTACACAGATGCATGGAATCCAAGCATAATACAACTGCAATATATGAGACAACTGTTACAGGTAGATTGCAAAATACACGCACTATGGCACGCAGGATCATATGATCCACAAGACTTTTTGGGTAGACTGATACCAGACAAAAAATGGTCATACAGTTTTGAAACTGCTTTGTTTCATGCTATTGATCACAACTACTTTGCAACAGACTTCCATATAGAAATGTTTACTAAAAATTTGTATCTTCGAAACGATCCTGGTAAAATTGTAAGGACAGGATGGCCAATGGGTTACATGGATAGTTTACTATCAAATTACAAAGGAATGAAAAAGAAAGATATGATTGTGTTTCCACACAGACTGGCCCCAGAAAAACAACTTGATATTTTTGAAGATTTGTCACATCATTTACCACAGTATGAATGGATAGTTTGCCAAAACAGACAACTTACAAAAAATGAATATTATAATATCCTAGGAGAATCTAAGATTGTGTTTAGTGCAAACTTGCAAGAAACACTTGGTATAAGTTGTTATGAAGGTGCATTGGTTGACTCGATTCCTATGGTACCAGACAGATTAAGTTATTCAGAAATGTACATGGAAGAATTTAAATATCCATCAAACTGGACTATTGATTACAATGCATACACAGAACACAAACAAAAAATAATTGATAAAATTACTTACTTCATCGATAATCATACCAAATTAGTACCTCATGTACATCAACAGGCAAAAGAATTGCAAAAAAAATTCTTTACTGCATCAAATTTATATGCTACAATTAATGCATAACGGCAATCCACTGCCTCAACATCGGAGAATACAATGAGTATATCAGAAACAATAAGACAAAGACTTGCAGAAGCAGGTGTGAGATATTGGGCAGGCGATAATATAGCAGACTATATTGAACCTGGCGAAAAAGAACAACTAATTGATGAACTGCAAGGAAAGTTTCAATCAGTATTAGAGTCACTGGTAATTGATACTGACAATGATCCAAATTCTACAGACACAGGAAAACGTCTTGCAAAAATGTATGTAAATGAAATAATGAGTGGCCGATATAATCCACGTCCGAAAGCAACTGCATTTCCAAATGATTCACAAGAAGCATACAAAGGAATGTTGGTGGTAAGATCAGAACTCAAAAGTATTTGTTCACATCATCATCAGCCGGTCGCTGGTGTTGCCTATATTGGCATTATTGCACATAAAAAACTGATTGGTTTATCCAAATACACAAGACTCGCTCAATGGTGTGCAAGACGTGGCACACTACAAGAAGAACTGGCAGGAGTAATTGCAAAAGAAATAATGAAATCAACTGAGTCTGATCACGTTGGTGTTTACATTCAAGCCACTCATGGTTGTTGTGAAAACAGAGGCATAATGGCACACTCAAGTTTGACGCAAACAACCGTATTAGAAGGTGCGTTCAAAGATGATCCAGCAACTAAGAAAGAGTTTATGGACAATATAAAATTACAACAAGAATTTGCTCCAAGATGAGAATAAAACAGGCACTCAAATTAAATTATGAAGATGTTTTATTACAGCCAAAACGATCCACTCTTACATCTCGTGCAGATGTAAAAATGACTAGGACATTTAAATTTAGAAACAGTAAAAAACAATTAGAATTTTGTCCTATATTTGCAAGTAATATGGACGGAGTAGGCACTTTTTCCATGGCCAAGGTATTGCAAGAATACAAAATGATGACTGTTATTACAAAATCAACAACACTTGATCAATGGAAACAGGCTGTTGGAAACGGTTTAAGATTACAAAGTGTGGCAGTATGCACAGGCACAAATGTTTTATGGGACGAAGATGCCAATGATTACAAAACAATGCAAGATGTTTTGAAAAATTTTCCAGATGTTAAATTTATTACAGTTGACGTTGCAAATGCTTATCATCAAAATTTTGTTGACTTTGTGAAAAGAATCAGAGATGAATATCCAGACAAAATTATTGTTGCTGGAAATGTTGTTACTCCTGAAATGACAGAAGAACTTATTATTAATGGAGCAGATGTTGTTAAAATTGGTATTGGTCCTGGATCTGTATGTACAACACGCACAATGGCAGGAGTAGGTATACCTCAATTTTCAGCCATAGTTGAATGTTCCGATGCGGCCAACGGTGTAGACGGGCATATTATTGCTGATGGTGGTTGTGTTCATCCTGGTGATATAGCAAAAGCACTAGGTGGTGGAGCACACATGGTAATGATAGGAGGCATGTTAGCAGGTCATGATGAATCAGAACAAGAAATAATAGACGGCAAAGTAGAATTTTATGGTATGAGTTCGGACAGAGCCAGAGAAGTGCATGGAAAAAGAAAAGATGGATACAGAGGAAATGAAGGCAGACTAATATCTCTTCCACATCGTGGTCCAGTAAAGGAAACAGTAGAAGATATATTAGGTGGTGTACGATCAGCCGCAACATATATAGGAGCAAGAAGATTGAAAGATATGCCAAAATGTGCTACATTTGTAAAAACAAATAATGTGATAAACAGAGTATATGAACACTACACCAGATAAAATATATTTTACACAAAAAGACATTGCGTCAATGTTAGACAACATCATTACACAAATGAAAGTTGATAATTATGAACCTAATGCTATTGTTGGACTTAACCGCGGTGGTTTACAAATAGCAGTCATGTT
>CEUO01032268.1_pt1 | contig 70925 bp, 87 predicted proteins | sample 531391 | NCBI WGS metagenome assembly CEUO01 (sample SAMEA2622799, study PRJEB7988) | marine metagenome | isolation source: saline water (ENVO:00002010), including
AGATAGTGCCAGTAGAATCTCTAGTGTTGCCTCCGGGCTTTTGTTTGCTTGGGTCGGTCAAAGTATCAGAATCGTTTACTGGTGGTTTATCGTTTACTGGTGGCTCTTGATAACTACCATCATCGCCACCGCCACCTACAGGAGAACTACTCTGCCTTCCGGGTGAATGTTTAGGGAAAAGATAAGATATTAGACCACCAGTAGCAATAGACTCGTCCCTTTCTAATACTAGACTTACTTCTTCTGCTCTACCTGATGGAACCTTCCATAAAATGTCTTGTATAACCATAGGTTCCGAATTTAACTCCAAACCAGCATCCGTCACACTAACATAAGTTGCTGGGGTGTATGATAAATCACGACAAATCTGAATGCGTGGTGCATACCACCACTTTCTAGCATCTCTAAACCCACCTCCCATTTCGCTATACACTCTTAATCCCAATGGGAAAATACTATGTAAGTTTGTTGACCCGCTTCCATTATTTACGCTACTATCTAAAATATAGTCTGCTGACCCGTGTGCTGTTTGTGTAGGGTCGCCGCACCTGTGTCGTAGAAGGGCACGACAGTATTCTGCATTAAACGAAAATACTATTTTTGCGCCAGCAGTTGCTCCGTATGTACTTGGAATATCAATCTCATAAAACCCACTATGTTTTACATCTTTTGTGCTTACCATAGATGAAGTAGCACCACTTACTGTTTTGTTTTTATCATTAGTATAGTTATAATCTGCTATTGTCACTACAAACTCTGCTTCATCTATGCTTGTGCCTGTTTGGTTTTTCAAATCAACAGTCATTCTCATAGAGTGACCATTACTATTAGTAAGCGGTGTTTTGTTTGGTATATGCACTATTTGTACAGCGTTAGAAATAGAATTACTTCCATACCAATAATAGTTATGTTTCCACTCTACATCTCCAGCAGCATTAGTGTCTTTGGAGGAACCATATCTAGTTTCTAATGGGTCTATATCCACATTTATGTTGCCATCTAACGCATTAACCATTCCGGGAAACAATACACCGCCAGTACCAAGAATAGACCAATTACATACATTTGCTACAGTATCATTTGTACCTGCTAAAGCAATATAAGGGTCTGCTATATAGCCATATCTTCCACTCTCTATCATTTTATGTTCAACATCACTTTCAAGTATTGGAGTAATAGATAATTCAAGTGGATTAGTTTTTCTCAAATCATACTCTTGTTTAGCGACAAGCAAGGCTTCGTCACCCGAAGTTATTTCAGGATGATTTACTATATTCCATCTTGTAGTATCTCCTAGACTTACAGAAGGCCAATCAACAAAGGATAAACCATTGTTGTAATATACACGAACATTTGTTATTTGTCCTGTTAAGTTGGTTCTTATGCTACCAATATGTATGTTATCTCTGTTGAATACTAGACCTGAATTATATTTTGGTCTAAACTCAAATCTGTTGTCTTTGCCTATTAGATATGAAAATGATGTGTGAAGGCTATTTGTAGTACCATAGCCAGCCTTTTCTTGTATAGAACTTATAAGAGCCCCTAATGTTTTCCCTCTACTATCCATAATAGACCCGTAGGAATCATTTGAAGAAGTATCATTGTAGGTAGTCATCATCTTAGTGACTGGAACATTGTTTATATCAAACATAGAATTAACTCTCGCTGATGGCAACCAAGTGTCCATGATTGCCGCATTCCATAACATACGGAACTTGTCGCTATCCCAATATGTTCCTCCGTTTTCGCTTTTATAGAAACCATCAATATGCATCATCAAACGCAACATATACGCAGAATAAACAGTAGAGTGTACTTCGTATGCTATTGGTGTTGTTTCGCTACCACTTGTAGTACCAAGACTCATATTAATTCCTAAGTCTGACCAATCAACTGCCATCGCATCATAGATTTCCCACAAATTAGATTCAAGATTTAGCAAATCTTGTGAAATAGACTCTGTTATATGTGTTCCGTCTATAACATATATCTTTGCTAGTTGTTGGGGTATTTTAACAGTATCTGTGGTTGCCCAAGAGCCATCGCTTACAACTTGTAATTCTTTTTGTCCAACTACACTATATATGTTATGGTAAGTAATAGTACCTGATGTGTTAGTCCTTTCTATAACCATACCTGTTTTTATACCATCGGTTTCAAATGTATTATCATCGGTGACTATATTTACTACAGGGAAGCCCGTATATGGGGCTTGTGCGCCTACTGTAGTCTCCGAACTGACAGTATCAATTGTTCCATCTACTTCTGTTTCTAATTTACCATCCCATGCAAAATAATTAATATCGCCCGGATTTTCATTTCTGTTTTGTTGGTACACAGTAATTAGTTTACCCATACCTTTATCCTGAAACAAAGATGCGTCGTTTACTGGTAATCCTATTAAACCATCTACGAAACCAATACTTGCTAAAGTTGCAGAAGAAATTAAATAGTTTTGGTTTTTATTTTCTTTTGTTATATCTCCTGTAGTTTGGTAAGATGCAAGAGCCTCAGTCCAATAATTATCTATAAGCGCAGGGAAACCAGTCCTTCCTTCAACAACATAATTTTGTAAATCCGTTCTTCCTCCGGCATCTTGGCCTGTTTTACCACCGTTTATATGTGTGTTGAGATTGAAAAACTTCGCAGCATCAATTATCAAAAACGCGCCCCCCTTATTTTCCCAATCGTGGTACACATCTAATACATCTTCTGTAGTTGGACAATAATATGCACCGCCCGTACCTTCGCCGTTTCCAACATAAGTAGTGGTTGTGTGTATATAGGTATCGTTGCTTACTGAATCTACTAAGTGCGCACCATCATGGCTCGTACTATTAATGATATAGATATAATCACCGGCAGCAACAGTACCAGTTTCGCTTGTAGTTATTCTTAGTTTACTACCGCTATCTGTAAGAGCAATTGCTTGTTTTGAGTTATAGTCAACTGGTTTTGAGAATGGTATTCCGGTTATTGGTTCTGTTGTAGCATCAACATTCCAAACATCTAAATCCTCTCCCACATTAAGGCTACCAAACTTGTCTATGTTTCCGTTAGCATCTACTTGGTCAGCAAAATATAAATCAAAATCATAATTTTCGTTTACTGGATATTGTAAACCAAAGTCTGTTTTTCTCTCGCTACCATCAGCGTCAGCATTTCCGTTGTTTCTCATATCTGACCAAAGCAACCATATATGTTTGTAATCATCTTCAAAATCTTGGAACTTGAGATAAATGCGTTTGTTGGTTCCATTCTCCGAATAATTATAAGAAGAATCTATTGCGTAAGTGCCATGAATATGTTGTACCCCTATAAGATACCACGCGCTACCAGTAGTGGCCTTTCCTTTGTAGATAAATTTTTCCTTAAACTCTGTTGCGTTTGTATATTGTGCTGGTGATACATTCGGTGTTGACCATATTTCTGCAACACCAGCATTAGGTGCGGCATCATAGGCTGTTTCGTCAACTTGTATTACGGTAGTAGTAGGTGAAAGGGTTTGGCTCACGCTAACCCTACTATAACTAGCGTTTGAAGTACCAGCAATATGACCTGTTTGTGGGGCTGGTGGGGGCTCGTCTTTGGGGTCCCTCTTTACTATACCAAAGTGATACTTAAACCACAATGAATTGCTAAGGTCACGCATCCATCGTGCGTGAATAGGTCTATGTTTAATTGTCTCTTGGTTTGTACCAAAAACATTACTAATTGTTCCAGTATCTTTCGACCAAGAAAACCTATTACTACTTACTAACAAAACATCAGAAGGAGCATAAGCGTTTGCTGCATATACACCGTGATTTTCAGCACCGTCGTAATCAGTATTTGTTTTGACTACCCACAAATACATTAAGTTGGTAGCAAGATAAGTTCCTGTACCATAAGTATTACCAAAATAATTACGGATTTTTACTATACGATTTACTGTGTGTTTTACATTATAAGCCGCAGTAAGATTACCACTACCACCATCATTTTTTCTATTAATATAGAAAGTATCTCCTTCTTCTAAATTAGGGTCTGCATCAAAATAGACATAAAGTTTGTTAAGAACTGTTGTACCAGCGGGCCAATTATTTGTTGATGGGGCAACATCAAGGACATTTGTTATCCAGTCACGATAGGGGTCGCCCTGTATTGAGCCTGTGGCGTTATAATAATCAATTCTTTCTGATTCAGGAACATTTGGGTATTTACCTATATAGACAATTTTTGCTGTTTCGGGTGCATAAGCAAGAGTTGTATTAGCAAACTCAACATCAGCACCACTCACAGCACTTACTGTTAAACCACTACCGTTATGGTTTGTGCTTTGCATATTTACTCCACCCGAAGGAACAGATGTAGTAATACCGTGCGATGAATCTTTCATAATCGCTATCGTGTTTGTTGAGCCTACCTTTTGAACAAACCCGTCTATTGCATAACCTTCGTAATCATCTTCTATACTATTTGGTCCATAAGTGTCCTCATTATTATACATCTGTATGGGGTGTCCTGAACCTAGTTGTGTTCTTTGGTCTGCTGTTTCCGCGTATGAACTGTCAGATTCAAAACCAACATTTCCATCAAGTAGTTTTAGTTTATCTGCACCAAGATACATAGCATTTCTAAAGCCGTGAGCATCATAACTCCAATAGTCGGTAGAATCTTCTGAGGTGTTTTGCCCCTTTTGTCCTACATCCCATAATGGTATTTGTTTATCAAAATAACTCATAGTATCTTGGGCCGATAAGGTAATAACTCTATTACGCCTTTTTTCTTTAATGTTAAAAGTAGATACTTCCCCTTTCCATACGGGCCTATCAATTCTGCTAGTTGAGTCGGCAAAAACTAATAGGTTCCAATCTAGGGGCGTAGAGGCGACAAATAGGTTTTTAAGATTAAGTACATAATCAGTAGCGGCAGCGCCTCTTACTCCCCCAGTTAAATCGGGGTCATCTGCAATACTAATTTGACATGTAGATATTCCATTTACTGTTTGTTGTATGTTTAATTCTGTAATATGTACTTCTTCTGTAGTAGAAATATCATCAGTAAGATACCTCACAAGACCTACTCTATCAAGCATCAAATAAGATACAAACCCACTTGTACCACTACTACCTGTATTAGTGACAGTAATCTGATAACCATATAAATTAGAAGCCGTAGTTGCAGACCCACCTGACATAGTATAACCACTACTATAAGACCCGGCTGTAGAGTTAGTAGAAGTAATTTCGGTTCCATTATAGTATGCCTTGAATTTATTATTGGTATAATCAAATACAAAGTCAATATCTAACCAAGCATTATCTATTGTCACTTGTGGTGTATCATAACTACCACCGCCCAAAAGTGCTTGGGTATCATAACTAATATCATCAAGGTCGAGAGTAAAATTAATTGCTGGTGTTCCTGTATATCCTTCATCGTTCAAAATACCAGCCTGTGCCACAGGAAACCCTACTTCAAAATGAATACCTACATCCGACCAAGTGCCACTTGAAATCATACTTTGTAATGCTATTCTTGCGGTAAATATATCTCCGTCAAGACGAGTATTCAAATGACCGTCATATATTATACTTGGTGTAGTATTAGAATCTGTATCTGTTTTTCTTGCTGCTTGTATGCATAAGAACGGTTGTTTTGAAGGTGAATGTATTTCTTGAAATATCTCGCCGGGAGTTGTGGTACTGCTATTTTGCTGTAGTTTTTCTCCCATAAACACCCCAGTCAAATGCGCTCTCTGTACGAAGTTTCCTGTTGTAGAGTGTAGCCCAGCATTGTCTGCGTTGTAATTAGTATCATCATAGGCTTTCATGTCGCTATGACCGAAAGTAGCATCATTGTCTCCTGTAGGTACAATGTAAGAAGCATTACTATTATGTCCATTGATAAATCGTTGGTAGAAATCACTACCATAACCTGAATCATTGTCGAACTTATATCGGTTGGCTACATGACCATCGGGATATTGTAGTTGCGCTCTACCTTCCCAAGCATCGTTAGATAGCCTAGTATCATCAAATGTAAGCCACTCAAAAATACCGTCGTTTTGTAGATATTGGTTAGTGGTTGACGCAACCTTCTTCGCTGAGTCTTGGGTTCTTTCTTCTACCGAAAATCTAAAACGAGGATTGATAAATGCCTCCCCGTTCATCGGGTTTCCAAAATGACTTTTGGTAGCCGAATAAGTTGTATCGCTTGGTTGGTTGCGGTCATCCGGTATTGCTCTCGCTCCGTTAAAGTCATCATAGTAGCCAGCCAACCACACTTGGTACTTTTTGTTTACGCTTCTTACCATTCACTCACCCTATCGCATCAATGTTAATGTTTCTGCGCTTCGCTCCGTTCTCTATTTCATCTAAAATCTCTTGCGCGACTTCTGCTGTTGTCATGCCATTGAAATTATTAGTCATAATTACTTCTGTAGTAGTAATAAGTGTTTCTACACCCTGTTGGTGAACTTGTCTTACAAGGTCGCCAGTAAGTCTATCAGATGCAAAACCGTAGAATAATTCTTCTCTTGCGTTATTGAAGTTATAGATTTCATCAGTTGCCGCTTCAATAGAACTACCAAGTCCTCCCATCCATTCATCTTCTCCGATATTGTTAGCGACTCTAATGTATTCTAAAAGCGTATGTTCCATATCAGCATAGTTTTCAAAGTGTCTGTCTTTCATAAAGTCGTGTAGGTCCACAAAGTCAATTGCAAAATCCTCTACTATCTTAGCGGCCTCCTCTTTATCATCTACTAGACCACCAGTTAATGCATTTGCTATACTTCCTTCACCGACTCCCCAACGACCAAATAACTTTTTAGTGACATTTTCATTAAGCCAATCCATTTTTGTGCCTAGACCCAACCACCCGGCTTTCTTTTCGCCTTCCTCAAGTCTTTTGAGTTCTTCCTTTGCGTCAATATATTCATTAACTCGGTCTATTGAGCCTTCCAATTGTATTTCTTCAAGTTCACGCATTTGCAAAACTTCATTAATAGCAATTATTTCTGCATTTGCTGCATTTACTATTCTAGTGCTTGTTGAATCTGTGTTTTCTGCCACACCTTGTATGAGTGTGTCTTGGTATTCTAACGCGGCATTTAATTCAGTTGTACTCATAGTTAGATAGTCCATAACTAACGCAGTATCAGCAATCTGACCTGCCATAGCATCTACTTTAATATCTTCGATATTATCATTAAATAATCCAATTGTTTCTCCCAAAGTGCGTAAAGCGAAATCAATAACAGCAAATATAACTGTTGCTTTCAGTAGGGTTTTCAACGCTAGAGTAAGACCCCTTGTTGCTGTTGCGGCCATAGTTGTAGCAGATGCAAGCGCCTTTTTTGCCGTCGTCAAACTTACTATAGATGCAATTTGCTGTCTGTAGGTTATGTTTGCTGTTTGCTCCACCACGATATTTCTAGCATCTACTACATTTTTTTGTTGCATAGCAGTAATGCTTTTATACACTTGGAACATTTGCACAGCCATAGCAGCAGTAGTTAAAACCATACCTACTCTCATACCACGCTCAGATTCTGAAAACATCATAAATATGCTACCTAATCCACCTAACTTCATTGATAATTGAGTAGCCGCCAAACTACTTTGCAACATACTATTATTCAATAAATCTGTTGCGACTTTTGCTCCCATTTCTTTATCTGATAATACATCAACTGTTATCCCCAGTTCTTGTAGTTTTCTTATGAGCATAGTCACTTGTAGTCTGTGACCATTTCTTTGTTGTGCGGTTTTCTGTAAATTATTTGACTCTTGTATTTGAAGCATTAATTTATCTCTTAATATCATTGATTGTTCGGTCCGTACCTTATTTTCTTGCTCTATAACCATAACCTGTTCACGGGTTTTTTGCAGTAGAATGCCTTGTTGTAATGCGGTTTGGGTTTGTGTCATATTACCTGCTATCTGTTCTCCCCTTAATGCCCTAGTCACCAATATCTGTGTTTGCATAGCAATTTGTAAATTTTTGATAGCAATAATTGCTGCCGCTGTAGGACCAACGAAATTAGACATCAATCTTGTCATCATAATGAATCCACTTAAGATACCACCAAATCTACCCTCAGTAAACCCAACTAATGTTTTATAGAATAACGCTTGTTGTTCAGTCACCTTAGTTAGTGCTGGCAACATGGAGTCTCCAAATGCAGCACTATAATTCTTAAGAGATGCTTCTGCTTGTTCGTACTTGAAGATTTCAGAATCTAATCTTCTTTGCAATTCATCTCTCGCTGGGAACTGTGCTAACAACGCCTCTAACTCAAGTTCTCTTACTCTATCTACATTTTCAAGTAGTTTAATAAGACGAGTATAGTGCCTATTACCAGCAACAGTTTGAACAGTAGCCATCTTTTGCTTGTCATTCATACCTTCATAATGTACTGCTAATTCTTCCAATAAATCACTAAATGGTCGCATGGCTCCATCTGCGTCATAAACTGCTATTCCCAATCTTTCTAATTCACTTCTAGCGCCGTTAGTATCAGCACCAAGACGAGCGTAAATCATACGCAACGCACGACCACCCTTACCTTGCTCCTCACCAGCCTCAATCAATGTAGCCGACATAGCAGCCATAGCCGCAATACTTTCATTAGTAAGATGAGCCTGTGAAGCAAATTGATTCATAACGAAAGTTATTTGCGTCATAGTAGCAGCCGACCTGTTCTCAACTGTGTTAAGTTGGTCGAGAACCCGTATAGTATCACGCCTAATTATGTTAGCCTTTTCTTGTGCTTCCATACCTTCTTCGATGTTTTCGGTCATAAACTTAGTTTGTTGATTTAGGTTAATTAGTCTTTGCATGGCCGCTTCTGTTTCCATACCGCTAATTAATCCGAACATCATACCCATTTCTGTTCCTACTGCTGTACTGCCTTGACCGCCTAAGACACCGCTAAGTTGCGCCATACGCGCACCTGCTACGAAGGCTTCATCAGCCGCAAACCCAAACGCTAAACCTATGTCTTGAATTTGATTCTCTAACGCTTTAGCCTCATCCATATTATCTACGAACTTTTCAAACTCAACTCTAGCGTTTTCTATTTCTTGTGTTAAAGGCATAACCTCATCTACAAAATCAAACATTTGTGCTAATTCTGAACCGGCTTCTTGTATAGCCATTAAAGAATCCATGTAAAGAGATTCAAGAACTGTGGCTGTGGCGTTGGCATCAGTTAGCATTTTTGTTGCTTGCCAAGTACCTACTACATCGAAGAAAACCCTTGAACCACTAGCACGAAGAACTACCATCGCAACAGCACAAGCAATTGCTGCTAATGGTGTAAACTCAAGAAAATTGAGTGCTATTTCAGTCCCTATCATTCAAATTCTCTCCACTCTTAGATTCCACTACAGGAACCCCGCTATCTCTCAATATGCCGAGTAGTTCGTTATTGTTTGATAATAGTTTGCGTTGCTGACGCTTTTGGTCGCGTCGCGCAACCATACCCTTTGTATCTTTTACATCCTTTGTTGCTTCCGCTATCTTATCGTTAATTTCTGCCGCTATAATAAGGTCTAACTCCATTAGGCGGCGACCACCCTCAACAGAATACTTTAGCCATAAATCTGAGGGGGTTGTTCCTTTGAAAGCCATGCAAAGGCTAGGTGCGACTATCAGGAACTCTGAAAAGGTACAGCGCCTTCTTCATCATCACCACGCACGAATTGAAGTATAGTATTCAATTCATCAAAGGTCAATAAATTAATATCTATGTTTTCATCAATAACACAGGGACCAATCCATTCTTCCATTTGTGCTTCTATTCCGCCACCCATTTCATCAACTAATATAGCAAACTCCTCGTTTTGCTCGTCAGTCCATTCTGTAGGGTCGCCAGCGTGTCGCATCTTACGAAACGCCTTTCCTTGTATATTGGTAATCTTTAGGCGCTCCATACCGGATGCTTGTCTAACCCAAATTTTAGTACCATCTTCTAACTCTATTTCTTTCTTCATTACTGGCATAGTTTCACTCTCGCTCTATAATACCCACACTTTATGGGTTTAATAAAGAGTTCATTCTTCTTCTGTTTCCAACTTCTTGTTGGTTTTGGGTGCGGGGGCACTTTTCTTAGTAGTGGCGTCAGGAAATCTCTTACAGTATTGCATTACTACCTTTCTATCAGCCATCTCTTTGATGTCTTTTAGATATTTCTTGGGTATATCCTTACCCAATGTAAGTGCAAACTCTACTAAATCCATCTAAACACCCTAGTAAGCAGTACCATCAGCAAGAGAAGAACCACTCATCTTGACTTGCATAGCCTTGTCAGCACCACCGGCGTCGTATAGAGCGACAAAATTAACACTCATTGTGTTTGCATCTCGTCCACTTACAGATGCATCAGGCGCTTCAAATCTTACTTTGTAGAAGGAGATTTCGATATAGTCTGAACCAGTTTCTTCGTTTAGAGTTAGTTTAATTGCTGGAGTAGCGCCGCTTGGATTATACAAATCACCATCGGCCTTAATTAGATTATCGTATGATGGGTCATCACCAGTTGGGTTTGCTCCCCATATAACTTGATTTAATTCTATGGTTCCACTAATCTCTCTGCGTTGTGAAAGTGGGGCGCGAACATAAGTTGCGTTTCCAAGAGCAGTAGCGTTATCTGTGTCTCTATTCATGTTTATATCAAAAGAAAACGACTTAACAGTTGCTGACGCAGTTGTGTTTCCGCTTCCGTCATCAAAGACAATGCTTCCATTAGCAAAGTAAAGAGCATCTAGCGCGTCTGTAAAGGTTGGTGTTTGTAAAGCCGAACCACCTGCGCTGTGTGTTTGTGCGCATCCGATAAAATCTGCTGAAAGCATAACATACTCTCCAACAGTCGCAGACATTGATAGAGTATTACCCATCATTCCTGTAAACTCATGTTCTGAACTTTCTCTACCAACCTGAATTGTGAATGAAGGTAGTGTGTCTGTACCGCTTGGCTCAGTAAATGTGTGTACTGTACCCGATGCGGTGTCCTTGAAGAAAGCACGAAATACATTTGCTACAAATGGGTCTATTTGTGCGGCCAAATTCAACCCGCCCTCGGAATACTCAAGTCCTGTCACAGACTTTGATGCGATAGGGCGACTCATATCTTGTCGGGTTAGCAAATTATATCTGTGAGCAAATGACTCATCATCTATCTCACCATAAACTTCTGTTCCACCGCCCGAAACGGACTTATAGGTAGAACCTTCTTTCTGTATTGAAATATATCTGTTGTTGAAATCAACCATAATAGTACCTCTAGGTGTTCTAATCTACGACTAGGCTGACCTATAAACATTATCATCGGTGACGCATATCAATTCTGCGCATATATGTGAGTGTGAGGACATGAACACAGACTACTTCGTCGTTATCCATCTTGGGGTCAAGGTCTGCTGTAAAGCCAATTATACTATCTGTAGTGCCCTCTACACCAGTATTTACATATAGTTCATCAAATACTTCACCCATAATGTTTAATGATTTACGGTATGCGTTTTCATAGTTTGTACCTTTCACACTTATAAATACCTTTACATCGTATTGTTGTGTAATTTTAGCACCACCAAGAGATTCAAATTGTGGAGAATCTACTTGTTCTACTAAGACATGAATACTAGGGGAGCCTATTCTATTAATCATCTGAGAAGAAATATCATAACCATATACTATGGATGAGTCGTCAACTTGGGTTTTTAGGTAAGGACGAGGACTATTTTTGATTTGGTCCACTATACCTATACCCATTCTAGCGAGAGTGTCTTGGGCGAAATCAGAAATTAGTAATTCTTCGGGTGAAAATGCACCAAATTTAGAGTAGTAAACTGAGGCCCATTTAACGCTTCCGGTGGTATTACCCCACCTGACCGTCTTTCCTGAGCCTGATGAGCCCGTAACCGTACTAAAAACGGCATTAGCGTCATCGTCGTTAATTATCTCATGCGTGTATAGTTTTGCTGACCCATCTGAGGCCAAAGTTAGTCTAAGAAAAAGCGCAACTGGTTTTTCCTCATCTAGTGCCAAATCTAGGTCACTTATTGTTACGGTAGAAGTACCCACAAGAGAAAGGCTTGTGTTTGTTCCTGTAGATTGAACCTCGACCTTGTGTGTACCATTATCTAGGCGCATAAGAACTTCCCCATTATCAGGCGCTGTGGTGTATTCTAAGCACGCCACAAGCGTATATGCGTTTGTAGTAGGAGTAATAGTCCAAGTACCGTTAGTTATTACCCAGTTTCCACCCGACGCAGAACCACCGCTACCGGACCAAGTATCGTTAAATGTGCCTGTTAAAGCAGACGGGTCTGTGCCGTTCATACGGCTATTCCAATACTCGGTTTTTGTTGCTACTGCCATTTAATCACCTATTTTTCAAATGTCTTTTTGCCGGATGCTCAAATACATTGTACACTAAATGAGCAAAGAAAGGAGATGTTCCTTCTTCTGTTATTTGTATTAGGTTGGGGTCGCCCGGTCTTGTTCTACTACCATCAACACCACTTAAGTCACCTGTAATTTGATTACGAGAACCAGCCTTAAATGAAGCAAACTGGTTTCCTTGATTTTTTGACTCCTCATAAGTAAGAGAATCACCTATAGTTTCGTATAAGTCTCCACTCGCTTTGGTTTTGGGCTTAATTTTACTTTTGAAACTTCTTCCCTTTTTATTAATATCTTGGCTAGTTTGTTGTGAAGCCAACTCGATAGCATCTCTCATACCGTCAAGCATAATACCTTGCATCTGTTCGTTAATATGACTCATACCCGACTTGAAACTAGATTTGTCAAAGTAAGCATTAAATATAAGGGGGGAGTCGGGTACTTTCCTCATTTTAATTGCGTTTCTACCTGAGTGGGTGACATGACCTTCATCGTATGGAGTAAATTGTCTAATATCTTCCTGAACATCCTTATCTATTTCTTTAATGTTTTTGGCAACATTTTGCCTAAACATTTCTATTGCGCCTATGCGCGGAAACCCCGGATGTAGAAATTGGTTTGGTTTGCCTAACATCGAAACACCTAATCTACACTACCCAAGTGAGCCAACCTTCTAAGGTTTGTTTCACCGCGTTCTCTCAATGCTACACCACGCAACGACCCTTCCGGCCCTGTGGTCTGAAATAGGCTTTCATCCTCAAGGTAATACGATGCGGCAAGGTCGGCGCATATCTCTCTCAATACATGGGCAAACTCGCCCTCTTGAACAGGAACATCATCTGCATGGTCTGCGGATAACCCACTAACACCTGTTAGGGTATGGGTTGACTTTCCAGTCCATTTGAATGAATCACCATCTACATTTCCATTACCAGCAGAACTAAACCCTGTTCCACTTGTTAATACAATTGTGTTAGCACCGGCAACTACTGCGCCGTCTAAAGTAGTATCTTTGATACTCTTACTTGGAACATCTCTACCGTAGTCTCGGAAAATTTGGTCTATATCTATTGTAGCACGACGAATAGAACCAGTTAGTTTAGTGGATGCGCGAGTTCGCTGACCACTATCAAGACCTAATCTTGAACCAACATCAGAGGTAGAACAATAGTAAGTCAAATCCAATCACCGCCGTAAATGCTGCTAAAATAGTGTAAAGCATACGCTTCTGCATCTTTTGATACGAAGCGAGTGTCTTTTCAATCTTTCCAACTCTTTCTGCTATTAATCTACACCATGCGTTCCATTCTGCCTCATTCATAATATCACATCTGAGTAGAGAGGCCCATAGCCCCAGCAACTATTGCTATTAAGGCAAAAGTAATCTTCTGCATATTACTCATATACGAAGAAATTAGTCCATTGGTTATCTCTAACTCAGTAGCAACTTGGGTTAACCCAGTTTTCATGTCCATGTTCGACTGAACCAATTGCTCAATCAGTCTCTCATGTCGCTTTGCTGTATTTTCTAAGTTATCTAATCGTAAATCTATCACACTATCTTTTTCAGTCACCATCTTCACCCATGTTTGCTTCGATTCGGGCTATTAGGTCGGCCTTCTTGCCCGATACGGCAAGACCCTTTTCCTTTAGTATAACCTTTAACTCAGCAACATTTCGGGATTCCAATGTGTCCTCAATAGTGCGCAGTTCTGCCTTTGCTTCTGCGGCCTTCTCTTTGACCTCTCCCATAGAATCAATCACTTCATCAAGTGTGATGCTACCATCAGCACTCAACTCCTTGTACTTCTTCATAGCCCAAGCCGCAATACCCAATAGGGCCGCAACTGCTACGAGAACTACCTCGATGTCATCCAATAGGGATGAGGACTCGCTGACGCAAGCCACAGTTTCATTCAAAGCATTTCTGCATATATCTTCAACAACGGTTGTGTTATTTCCCTGCATTTAATCACCTCTTTCATAGATTATCTGCTTAACGGCTGAGAAGGGTATCACACTAAATGGTTTGGCGGAGCCTTCCCGGTAAATCTTGTAGCCGTAGGGTGTTTCTTCAATGTTTATGTTTGTGTATGACTTTTCCGGTGGTTGGTACACAATTTTACCTCTCCGAATCACCCTTTCATCAGCAGACATATACTTTGATACCACGAACCATATTTAAGGGGTAGGTATCAACCAACCATTGTTTACCAAGTCATTAATTGTGTTTTCCATATCTGTAAATTCGATAAGGTCGCAAACCCGCTGCTGATATGTGTAGCCTATTTCATAATTATTATAAGTGGCGTTTGAAACATAAACAACATACCCCTGTGGATTGTTAATTGTTAATTCTACATATAGTATGTAGCCTTCATCTGTATGTTCTTTATCAACTACGGTTCCCTCGACATCTCTACAGGAGAATGGGTTAACGACATTATCATCAGGAACTCTTGGAAATGTTGGTCCAATCATACCAAATAAAAGTATAAGCGCCAAAAAATAAGCGACCTTTTCGCCATCATCGCCCATAATAGTAGGTTGTCCTACCGTTAGTTAAATCATCGCCAGCGTGGGCCTTCAAACCACCCTACAAGACTTGTTCTTGAACCTTTGGTGATTGGGCTGACACCATGTTCCAAATACGATAGAAAACAGATTATAGAGCCGCGCTTAATAAGGCTTGCTGGGTCGGGGTTTTGTGTGTGAGCAAATGTTAATATGCCGCCCTCATAATCTTCGGGGTCGCTTAGTTGTAAAACAATACTAAGTTTTCTGTGAAGACCATCTTGTCTATTCCAATCTACATCATGGTGCATATCATATTTATGTCCTACATCAGCATACTCTGTAAATTGTAGCGGAGGTAAAGTGGTTATTGTTGTTTGAAAGTATTGGTTGGCGTCAAGGGCTATGCGCTTGAAAACATCATGCATTTCTTGGTAAGGACCCTCGTTTGATAGCCAACGAATATCTGTCTTGCGGTGCGTTTCATGACTACCGAAAGTAGTGGCTTTTTGTGGCTCTACTTGCCTTCCGACACTTATCCAGCGTTCGCAAGTTTCAACATCAACTGCTTCTTCGTATAGAAGCCAATTGGGATGATTAAGCATCTGTTGCATCCTCAAATCCGTCTTGAGTTTTAAGGTTCAAGTAGCATTGTTTGAGAAGGTTCTCTTGGTCTGCTCCATCGGTAACATCTAATGGAAACTGATAATTTAGGCCTGTTACCGGCGACTTTCCTCCGGTGTAAGCATCCTCATCCATGAAGATAAGACCTCCGTAAGTAACGGTGAATGACTTGTTTCCTTCGTCATCTACCTCTTTATCCATTCTAAACTCTCTTATCACTACATGAGCATCCGCACAACTAAGTCCGAAGGCTGTTTCTATCGCTACTGTAAGGGCCATGATACTTCCATTCCATGTGTGTTTAATAAAGAGTTCGCTTAATGTAACCAATTTGGGGTATCAGGGAAGTTTTCACCAGCAAGATTAGCCGTTTCGTAGTCCGTAATATCCCGTAGGGCTTGTCTGTAAGTAGTAAGTTCAGTTTTCCGTTCCTCAGTTAATTGTGCATATCTATCTGAGAGCATCCATAGGTCGCTCGCAATAAGCATAGAAATACGCAAACTCAAGACATCTTCCCACTCAAGTTCAGTATAGGACACTACTCCATCAGTTTTCGTTATTCGTATATTCATCTTATCATCATCCTATCACACAATAAACCTGTGGTATGCTTGAAGCCCAATATCCACTCACGCTGGAAGGAGTTGAAGGTAGTGAAGTAGCATTGTTATCGCTTCTTACATTGACTCTCTTGGCTTGGTTTCCTCCGCTTTGACCTGAGTAAGACATAGCCCTACCTGCCGTGTTGCTTCCGTGAAGTGAGTTATTCACGGTATGGTCATCAACCATATATCCGACCCAATACTGAGTTCCTTTGACTAATGTAATCGTTGATGAAAACTGTGTGGAGTCAAAATGTGATGCCGAATCAATTGAAATCTCAACTTTACCTAAGAGTGAGGCCGGAGAGCCATTAGAGTCTGAGTAAATCCCTACTTGCACATCTGCATCACCAGCATAATTATTGCATCTTATGCCGAGTTTCGTTACATCTCCTGAGTCCGGCGCAAGGAATTGGTAGTATTGAACATAAGAAGTGAAGTGGTTTGCATACGATTCTTGATTATCACCAAAGGGATAAAGGCAGTTAAGGTAGCATTGGTTTATATCAGCAATCTTTGCGCCATCAAAGTGAGAAGTGTCGCCACCGCCCGCGTCTTCCCACGCTACGGCTGAACCTGTTGAGGTCAGGACTTGACCATCAGAACCGACTGAACCGTTAATCTTGAGAATTGAGTTGGGGAGATTGACCGAACCATCACTTGTTCCTGTAATCCAAACAGGACTACCATCTCCCGAAGAAATTGAGAGTTGGTCATCACCTGTTGCACTTGCTACATCAGCCGCACCTATGACTACATTGTTAGAACCCGTAGTGATGTTATCTCCGGCTGAATCCCCAATACCTATATTCTTGCTTCCTGTGGTTACAGCACCTAATGCACTTTTACCTATTGCGTTGTTATTGCTTCCTGTTGAACTACCATAAACCCCAGCAAGAGCCATATAACCAATAGCAGTATTATCGTTTCCACCTGTATAGTAATAACCTGCCCTATATCCTAATAGTGTATTTCTGCTACCTTCTGCTTCAACACCTGCTTCAAAACCAATAAGAGTAGAACCCCAAGCAGTTGTTTGGGCAGAACCAGTCCTATAACCAAGTGTAGTATTTTGGAAGCCAGTTGTTAAAGCATCAAGTGAATAATTTCCAATAGCGACATTGTATTCTCCACCAGCAACAGCACCACCTAAAGCATCTAGTCCAATAGCGATATTGTGGCTTTCCGTATCGGCATTGTCTAAAGCCTGTCTCCCAATAGCGATATTGTAGTTACCAGTAGTGACATTCTCTAATGCCTTTGTTCCAATAGCAATATTTCCGGCGGCAGAAGTAGCATCATACATAGCCATTCTTCCAATTGCTACATTCTCTCCACCTGTGACTACACCTAAACCACCTGCTTGTGCGCCAACATATACTGAGTCGGCCATAGCAGTTGAGTTTCTACAAGCATTGTAGCCCATTACCACATTTCTGATTCCAGTCTGAACTCCTGAATCTAATGCTCCATTACCGATTATTACATTGTAACCACCCGTAGTTAATGCTTTAGCGGCATCGTAGCCTATCGCTACTAATCCACTTGCGGAGGAAAGACCGTATAGTGAGTTTCTTCCTATTGCTACATTGTTAGAACCTGTATTACTCGATGAAGCACTATACATGGCCGTGCGACCAATTGCTATGTTGTCGCTTCCGGTAGCCTGATAACCTGCTTGTCTGCCTATGATAACTGAACCATGCGAAGAACCACCACTATAACCTGCATCTGAACCAATCAAGACACCTTCTGTTCCTGTATGACCATATCCAGCACTATGTCCTACGGCGGTCATAAAGTTCTGACCTGTTCCTGTATAGAGAGAATCAGCCCCAATAGCCACCATTTTAGTGCCTGTTGTTTGAGCAGACCCCGCCCTATATCCGAGTAATACGCTTTCATCACCTGTTGTCACAGCATCTCCGGCATAATTCCCAATAGCAAGATTCTTTTCTCCACCATCAATAGCACCACCGAGAGCATCCCTTCCAATTGCGATATTGTGGCCTTCTTCATCACAACCGTCTAAAGCATTCCTTCCAATAGCGATATTGTCATTTCCGGTAGTAAGCGCATAACCCGCGCTTGCCCCCAAAAGAATGTTGCTACTACCTGTGGTTATTTGTTGCCCTGCACTTTGACCTATTGCTATTGAGTAAGTAGCACTTGTAGCACCACCTAAAGCATAATTGCCTAAACCAATGTTATATGCTCCACCTTGATTTGTTCCACCCAAAGCACCCCTACCAATGGCTATCAAATTACTTTCTGTATCACTTCCATCTAATGCTTGATAGCCTATGGCGATGTTATAATCACCTGTTGTATTTGCCGCTAAAGCATTTGCTCCTATTGCGATGTTCTTTTCTCCATCAGTATTTGCTGTTAAGGCCCAATATCCAATTCCGATATTGTAATATGCGGCTGTTGATACTTTGAGCGCAGTTTTACCAATAGCGATGTTGTTTTCTCCTGTTAATACTCCACTTCCAAATGTTTCAGGCCCAATACCTACATTGTCTGAGGCTGATGTAGCATTTCGGAATGATTGCATTCCAATGCCTACATTTCTTGAACCTGTAATAACGCCTGTATCATTAGCCTCATATCCCATTATGACATTTTGGCTGCCTGTTGATAGATTACGACTTGCGCTTGTTCCTATTGCTATATTGTCATCACCAGTTGTTAATCCATCTCTAAGAGCATACTTACCTATTCCGACATTGTTATTGGCAACACCATTTATTGCATACATCACCTCTTGACCAATACCAACATTGGATGAAGCAGCAACGCCGCCTGAATTACCCCTTCCTGTATTGTTTCCAACAAAGGTATTATTTCCACCATTAGTTATGTATCGCCCTGCACTACTACCTATTGCTACATTACCCGATTGAGTTGTGACCTTTTCTAATGCACCCCAACCACCTATTGCTACATTGGAACCACCCGAAGTTAAGTCATTTAGTGCATTAGCCCCAATAGCGATGTTATAATCACCCGATTCTAATGCAGCAAAAGCATCCTTTCCCATACCTACATTGTATGTTGCAGAACTCAATGTTCCTGTTGGCGGGGCTGCTCCATCGGGAGATATGAGAATACTGTCTGTGAAGTTAGTGATATTGCTGATTACATCTGTTAAATCATCTAATGTAGAAGCACCACCACCACCTGCTTCTTCTAAACTAATTTGACCGTCTGAATGGTCGTAAGTTAGAACATAATTATCCTGTCCCGACCCTACTGTTTGGTCTGCGTCAAACTCAAAGTTACCGAGAGATACATGACCGCTTGAGTCACCTGTTATCCATACGGGGCTTCCATCACCTGATGATATGGATAATTGGTCTGAGCCTGTTGCACTCGCTACATCTGCTGCACCGATAACGACATTGTTATCACCAGTCGTGATGTTGTTTCCGGCCTGATAACCAATCGAGATATTATTCGCACCACCATTTATGTGCGATTGAGCCTGATAACCTAAAGCAGTATTGTAGTTTCCATCAGCCCAGTTTTGACTATGGCTTTGATAACCTATTACGACATTTCCTGTTCCGCTACGAATCTTATAACCAGCAGAACTTCCCATTATGGTATTTTGACCGCCCGTAGTCCATTGATAGAAGGAGTTGTGGCCTACTGCTACATTGTCATGCCCACCTGCTTCTCCTGATTGACCCCTTCCGGCCCTTGCACCAATCATTGTATTGTTTGATGTTCCTGTAATTTGATAGTGCGCTTGATACCCTACAACTGTATTCAATTCACCTGTAGTATTTGCACTTGAGGCTTCATGGCCTATTACCGTGTTTTTATCACCTGATGTTAATGCGTCAGAAGAATAGTTACCAATAGTTACATTGTATTCGCCACCTGCAACAGCACCACCTAAAGCATCGTAACCGATTGCTATGTTGTCGGATTCTGTATCTTGGCCGTCAAGACTCTGTGTTCCGATGGCGATATTCCTTGAGCCTGTGGTCGTGTTCAGGCTTGCATTCTTGCCTATCGCTATGTTGTCATTCCCACTCTCCAACTCTCTGTGTGCAAAGCCACCGATTCCGATATTGTTGTCACCGGAAGTGTGGTCATAACCAACGAAACTTCCGATGGCTATGTTGTAATCTGCTCCATCCAAATTACTACTTGATAGAGCCATCGAGCCTATTGCTATATTGTGTACTTCATCGGTGATTCCATACCCTGCTGATTCACCAATGAATACTGCCCCTGCCCCAGTTGTTAGAGAAGTTCCCGCAGATGCCCCAATGACTACGCTATTCGTGGAAGCCATGTTTCTTCCGGCATCCGGTCCGATAGCAACGCCTTGTGCTTGACCTGTTGCTCCATCCATCGCTCGATAACCAATTGCGACAGACTTATAGCCCGTAGTCATAGAGTTCATAGCATCATGCCCAATAGCGACATTGTTAGAACCACTCGTTATTGCGGCCAAAGCATCTTTTCCAATACCTACATTTGAATGTGCATTACTTAGAGTCCCATGTGGAGGGGCTGCTCCATCCGGGGATATGAGAATGCTGTCTGTGAAATCTGTAATGTTGCTGATTACATCATCGAATGAGTTTATAGAGCCGGATGCACCCGCCGGTCCAGTAGGTCCGGTTGGACCCGTCGGTCCAGCAGAACCTGCTGGTCCCGTTGGTCCCGTTGGTCCCGTTGGTCCTGTCGAGCCATCATCGCCGTCTGAACCCGCAGGTCCGGTGGGTCCAGTAGGTCCGGTAGGGCCTGTAGGTCCGGTTGAGCCTGTAGGCCCTGCTGGTCCTGTAGGTCCTGTTGCGCCAGCATCTCCTGTTCGGGCGAAGGTAATATACACATTGTCGTTACCTGCAAATGGGCTTGCCGCCGACGAAGCAACATTGGCTACTGTAATTTTGAAGTAGCCCGTAGCATCCACTAATGAGGATATGGTGAATAATAGGAAATCAGATTGGTCGGATTTCTTACTAATTTTCATGTGTCCTTTAATTGTTGATGTTGAGTCATCAATAGTTTGAAGGAAAGAAGAAATATCGTCGTTGTTAATATCTTCATCATCAATATAAATTACTGTAGCAGATGTTTGGGTGCTGAAATTGTTAAATCTATACCAACCGCTTCCGGGTGCAGAATCAGTAGTATGACTTGAGGTATCATACTCAAAGGTTGCACCACCGAATGCACCATCTGGTCCTGTAGGGCCGGTGGGTCCTGTAGGTCCCGTTGCCCCCGCAGGGCCGGTAGGTCCTGAGGGTCCTGTTGGGCCTGTAGGTCCTGTTGAACCGTCGCTTCCATCTGAACCGGCGGGGCCGGTGGGACCTGCCGGACCCGTAGGTCCGGTGGGTCCTGTGCTTCCATCCGAGCCGTCTGAACCAGCCGGTCCTGCTGGACCCGTAGGTCCTGCTGGACCAGTAGGTCCTGCTGCCCCCGTAGGTCCTGTTGGTCCCGTAGGTCCTGCTGCCCCTGTAGTTCCTTTATCGCCTGTTCGGGAAAAGGTCACTATACATTCCTCATCATAAGAGAAAGGATTAGTGTTATACCACGATACAGGAGATACTGTGATTTCAAAGTAGCCGGTTTCCTCAGATACCGCACTTATGCTCCACAAAATCTGCCTTTCCGTTTCCGGCTCTACTCTCGCAATTCTCACATGACCCTTTACAGTAGAAGTGGAGTCATCAATAGTTCTCAAGAATGATTGAATATCAACATTTTCTTCTGTCGAATCATCAATACAAATAGTAGTGGCTGTTCTCTGTTGAGTAGCATTCAAAGAGAAATAACCTGTGCCGGGTTCGCCTACGGAAGTTGTATTGTTGAACTTATAGAGGAAGGATGAGCCACCCCCGAAGTTGCCCTGTGGTCCTGTAGCACCTGTAGGTCCTGTAGGTCCTGTAGGTCCTGTAGCACCTGTTGCGCCGTCACTACCGTCGCTACCTGCCGCACCTGTCGCTCCGGTGGGGCCTTGAGGACCTGTCGGTCCGGTTGGTCCCGTAGGCCCTGTTGGTCCTGTAGGTCCCGTTGCACCATCTGAGCCATCTGAACCCGCAGGTCCCGTAGGCCCTGTTGGTCCTGTTGGACCAGCAGGTCCTGTAGGACCAGCCGACCCTGTTGCTCCTGTATCTCCCTTATCACCCGTTCGTGCAAAGGTTACGGCTATATCCTCACCATCTGAAAACGGAGAGGTAGCCGATGAATCAACGGTGCTTACCGTAATATCGAAATAACCGGTTTCTTCTGTAAGTGATGAAATAGTGCAAAGAATAAATTGGCTTGAGTCTGTTAGATTACTAATTTTTACATGACCCTTGATAGTTGAAGTGGAATCATCAATTGTTCTTAAGAACGATTGAATGTCTGTTCCGTCTAAGTCGCTATCATCAATGTAAATGCCTGTGGCGGCATTTTGAGTGGAATTATCAAGTCTAAGCCTTCCTGCTGTTGGGTCAGCCTTAGTTGTGGTTGTGCTGAAATCGTATTTGAATGTAGCCCCACCAAACGAACCTTGTGGTCCTGTGGGTCCTGTAGGTCCTGTAGCACCTTGTGGTCCTGTGGGCCCTGTGGGTCCGGTGCTACCTGTTGCACCATCAGAACCATCACTACCTGCTGGACCTGTCGGTCCGGTTGGTCCGGTGCTACCTTGCGGTCCTACAGGTCCGGTTGGTCCGGTTGGTCCTGTAGCACCATCGCTTCCATCAGACCCTGCTGGGCCGGTAGGCCCCGTAGGTCCGGTACTTCCAGTTATGTCTGCTATTTCAGACCAAGACCCACCTGATTTTTTATAAATTTTGTCATTACTTGTATTGAAGTGGAAATCACCATCAGAACCACCGGAAGGCGTACTACTACTTGAAGTCCAAGTAGCACCATCAGTTCCAGCAGGGCCTGTGGAACCAGTAGGTCCTCCGGGCCCGGTTGCTCCTGTAGGACCTGACGGACCTGTTGGTCCAGTTGAGCCTTGAGGGCCTGTTGGTCCTGTAGGGCCAGTAGCACCAGTCGCACCAGTAACATCTGCTATTACGCTCCAACTTCCACCTGATTTCTTCCATACCTTATCAGTATCTGTTTCAAAGTAAAAGTCACCATCAGCGCCACCGGACGGGTCAGCACTTCCTGAACTCCAAGTTGCGCCGTCTGTTCCGGTAGGGCCTGTTGGTCCCGTAGGACCTGTAGCACCAGCAGGTCCGGTTGGTCCAGTAGGACCACCTGCGCCTGTAGGTCCTGTAGGACCATCGGGGCCTGTAGCGCCTTGCGGTCCTGTGGGCCCTGTTGGTCCTTGAGAGCCTGTTGCGCCTGTTGGACCATCAGGGCCTGTTGCGCCCTGTGGTCCCGTAGGCCCAATAGGTCCTGTAGGTCCAGTAGCCCCAGTATCGCCCTTATCTCCTGTGCGGGCAAATGTTACTGCCACATCCTCTCCATCGCTAAATGGGGCAGAAGCAGAAGAATCTACGGTGCTAATCGTTATATCGAAATATCCAGTTTCTTCTGTTAATGAAGATATGGTATGTAATGTAAATTGTGATGAGTCTGTTAGATTACTAATTTTTACATGACCTTTTATGGTAGAAGTAGAGTCATCAATCGTGCGTAAGAAGGTCTGAATATCAGTTCCGTCAAGGTCGCTGTCGTCAATGTAGATTCCCGTTGCTCCACTTTGTGTAGCGTTGTCTAATCTAATCTTTCCTGCTCCGGGGTCGGCCTTTGAGGTAGTTGTAGAAAAATCATACTTGAAAGTTGCGCCACCAAAGGCCCCCTGTGGACCTGTTGGTCCTGTTGGCCCAGTTGAACCCTGCGGTCCCGTAGGACCTGTATCGCCTGTTGGTCCTGTAGGACCGGGAGAACCAGTAGGGCCTGTGCTACCAGCCGGACCAGTTGGTCCTTCTGCCCCTGTAGGGCCTGTTGGACCAGTTAAACCAATAGAGCCTGTGGGTCCTGTCGGCCCGGTAGGACCAGTAGCCCCAGTTGCTCCGGCATCTCCTGTCGGACCGGCAGCGCCTTGTGGTCCTGTAGCCCCCTGTGGCCCAGTTGCTCCTGTATCGCCAGTAGGCCCAGTTGGACCAGTAGGTCCAGTCGGCCCAGTAGGTCCGGTAGGGCCAGTAGGTCCCGTTGTTCCAGCCGAAGAAAACATCACCCAAGTATCTGTAGCAGTTTTTCGTATTACTGCTCTTGCGTATTGGGCTATTGTTGTAGGCCCGCTTATAGTCACACCACTTCCTGCGGCAATAGTTAGTGTTCCAGCACCCTTGTTCATCACCTTAATTTCAGTCTTATCTACAGGATAGGCAATACTGCTATTAGGCGGAATAGTGAATGTAATTCCTGAACCCTTGTTAGCCATTACTACTCGGCCCTCATCGGTTCGTGTAAATGTATAATCATCAGTTTTTGTTACAACGGGCCTCACATCAGCAGATTGACCTGCCTCCGTAGAGCCGTCACCAAAGAAAACGAAGCCGCTATCAGCATCTTTGAAAAGTTGTGCTGCGTGCGGGGTCACAGTCAGCCTATCGGCTTCTGTAGTAAATATCAGGTTCTTGTTGTCTGTTAGAACATCTACCACGCTACCGCCCCCTATGATTACTGAATACTGAGTGTCCTATCAACTTACCCACTCCGGTATTCCACTTGAACTTACTTTAAGAGTCTGACCATTAGTGCCTATGGGCAACACGCCTATACTACCATTACCATTACCATAAAGTATAGAGCCCTTTGCTATTGTTTGTAAGCCCGTTCCCCCATGTGAAACAGGTATATTGGTTGAATCACCAATACTTTCATAGATTCCATCTGTTATTTGTCTAAAGTTCCAATCGCCCTGCACCGTTGGTCTTTTTACACTTCTAATACAGACGGCTTTAGTTCCACTTGACGGACCATAGAATCTACCACCATCTCTGATAACAATTTCATTACACTCAAGGAACTTACCTGCATTTACCAACCAGTAGTTAGAGGAACTATCGTTATTTTCAATTACTACCTTATGATATTGTGTATAGAAGTTGTTAGTGTTGTCATTTCCAAAGGCGGCACTATTTAATTCACCAGTCACAGGGAAAATAACAGAACCAGTTCCGCTACTTCTATAAGTCTTGAATCTCGCAGTAGTATGCCCAAACTTGAAATTTTCCCCTATACCTGTGAGGTCCTTTTCAAAATAAAATTGTTTATCATAATCATAAATGTCAAAAGCACTAGAGTTCACTTGACCACCACTAAAGTTTAACATGTCAACTGAGCCATAAGTATTAAACTCAGTTTGCGATGCATCTGAATAAACTTTCTTTGCGTACAATGTTCCTGTAAATACCATATTGGGATATATACCATCAGGCATAGTAAAATTATTTGAACCAAAATTAAATGTAGTATTTGTTCTAGCATCGGCATCAAAAAATGGAGAAGAACTCATAGCGGTATCATACTTAATGTATGCCTTGTGTGTGTATTCGGTCCCATCACCAAGATAAACCCTAATTGCTGGCACACCGTTAAAATCAAAAGTAAGGGTAGAACTTGATGATGCATCTAAACACGCCGCCTTACTAAGATTCATGTAACCATCTAAATTTACTGTACTAGCACCTGACCCGGAAGGAGTAATCAGTTTTGTAAATTCGTTAGTTATGTCAATATTTGAAAAATTACCGGAAGAAGGAAATGTAGTAGGAAAAGCACAGTTGTTCAGACCATCAGATATATTATTAAAAACTATACTATCTCCGTTTGCTGGTACAGTACCTGTAGTGCCTCCTATTGGCTCAAACCAGTTATCACCATCACTAGCGTCGGTACTTGTATCACCCTGCCAAAAATATGTTGTCGGCATCTATTTTCCCTCACTCACGAAGTGAGCCGGAAAGTTCTCCGCTTGTAGTTCCACTCACTTTAGCAGCAGTAGCCTTCTTGTAGAATGCTGTCGCTCCTTTTTCCTCTATTACTCCCAAAGCATCTTCGGCTTGCTTTTCAAAGGAAGCCAATTGCTTATTGAATCTAATATCTGAAACGCCTTGTTCCTTTTCGGGAACAACGGCTGGTATAGTATCTATCAAAACTCGTAGGCAATCTACACAAACAACTAACTTAACAGCAGTTTCTATTTCTGCTGTAGTGGGCGCATTAGTAGAATTAACACCGACATAATCAGCCTTTCGTGACTTCTTAGCAATTTGGGTATTACGGAGATTTACATACTCGATAATAGTCCCGCTGTTTAGGCCGCGAGGGTGATTGAGAAGGGCTCGTATTTGGTTAACAGTAATGTTGGTCGAGAATAGTGTGTCGCCATCCTCGATTACCAAATCTCCCATTATGTAAGCCAATCAACCACCTCACGCACCGAATCGTTGTTCATAGTCCGATGGAACATCAACAACTATCATGTTAGTTGAAGGTTTCTCTGCTCGACCTACTACAACGACCCTGCGCGTAGCGAGAATCCTGTCTGTCATCTCGCTTGCGGGTAGCCAATATAGGGCCTTTCTTGGGGCATTTAGAAGGGATAGTGGATGGTCAGCAAACTTACTGCCAGCATTTCTATGAATCCTAAGCATGTAGCCAAAACCACCCTCATCAAAGGACTTCCAGTAGCGTAGTCTGTGTTCCATATCTGCGGCTTCACCGGACTCAGGGAGAGGGATTTTCTTCTCCTTAAGTGCAGCAGCCATAGCAGCCTTAGTTGGGCCCTTTGGCTTTGCTGCCGCCTTCGGCTTCGATTCTGCCTTTTTAGGGGCAGATTTCTTAGTCGTTTTCTTCTTGGTTGCCATTCAAGCACACCCCATAATCAGGAGCGCACTCCAGTCAACTTGACTATCCTGTGGGTCTTGTCAGCGGAAGCACCGTCTTGGTGTTCGTGGACAACGCTTCCCATGTAGGAAGTTAGTAGCCAATCGAAACCAACGCCCGGTAGTCGGGTCAACTCAGTCTCTTGGAAACCGGGTCCGTTGTAGGTGAAGAACTCAGCAGTTTCAGCACCGGGAACCATTAGAAGCGAATCGTTGCCGATTGCGTTTCCTGAACCGTAGTCACGGGTGTAGTAGATTCGTAGGCTTGCGATGCGAGCCAAGTGGTCGCCTAGTGACTCAACAACATTTCCGTAAAGGGTTGTGTTAAGGATAGCAGACCTCTTGTCGGCTGGAAGGACTAGAGCCAAAGGCTCGTTTCCGCTAACCTTTGCGTTAGCGAAGATGTCGTCCATAGCGCCTAGAATGTCTCCCTCCTCATCAGCAGAACCGCTTCCGAATACTGCGGTAGCAGCGACGGAGTTGTCTGCACCAGCGTAAAGTGTGGTCAGAATGTGGTTGTCAATGGTGTCAGCGCGAGCGCGAACAATTCCCAACTGCTGTCGGTCAATGTTCTCAAAGGACTCGCCTCGTAGCCTTACAGCGTCGAGGAAAGTAACGCGGCCCTGTCCCTTCTCCAACTTGGTGCTGTAGTTCTGAGTTCCAATGTTGGTTGGGTCGGTTAGCGCAACATCGTCCAATGGGTAAGCGAATGTACCGATTACTCCGGTGTACCATGTGAACTGTAGCCAAGGAACGGAGCGAACTCCTACGAGGTCAGTTGCGATAGCGATTGTGTTAGATTGTAGTTGAATGAAGTCACGGAGCGTCTGCTCAAGAACTGCGTCGCCGGGTGCGAACGGTCCAACTGCGGCTTCAACATTTAGTATTTCTTCTAGTGTCTGATTCATCTTTTTCATCTCCCTATTATTCTATCCTCACAGGTCCTAGCACCAGACAGGAATCAAATCTCCCGCGCTGATTGCGCTTTCGTCTCCACAGTAGTAGCCGATAAAGACAGCGGAGTTGGATGAGTCGTCATCGCATGTTCCGTTGTCAGATGCTGTCTGTGATGTGTAAATTGATAGTCCGAACTTAGGTGCTGCAATTGCGTTAGCAACCTTGAGGTAACAAAGTCCGTCAAGGGGTAGTACAGCAACAGTTCCAGTACCAGCGGCTTCTAGTGCTTGGTCCTCACCTCTTGAGGACTCAGCGGCTGTGTAGCCGATTGGTGTATCTGTTACAGAAGCGGTCATGAGTAGTCCACTAGCGTCGTACTTGACGAGTAGTCCCTCAGAAGCCATAGTCTCCTGTATATCGGGTGCGTATCTTGGGTCGTTTCCTGAGTATGTTACCATTTTAAATCATCTCCTTCATATCTTCGTAGCGAATCGCGCTCATGCTTTTGCGCTCATCTACTGCGAGTGTTGTATTCCACGCAGAGGCCCATGCATTCCAAGCCTTAGCGTAAATCTTCTCATCGTTACTGACGATACGACCATTTAGGTAGTTCTCTACCTTTGGGACATCCTCAGAAGCCTCGACTGTCTCTGCGACAGGCTTCTCGACGGACTCCACAGGGGTCATCTCGACTGGGGTTGGCTCAGGGTGAGCCTCCTCCCAAGAAGCGATTAGAGTCTCAAGAGTCTCGGACTTTAGGTCCTCATGGCCGGACATACCCATCTCGGTAGCCTTCTCCACAAGAGTCATTCTGTCAGCCTCTACTCTGTCTGCCTCAACTGCTTCGTATTCTGCAATTCTGCTGGTAGCCAAAACAAGGTCAGCCTTAAGCGACTCCATTTCAGCCTCATAATCAATTTCTGTAGTATTTTCTGTTTCGGTCATAGCAATCACCGTTGGTTGAATCTCCTCAGATACCGAATGACCTATAAACATTTCTTGGGTTGAGGCCGTTGGTAATTCTTCTTCTTCCTCAACAACTATTCTCTGTGCCCTATCCACAGTAGCCCTTTCATACGCGGGTTTTACTACAAGAGCAAGGTGGTCAAAGGTAAAATCTTCACCAAAAACCAATCCATCTTCGGATGCTTCTACTGGTACGCCGGAGCCGCCGATACTTACTCCATAGCCCTCTTGCATCCACAGACCATCATCAAAGGTACTGAATAATTCTTCTTCTGTCACATGTGCGACATAACGAACCTCATAACCTTCTTGTGTAGTAAAGAAGGTAGCACCAATAATACTACCAACAACAGACTCCTCAAGGTCGCCGTCTGTATTTCTTGTAAATCCTGAACCGCTTTCATCTGCGGCTGGATGGAATAGTGTTAGGTCTGAGCCCTCCATCTGTTGTGCAACAGACACAGCGCCCTCCGGTGTAAGTGACCACTTATTCTTATTCATGCCTTCATGGAAAGCCACACCGCTAATCTCAATCACAGTTTTTCCAGTTTCTGCGCTGACTATTGCCTTACTTTCGTCAATATCCAATTCAAGGGTCACGGCAACTTTACGGCACTCGCCGTCAATCATTTCTTCGCCAACACCACAAGTTTCTTCTGCCTCTGCCTTTGATTTCTTACAATATCCGGCTTCTTTGCACTTAGATGCGGTTTCACAAGATTCGCAAACTTCATACGCTGCTTCTGTTGTTTCTTCCTCAGAAGTACAGTCACACTCACAACTCATAGGTGGCCTAAATACGGAGTGATTTATGAATCTTATTTAGAATATACATGTATTGTAGTAAGGTAACTAACCAATATGAAAGCAGCAACAAAATACCATTACCGTAAGAAAACCCATGTTCAAACCCCATACCCCCCGTATTAATACATAGATAAGTATATGGGTCTGTCTCAATTGGTGCGTTTAAGCACAGGTTTTTTCCTTCAACTATTGCATCAACAGTTTTTTGAAAATCGTTTGCATTTAATGGCTTTTCTCGGTTTATTTCAAATACGGCGCTCCCCACATGTGGAGAGTGGCGTTAGTGTTTAACCAATGTTTGTATTTATTGTATCAAAACATCGAACCAATCAGTACCGATTATGTATTCATCATTGAATTTGAAAGTGGAGAAAATGTCGTATCGGCCTTCGGGAACAGCGAATGTTATATTCACATAGTCCCAATCCTGATAATAAGTTTCATAGGTGTGTTCCTCTTGAATACCTGACCAATTCCCTGTATCATTATGGTAGAAGGTCCAAATAAGAGTTAGATTGTGTGGTGCATCATCACAACTAAGGTCAGCATCCCAATGTATAGTTATATTGCCGGTATTATTGTCGTATTGATGAAAAGCATCCCACATTTGAGGATAACAACCATCTTCAATAGTTTCATTATTGGTTTCGTTTGATGTTCCGTTATCAGGAGTAATTACTACCGTTGTATTATTTTGCGGTGTTGGTGGTGGGTCATCCGGTTCATCCGAACCATCGCGGCAGTTTTTGTAACCATCATTTACAGCACTCGCTTGTATGTGGGTTCCATCTCCACAGGTAAAATCGTCGCCCCACTCCCAATCATCGTCGCCTATCCATTCGTCGTCGCCTTCACCGTAAGGTGTGAGGTCAATTACGCCCAGCATTTCAACTGCGGGCATAAGAAGTGCAAGGATAGAGCCTATGGTAATGATTAGTTGTCTAACCTCGGTAGCCCTCTCATTGATAGTTTCAATAATAGAATCTGCTTCGTCTTGCGTCAATGGACTCACCTCTTTCCACCATGATAGGCGATAGCGTGCCCTTCTTTAAGGAGTTGGGCGTTAACATTTATGCTTCCCACCGTAATTTCCCCCAAGCAACGACCAAACTTACCTACGCCGTGTGATTTTAATGTTACCCTCTTACCATCAATTAATTGCTCTAATCTTTCCTTAGCAGCAAGCCCACGAATCTTCTCCTCTTTATCGCGTGTACGAGATTCAGGAGCATTTATTCCATGCATACGAACACGAACTTTGTAATGTACATTAAAACCCAAATCTACTCGGACATCAACGGTGTCACCATCTACAACCCGCAAAACCTCTGCGTAATACTCCCACATTATACTAACACTCCTATTTTCTTCAAGAGCCAACCGAGTATCGGTGATGTGTCAAGACAAACCCCATAAGGGTCGTCATTCATCATTCTTCCTCACGGCACTTGGGGCAATCGCCAGTAGAGCAGTAATCACAGATGCTCATTGTTTCCCCTTCGTGACTTTGAATGCTTCCATGTCAAGGCTGTGTTGTTTCTGCATCTTTTCGATGTCTAAATCGTGCTTCAACTTCAACTCCTCAAGCATTCTTGTGTGTGCATCTACTGCATCTGCTGATGCAACATCGCTCGCTAGTTGCTCAGGTAGAACATTAATTTTAGCCCCTTCCTTACCCTTGAATAAATCAAGAACACTTGTGATAATTAGAAGTGCTGGACCACCAAGAAGCCCAATTACAGTTAGTTGGCTGTCTGAAATCTCCCTTTGTTCTACGATACTGTAGTATGACGCGGTTGCTGCAATAACTACCCAAGCCAATACTACTCCCATACCGAAAGTAAGCATTAGAGTTTCATTTGGGTTACTCATTTTCATTCGGCTCATAGGCTTCTCACCATGAGTGTGATTTATTAATCTTTCAATAGTGGTTTTCCTGTGTAACAACAAAGAAAATACGATTAGTGACCCAAAAAGCACATAGAATAGTATGTCGTAAGTTATGGTCATTCCGTGTCCTCCTCTTTACCGGGTTGTGAGTTTTCTCTTGGTAGTTCCCCGGTATTAGAAGGTTGTGTTCGCCTTTCGTCGCCTTCCTTTCCTATTGTTGGTAGGTTTAGCAACTCAAGACTTTGGTTGAGTGTAAGAACGCCAGCGTTGTAGCCCATTGTGACGCGCTGCATTACATTGAGTGGTGTTTCGCTATCCATAGCCTCAAAAGTAATCGTAGGCAAATCTTGCTTGCGGTACTCAATACCGAGAAGGTCAAGATGAGTCATAAACATCTTTGTTGCGGACTCTGAAAGAATACGATGCATTCTTGAAATTGCTTGCACGGCCCATAGGTTCGCGTTGTATGTTGCGGCAAAGGTTGAGCCACGCTCTTGACCTGCGGCTACTCTCGGCACTTGAAGAACGGCGGCAATATCGCTATTAATCGTGTCGAGGAAGTCTGTGTTGTTAGGCACGCTGTTTCCGACATCCACATGATGTAGTTCGACATAATGAGGTAGTACAGGTATTTGGTCGCCCCTCAATCCCTCAAACAAAGAGATAACTTCGTCCATAATGTGTTGTAGGCGTTGGTTTTGCTCGGCTGGGTCTTGTATATGCTCGATAGCAGACTTGTCAATTGTGATAAACTGCTTAGTCATAGAGTCCTCAAGACTAATACGGTTATTCATGCTGTTGTATTTCATGCGTATAGGTTGCTTGAGTGAAGTAAAGCGGGATGCACCCCACACACCGTAGGTCTTACGACCCTTATTATCGGTGAACCAATTACTTCGGTAGTCAATTCGTATATGCATTATTTCGCGGGCAGGTATAGCACGCTCGTAAGAGGTGGCCTCGCGTACCATGTAAGTGACTGGTTTGATAATGGGGTTATCTTCGTCGGCTACGAAGTATGACCCAAGACCGCCGCGCTCATCAACAATTGTAATTTGCTTTACTGGCAAGTTTTGGATGTTAGTTACGCCAACGCCTTCTTTACCTACAATTTTGTTGATGTCATTTCCATACACCATGAGGTTACGCATGGCGTTAATCATGATGTCATCAAAATCAATAGTTTCTTCAACGAGTTCACGGATAGCGTTTCTGATAGTAGCGTTCTTACCGCGTGAGTAATTAATCTCGTAGTTGTTGGCGGTAAGTGATACTGCGCGTACAGCACCGTTAAGTTCGGGGTCCAACTTCAACATGTTGTCGAATAGGTCAAACTCGTTATCGAAATTACTATCCTTTCGTAAGTTCTCTGTATTGCGCACAATGTCGGGGATGCCAGCAACCGCACTAAACGGCTCATTATTCATCATTCCAACTCTCTCAATTATAGGATTCTTAACTTCTTCCTTCGCTTTTGAACGAAATAAGTTCCATCGTCTGCGCTCTGCCATAGTATTAGTCAATAATGGGTGGTTTATAAGCATTGAGGTATTAATTTTGTTATTTTGGCGTTTTTCTGAAGAAATTAAACGCTTTACTGCGCTAATATCTTCTAATTCTTCAATTTTTTCTATAATGTAGAGAAGTTTCCTACGGAAACTATAGTAGTTATAGTATAGTAGTGGTTAGTAAGGGGCCGCTATACCAAACATACCATTGAAGAAATTGAAATAATTCAAAAGGACCTTTCAGTACAACGATTTATTTTTTCAGTAAAAGTCTAAAACAATGAAAACAATTATCTATACTCAATGCTTATAGGACTCTCATTTGTGGGAAGTTATATGGGGAACTACACAGGTGGTTACGAGTTAATCGAAAAATTTGCACAGGACAGACACTTTGGTTCTACACTAGAATTTGCAGAGTTTTTGCATGGTATAGAACCTGCGCGTGGTGTTCATGCGTGGAGACAGGCAATTAACAGGTGGGTCAAGAAGGGCAATTCCTTCCGCAACTTCGACATTGATGATACAACTATCTCTACAACTAAAATCTACTATGATGATTCCAATGACAATTATATTGTCATGTTGGATATAGCAGACGGGCTTGTTATCATAGATGGCGACACTCACCGTGCTATGAAAGAGGCTTATTCTGATGTGGGCGGCGGACTTACCGTTGATGAGATGGCTCGTAAGTTTGAAATGCCAGCAGCCGTTATTAGTGAGTATATCAGGGTGAATAAGTGGAAGCATGGTATGCAACCATTCACCGATGAAGAAATAATGTCTCACACACTAGATGATATGGTAGATAAGTTTCTTGATATACGCAAACTAGAGATTCTTAAGAAGGCAGAAAGGAAGAAGTGGCGACAAATTGAGAAGGATGCCGAACAATACTTGATGCTTCGTGAAGGTCTTGCCGATTCTTTCCTTGAGGCGCTAGGCGACCATAAACCAGCGCCAGTCAAAAACCGAAACATGAAAATGGATAAGGAGTACGCAGTTGTTCTTTCTCCTACCGACCTACACTTTGGTAAGTATGGTTGGATTGATGAGGTAGGTACATCTTACGACTTAGACGAGGCACGCACCCGCGTATTAGACAAGACAGAGGAATTACTAGCGAGATTACCAAGTAAGCCCGACAAGTTCTATGTTGGTGTTGGCTCTGATTGGTTCCATGTTGATAATGATATTGGTACTACTACTAAAGGTACTGCACAGGATATGGCCGGAACTTCTGCTCAAATAGTTATGGAGGGTTGTGACCTAGCACGACAACATATTGACTTACTTAGAAGTGTTAGTGATGTTGAACTTGTTTTCATGGGAGGCAACCACGATAGACATACCAGTCTTATGCTTATGCTATATCTTGAAGCATACTACAAAGATTGCGACGATGTTAATGTGGTTGTAAGCCCATACGCTCGTCAATATGTGACCTACGGAAATAATCTCATCGGATTTACACATGGCGATGGGAAGATTATGAATAAATTATCATCTTTGATGGCCCACGAAGCGAGGAGAGATTGGGGTCAAACCGCACATCACTTGTGGTTTCATGGACATCTACATCATCAGCAGATGCGGGAGATGGGTGGCTGTATAGTAGTACAGTTGCCAAGCCTTGCTGGTAAGGACAGGTATCATGCGCGTAATGGTTATGTTATGGCGCGTGCTGGTTTGTCTGCGTATATGATAGATAAGGACATGGGATTAATTGGGAGCCTGTTTGCTCCGGTGATGCACGATGACGAGTAGATGGACAGCAGCCAAATGTAATTGGTGTGGATGGGAAGCCCCCCGCATGATGCTGTCTAAGGCCCAGTCTAGGGTTTGTCCTCATTGTAATAAGAAGGAGTTGCGACCAATATGAGTTTCACACAAGACTTAGCGATGGAAAGGTCGCGTAGTTCCGTTCAGTATTTCTACGAGTGGCTTGGCTACACTTGGGGAGAACACATTGGCGAATGGATGGATATGTACGGAGATAGAAAGGGTGCGGAAGTCCATCGCGTTTGTATAATTGCACCAAGAGGGCACAGTAAATCAACTACTCTTAGGGTTAAACTACTTCATCAATGTCTTTTTGAAAAGTGGAATAACGACAGGCCCTTTACCTGTTGGTTGATTTCTGCTAGTAAGGACACGGCTATTAGAAGATTGCAGGAAATACGCGATGATATGAGGCGTCATCCTCAGTTGTCTAGGTATCTTGACCCGAAGAAGGGCAACAAGACCGAGATTCACTTTACGAATGGCGCATGGATTATGGCGACATCGGTTGGGTCTGCGATTCGTGGTGAGCATCCCGCGTGCGTAGCATTCGATGATGTGTTGGTTGATTCAGATGAGATGAACCCTCGCGTTCTACAACAATGGTTTAGAAAGGCTATTACTCCTATGCTTGACCCTAACTCGTCAATATATGTCGTTGGTACTCCTATGTCTATGACCGACCTTTACCATACTGAGATGCTGGAGAACCCTACTTGGAAAACTGGTACTTGGGCCTCTATCAAAAACTACGATGAGTGGAAAGCGAGTGAGGAGACTATACCTGCTATTCCTCTTTGGCCTCAACATCGAAGTATTAATTACTTATTGGAACAGAAGGCCGCAATCGGTGAGTTAGAGTTTGCACAGGAGTTTTTATGTAGGGTTGTTGATGATGACTCTGCTGTGTACCCGCAGAATCTTATTCGTAAGAATCTTGACCTTGATACTATTATTCAACCGGAGAAGTTGGAGAATAATAGATATGTTATTGGGTTTGACCCCTCGCATGGTTTGGGTCAGGACTACTCTGTTCTTGTTGTGTTAAGACAGGACGAAAATGGGTATGTCCACTTCGTAAATATGTGGAGGCGTAATGATTTCCCACCTGCCGAACAAACTGATGTTCTTATTGAGTGGGCGAAGCGTTATGGTGCGGCGGTTGCTGCGGAAGATGTTGGGTTCCAACAGATGTATGATACTTTGATTCAACAGAAGGGCGCGGTTGTAGATTACCGACCTAGTAAGGTTGGTAATAAAACTTTGAAGCAGGGCCTGATGAACAGACTTAGAGTTTGGTTTGAGCGTGAGATGGTTGCGTTTCCTTATGGCAACGACGAAACACGAAGGATGGTAAATATCATTCTTGATGAATTGAAAACTCATGCTTGGCGTGACGGCCTTATTGTTGATTTGGGTCGTCACAACGATACTGTAATGGCTTTTGCACATGCCATAGACCAATTTACTTACCAAACACCTGACATGCCTGTCATTATGAAAACGATGGGTACTGGTGAATGGATGGGGGGTTCTACTAAGGGCCTACCTCGCACAAGGTCAGGCGTTGGCGGCAGAGTAATTAACAGGAGTGATTTCTAATGGCTGGGCCTCTACCTCGTAAAAAGTTATACCGCCATCTTGTGAAGCAGTTAGTGGCCGATGGTTTCTTTGATGACTGGCGAACTACTGGCGAAATTTGTTATGAGGTGAACAAGGGCGTTCCTGTACGCTGGAGTCCGATGTCTCATTCTAGGGTATTTATGTACATGAGAGAGTTGGCTCTTGAGGAAAGGTACATTTGGGAAAACCCACAGAACAGCATGGTTCGTTCTTGGAAAAAATCTTAAAAAAATTTTCAAAAATTTTGTCGTAAATTCAGCGTACTGCTGGGCTGTACCCCCTGTCGTCATAATCGTGGTTTTGGCGTCCGCTGTAAAGTCCAACCGACCCCAAATTTTTCCGAAAACGGGCGCTAGAAGGGGTCATAGAGCGCACGGAATAGGGTCGGAGGATGCAACCTACCACCGACCCCTTTGACGAGGAGGAGGACGGCCCCATTGAGAGGCCGCCCGTCCTCACTCAGTTATCACCCCCAAACAAGTGCCCGTTGTAAGGCTCCTCTTGGATTACTCCGCCGGGGCTGTCGCTGATTATCTTGACAATCTCGGCGTAATCCTCAGCGCGTGGGTCAATACCGAACATCACGCGTCCCTTCTTCTCATGTGGTAGCACAGCGAACCTCATGTGACTATCTGCCTGACAGAGTCCGAAGCAGGTCTTCTTACCGCAGAGGATGTCTAGGCAGGTGGTTGCGTATCGGTATGTGACCGGCTTGGTTGGGTTCTTTCCGTTGCCGCTTCTCTTGTTTAGGGTGCGGTAGCCGGCAACCCATAGTTGGCCGTTGCGTAGTCCTAGAATTGGAACCTTGAATTCCTTCTCTAGTCCGGCTCTAACCTTGTTGTAGTAATCAGCGGCTATGTGTCCAATCTTGGTGAAGATACCAGTTGGGAAACCGGGACAGTTACCCTCCTTGATGCCGCCACCGATGGTTCGCTCTCCGCCACCAGTACCGTAGGTTGGATGAATGAAGCAAGCAGGGTCATCACAATTGCAAACTTCCCTAACTCCTTCAACCAGTTTGACAGTAGTTGAAACGGCTCTGTCTGCCGCCGAGTTTGTCACATCAATGATTTCGTTTGTGATGGACTTGTTATAGACTGATACTCTCCAAGTACCGTCTTGGGCTCCGCTTCTGTCAGCAGGGTTGTATTCACAAGGTAGCAAGTAACCGAACACAGTTGGTGCGGTCAACTTCTCAAGACCGAATCGGATTGCTGTGTGAGGTGTTGTATATCCTAGGTCAACTAGTGCAAGTTGATACCATAGGAACAACGACTCCCACAGAGTCCAATTTGGACTCGCGTTCAATGCCCCTTTCTTGCGGGGGGCTTCCTCCTTTCGTAGTAGTGGCATGTCATTAGACATACCCCGCCGTGCGGCTCCCCAGTAATATACTTACCTCGCATTTTCTTCGATTTTGGGCTATGCCGGGGGGTTTTCTTCCGACGCCGGGGCCACTTTGAACGGGCCTGAATCTAGGTTGAGATTGAGTCTGAATCTAGGTTTGAGATTGAGTCTGAATGTAGATTTGAGATTAGGTCTGAATATCGTTCACTTTCACTTTCACTTTCAGTTTTCGCCTGTTCACTTTCAGCGGAACTACATAAGATTACTACATAACATTCCTACATAACATGATAAAAAAAAAGAAAAACTACATAACAAAAAAACTTCAAAAACTACATAACAAAAAGTACATAATTTTGGAGTTCAAAAAACTACATAAGTTTGAGTTCATCCTTTTGCCCCGCTACCCCGCATGAACTACATAACGGGGTAACGAGGACTTGGGCTTTCGTTGTTCTAGTCAGTCTCAACCAAAATGCTCTCAATCTCAATACCGCATATTGGGCAGAAGTGGTGGTGGGGGTGAAGGCGCTTCTTACCGGAACTACATAACTGGGGGTTATCACAGTTGGGGCAATCAGCGTGTACAGTTGAAGTCATTTTAGTTCTAACAAACGGGTGTTGACCGCGAAGAACTCGGAAGCCAGTTCCCATTCAGGCCACCACCGTGCATGAGCATACTATGAGAAGCGCATCGGTTCCCTCAGTACCATCGTAGAAGTCAATCATCATTAAGGCGTCTTGTGGTGTGCAGTTGCAAGCCATGATACTACGACCCCCCCTCTACTATATCAATGCTTTGTTGAACTACATAACACGGTTTACTCATTCAATTCAACCTCGATTTCTCTAGGAGATGGCTCTGTCTCGCCCCGCGCAAGCACTCTAACTACATAACGATGAGGTACATAACGCAACTTCTTCCAACTCCATAGATGGCGCTGATTAACTACATAACTATAATACCACGCAGTAGCAGCATTATAACTCAAACTACATAACACCCAATAGACGATTTTAGTAACTACATAACCTTTATCGGGAACTACATAAGATAGGAATTGTTCTGCATCATCCTCACTCTCAAATATCTCACAACCCGCCCTGCTAGGGCATCCTCTATTGTAATTGATTTGTATTCTGCTCATTCAATACACCCTTGTTTTAACGCTCAACACGCGGCAACCCTTGCCTAGATTAGCCTTGAAGTGTTCAAGGCTCTCATCACATAGGAAGTTAGCAACCCATGTGCTAACCCCGCATGTCCATTTCACTTGGTGGTGTACTCTTTCCCATGACTCTCTTGCTCGACTCATAATTACACCACATCGGGCATTGGGTATAAGGGTTCCGGCTAACTACATAACATTACTACATAACATTTTCATAACTACATAACATGGTGATAACTACATAACAAAATGAAAAACTACATAATAAATTCAAAATCAAAAACTACATAATAAATCCAAAACTACATAATAAAGGCCCCTCTCCGCCGTCAGGCGGGTCTTCGGGGTTATGTCCGGGTTCAAAGAGTGGGCGCTACCCCCGCCGTTAGGCCTCAAAGTCCGTCTGTTCGTGACATTGTCACGCTATTGCATCCTGATGGAATCGTAATCCGTCTAGGCCACCGTAATCTCAACCTTGTGGACTGAGGCTTGCCCCATGTCATCCACACCTGAGAGAACCAAATCTCTCGCGGACTCGTCAATCAAGTCCGAGGCGTCTATCTCTACGGTCATCTCCAATACTACATCATAACTTACTGTTTGCATGTTTTCTCCTCCCTTGTCGGGTAATCCGTCCTCGTAGTCGTCCCTTATGAACCTGTTGCTTAACTACATAACATTTAGCGGCGCTTAACTACATAACATTTGTAGTTTGTGGAACTACATAACATAACTACATAACATTTGTAGTACACAACAAAATAAAAACTACATAACAAAATCCAAAATCCTAATCCGAAATCCTAATTACAAATTTTAGCGTAGATTAAGCCTAGAAAAATTCAGGGGGGTAGTCGTGGAACTTCTCGCAAGCCAAATCAAATGCAGCGTCTGCCTTCCTCTCTTGCTCTCTCTCCCATGCACCCTCATCTAACTCCATCTCCGGGGAGTCATCGAAGTCAGTACAGTCTCCTTGAATTAGGTCTAGTTCGCTGTCGGGTAGTGGGATGATAGCCATGCCGATTTCAAGTTGAATATCGTTCAGATGCATCCCATGCTTGTTCTCAAGCAACGACACCAGTTTGTATAGGGCCGCCCTCGATTCTATCAGTTGCAGTTGTAGTTCTTGTATCATGTCCGCTTGGTCCATACCCCGACGACAGGGTGTAGGTACTTAAGGTTCGCCCTCCTTTGTTATGTAGTTTTGACTAAGGTTGCGCCCTCGGAGACTACATAACATTATGTATGATTGGTAGCAACTACATAACATTAACTACATAACATTAACTACATAACATTAACTACATAATATATTAACATGAAAACTACATAACAAAGTATGAGTACAAAACTACATAACGAAAAACTACATATCAGTTCCAATCAGACGCAGTAAGCACAATGACTACTGCCGCACTTGCATGATGGTTCGACTGGGTTGGCTGCTATCCATGCGTGCCAGTTGTGATTAAGAGGAGTCTCAGTCTGCATGACCCACACGGAGAGGCAGTTGCCCTCGACCTCGGTGCAGTTATCGTCAATCTCTAACTCGCCGTTCTGCTCTAGGAGGCACACAGCGTCCCAAAAGGCGCTACGAGGAATAACATCTTCATCAAACTCATAGTGATGAATATAACCAGCACCCTGCTCAAATTCACCATCCTCAAACGCCTCCCTTACCAACATTCTCACCAATTGGATTTGATGAGGTAGGAGTATAGTCATTCTTGGGGCTTGTCCGTTCGATTTTAGGTCGCTCATGGTCTATCCATAGAGCATCCCCTTATGAACCTGCCGATATTATGTTATGTAGTTTTGACAAGCCGATACTATGTTATGTAGTTTCCGCTACTGAATCAACACGACCCCAAACTACATAACATTATGTACCTATATGATACTTACTACATGATGAAAACTACATAACATTTTCCTAACAATTCTAAAACTACATAACATTCAAAACTACAAAAAAAGTGGGGGGCCGAAGCCCCCCAAAAACTACATAACCGATTAGGTTTCGGCGTCCTCGATTTTGTCCCAGTCCGGCTCTTGGATGTCGGAAATTTTCTCCCAAAGTTTGTCCACATCAATTCCGCGCTCGCTGAGTAGTTTTGCGATGAAATGAATTTGGTTCAGACTGAGCGATGTGCCGTCGTCGCCGCCGAGATTGTTGTCAACTTCGCGGATGCCGATGGCGTACAATCTGATTAGATTCTTGGTTGATAGTTCGGGCAGTTTGGCTATGTATCGTGTCCTCATATTACTGGGATAGCGGTTGGGTACTTAAGGGTTTTGTTGCCTATGTTATGTAGTTTTTCGCGGGACATTTAGTAGTATAATAACTACATAACATTATGTAGGAGCGTATTATTTTTTACTTGACAAAAAAATACATAACATTATGTAGATGTAATTTGAAAAAAGAAAGTTCCCGCAACGCCCCCGCTTCATCAGGGCGGGGTGCGCTTAGGAGGAGCGGTGATGAACCGCGAGAGCGTCAGCATCGCAATACTCTCACCCGCACATACGGGCCTTGCCTCCCACTTGGTTAGAGTCAGCGTCAGACTCTTTCGCGGTGCTCCGCCCCAAGCGCGGGGTCTGCACCTTGTGCCTTCCGTAACCCCCCATGAGAGGCGTTGGTTGGCCCGCCGTTGCAGACAAGGTGAACGAACAGCCCTGAGTATAAGAACCTTTCTATGACTACATAACATTATGTATCATCGGCGTTATACGCTTGGATTAAATTACTACATAACATTATGTAGGTGTAATTTTAAGAAAAAGAAAAAACCCCGCCACCTTCCCCTTTCCACAGGGGCGAGGCTTCGGAAGGGCTGGCTTGGAAAGCCAGCGAGGTCGCGAACCTCACCCGCCTATACGGGCTTACTTCCTACCTGATGAGCCGTATTTCATCTCTCTCAGGCGCGGGGCCGCTCAACCCCTGCTTTTCGCTACCCACCAAATACCACAGAACACTCGCGGAGGTCGTAGGATATTACATCGGTGGGGGGGTGTCTTGCGACAAACCTCCGTGTCGTCGTTTGCTTATGAACCTTTCTATCACTACATAACATTATGTAATGTTGGGTCAGTAAGTATAATAACTACATAATATATCACCGGAGGACTTACGCGGGCAAGCCCGCCGCCCCCGGATGATACATGATGATTAGAAATCTACGCTTCTGATTATGAAGCGGTCGTCGTCATATCCGGCTATGACCGTAGTCTGTGTTTCAATGTCCTCAATGGTTTCCCAATCGCCATAAGATTCTTGAAACTCCTCAAGGTTCTCAAATTCTGTGAAATCACAGCATATAGCGATTACATCAAGTTCAATCTCAATGCCGCAATCATCTTCAAGGTCAGTCAAGTATTCGTATAGCGCGAAGCGACCTAAGCGGGAGAAGTTCGCTTCTCTGCCCATATCGTCAAACGCTTGTACGAAGCGGTATTCGCTTACAGTATCTCTCATAGTTGGCCCACTTACTCCACCCTTATGAACCTTACGCATAACTACATAACATTAACTACATAACTTATGTAGTTAGTATGCATAACTTAATCAAAAACTACAAAACATTAAAATAATCCAAAAATCCAAAAACTACATAAGATAACTACATAAGTTCTGTGTCATCCCTCCCCTCGTTCACTACATTGTCAATAATCATATTCATAACGCGGTCATGCTCTGCGTAGAGGTCAGCGAAAGTTGCCAACCTCTCTCCCTCTTGGTTCTCGCCAACCGTCCTCAGTCCGGCCATTACGATTCTTTCAATCCATCTGTATTCATGGGTCTTGTCCATGATACTGGGAGGGGGTGGGGGTACTTAAGGGTGTCGTTTAACTACATAACATTTCGTTGACTAACTACATAACATTATGTAGTTTGTGTTGGTTAACTACATAACATCAAAACTACATAACAATTTGTAGTTCCAAAAACTACATAACATTTTCGGTTTCAAAACTACATAACATGTTGTAGTTTCACTTGGTGCAAAAACTACACCGAGTGTAGTAAATTACACCGGGTGCAAAAAGTGAAGCAGGTGTGCTTGTGGCACTAGGTGTTTGAAGCAAAACCGAAAACTACATAATAAATCCAAATTGCGAACCTTTAAGTAGTTGTTCTTCTTCTCGCTTTGGGCTTCGGCTTCGCGGCCCCTGCGAAATAACTACATAATCCGTAAAAGTAACTACATAAGATAACTACAAAACAAATTGTAGTTCAACGAAGCCTTTAAGTACCCCACCGCCGTCAGAGAAATTAATGAGCGACCTACTAGACCGCATCGAACAGAAGAAAGCAGACATGAGAGAAGCCCGTGCAGGTATGAAGCAGGGCATCAAATACTCCTCGCGCTCGCTAGGAGGACACACCACGCAGTACCGCAAACTGTGCCGCGAGGCGGGCATTCCAGTTGAGATAACCAAGATTGTCCAAGCAGAGGAGACACCGGCCCCGACCATCGGCAAGCCCTGCCGCTACAAGGCGTGCAAGGGACGCAATCACAAGTTGCACGGCGAAAAATGCCCGGTAGCATCAGCGAGAGGCAAAACCGGCGGACTGAACGGCGATGGAGAAGCCAAGCAACGCTTGGGAAGCACGAACGGAAACTTTAGGGCTGTTAGGCCGTGTGGCTGTCCCATGAGAGCGCACAAGCCCGACTGTGAACACGCTAGACCGGCCAACCGCAAGGACTTCGGCACTACGGCGAAAAAGGTCAGACAGGTTCTCAATATCCAGTCAATCTCATGGCAGAGCAAGGCTCTCAGCGTGGGTGCAGTTGCACACATGATGAGAGGTGTCACAGGCGTCTGCTCAGGTTGCAAAGAATCAATCCCGGCTGTACAGGCCGTCAAGGTTCACCCTGACGACATCATGCAGAATCCAGCACGGGTCATCTGCGGAGGGTGTGAGTGACGCTTGCGAGGCACGAACACAACGATAATAAACTGAGGAGTAGTGGAAAAAATATGAGCAATTGGGAGAGAATAATGGCTGGCGCATACATTGACGGCGGCTGGATGATAATTAGCGAAAGCACGGTGGGCGTTGATGCCTACGGCTATGAAGCACCCGAAGCAAAGCATGACTGGGTCATCTTTCAAGGCGGAGAACACATTGGTGATAAGCCCACACTCGCAGAAGCGAAGAAGTATGCTGACGCGCATTACCTTCTGTGGCCGTTCTGATGACGCTTGCGAGACACGAAGGGAACAATTAAAAGGAACGACGGAGAGGAGAAAATATGGCAATAGCACTAATAGAAATGACGATAGACTACAACACACCGGCAGAGGAGTTTGACGCTTTAGGCGACAAGTACCCTACGGGAGAGTACAGAGAGGAAACCGGAACCTACTGGTTCAGGGTGACTATCACAGGAGACTCTACCAACGGTGTGAAACTGACATGGTTCAAGGAGTGAGAAGGTGAGCCGATGAGTATTCCTGAGCGACTATCCCACCTGAATGACTGGTTTGCCGAGGGCATACTATTACAGGAAAAATACCTTGAGGAAATAGATGAACTAGAGGTGTGGGACTTCACCCACAACCTACTAGGCAGGGTGGCTTACAATGCTCTGTACACCGTTGCTAGAGAGGAAGGTCTAACGACCCATGAGGCGGCAGAGTTCTGTACTAGCAAGTGGATAAGACATCATGAGGAGTACCTACAGGCTATCATCACACAGGCTATACAAGCGAGAGGACAGGCACGGAAGGCCGGTGACGACGGAGAAGCAAACTTCTTTGCCTACCTAGACTCCTACCGCAACTCCTTCGACGAAGCGGAGAGGTGTTCTGTATGACTGAGCGAATATCCAATGCTGAATACTGGTTATCACCAATCGCCTTCAAGAAGGAGAATCAACGACGCTTGCGAGACAGGAACACAAAGTATAATAGCGAGATAGACAGAGGAGATAATATGACAACAGAGACACAACCCGAAACACCAGCAGACCTGTACAGAGTTAGGTTGCAATACCACCACCTGACTAAAGCACAGGTAGAGAAGTTGATGATGGTTCTACACGACAGCCCCTTTGGGATGCCTAAGACACACGACCAATACCCTCAGATGGCTAATATGGAGTGCCAAATATGCCCACCTGTGTACGAAACCGCAGAAGAAGTAGAATGGGACTTTGACCCTAGAGGAGACGAGCAAATCCAAATACAGATAGTGACACACGATGGAATCAACCCAGTAGAGGAGGAGTAGATATGACGGGGTATATCCACTACAAGAACAAGCACAACGGACGAATCGTTTCCCTAGTGGAGACTAAGATAACCGACACAGGCAATCAGATACACAAACTGAAAGACCTCAATGACGGTGTTTCAAACTGGACTTCTAACTACGACCTCCATGAGCATTGGGAGTCCTATACTGACGCTTGCGACACACATTCCAAAACTTCAAATACAAGTGAGGAGGAGGAGTAAATATGACAGGAAACATAATGCCAGCATACGCCCTACTAGGGCAAGAAGCAAAAGGAACGACAGCCGAGGAAGTCCTCGCTAACGCGGGACTGGACTTTGAGGTAGCACGCGCTCCGTCGGGGTATATTGACCCTAAGACTAATGAGTTTGTGAACCACAGAGGTCACAGTATCACCTACCGTACAGACACCAATCAATGCTTGGGTCATGTCGGCGGTACTTATCAGGTAGTACAGAACATAGACGCACTAAAGGTCTTTGACCGGATAGTGGGTGAAGGTAATGTAGAGTATGACCGAATCGGAATGATAGACGGTGGCCGCAAGATGTTCGCCAGCATGAAGTTGAACGAAGGGTTCAGCATCGCTGGTTGGGACGATGTTGACCAGTACCTCTACATGATAACAAGTCACGACGGCTCTACTGGCGTGCGCTACATCCCTGCTAATGTCCGCATCGGATGCACTAACCAGTTTGCCTACCTAGAGTCCATGCTCAAGGAAGCGGGCATCAACCCACGCATCCTATCTAGCCGACATTCAAGGCTAGTTGACCAGCGCATTGACGAGGCTATCGCGGCCCTGAAAGTCACAGACCAACTCAACGAGCAGTTCTCACACAGAGCCGCCGAGTTGATGCAGGTCGAACTGGATGTAGCAGGTAGAACCGAGTTCTACATTGACGCTATGGGCCTCAAGACCGACGAGAAGTTGGTGGATAAGGCTGACAACCCCTTCGGCCTCACTACACGCGGCAACAACACACTAGACCGCCTGTTTGAGTTGGAGGAGGCAGACACCAACACGACTAACGGAATGGCTGGCTCGGCTTGGGCCTCCTTCAATGTCGTCACCGAGTACCTTGACCACGCATGGGTCTATGACCGCAAGGGCGAGAAGGTCAATGAGAAGCGCGTAGAGAGCGCACTACTCGGCACAGGCATGAGGACTAAGGACAGGGCATGGCGAGCCGCCGCACGCCTTGTCGCTTAGACTTACTACACAAGGGGAGAAGGAGGTTAAAAGAGGTTCGACACGGAGGCCCGTCGTATATGCGGCTGACGATTCATCGTGCTTCCTCCCTCCCCCACCTATATTCACAGTAAAAATAACATTCACATAAGGAGGGCAGGGAGTTAAACAGGCCGAAAAGATGTATGTTGAGAGTCGTACTATCCTTGTTCTTAGGGATGCTTTCTGTTTGTGTAAACTTACGACATATCATCAGAAATCTAATTGCCTCTCCCTCCCTCCACCTATATTCACAGTAAAAGTAAGGTGAAAAAAATGAGTACCGGAGACATGAAAAGAGACAAGTGGTGGAGGAGGAAGATAGCAAACAGGACTATCTCATTTGAGGACAGCGCAGGGCTACTACCTATGGCCGAAGGCGGTTGGGCAGAGCGACGCTGTGTGCTTGACGACCCAAGCATAACCTGCGTAGATAGGAGGACTTTGGTTGCTCCTAAGTGCAAGTGTAAGAGTACACGCGGAAGAAAAATGAAACTATTACTTTCACCGGAAACTTATTTTCGCCAGTTCATCGCAACAGGCTCATGGGTACAAATCCGTAGGGTACAGGGATGGCTCTGTACCAACTGTGGTCGTATCGAGGAGCATGGTTGGGGCAGAGTGGGCGTAGTAGCGGCGCGTGGAAGGGTCACGGATATGCTCTACGAGAATGCGAGTTTGGTTCCCGACGAGTTGGCTCACCTGATACCGGAGGACGCTGACGAGTGGTTCAATCTCAACCCTATGGAGACACAGAATGAGTAATCGTTGTTCAAATCCGTCGCACGGACGCTTGGTCGGAGAGGGCCGATGTAGAATCTGCGACGCTTCCGAAGCACGAAAGAAAACTATAAAAATAAAGGACGAGGAGGAGTAAATATGACGAACGAATGGAGCCACTATGTAGGCGACCCCTGCTATGTGATAGACGATGACCGATGGAGCGACTTCTGTGATGCTCTATGGGCTGAACAACACCGAAGAAAGACGGAGTTTGAGGAGAGAACAGGAAAGGAAATCAGCGCCTACTCCTTTTACCCCGTCATCTTAGACTGGGAATACAAGGACGAGGACGGCGACACTAACATAGCCGAAGTCGAGGTACATAACAGTCCCTTTGGCGACGGCTGTTGGGGCTTCGGTGACACCGTGAGAGGTATGACAGGATGGGTGGCCGGAACGGAGTTGGGCGTTGATGCCGGACTCCTTGCCGTCGTGCCAAGAGAAGCCGTAGAGCGAGATAACATGGGTGATGCTGAACACTTAGGCATCCTGTTTAACTGCTATCCCGACCTTGAAACCGGAGAAAACTTGGCCGGTCATGTTCTGTTAGATGGGTTTCATCCTGACGGCTACATGGAATGCGACGACTGTGGCGAGGCCACAGACGAAGGCAATATGTGTTGGTGTGACAATTGTGGAGCATCCTCTTGTTCCTCCTGTTGGGGTTCCTGTGGTTGCTCTGAGTGTGAGGACTGTGGTAGTTACTACGAAGAAAGATACAGTCACTACGACTATATATGCAACGACTGTGGAGAACTAAGAGAGGAGGAGGAGTAAGCATGGGTTGGGAGGTACTAATTAACGACTCATGGAGGTTTAGGTTTTCCTTTTTCTGTAATACTATTGACCGAGCCTTTGGTGATGTTTTCTACCTTGACTGTGGGAGTATTGAGGAATTTTATGAGGTATGGGCAGAATTGAGCCTACCCGACCCAAGACGCATGACCGCTGACGAAAGGTGGGAAGCGATAGAAAAAATGCGTGCGTACATAGAGGGGGAAGAAGAATGAGTGATAAGGAGTACCTTAACGACCACTACCACGACCGACTCCATGAGGAGGCTATCGCTACCTGCGAGCATGAGGACTACACAATCACTAGCATAGACAATGTAAGGACTCACGACCTGAGAGGACACAAGATGAAAGAGCCTGTGGTCGAGGTCGAAGTGACCTGTGACTTTTGCGGTAAAACTAACTATGGCGAACTACCCCTTGAACAAGTGCTTGACCTTCTCAACAACTTTCTATATGACTATCGGCTGAACTGCACAATCCAAGACGACGGAGCGTGGGGCTAATGGCGACCAAGAGGCAAAGAGCAGCGCAACGGTGGCGCTACAATCAGAAGTATAAATCGAGAGTCAAATCCGGTGAGAAGAATAGCCGTAAAAGTAAGTGAGTAATAACGCTTGCGACACAGGAACGAAAACCCTAAAAGCAAACACCTCTAGGACTAATTATGAGAAGGAGCATGAAACAGACGCTACACTTTGCTGATTGTAAGAGATGTGGTATCGCTGAATGGATAACCGTAAATGGAAGTATAATCGGAGACATACGCTTTGAAGGCCAAAAGTATGAGCCGGAAGAAATATGCACAGAGTGTGCGTCAGAGTTGATAGACAAAATAGTAAATAGATGGATGACAAATAGAGGATATACAGAGGAGGACAGAGAATGAGTAAATTATCAGGAGCAATCCAACGACTACAAGACCTACAAGACGAACTACAACAGTTAGAAGAAACACGCGACGCTATCTATGTGGCGTTAGACGCGATAGAAAACGCCGACTGTGCTTTCAGTAGCACCGGACTCGGTCAAGACCTGTCGCATCATGCGTCAATGGAGATAGAAGAATCTCTCTGCATGGTTGATGAACGAATCGAGGAAATAGAAGGGGCGGCTGAACAACTATGAGAGCAAAGACCGTTCCTCATGTTGAATACGAAATCTTCAATCTGATACTTGACGAGATAGATATTTCTATGCTAAAAGAACAGATGTGTCCGACGGGAGATGATGTCGCACTTACTCGCTTTGAGAAGGGCGCGGCATCGGCGGCACAACTGATACAGAATCTAATCGAGAGGCGTAAGCACAGGCTACCTCACGACCACTTGGACTACGAGGTGAAGGAATGACTAAGCACGAAGGAATGATGAAGCACATCTCACGCGGCAGACGCAACAATCGGGGGAGACTAGTCTTCGACAGAATCTGTGGTACTCCTGTCTCTGAAAAGGGCGAGTATGTATCTGATGAGGAGTGGAGCAAATTACCTGAGTGTCCTGAATGTTTTGGTAAAAATAACTTCACGCTTGCACCACAAGAACCCAAAGTAGATAAGTGTGAAGCACAACCGAAAATCATAACACAGGGTCTGTACCTGCGACAATACTTGGAGTGAAAAAATGTACAAAAAAGAATGGATAGAATACTACGAGTTCCTTGAGATGCTAAGGCAATCGGGAGCAACGAATATGTTTGGTGCGGCTCCGTATCTTGAAAAACACATGGGTCTTGATAGGAAAGAGGCACGCGCCGTGTTAAACTCATGGATGGAGAACTACGACGCACTATTAGAGGACGGGGTGATAGTACGGTGACTAGAAGAAAGTATCGCGCAATCAAGGGCTTCACAGTCAAGGGTTGGTGGCAGTTGGCTAGTGCGGCCCGCTACCTACAAGATGTCGGGGAAGCGACTTCACGCGAAATCGTAGAACACGCAAGAGCGAAAAATGGTTCACGGTTGGGTTTGACGGTAATGGAGATGTCGTCCCGTATGGCTAAACACAACTCGTTTAAGAGCAGAAAGGTGGACAGAAACAAAGCAACTCCTGTCAGGTGGTCACTAGCCAACGACAACATTTTCTTAGAGAATCCTAACGATAAAAATACTCGCGTAAAGAAGGAGTGGAAAGAATGAGTGATACAAAGTGGATATTGTTCGCCAAGAGGTCATCGAGAGATAACTGCATAGGTAAAGGTAGAATCCTTGACTGTCGGCTAAATAAAAGAGGAGTGGAGTTTGTGGAAGGGTTTTTGTTGGAAATAGACATGACGCTAGACGGTGTTAGGTTTGCCGGTACTTTAGCACCAGTATGCAAACAGGATGAGGAGGAGTAGTATGAGCAGACCAATAACAGTCTTAGAACTGTCAGAGGCGTTAGATAAAATGCTACAAGAAGGAAAGGGTGACTACCCTATCTGCGTTGCTTTCCGTTGGAAGGGCGACACCGTTATGTCCGACATCACATCATGGTGTCTTAACGGTAATAGTATTCAACTAAACGAGGAGGACTTTATGCGCCATGCGACACTCTTGAATGAGTTAGGGTATGATACAAGCGTCATAAGCGGAATACCTACAAAGGATAGGTAAGACAAATGAAAACTTGTAGCGTGTGTAGGGGCCGAGGATTCACAGTAGTTTCTGCCGCTTGCGGAGAGAAAGAAATCGAACAATGTATGTGGTGTAAGTATGAGTAAGTTTGAGGAAAAAGTAATAGAAAAAATCATGGAGCGAGCCAAAGTAGGCGAAGGCAAATACGGCGTCACGATGGAAAGGAAAGACCTCAGTATCGTTGAGTGGTTGGTTCATCTCCAAGAGGAACTGATGGATGCCGCCGTCTATGTAGAGCGTCTGATAGCAGACTGTTCATGTCACATACACGGCACAGAACCGGAACAGGGATGTCCTTACTGCCGACGCTTGTGAGGCACAACCGAATACTTTAAGTGTGGTATAACCCTCGGAGATATATGAGACACAAGAGAATAAGAAGGACTCTACTACAAACCCTGCGGGAAAATCCCGAAGGGTTGACAGCAATTCAAATCATGGACAAACTCGACAAGAAGAAAAGGGCTAAGGTTAGTAATGCAAAACATATCGGCGTTCTACTTCGTGGTCTGAAAGGAGTAAAGAAAATGAGAGAGGTGGATATTCATAGCGATGTGTATAGGTACAAAGTCAATGTTTATTATTACGATGAAAATGAAGGAGCAGAAATATGAAGAAGTACAGAGACTACTTAGATGAAAAAGAGAGAGAAGCGGCAGAGCCTAAGAAGGTGTTTCCCTACACAGAAAACGATGAAGTGAATCATCTAAGGCAACTGGTCGAGGATATGACTAGATGGATGAGTATAGGTTCCTACGGTCAAAAGACACCGCAGAACATGGTGAGAGAGTTCAAGGAGACGATGAGTAAGGCTAACACCATCGTGAGACAGAATAAGTGGCAGAGGGAAAACAATGGAAACATTCGTTGAGATAACACCTAAAGAAACCGAGGTGACATACGCCTATGAATATCAAGACATAAAATACAAAACCAAACTACAGCCTGAGATAAGACTTTTTGACGGTAAAAATAACTACACAATCACGGATAGATACATTCTCTATCGCTTCCTTAGATGCCTAGACCCCGAACTTAGGTATCTTGATATGATGCTAACCATCTATGATATGGGAATTGATGAGCGACCAAGTTTAGCCGACATCATACAGGGATATTTGTATAATACTAATACGGAAAAAGTAAGTATGTGGGTAGATGGTGAAAAAATTGTTTTAGTAGAAGATGACAACAACACTTACAGTAAATATTTCCAGACCACTATGGACTACATAGGTGCTAACTTCCTACCGGACTATGTTCGTTCCATGCGCTACATGAAGGCAGGTAACAAGGACAGAAAGTTTCCCGTAATGGTGTTCACCAAAGTAAAGGCTCTCGGTAGAATCAAGATAGAAATAATATCCTACAATCAAAAGACTTTCATAGCCGGAAGATACAGACCACACACACAACAGACAGCAGATACAGGCAAGACCTTTTGGGTTCAACCAAGACCCGTAGGGTTCTGCCCCCGTTGGGCGCACCTGATACCACATACTGCCCTCAAGGTAATGCTAGACGACTTCCGTGTGCTTGAGAAGATGGGTGAATTAACTAAGGGTAGCACATTGGTTGGTGGCGGTGGAGCATCAGACCGACTAGATAGATGGAACGAAAGAAATAATTTAGAAGCAGAAAATATGCATAGGTTTGACCGTAAAACTATTGACGAACTCAAGTATTACGCAGATATTTGGGATTCTTTCAGTTTTGAGGAGGAGTAGAAAAATAATAAATCGTGGTACTGCTCCCCACTTTTCTAATTCTTCAATTACTTCAAAGGTAGTTAAGTTAAGGTAAGGTATCTAAAATACCTATGAAGAAATAGAATAAATAAACAATAGGCTCGCAGTACAGCGTTTTATTATTTTTACGCTTGTGTCACAGAATGAAAACAATTAAATGTGTAATAGAAGGAGGGAGAGATATGCCTAGAGCGCAGAATAAACGAATGCAACACAGGCTCTATCTACGCTTAGTAGAGAAGGGGCCACAGAGTACACAAGACTTACTATTGTGGTACAACCACGAAAGACCACAGATGTCAAAGCACACTAAGGGCGCACAGCACGGTGCATCAGTACATGAGTTGGGTGGTTGCCTTTCATCGTGTATCTTGTTTGAAAAAATGGGTACAGTACCGAGAGAAAAGGTCGAGGCATTCATCGCACATAGCCAAGAGCCAAACAATCAAGGTAAGTTCTTTGAAACATTCTCTAGGCGTTCAGCATACGAGATAGCGGTATGGAAAGCGAGGCCGATGGATGAGGCAGTAGAAAGGGCCATAGCATCAAAAAGACCAATCAAAAAATACCCACACTTTCTACAAAAGGAAATCAACAAGAAGATAGGTGATACACAATGAAGGTCATAGACAGTAGAGGAGATACTGACTTCGTGTGGGAACGCGAAGTAGAAGTAGAGCCAACAACCCTTATCGCATACTATCAGAACGAACAGGGCTTTGCCTCCTTCATCGCGGGCGCGAGCCTGATAGGAGATGGTGAGCCCGTGTGTAGCATCCTCTCAAAGTTGCACCAAGTAGAGCCAATGAATACAATCCCTGCCCCCACCTTCCCTGAATGGAGACTCTATGAACTCCGCAACGAAGATGGTCGTCGTTATTTTGTCTTAAGAATAAATCACGCATACATTCCCGCACCCAATCACACTAAGGCGTGGCTGTATAACTATCCTGTGTTCCGTGACATCGTGACCGTACTTTCTGAGAAGGGAGTGGATGAATTAGTTTATCTTACGGCAAATATAATGCAAGAATATATTTATCAAGAACAGGCACAGATACCCTCAGATGAATTACTTGTGTACGACTATGATGAAAAAGATGACTCGTTATTTTTGACTGACGGTACAGACCTTGCTTACCAAGACCTTGACATACCTCCGCCTTCATGGATAGTGGCTGAGTGTTTTGAAAAGTTCAACACTAATCCCGTGCGTGGCAACTACATAGTCTTATGCGCAAATACCGCTACTACATTCATCAATGAGAGGGAAGCAGAAAGGTTGTTGCAGTTTCTTGAGGACACACACGCTCTGATGTACGACGAAAAGTATAAGGGCGAGTTGTTAGAGGTTCTGTATGACGCAGAGGCATCGCAGGTGGTAGAATGACCTTCAACATTTTCGATAAAACTATTGAGTTTGCGAGGAAAAATTACTTCGTGGAAGTAGAGGACAAAATCCCAATCTTCCTGTGTAGTATCGGAGGACACATCTTCAACTGCCTGAACAAGTGTAGTCGTTGCGACTTTGACCCTGACAGCCCGCTAGTGAACGAGGAGGAGGACTTTGTGATAGAGAATTGTCCGTTGAGACATGACAACATCCCGTTCTACACCCCGATGTCACAGTTGCCTGACACGCGCATACACATACTAATGAGAGGCGCAAAGGGTTCAGGTAAATCTGTCTTAATACTAATGTTCCTTGCAGAAGGAACAGGACTCGTTCATTCTCCTACTGCTGACTTAGGGCAGGGCTTCCGCACCATGATGGGCGCTAACTCTATCACAGAAGCAGGTATGTTCGGCTCGGTGGATGAAGAAGGGGAGATAGCGGGGCGACCTATCGCCCGTGAGATGTGTGGTGGCTTCCTCGGCTTTGAGGAGTTTTCTTCAATGTCGGATGCCTCTAAGAAAGACCACAGCCTAGACATGAAGAATCAATTACTTACCAGTTTAGATAACGGTAGGGTACAGAAGGCTCTACGGGCCGGATGGGTGAATTATACTACTCGCTATACCGTATGGGCGGGAACACAGCCCGCAAGGTTTGAGTTGGACTCAGGGCTTGACCGTCGTTTCTTTATCATAGATATAGAGATGAACCCTGAAAAAGAGAGGCAGTACAAATTGGCTCAACACGCCCAAGCAAATATGAATAATGAGGAGAGAGTTAAATTGGCTAATCTTAATATCCAAATCAAAGACTGGATAAGACAGAGAATGCACGCGGCTGTCTCTAACCCACCAACCGGCATCATTTTTGACGACGACATCATGGAGTGGATAGACAGACCTGATGTGCGTTCCTTTGAGGCCGACTTGTTCCGTCGTATGTGTATCGGGTACGCTATGATGCAACCCGACTATCAAGGTGGTGGTCCACTAATCATTAAACTTGATGATAGACTTAAGGCAATACTAAATCAATCACTTGCTATGAGAAGGAGAGTCATGGATGCAGATGTCGAACTGATACGCTCGGCGTTTTGGATGAAGGATGTTCCTAAGTCGCAACTACTCAAAGAGATAAGCCGCATGATAACATCCGGTGACTATCAAACAGCGAAGCGATGGTTGATAGAAAATCTTGAGGGGCAGGGTTGGTATCAAGAAGTAGAGCCAACTGTTAAAAGACGCGGGCGTAAAGGAGTAATATGCCGCTTTGGGCCTGTATCAGAAGCAAGCGCAGCAATTGACTGGGGTGATAAAAATGCCGAGTAATCCAATATATGACCGAAGAAGTCCACAGTACCGACCTGACTATGTTTTTCCACACAATGAAACTGCGTGGTGGCAAAAGAATAATAAAAATCCTGTCGTGCGTGCGTTGGTTCACTATGCTCTTACGCTAAAAGAACCTTTCACAATACACAAACTTCAAAATGAAGCAAAGTATATGAACGGTAATCTTATTTGCGCTAGTGGTAGAATGTCTCCGGGTATAAATAAAATCAGGGCTATGATACGGCTGTGTGGGTACTTCAAAAAGAGTGAAGAAAAGGTGGTCGTGGGTACTTCAAAAAGGTGGCTGTGGGTGAGAAAATGAGAAGTAAGAGAGAGATACAACAGAGGCTCGCATCTGAAAATGATGCTTTCGCCATAGAAGTCCTACGGTGGGTTCTTACTGGTGGTTGTGAGGTCTGCGAACACAAAGAAAGAAAGGAAATAGAAATGGATGTCTATAATGGCTCGGTTTCCCCTGCGTATCTTGAGGCTAAATATAACTGGCCCGACGGCCATGTTATGAACCACATGGATGCTCACCTTGACTATGACCCGCGTGAAGCACAACACATAGAGGAGGCACGAAGCCAAAGCATCAACACGCTAGATGCCGCCGAGGACATCGTAAATCGTATCACTACCTATCTTGATGAGTTGGAAGCCCTCAAGGAAGCAGAAGGTGGTATCACATCTGACTTCGTAACTGATGCGGCGCGTCTTATCGCACAGGCTAATACTTCCTTAAAATTAGTAGGGACTCTCAAGAAAGAGATAGGAGTTGATAGCCAACTACTTCTCGCCCATACTCAACTGAATGAGGTTAGTCGTATCTTAGTGGAGGTTCTATCAGACCAACCAAAACTATTAGATGATGTGGAAAGAAAATTAAATATGCTAAGTACACCAATTGATGTCCCATACGAGGTAGTAGAATGAGAAAGTGGAGGAGCAAACCTACTAAGTATCTAGCAACAAGAGCGATAACGAAAGAAGAATATCCTAAGTTAATCGAGGCTATGAAGGAAGATGGTCTTATCGCAATAATAACTGCCGAGGGAATAAAGTGGTATCACGGAGACTACAAGGTGACACAGAGTGTGGTGCGTGGTGTTTGGAATCTTTCAGTAGGGCAGATGAAAAGAATCGTGAAATACATATACAGTTATGACCCGTTTGTGAGTGAAGAAAATGGTGAAGCATAAGTTAGCACGACGCGCACTACAAGTGTGGGCTAAACACAAAGGAGAACGCTTCACTACTGATGAGGCGATGCAGTATCTTGACAGTAAAAATACTAAATCTTACTCAGTATCTCAAAAACAACTAAACAATATATTAGGAAAGACTAAGAAAGTTAAAAGCCGTGATGGTATAATGTATGGTTATAGGGGAGAGTTGATAAGACAACCTCAAGGTCAGCGAATGATATGGGAGTATATCGAATATGAGTGAGAACGAGGAATGGTGTATCGAACACATGGGCGTAATGGCCTTTTGGAGAACAGGAATTAGTATCGTAAATCTATTCCTTACATTTATTATTGTCTTAAAAGTATTTGAGGTTTTGTGATGATAATTTTTACAAGCGATGAGACACCCTTTAGAAGTGATAAGGAAGTGTGCATGTATGGTACAATTGATACTATACCAAATCTACCTGAGACTACATACATACTACATACAGACAAGTTTGGGTCAGAAGATGTCCTCGCTTGGTCGCCGTTTGTACAACACCGTTTGGTTATCGTTACACAGAAAGCCCCCTCATTGAACAAAGCCGCGCACGAATTGTGTGTTGTTGATGATAAATTAAATGGAAAAAACAAGGACGATACTTTTCTTATCGTTAAAGCAATCATGAATTGGACAGACCGAAAAAGAGTCCGTGCGGTTTTCAAGAGTCCACCTATACCTTTGCTACTGTGGTTCTTGAGAGGTAATGTCGAGGACATAGATGTGTGGAGAAGGATAGCAAAGGTTCAATATACACTCCCCGAAGATTATTTGAGGGCGGCAATTATCTACGGAATCAAGCCATCGAGAAAGCGAGTAGTGTGGCCTAAGAAAAAGGGTAAAAGTAAAGAGCGTCCTTCTGTGTTTAGAAGTACAGACAAACATTGGGAAATCCTAATAGAAAACTCTAATAGTGTAGCCAACTCCGTCAGGAACGACGGCGACATACCAAAGGGTATGCGTCGGCGCAAGGCGGCAGAAAAAACATGGCTATAATTGGATTATTATATACTATTGTTGGTATAATACTATTATGTTTTTTTGGTTGGTTTGTTATATGTTTAGATAATTTCTTTAACGGTAAAAGTAACACAGTAAATCCGCAAGAAAATTTTACGCTTGCGCAGCACGAAGAATCGTTTATTAATGGTATGATTTGGGCCGATGTGGGGAACGACTTATAAATGCCATACGCTAACACTTATACATGAGTGCGAACAATAGGCGGGTGAGGCGTTTCATAGTAGAGATACTATGGGAACATGGCCCACTTACTAAAGAGGGAGTAGCAGAGAAACTTTCCTCTTTGAAGAATGTTCGCGCTGTTCCCTCTCCCCACAGTCTTTCGGCGCTTCTCTCTAAGAATCCGCAGATTGTGGCAGTAGGTAGTGAACAGGTAGAGAACGCAGTAGGGGTCAAAGCCTCTCATCTTCTTTATGATGTTGACCGGGAAGTAATTCATAATCGTGATGAAATAGTTTATACGCGAAGTCCTACCGTGATGACACCAAAGCAGAGGGAGATGTCACAACAATGCACCTGTGGTCGAATCCGTATTTTTCCGGCGGAATCAAAGGTGTGCTTACATTGTGTAAGAAAACCTCAATAAGACACTAGGAGTATGAGTAAATGGGAACCGCCATGCGCGAAGATGTTAGTAGCATCATATCTTCTATACTTCATACTTCATCTATTGATTTGGGTAGAATGTTAACACAAGAGAATGTTTTCGACGCTACTATTCTTCGTGCTTTCCTTCTTGATACAGAGGGAGACGAAGGAGACTTGGCAGATTTTTTGAGTGAAACTAACATAGACGGCTCCTTTATTCGTGGTTTCATGGCCGGTCTTGTACAGGCGATATTAATTGAAAGAGGACATGGAGAAATACTTGGTCGTCCTAGCCACGCCGAAATACTGGCTATCTACGATGCGGCCCTAGCACACCTAATGGAGTCCTCCATATAATTTATATGTGTAATCTACTAAGGATAGATTATGCTTTGGGTGAATAAGTACAGACCTACTTCATGTGATGACCTCGTAGGTGGGGCATATCATGTTTGTCAGATGTTTCAGAAGGATGATATTCAACATCTACTACTACACAGTAGAGGAGCAGGTACGGGTAAGACATCTTTGGCTTATGTATTAGCAAACGAATTAGACTTAACCCTTCATGTTTTCAATGCTTCCTCTAAGAAAACAAGAGGCATAGCATTTGTAGAGGAGGAGTTGATACCTCTTACGCGCTCAGGCAACTACAATCAGATAATACTTCTTGATGAGGCCGACCAACTAACACCCGAAGCACAATCCGCGCTCAAAGGAGTTATAGAAAACGCACAGGGTATTTTTATTCTAACTTGTAATGATATAAGTAAAGTTAGTGAGTGGCTACAATCTCGTTGCTTAACATTTCACATCAAGGAAATAAGTAAGGAGTCAATGATGAAGCGACTACAACATATATGTGGGGCAGAAGGTGTGGAAATCACCGAGAGTCAATTGGGTCTTATATGTGACGCGCATGAGGGTGACTTACGAAATGCTATCAATGCGCTCCAAGCGTATGCGTCGTTTGATAACCAAGAAGGTGCGTCACAATTTTTGAGAGGTCTTGTCACACAAGACTTTGACAGTATTCTTTTCCTGAAAGTATGTATGGTAGAGCGTGACTCTGTTGCCGCTATACCTATGCTAAATAACCAAGATACAAGGGGGCTTGTCAGAAGCGTATTCCGTTATGGAATATCTGATGCCCCCATATCACAAACAAAGAAACTCCAAGTTGTTGATGCGGCAATCACAGCCGAGCGAGACATCCTTAACGGTGTTGATGAAGATATTGTTAAGGCAAACTTTGTGAGGATGCTGATAGTATAGTTTATATGTGTAATCCAACGACGGAGAAATTAGAAAGGTGAAGAACCATGAGTAATGAAATGCTAGAAAATATCGCTAAAACGCTGAATGTCGCGCCCGAAGTGGTGCGTGCAAGGGCTGATGAAGTCCTTGCGGAACAGGGCCCCGCATGGAAGAATGCTGGTCGCTCTGATGACGACTGTTATATCCTCGCTCTGAGGGTGGCTGGTCGTAATATCACAAGTGAGAATGCCCGAATGCGCCGAGCAGGTGCTGATACATACGAAGGTATGTTCCTATCTGTTCCACGCCCGAAGGAGTGGGGTAAGATACTCTACAACAAGATGAAGAATCAGATGATGAATGCTTCTAGTGAGGTTCGACAGACTCTCGTTGATAGCGGCGCAGTAGTCTTGTTTGAGAACAACAACGATGGAACCTACACACGCCTTGCTGATGAGAGATACTTTGGTGCGGCAGAAGCAGAGGTTTCTTCTCTACCTAAGCACACAATGCAGTTGGATGTTAACACACACTTCTATGTTGTATGGGATAAGAACAACGCAACCTTCCCTAGTGGAGATGCTAACTTCAAGTATGGTGCGCCACGCCCTCAAGATGAGCGCGAGCGCACTTGTCTATTCTTTGGTCGCCCGCAGGGAACTGATGGACAACCACAGGTATTCACCGTAAGCGGTAGCGGTAAGGCGGCTGACCGACAGTTCCCTACCTTTACACCACTAACTATCCCCCTGAGAACAGGTAAGAACAACCGTTGCTATCTTAATGCAGATGTATCGGTTCCTACTGAGGATGAAACGCTAGTTAACATCTTCTCAGGTTCACCACTTGATATGCTACCCGCTATCATCGGTGAAGAAAATATGTTGGATAACCTATCAGCACTCGCCCAATACTACGACACACACAATGGTACAGACGGATGGTGGGACAGGAATTGCGCAACCGTAGTCGAGGTCATACACATTGACCCACGCGACAATGGTGGCTCTATCCTAGTCTGTGGAGACACAGACCTTACCTCTATGGCTGGGACTATTGATGTTTATTGCGACGATGTGCCGTCTTTCGGAGTTGGTACTAAGTTGTTAATACTTGGTCAAGCATGGAGAAGCAGGGAAGGAGAGGACCGCATGACCGTAAATGGTTGGTGGGCCTTTGATGAAATCGCCGCGCTATCTGAGCCTGACTTTGGCGACAGTCAGGATGGGTGGGACGCTTGAGTAATTGGAGTTGGAAGGCCGTAGGTGACTTCGTTCTTCTTCAAAAGGATGAAGGTCAAAATAAGTTAGGACTAATAATTGACGCGCCCTATATTGTTGCAAGTTTGGGCGAGTTTGTTCCTACTGACCTAGTCGAAGGAGACAGGGTTGTTCTGTGTGATGACGCAGAGCCTACTCACCTTGAGCCTTCCAACCCACACTCTCCGTGTGTTGTACACTATACCAAGATATGTGCGGCCTCCAGTAATGATGGCTTAAAAGTATCTATGGATATGGAATTACACGATAACTACGCTTGAGGTGAATTGAGTGAATACAATGCTAACAGGAACAGAGGCACGCTCAAAGTTACTCTTAGGGGTAAATAAAGTGTCGAATGCCGTGAAGGGTACTTTTGGCCCTAATGCACGAACCGTAATCATACAGAATCCTATGGGTATGCCAGTCATTCTAAATGACGGTGTGACTATTGCACGCGCTGTGCATGATAATGACCCGTATGTGCAGATGGGAATTGACCTATTGAAAGAGGTTGCATCCGAAGCACAGGATAAATCCGGTGATGGAACTACGAGTGCGACATTGATAGCACAGACGCTATGTAATGGTTCGCTATCTTTGATGGAGAACGGCACATCGCCTCTCGTCATTAGAGATGCTTTGAAGTCCTACTTAACGACCACAGAAGAATATGTGCGTGAGTCAGCAATAGAGGACTTTGACCTAAAGGATGTCGCTACTATCGCGGCTAACAACGACGAAGAATTAGGACAAATGATAGCAGATGTAGTAAGTAAGACCGGAGCAGACGGCGGAATAACCATAGAAAAGTCGTTAACAGGAGAAACCTATGTGCGTGAATCTAGCGGTGTAGAAATAAACGCTGGTTATACCCACGCTCTTATGGCTAACTCACCACGCGGTAAGTGTGAGTTTGATAACCCATTGGTTCTTACTACTTCTGAGAAGATACAAACATTCAATGCTTTGGTTCCTGTGCTTGAAATAGCAGTAAAGGAGAATAGACCATTGGTTATTTTCTGTGCTGACTTCAACCCAACAATGTTGCAGAATCTTTTGGTAAATATAGTACAAGGAAAGGTATCTGTGTGTATGGTTAAGCCTTCGGGAATGCCTGAACAACAACAGGCATGGCTTGAAGATATTTCAGCCGCCGTTGACTCAAAACTATTCAAAGTATCTCTCAATGAATCTATCGTAGAAGTAAAGAAGGCAGACATGGGTGTCTGTGAGAAGTTCATATCGAGCCAAACTACTACTACTCTTACGCTAAAAGAACCTGCGAACAAAGACCACTTAGACTACCTAAGTGAAATGTATGAAACAGTCGGCAACAATTGGTTAGAAGAACAATACCAAAATAGAATCAATAGACTCACAACAGGCATCTCCACCATTTATGTTGGGGGTGCTTCCGAAGTAGAACAGGTTGAAAGGAAGGAGCGAGTTGATGACGCAGTTAATGCGTGCAAACTCGCTCTTGAATCCGGTGTAGTCATCGGCGGGGGCGCAACACTATATCGTGCCGCCGACGAACTCGATGAAGAAGGAGATGTAGCAGACCTGTTTAGGGATTCTTTGAGGACACCGCTAAGAACTATTGTGTTGAATGCGGGCTTAGATAAAACCCCTATCGGCGTTAATAAAGTGGCCTATGTCTGCGGTATTAGCGGAGAGATACGCGATGCTAAAGAAGATGGCGTGCTTGACCCTATGCAGGTAGTCTTGAACAGTCTTGAGAGCGCGGTGTCTATCGCCGCATTGGTTCTAATGACCGATGCTGCTATCATCGCACCTGAGCAATAGTTTATATGTGTAATAGAAAGAGGGAATGATATGAGTTGGGGAACACAAGCACCTGAACCAGTAAGCACGCCAAAGACCGTAGAGCCTGTCACACGCTTCGATGAAGCATATTACAGGAACCTATTTGAGAACAACCGCACTAACTCTATCACACATAGATGTGCGCTTGTGGGGCATGAGAACACCCTCAAGACAGGGCTTGCTCTTTCGTTCCTTGAGCCTGAAATTGAGGCCGGTAAATCTGTATATGTTTTTGATATAGATAACTCCGCGAAGTCAACGATAGACCATGTGTACCCTAACAACCCGAACATTGTAGTGCTACCACTACACGACGAGACTGATGACTCCATCTTTGATGAGGAGAACAATGTGGACTACAAGGCTCTCCTTGATAAGACCTCATATTATGTAAATATCCTCGCTGACAAAGTGAAGGAGAACCCTGAATCAGTAGGTGGTGTAATCTTTGATGGTGGCTCTACTTTCCTTAAGTGGTGCGAACACGCTATGCGTAAGTCGCTACTATCAAGAGGAGTTATAGAGACTGAGGACGGAACATTCAATCAGAAGGAGTGGCGTGAGCGCAACAGACTTTACCGTAATGTTCTAACAAGACTACACAGCCTTAATGTGGCTAAGGTCTATTTCACATTCCACCTAAAGGCCGTATCTGAATACTTGGACGACGGCACAGGTAAGAAGGTTCTAATGACCGTAGGACACAGACCGGAGTGGGAGAAGGGAACTATGAGAAAGTTTTCACAACAAATCTTCCTATCTCGTTATATGAAGAAGGCTGACATGGCCGCTGGCGTCGAGGGTGATAGAAGCCTAAAGGACGGTGAGTGGGTCGTTCGTGCTAAGATAGAGGAGATGAAGGGACAACACATCGAGAAGGTCGGCACAGTATCTGATGTTGCCCGCATCAAGGATGGTAAGTTTAATTTCATTGGTCTTGAGTGGATGAAGGAGTAATCCACATGCCTATTGTTGTTGAAACTGAATCGCTCAAGTGGCTACTTTCGTTGATGCAACGGAAGCAAACCATTGACGGTAAAAGTATTTCACAGGTACATTCTCTTTTGCTAAAAGCAAACGAGGGTAGGTTGAGTGCTTGTACGCTAGTAAAGGATGGCGTCACATCATTAATGCGCCTTTCAATACCTTGTACTGGTGAGGGAGAGTTTGCGATAACAGATATTGAGGATGTTTTGGGTGTTCTAAAATATCATGGGGGTGTTCTATACATTACACCTGAAACAGATAAGGTCAAGTTTAAGTCTAGTACCAAACAAACAACCCTTAGTGCTAATAAAGAGGCGAGGGCGTTTCCGCACACACCTGACACTATCGCTCTTTGGGCTGAGAAGTCAGATAGTTTGGCTAAGAAGATAAATGTTGATGATATGAAATACCACACTAACGAAGGAGAGGCTTTGGATGTTGCGCTACGCCTTTCTGACCTTAGCACCACTACTCTTTACGAAGCATTTAGGTGCGACTCTATGAATGGTCAGAAGTTTAATAAATACACCATACAATATACAAACAATAAATTATTGGTGACTGTTGGTGATGAATTAAAGGGTAAAACTACTACTCAGATAAACGAAATCTTGTATTCGTATGTTAACATGGAAGATGAATCACGGGAGATAACTGCCACATATAACGGGGGGCTTGAATATATATTCCAACACCTAAACAACGATGTCAACATAGGTGTATGGGACTTCACTCATGTCAATAATGGTTATCCTATGCTAATAACTCTTGGTGATGGTGACTTCATATTTCAAATATCAAACGAGGTTATATGATGGGTTTAATTTACCATAAGGGTTTAGTGAAAAGATGGAGAAGTACCAAAGATGGTACATTTCACATATTCCCAATGCGGGTAGATTTTCATAATGAACCCTTTACTGTGATATGGCACGATGAAGAAGGTATTAATTATGTGGCATCAATTAATGTTCGTGTAGAATTAGATGGGGATTATGCTAATCCCCAAGACTTACCCATAGAAAAAATAGAGAGGGAAAACATTATAAGTGAATCGTTAGGAGAGGAAGATAAGGAGGAGGGACTAATATGACTTGGACTAAACCTATAACCACTAATAGCGGACAGACTGTTTTGCGTATTGATGATATTTCTGCGGTGACATTAGATTTGCATAATGCCGCCGGAACAACATACTCTATTCACATGAGGTCAGGTACTATATTTACAACAAGGACTGATGGTAGATATATTATGGGGCTTTGTGGAGGAACAATGAAACATCCGGTGATGAAATGAGCAACACAGAATCTCCATTCATGTCTTGTGAAAAGTGTGGAGGTAAATTCTCTTGGATTTATGTTGATACTATATCAGAAGGAGAGATTTATGAATGCGAGTTTTGCAACAACATTTTCCTTAAAAGAAACGAACAAGAAGAAGTAGATGTGGTAAGGTATGATAATTGAACACTCTAGGGGTAGAGATATAATCATACGGGGCCGTGACAATACTGGGAAAAGATACGAGAAAACTATCAAAGGTCATTGGCCTTATTGTTTCGTTCGTAGTGAAGATGCTAAATATATAGCAGAGGCCGTAAGAACAGAAGAAGGATATACTGGTCTTTACGGTGAAGAACTTACAAAGATAATCTGTGCTACCGACTATGATGTAAAGCAGATAGGTAGGAACGGACAAACATGGGAAGCAAACATTCCTTATCCTAATCAGGTTCTCGCTGATTATATCAATGAGGGGAATGCCCCAATAGAAAACTATAAACATCGTACATGGTATCTCGACGCGGAGTGGTCGCCAACCACAGGCAAACTGAGATGTATAGTAGTGTATGATAATTTCAAGAAAAAAGAATATGTGTGGTTTATAGAGCATAGTATAGAAGAACAAACAGGTAAGAAGTTTGACAGTTATGGAGACTATACCTACGAGACACCTGCTATGGGTTTCGGTGATGAGAAGTCAATGCTTATTCATTTTCTGCGCCACATGAAAGCGTGTGACCCCGACATTATTACTGGGTGGTATGTAGTCGGTGCAGACATCAAGACTATTATTGAAAGATGTCGGGCTAATGGGTTGTCTGAGTTATCCCTTTCTCCTATGAGAAAGATACGGTATGAGTTCAAAGATTGGGCGCAACCTATCGTTGGTAGGAACTGTATAGACTTGATGCTCGCAGTATCTAAGTTATGGGAGTTGAAGAATGGAAAACTACCTTCATACAAACTCGATGATGTCGCCTACGAAATCTTAGGGGAAAAGAAAATTGAGTTGGAACACGGACACGACACATGGTTTGAGGATAAAGCATTGTATCTGCACTACTGCCGACAGGATGTGCGCCTACTACCTAAACTGGATGAGGCTGTTAATGCCCTTGACTACTATACATCTCTGCAACACATTGTACAATGCGATATTCGTTCAACTCCCTTTATCACAAAAATGTTCACTCAGTTGGTACTCACAGACCCTGACTTTAACCGAAGAATCCCATCCAAACCGCAGTTTGACAAGGTGGAGTATGAGGGTGCTGATATATTAGAGGTACAGCCAGCCGTGTATGATAATGTAGGCATCTTAGATATACGCGCCATGTACCACAGCAACGCAGAAAAATACAACATCTCATGGGACACCCTTGATGATAACGGACAAGATTGTGGTAATGGTACTAACTTTTCACAGAACGAAAAGGGGTTACTTGTCAGACAGATGGATAAGATGACTGACTTAAGAAATATATTTAAGACAAAAATGTTTGTAAGCGATGGGCCCGAAAAACAGAAGTGGGACACCATGCAGTTTGCTGCTAAGACTCTCGTTGCTTCCATGTATGGGGTAGCCGGAGACGCTAAGTATGGTATGTATCATCCTGACATCGCTGCTGCTATCACCTATACTTCTCGACAAACATTGGGTGAGTTAATGGCAGAGGCTATGAGTCTTGGGTTCAAGGTGATATATGGACATACCGACTCTGTGTTTTGTATTATACCAACACCCGAAGAAGGGATGGAAATTCTACCGAAAATTAATGAGAGAATGTCGCCAATCGTAGTGGAGTTTGAAAAGTGGTGTTCGCGCCTTATCATGGTAGCGAAGAACCGATACACAGGAATGGTCAAGTGGACTGATGGTGAGTATCATGAACCCAACATTTATGTTAAAGGTATTGAGATGAAGCAATCTCGTATGCCTCCTGTCATGAAAGAAGCCATGCAACACACCATAGAAGGCATCTTAAACCGTAAATCTGAGAACGCTGTCACAATGCGAAACCAAGCACTAATTGACGCAATAATGGGGGGTGGAATAGAACCGGAAAAATTGTGTATGAAAGGTAAGATAGAACAAGACCTAAATAAGTACAAGGTTCTTTCAGGTTCGTCTGCCGCCGCAAACTGGGCCAATGAAAATCTTGGGAAGGGTTATCGTAAAGGTTCGTTTTTCCTTGTGACCATTAATGATAAAGGTAAATATATAGCGTTTGATAATCCCAAAGAAATTGAGGGTATTACTAACATTGGTTATAAGACCCTAGTTGATAGATTTATTATCAAGAAAGTTTCCCCATACTATAACTTGGCTGGTTGGGACACGCAACCACTTGAGAACGCTAAAAACGGTCTTGGGCAATTGGTGTGGATATAGAACAGTTTATATGTGTAATCGGTGGTGGATAGATTATGGCAAAGAAAGTTGAACAAGAAGCATTTGAGAACTTCGTTAGAGAGGTTGCGGGTGTTATATCAATAATGGGCGCAGACATCATGAAGATGCAAACTATCATGTATAATCTGCTTGATGAAATGGATAAGATAGAGAAACCTATTTGTGTTGGTTGTAAAGAACAACTAATGATACCTGTTGTACAAAATGTGGATAAGAGCGATATGTGTCCTAATTGTGGTGAGAACATTTACGGTAAAGAACAGACTACATTTGAATCGTGGGATGACGAGGGCATAACACAAGGCGGCGAGGAAGAATGATACAATGCAAGCGACAGCAGAACAAGTATCAGCCTCGTCCTACAATCCGATAGGCACGGATATTATTCGTATAAGTAAGTCCTCCTTAATGGGGTACAAGATGTGCCCCCGTCAATTCTACTGGGGTTATGTAGCAGACATACCGCGACCACCTCCTACTGAGGAGATGATACGCGGGACACATATTCACACGGTCATGGAAAGCGGGTTGCTTCAAGGGCCGGACATGATAATGCCTACTGCGATAGAGCAAGGGGTAGAGGAAGATGAAGGAGTAGATTCTTTGAACTTGTTATTGCATCAGGTAGCACACGACATAGGTGGGTTTGATGTAGTAGAGGCGGAAGTAAAGCACGAAGTCTTTGAGGAGTTTGACGGACACCAAATAGTGTGGGTCGGTCTTATTGATGGTGTACTACGACACCCGGAAACTGGAGGACTAATCCTAGTCGAATTAAAAACCGGAAATATGAACATGGGTAAGTTAGGGCGCACAAGAAAGGAGTTGGTGTATTATGCTCGTTTATTGCGTATGTTAGGATATGATGAGGTCACTCACTTCTTGTATATCACACCCGACTATGAAGTGCCGGAGGATAACAACGACAAACTTTTACTTGAAGGTAATAAGCGAGGGAAAACCATGTGGCTTGGGCCGGAGCGTGGGTTCGCTCTAATGGAGCCAATGTTGGAACGCTCTTATAATGCCTTTGAGGAATCATTATATGACACTATTGAATCATTAACTTCCCACCAATGGACTATGAAATGGAATGACTATTTCTGTCCTATGTGGTGTGACTTTTCATTAAATTGTGAAGCAGAATTAAACGGAATAAGTGGGTGGGAAGTATGAATAATACGGTAATAGTATGTGCGGCCTGTGGTCACGATGATTTGTGGGAAGGGTCAGAAAAGGTTTGGAGAGTTAACGGACAAGAGGGTTCAGCCCCCGAAGAAATCTTAGTGTATGGCTGTGAATGCGGACATCAACAGGCGGCGTGATTATATGACCATGCTGTTTCCGCGAGAGATAGGTCTGCGACGCACTCTTTGCGAAACCCGCGACGATTATGATAATTATATCTCAAAAGTAAATGGTAAGGCATCATGTTATACTTCTCTTTATTCTTTTGAAAGACGCGACGAAATACGAACATGGAAAATGGATGTGGAATCTGTGGTTATGGATAGAGCATGGTGGGATTTCGATATGATAGACGGCGGCACACTTGAAGATGTTAAGCAAGATGTTACCAAACTGTTAGAAAGAATAAACACAAATGACCGTGTGGCTCTTGGTCGTGAAATAAGAATAGTTTTCACAGGTAGGGGTTTTCATGTTCATCAATTCTTTGATACCCCTGTGAAGGGAACAGCCATAGCAAGGCACATAGACCGCTATCAACGCTTACAGGCGCGAGGACTAAGGACACTCGATGGTGTAGGCTTCCCTCAGAAACTCACACGCATTCCTGATACTTACAATCCAAAGAGAGGTAAATGGGCTGTGAATATAGACCCTATGGATTTTTATCTTAACCCTAACTATGAAATACCCACAAAGCCATTACAGGAACTCAAGATTTACGACCCATATACGGGACATAGTGCCATAGATGGTTTTAACATACGAGCATGGATAGCAAACAACCCAGTCGAAGAAACTACCCCCGTAGGGGAGTTTGAGGGGGAGATTGGCTGTGCTGGTCAGATACCTATTCCTCCTTGTTTAGAGAAGGCCATGCGTGACGAGAACCCTAAACACACAGTAAGGATAGCACTAACACAACACTTAGCGGAAAACCTAAGATGGTTTGCGCACCCTTCAACACTCACACCCGAACAGAGGAAACAATGCGTCGAAACAATTGTTGCTTTTATGTCAAAGTTAGGTTGGAGAGACTATAACGAACACACTACAAGGTTTCATGTTGAAAGCATCATAGACTATGAGCATTCACCTAACAAGTGCTGTGTGGACGCTGGCCCCTGTTGGGCACACGATGGAGTAAAGAGGTAATACTATGGTTATGATGAAAGAACACCAAATTAAAGAAATGTACGAGCATGGTTTGTGTGTGACATGTAAAGCAGAGTGGTCGCTCTTTACAGACATGGAACGCTATTGTGATAGGTGTAAGACTCAAATAATTATCATAGAAGATGAGGTTTATTTCGATAGAGGATGGTAAACCTTTATCAAAGCCCCATGTAATTTTATGTCATGCTCTTAGTAGATGACCGCGAGAACCCGAAGGTCATCAACAAATTACTCATGCGTATGGGTAAAGATGAGGTAAAAGTATGTCGGATGAAAGCATCCGATTACACCATAGGTGAGTGGGGTATAGAGGCCAAAGAGATAAACGACCTGTATAGGTCTATCATGGGCTTCGGACGCACACGCACCATTGTTGACCAACTGAAAGACTTAGAGGAGTCCTGTGAACATCCCTTCTTGGTGGTGTATGGTACTGAATTAAAGCCCTATGTACCTAATGGAAAACCTACCGCTAAGGCGTTGGCAGTAGAGATGGCTAGGATGAAGAAGGTGATTAAACAATTCAAGACCACATTTTATCAAAGATTCCCTAAAATTAAATACATGGAAGTCACTACTATGGACGAGTTTGTAGAATGGCTTGTCGTTAATCATACGCAGCAGGGGTTAGCATATTATCGCCATAAAACAGAAGAAAAAAATGCTATTAAAAAATCTGAACTAGACCCAAGAATCCAAATTCTATCTTCTGTGGATGGTGTCACCGTAGGTCAAGCAGAAGATTTATTAGCGGAGTTCGGTAGCATACCAAATATACTAAGGAAAGGAACTACACAGAAGGCGCTGATGGGTGTTAATGGTATTTCAAGAAGGAAGGCCCGCGCAATACTTTCGCTTAGAGAAGATTATTAATTAGGCGAAAACTGATTGGATGTAGAGGTTGTGTGAGCAGATGCTCTCTGCATCTTTACATCCAAGTTATGTATTGTTATACCTGTTGTATCAGCATTATCTTCTCCTATACCGGCCTTTCTAGTTATTATTACCTTAACTTTTCTACCGGAGTTTCTAAGCCCTGTAATGGGTTTATTTGACAACAAAGTTATGGTTTTATTTCTGATTCCTGTTCTTACTTTGACTTCGTTAGTAATAGTTTCTCCAGTTTCTTCTATGGTGACAGTAATATATAGTATTCCTCTTGTAAATGTTGTGCTTACAGTATTTCCTACCGAGGGACTATGCGTTATATTTGCTTGTACTGTAAGTCTATTACTCAAAATATCTGTAGGTATAGTAAATGTAGTCTCTATGTTTGTTTCTTGTGATGTTGCTACGGCATCTCCTACACCTAAAAGACCCTTACCACCAAACATATACCCGTCTGCTGTGACCGATGCTGAACCACCAGTCACATGTATATCTACACCCATACCTTCAATACCTCTCTTGGTTGAAGGTGTACTACCAGTTTTCCCTTGACCTAGAACCGAAAACTTTGAGTCTCCCGAAAGGTCGTTGTTTGGTAAATCCATCCTACCACTTAATCTACCATAGGCAGTACCCGAAAGGCTACCTAATCCTATACCACTAGATGCATCATAGATAGTGCCAGTAGAATCTCTAGTGTTGCCTCCGGGCTTTTGTTTG
>CEUO01080279.1_pt1 | contig 67632 bp, 81 predicted proteins | sample 531391 | NCBI WGS metagenome assembly CEUO01 (sample SAMEA2622799, study PRJEB7988) | marine metagenome | isolation source: saline water (ENVO:00002010), including
GAGAATATTATCGGCGGTATGCACAGGTTCATCCGGTTCAATCGCTTGGACGGGCCGCGTAATAAAAGCTGGCTGCACGAAGTTATGGCGACAAGGGGTATCACCCGTCGCGAACGCATCGTAGAGCAAATTGCAGCTAAGAATATGAGCGCCGCTGGTGTTCATAACCTGGCTGCTAATAGTAAGCTTGCCAATTCTGGCTATACCCGCGCAGAAGCGGTGCAGCAGATATTGGAAGATACCTGCAAGTTTAGAGGACCACGAAGACGTCGTGGAAATTTAGACGACGTGTAGTAGACTGTAACTTGACTAAACTGTACCCCGTCGGTTCACGAGGGACCGGCGGGGTATTCTTATTCTCTAGGGACGGAGGAGCTAGTTTTATGGCAGTTAAGGACGACTTGAAGGATTATCTAAAGCAGGCACGAAGCCTCATATATACGTACGGAGACATGTGGATGCGTGGTGACAGTGAGTGCGAGGGAGAACTCGCTTACTGGCTAATGTACGCTGACGATCGTTATGACCCTACCAAGGGCGCTAAAGAAGGTACCTGGCGTGTATATATTGCGAGGTGCCGTCTCGGCGCCATGCGACGTAAGCGCCACAAGAAACTCCGTGCAACGTGCTTTACAGATATAGGTGACACGTTTTCTGAAACAGTCGCTAATAAATCCAATTATGAACCAGTATCACGCAACGAGATTCCCGTTGAGGATATCACGAAACGTTGCAAGTTATCTAAGGGACAGTCCCAGGTACTGGAGTTACTACTAACTGGTCTTTCGCAGAGGGAAATCGCAGAACAACTTGGTGTGTCCAGGCAGGCAATCAGTTGTCGGTATCGTCTCGCGTTGCAAAAGTTACAGTCGTCCATTAAGAAAGGCGCGCATTCAAGCGCCCGTAGTACAGCGGCACATTGATCAAAGTAGCCCATAGTCTATCGATCGATAGTATAGGTATGTGAGGCCTTGCCCCGCGACGCCGTGTTACGTCAAGTCTTTTCAAATTTAATAGAAAGAGTCACTAAATGACTACAACAAGGAAGAAGACAGCCAAAAAGAAGGCAGTCAAGAAACGATCAGCAGCCGGAAAGGATCTGGCCGCCATTATCGAGGACATCCCAGATCTACCTGAACAAACTCCTGACCTCATGGACATTGAGGCCGTAGAGTTTCACTGGTTAGAGATCGACATCGTGGGCACCAGTCCACTCATTACGAATCGTTTTACAGATTCAGCTCTTAAAGTAATCGAGGACAAGCAGACAAAAGGTAAAACAGGTAAGACCCTGCAAAAGCCTCCGCGTGATCCTCAAAAGGAGTTTATGGAAGCTGCGCACATATGTAAGGGTGTTCCTGAGGTTTCTCACCTTGAAAAGAACATCTACGGGTTTCCAGCTGTTGCCCTCAAGAAGGCCATGGCGAATGGAAACTACCGTTACGGCGGCGCGAAGGATAAAGTCTCACAAATGGGTGCGTTTCATGTACACGGCCCGTGGCACGGACTTATAGAAATCCAGGATCTAAATGGAGACCCTGCGATACCTGAAATGGGACGCGATATGGTGATACTTCCTAAAGGGAACATCGCCTCGTTATCGTATCGTCCGTACTACTTCCCCTGGAAGATGAGTGTATTCCTACGATACTGCCCCACGCTAATGAGCAAAGCGGAGTTGATCCACGCTTTGTACATCGCGGGTAATTGTATCGGTATCGGGTCATGGCGTACGGAGAAGAGCGGGGACAAGGGAGCATTTGACGTGGGAGATATTAAATACCACGGCAAGAACTTCCAGGCACCTTTATACTCCTAAGCTTTTACACGTAGTTATAAGTAATACCCCTCTCGGGACGTTCCCGGGAGGGGTTCTTTTTTTGACACCATAATTTCGAGGTTAACATGAGTAACACACCAGAAAACACCAACACTGACGAACGTACTGTACTTGAAAACGAGCACGGTAAAGTTTGGACTACAGGCGAGTTACAACAAGATTTTGATGTACATGGTTTCATGGCTCCTTTCGTCCGTGTCACGCGTAAAGCAGACAATGCGGAGGGCACCCTACGATTCCAACACGCACCGCGGTTTTACTACGACTTTAAGGGCGTATAAATGCATAAATTAATGATCATTGCGGTGGAAGCTGATAGTCCAGAGGACGCCCAAGAGTCAGCGGAGCAGCACCTGGAACAATACCAGCAACGGGAGTTCGATTGGTATGAACTGGGTGGTCGCTGGCATAAATTCATAGGCTCAGACATAATCTACGACCCTGATACGAACGAACCCATCGAATACGTGGGTACAAACATCCTGTGTTACGCCGAGAACCCGGAGCTCTTCAACAGCACTATCAACGACGCAATTACCGAGCGTTTATTAAAGGCGCTGTCGGAGTTACGGGCACTACGAGGGGAGCCACTCCAGGAACTACCCGCCGATAATATTCTCCCGGACGAGGCAGAGGAGACGTTTGTAAAAGAGACTCTTAAACGACTGAACGCGGAGAACATGAAGCATCATAAGGTACTTAAAGAGTTGTTTACTGTAGATACTTTAGAAGATTTACATGAGCGATTGTACAGCACCGAAAAAGTAGCTCTGGCCACGCCACTGTTCCGCGTTCAAAGATTACTGGGACTCTTGGAGATATTTTTCAACGGCAATCAACTATTCTTTGACGCCGTCGGGCAATCCTCCGGTCGGGAGTATGTCGATATGCGTAAAGCATCGGACCCCGATAAGCAGTTTATCCTGGCCTATGACCTACACACTTAAGGAGGACGGTATGGTAGAAGCTACGTCAATTACCCTTACGGACATCTTCGATAAGGAGCAGCTTGAGAAGTTACTGTCCATGTGGGCAGAGCATACCTCTACGGAGCAAATATGCGAGGAGCTTGTTAAACCGAACATCGGTAAGATTAATGAGCGCCTATCTGCTAAATACGGCAGTAAATATAGTGAAAATGACCCACGGTATATAGCGTATTGTTGTGAGTATGTACTCCTCCGTGCGCAATTTCCCAGGGAGAAGGAGGATGTCGTAAATGGCGGCAACAACAGTTAGTAATGTACCGTCTATAGAGGGTACTAACGTCAACGTACGATTCAGCGCTGCGAATGGTTCTCGATACACGTCTGCAGACGCTAATCGTATAGGGCCTGAGCTGATTAAGCTTAAGAATTCCCATAACGGGAGCCTTACCAAGGAACTGCTCGTTACGAGCGCACGCGATGAGGAGTCACCGCTTCATCAGTATTTCGAGTGGAACGATGTCAAAGCTGCGCAAGCGCACAGGCTCGAACAAGCTCGTTATATGATGCGGTCTGTTCTGATCGTATGGGATGAGAGTAAGGATGACGGCTCGACCCAGAGCGTCCAGGCTCGGTTATTCCATAACGTGAAGAAACCTGTAACAACAACTGACCACGAGACAGGCGAGCTACATGAGCATGGAAAGCAGTCTGTCTTCGTGACGTTCACAGATGTTGTGGAGAATCCTGACTATGCACGCCAAGTCATAGACTCGACAGAAAAGGCGTTGCGAAGGATCGATTCTCGATTCAGGTTCTACCTAGAGCAGATTCCTGCTTTTCGTGAGCGGTTTCAAGCCTTATTTGATGAGATCTCTGATCTTCTCGATGAGTAATAGCCCGGGTCTGTACCAGGGTACTATCATTGACACCGGGTGAGCTCTGCGCACTTATCGGTGAGGATGAGATACAGCGCTAGCACATTAGGCTCAGACGCCTGAATATTTTACCAAAGCTACCAGATATGTAACTACCTATCACACCGTGTAGTTTATTCGGTGTTGTCATAAGTCGTTACTACACAGTGGTTTTACGGGTAATCTGGGTCACAAAACGGATGTTGTGACTCGGTTACTTGATATGAATTTACCTCGCTAGCCTGGGATTTACCTGGTTTAGCTGACGTTATTGCTTTTTCGTGTGGTGCTGGGTACGTAAGTCCTTTAATCGTAAGGGTTTAAGGTTACTTTTGGTCTGGGGGGATACGCCACGACCTAAGGGAGTGGTCGTAGACCCCCTACACCACACTGGTGTTAATAGCATAAACATTATGCTATTGCACGATTATGGCCCACTAATCGGGTCACAACATCACGAAACCCCTATTTTTAAAGGGTCTAGCAGCACGAATTTCTATAGCGTGCGGTATATACTGTTGTATTTTTTACACGATTCTGGAGTTACCTGGTTATCCCCAGGTTACCGACAAGTTTTCCACAAGGAGTTTAATTATGGAAGAGTTCTCGATTATTGATTACTGGCCTGTGTTCGTGTTCTTTGCTTGTTCACTGGCGTTCTTTCTGTACCAAGTGAAATCGTTGAGTGCAGTAAAAGATAAAAGTTCGTAGAATATTGTTCGCGACAACATATCGATAAATACACCTTTGACAAGCGAGAGTATGAATAGAATCACCTAGGCAGAATCTCTGCCACTGCAAGGAGGGTCACAGTGGCTCGTAACGTAAGGATTATTCAAATTGAACCTACAGACGTTAGCCGTCTTGAAAGGTTATGTACATTACCTGATCCGGAACTAACACCGGATTCCATTATCTTTGAACGCAGCACGGACTTCGATGAAGACCGTACTATTAGTGTTCAGGTGATATCCAGTAAAAAGCCCGCCAAGGAACCCTGTTGGACGCAGGCTGTTCTCTTTCAGAAGGGCATCGCTAACGAGCTTATTGAGTTAGCGTGTACTCCTCCGGGATCTGCGGCTATGGGGGAATACCGAATGCAGGTCGGTGGCGACGAATATACCGTGGACGTCGTCGTTGATAAGAATGTTGATTTCTAAATGCTAGTACCAAGAAAGGTTACAACCAAGAATGGTTGGACACATGAGCGGTTCGCGCCTTTCTTACCTGTTAAAAGCCTACGCGACTCTGCACGTTGTTTAACACATCGTCATTTGCATCAGGCTATAAACAAGTTAGAAAGCATCCAGCGGATCGAAGATGATTTACGCGACGCGCATGACGATAGTGACACTACCCATTATTCTGTAGGGTTGGGTCATGATTACTTAAAGGAGTCAGGACCTTGGTGGGCGATGTTTCGGTGCTACCCCGGACTCCGCGAGGCGTTCCTGGTTGAGTGTTTAGATACCCTTGTTAAACTTCTCGGGTCTAAGCACCACTACCAGTATGCGAATATTGAAGAATTACGGGATACCTTGAATACACACTACCCGGGACATACATCCTGGTCGCCCGCACTTCAGCGTAAGCTTGAAGATGACGTACACTGGCTCGGGGATGCTCGGGTTCATCTATGTATGCGGGGCGTGCTGTACGCTATGAAACCTACTTGGTACAGACAGTTTGAGGAGTTTTCGTGCAAAGCTAAGGGTGTAAATTACTGGGTACCACAACCTTACATGGATTTCCTAGATAAGGTCTTTACGGCAATACATGAACCTGAAAAGGCTCCGATAGCCGCACTCCGCAAGGACAATGGTTGTCTATATATACCTGCTGCAGCGGGCTTCCTCTCTAAGGAACTCGTCTAGTGTCTGGGTGGCAACCGCGACCCATCGACATCAAATGGTCTGAATCTCTTATTCGTACCATTAAACAGGGCGGAATCTGGTCTACTACAAATGGTCGGTCTATTTACAAGTTCGACCATGACAATAAAAAACTGATTACAGTTAAGAACGAGGATGGCACGTTGCATGATCGTATTTGTATTGTCTTTGCCGAACTCGGCTGGACGGTGGATACGCCGGTGCACATGTCTAATCCGGAAAGGAACTGAGTGTGAATGGGTAGACCCCGAAAGAAGCGGATACACATCAACATGCATGTTATCCGTAAGAACACTAAAGAGGGCACGGAAGATCCTCCTATTACCATTAAATGCGGTAGGGATAACCACTACTGCAGTGAAGTAACTATCCAGGGTGAGTCCCGTTTGATATATTCCCCGCACAAACCGATACTTAGTTGCGGAGCGCGGCTTATCCTGGAAACTACCGCACCTATTGTTATGGATAACAAAAAGGCTGTTGAATGATACGTAACAAAAAAGATGTACCTGGAGCCAACTACGTTGAGAAGGGTTGGGGACATGAGCAGTGGATTGTCAACACCCCGGAGTACTGCGGTAAGATACTGCATGTTCGCCGAGGTAAACGTTGCTCATGGCATTATCATCGCATCAAGGAGGAGACATTCTATCTCCAGTCTGGTCGTGTGATGGTGTTCATTGGGGACACGGATAAGGAGGAAGGCGCTGAGATGGTTATATTAAACCCAGGCGACTCCCTCCATATCCTCCCTGATACCCGCCACTTCTTCTTCGGCGTAGAGGACTCCGACATCTTTGAGTTTAGTACACATCATGAGGAGGCAGATTCTATCAGAATTACGAAAGGTGATTAAATGATTAACTGGTCGGCCTGGGTAGAGCAGGAGTACACCGTGTATCCTCTGACCGCAGGTCGGAAAACACGGTGGATTGAGGCGCCCAGCCACGAACTAAAGGAACTACAGCGGGATATCCTTGATAAACTGCTTTACAAGCTCGAACCTACGGAGTTCTCTCACGGGTTCTTGCCTGATCGTTCAATTGTTTCCAACGCACAGGCACATGTTGGTCGGGAGTGGGTTGTAACAGCGGACATAAAAGACTTCTTCCCGTCAATTACTTCCGCGCAGGTAACTACCGTACTGGCTGAGTTACATTTAAGCCCCGAGCGGCAGCATATTATTACGGAGCTAGTTACCCGTAAGGGGAGATTACCCCAGGGCGCACCCACGAGTCCACACCTATCCAATCTTGTAGTAAGAGGCTTGGACAGGGAACTGGGTTCTCTAGGTTGGACGTATACAAGATACGCAGACGACCTTACGTTCTCAGGTGACGGGGACACGCAGGATCTGCTATTCAAGGCGACCCAGCGCGTACGCCGCCACGGGTTCAAACTGGCGCCTAAGAAGACTCGTGTTATGCCACGACATCAGCGTCAGGTTGTGACCGGGCTAACGGTTAACGAGAAAGTCTCAGTACCGAAACCTTTACGGCGCAAGTTACGCGCAATGATACATAACATAGATAACGGCCCCGCTAGTGAGCACCAATTGCAGGTGGCAAACGGCAGGCTATCTTTGGCACGATTTGTAGAAGGATTGATTGAAGTATGATTAGAGTTACATTTTTAGACATGGACGGTGTACTCGCAGATTTCTGCAAACACGCTCTAGCGCATTTTGAAATGGAGCACCGTCTGGATACCTGGCCCGCAGGTAATTACAACATCGAAGAGGTGGTAGGCATGCCTCAAGATGACTTCTGGTTAGAACTGGACAACGTGGGACCAGGGTTCTGGTCGACAATTCCGGAGCTTCCCTGGGCGCACCAACTGGTGGCGCTCGCCCGCGCCAAGTCTGAAGATTACTACATCTCCACATCACCCAGTAGGGCACCCGCGTCCAGTATGGGCAAGGTTCACTGGTTGCAGAGATTCTTTGACCCGCGATTCCGTCGCTACATGTTGGGAAGCCACAAACATCTTTTGGCAAAACCTGACGTAGTTTTAATTGACGACAGCGATGAAAAGTGTAGAAAGTTCATTGAGGCTGGTGGTCATGCTATCCTACTACCCCAACCCTGGAACGCTAACCATGGTTTAGTAGATCCGGAGAAAGAGTACGGCGGACGCATGGACTACGTAGACAGTCGTATGAACGAGATTACGGAGTTACTAGAAGGAAACTAATATGCGTAAGGGTATATTGTTGGCGGGCGGTCGCGGCACCAGACTGTTTCCGGCAACATTAGCTGTGAGTAAACAACTTCTGCCTATCTACGATAAGCCGTTGGTGTACTATCCCCTCACGACCCTTATGCTTAGTGGTATCCGGGATATCCTGGTTATCACTACACCCCGTGATCAGGAAGCTTTCTGGAGTGTCTTGTCAGACGGAGCTGACTGGGGACTTTCTATAGAGTACCGGACGCAGGACTCACCGCGAGGCATTCCGGAAGCTTTCTTGATTGCGGAGGATTGGTTGGAGAATAGCCCCAGTTGTCTAGTACTAGGGGACAATATTCTTCATGGCGACCAACTTGCAGCACGTCTCCAACAGGTTTCAGAAACACCCGCGCAGAACACTATTTTTGCAGCGCGTGTCTCTAACCCCGAGGATTATGGTGTTGTAGAGGTCGATACAGAGGGCATGGCCATCTCCCTGGAGGAGAAACCAAAATGTCCTAAAACTAACTTTGCTGTAACAGGACATTATTTCTACGAGCCCGGTGTTGTTGACGTGGTGCGCGGACTTCAACCCTCAACAAGGGGCGAGACAGAAATCACAGATGTTAACCGTTACTATATGGAACAGGGTAGGTTACAGGTGTTGGACATTGGTCGTGGATCTGCCTGGTTTGACACGGGCGCCCACGATGCAATGCTTACAGCAGCTAACTTTGTACAACTCATGCAACAACAACGTGGTACGCTGATCGGCTGCCCGGAAGAAGTTGCATGGCGTATGGGCTGGATTACGGATACAGAACTGGAACAACTTGCACAACAATCCCGTGCAAGTGGTTATGGCGGTTATTTAGTGGATCTATTGGATAGTTCCTCTATTAGGTCGTCCCCGCGGCCAAACAATGCGAGAGTTGGTTAGTCCATGTTGTTCTCTCGCACGGGGTCGTGAGCCGTGAGTGCGGATGGTTGCTCCTTCCCGGCCTTATGGATGATAAGTCGGGTGCGAACAAAAAGGTTCGCTTAAACGTCATAACGTAACCTAATTGATACGGACGTTTACATGTTACGGTGCTGAGCATGAGCCATAACCACGGCAGCACCCTTTTATACAAGGTGATCGTAATGGGTCCTGTAGCACTGATTCTTGGAATCATTCTTTACATCATTGTCGCCATAGACTTCTACAAGCGGGAGGATTACCCGTTATGCTTAGTGTTTATATGTTACGCAGTTGCAAACATTGGCTTTATTTGGGCCGCCCTTCGTAAGAGTGGTGACTTATAATAAATGACATTGGACACTTTACACGGAGGTTGAACTGACGACTCATATGCCTAGTAGAAGAGACGAACGCCGCGAGCGTAGAGAAGAGCGCCGCGAAGACAGACGTAACGCTCGAAATGACGACGCTACACCAGATGTTGTTGACGACACTACTGAGGAACCTACGGCTGATAGACGCGACGACCGCCGAGACGAGCGGGAAGAGCGTCGGGATGATCGTGACCAACGTAAAACGGATCGTCGTAATTTTCGTTTGGACAAGATTTCAGCGATTACGGAGAAAGCACTGGCTGTTGCGCAGAAGCGTAAGTGGTTGGTGTTTATTATTGGCGGGGCTATCGTAGCCTATTACACGATATTCGGAGGCAACTTCGGAAATGTGATGGACCTTGTTAAAGGTCTTTTTTAGGAGGTAATTGAGGGGACATGCGGCAGTGGCAGGATCTGCATCGCGACGCGACTATTGTTGATTTACATTCGCACCCTACGTTGAAAGCGTCTCTGTTCCGCCGGGATATGGCGCAGGATAAGTTTGGAGGGTTATCACGTATTTTTAAGGCGGCATTCTGGCCACCTGCAGTACGTTCTAACTTTCCAACGATGGAGCGCGGTGGTTTAGACGTAGGTCTTGCCACGGCGTACATCCCTGAGTGGGATTGGTTCCAGGACCTGCCCTTGTTGAAGGTCGCTAAGTGGTTGAACCGAAAGGCGTGGAAAGAATACATAGCTGCGCCGTATTACGAAGCTACTAACCGGATGCTTGATCTATTGGAAGAGCAGGCAGCTGACTACAACAGGTACATAAGAACCAGTAGGGAGTTCCCTTACACTGAGTTCCGCCCATTAACGATTGCCAAGTCACGCCACGCGTTGGACGAGGCGCTCGACCGTGGTGATATGTGCTTAGTGCACTCTGTTGAAGGCGGGCATAGCTTACAGTGTTCTGACATAGGTAAACTCACAGCAGACGACCTTGAGGACGCTGATTTTGATAAGATCAGTCCTGTCGCTATAGAGAATCTGAATGCACTATGGCAGAGAGGTGTCGCGTATCTGACACTGGCTCACTTCTACCCTAACATTTGTGCGTACCCTTGCTTCCCATACCCTGAGTACGCGTTGAAGTTTGCACGCAAGAGTCGGTTACATGACAAGTGGGATCACAATAAGGGTTTAACACCCACAGGAGTAGCGGTTGTCGAGAGGATGTTTGAACTAGGTATGCTCGTCGACATTACGCACTGCACCCCGCCCGCGCGTAGTCGCGTGTACCAACTGGCTACGCACCATAATGCCACTTCGCAGATCATTGCGACGCATATGGGGGCCAAGGCTATAAACCCTGATACTTACTGCTTAGAGGACTGGGAGATTAAATGGCTCGCCGACAACGGCGGTGTTGTTGGTGTAATTTTTATGAATTACTGGCTATCTCCTGTAGATACTAAGATGGGCATGAAGTATGTAACTAGTACAATAGAGCACCTCCACAAGGTTGGTGGTGAAGACGTTATTGCCATGGGCTGCGATTTGGATGGGTTTACCGACCCACCAGACGAGCTGGCAGATATGTCTAAATTTCCTCGACTCACCAGGGAGTTAGCAGCATTGCACTCCGGTCCGGGGACACCTACGTTTTCTGATGAAGCAATCAAGAAAATAATGGGTGGTAATTCTTTGCGTGTACTGCGTGAAGGTTGGAAAAGATAGTACTGTGGCAAGTACTACTTAATTACCCAGGGATGGTTCACATTTATATTTAAGGAAGGGATTCTTATGAGGATTCTTATCACGGGTGCTACTGGATTTATTGGTAGCGCATTCATTCGTAGGTTCTGGGACCTGGTTAGCGCAGGCGATGAGAAGGCTAACGATTCTGTAATTGTAGGATTTGCACGTAACACTGCTTCCAAAAACCAAAAACGTCTTACCACTGTTATGCCTGAAGAACCCAATAGGGTTGAGATGGTATACGGAGATCTTCTTGGCGACATCTCAGGCATCTGTGAGAAAATCGATGCTGTTGTACACTTTGCTGCCAGGACCTTCGTAGACCATAGTATTCGGGATTCCCAGCCGTTCGTAGAGAACAACGTCATGGGAACCTTACGACTTCTCGAGGACGCTCGGAGGCACGGTGTTAAGCGCTGGATCCAGATCTCTACCGATGAGGTTTATGGATCTATTCTTAATGGTGCGTACTCTGAAGATGCGCCAATTAACCCGACTAACCCCTATAGCGCTTCTAAGGCAGGCGCGGATGCTCTTGTTGTTTCTTACGTTCACACGCATGGTATGCACACCAGTGTTATTCGAACAGAGAACAACTACGGGCCGTACCAGCATACGCAGAAGGCTTTACCAACATTTACCAAAGCTGCGATAGAGGATAAGAATCTTCCTGTATATGGTGACGGTGGTCATGTACGTCAGTGGTTACATGTTAACGACCATGTTCGTGCTATCTGGGATTTACTGCACGCTGATGTGGAACCTGGGCAGATCTGGCATGTAGCTGGTTGCCAGGAGCTTACAAATACCCAACTTGCAGAGATAATTCTCGAAGCATGCGATAAACCAACTGATAGGATTGATTACGTACCAGACCACGATATTCGACCTGGTCACGACAGACGTTATGCGCTTGTTTGTGACAAGATGAAGAATGTAATTGGCTGGGAACCAGAGATTGAATTAAATGCTGGTTTAACAGAAACAGTTCATTGGTATAGGGATAACCGTTGGTGGTTAGATTGGTAAGCGGATGGGATTTGACACTAAGTTCAGACCTGAATTCGTCCCTCGGCGCTATAGAGACATAGTAGCTCGCGAAGCTGTTATGCAACCGATCCTCAAGATGGATCGCCGCCAGCGCCTTACTGATGAGAAGCTTATACAGGCTACTCATAAGCTTACGACTATGTGGCGCGCCCGTGTTCTCGAACTCCGGGATCACGGGTGGCATCCCGCACAGGGTTCATCCGGACCCAGTACGAAGCCTATTGATTACATGCGTAACTGCAGGCCTAACTTCGTTTCTATGATGCCCCGGACCCGTACTTGTAAGATGTGGCATGCGTGCCCGTTTTGTTGGGGCCGTATGGTGCAGCAAGTGTACGACAAGGTGGATAACGCGTTTCCTGATACAACTCTGGTGGAACCACGAGAAGTAGTGCCCGCAACTGTTCACGAAGGTATTTTGCCTGAAGGACTTGCGGTAGGCGAACGGAAGCGCCGCGCACTCGTTTTAGAGGAAGACGTTACCACTGCCGCAGATGGTAAAAAGCGGAACATCACACCTTTGGATAGTCGTGTGTTCCCGTACCATCTTGTTACTGTGTGTAAGCGTAGTACGTACTCTGCTAACGATGCCAGCTTACCTAACTTAGTTGATGGTTTTTGCAGTAGTCGTGCGCGTATTCGTGCCATACCTTTCGTAGGCGCAATGATCTCCACCACAATTGTGTATCAAACTAAACAATGGAGACTGGCACACCGGTATCTGTTGATGGTTGAAGACAGTGTGGAGTTACCGCGCACATTCGAGGATGCTCCCGGTTTTAAGAGGAATGAACAGCCTACACGGCGCGCTGTTATGAACGCCGTAGCACTTACCTGCCAGTACCCCAGGCAGATTCTCGTGGGAGATCCTAAGTACTCTACACGTATTCTACACGCCACCCGGGGACGAAGGTTGCGTGCTCTATATGGTTGTTTCAGGAAATCTTCTAACTATGGAAGCGTTCAATAGATCTGAATTATCTCTTAAGCCTCTGGCTGAGAGGCGATCAAAACTAAGTATTTCTCGCATACGTAAGTTACGGGCGCCTCGCAGGGGTTTGGAAGGACTTGTGGGGCGTACCGCTACGGACGCATCTAATCACCTAGCACAGGACATCATCCGATCACGGGATGGTTCCAGCAAGGTGATTCTTTTTATGGGAGCGCATCTCATAAAGCTTGGTCTTACTCGGTTTGTAACGGACCTAATCCTTAAAGGTTACATCGATCATGTGGCTATGAACGGCGCGTGCGCTGTTCACGATTTCGAGTTGAATACGCATGGTGGTACCAGTGAGGATGTTAAGCGTTACATAGCTAAGGGACAGTTCGGGTTATGGTCCGATACGTCTAGCCTTAACTCTGTCATTAATAACCGACCCAGTGACTGCAAAGGGGCCGGTAACGCATTTGCACAGCATCTTCACATGAAGGTGGGCGCATCTCCGGAGACATCTATTTTTGCAGCGTGTCATGAGGCGGGTATTCCTGCCACGTTACACATACTTATGGGAGGTGATATTAATCACTCGCACCCTAACTTTGACGGGGCTGCGTGGGGTTCTGCCTCTTACCATGACTTCCTTGTGTTCGCAGAGTCTTTACGCGGACTGCATAACGGTGGCGTGTTTCTCAATGTAGGATCCGCAGTACATGGACCAGAGATTTTTCTTAAGGCGCTTAGCATGGTCCGTAATGTAGGGCAGTGTAAGCGGTTTACGACGGGTGTACTGGATCTGTACGAGCTACCTAAGAAGTGGAGAGACGGGGAAGCTAATCCCAACTCCCCACTATATTACTTCCGTCCCTGGAAGACGTTGCTCTTACGTACACAGGACGATGGGCACAGCGAGTATGTGCAAGGCGATTTTACTAGAACTATTCCCCTGTTGTGGAGGCATATAAAAGATGGATAAGTCCCGAAAGGACATCACACTGCAAGAAGGCGTTTTACGTCTTTACGCTATTACATGGAAGTTATACGAGGACCAGTACGCAGACTTTGATGATTTTCTTGAAAATGCTCAGTGGAAATCAGTATTGGATAGTCTGCATTCTACAGCGTTACTTATGTTTGTGGAGAAGCCTGCAGGGCAGCTTATTAAGGACCTCAACGACGATCTGCGTAACGTAGTTTTGCGCGCGCACGTGGATATCGTAGACATGCACCGTAAGTCAGGTAAACGTGCACCTACGTTGACGGACACGGTTTTGGAGATTCTTGGAGAGGAAACACCTCCTTTTGAGGCTGATCCTCCGGTAGAAGAGCCCGATGAGACGTCATTAAATGACAGGTATGACGCATTATTGGCTCCGTTGGAACCACAACCGGTACCAAATACACCTGAAGAACGTTTGGAAGATCCGCTGCAGTCTGATAAAAAGACGCAGTTGATTTCTTTAGAACTTGACAAAGAAAGTATTGATGCTTGTATTGCATATATGACTACTGAGGAACAGGACGTACCTCCAGGTCATACACTTTACGAGATCGAGCGCCAAGAAGGTCAGACGCCGCTTATTAAAGGCGCAACGATCGCTATTGGCGTTGTTACCGCAGAGGGTGGTCCTTACGTAGATGTAGCACTACTCGACGCCAATTTAATGATTGTGAGTGAAGGTAGACCTCTAAGAGACACTAAATTTTTAGAAGGAAACCAGCGCGTACAATTATCCCATGCAGGAACAGACTACGAGATTGAACTTGTTTCTGTGGAACGCGGTTAGTTAAGAAACGGGGCACGGATGCCACGGAAACGAAAACTACAGTCGAAAACTCCACCTGTTTGCCAGGGAGGGCGTACGCCTCGTCGTTGCTTACGTTGCGAGGGTTGGTTCTGCTCGCGCGGAATTGGTAATCGACAGTGTTCCAAGTGTTTTGATGACAGCATTCACGTAAGTAAGCGCCAGCGAGGCACAGGGATACCTGTCACTGGTGAGAACGGGGGTGTTGGAGAGGAATCTTAATGAAAGCTCTAGTAATTGGCGACCTTATACTCGACAAAACGATTGTTTGCGATGTTGATAGGGTTGCACCAGAAGCTCCAGTTGCTGTGGGAAAGGTCTCTCACAGCTTCTTTACGTTAGGCGGCGCTGGAAACGTTGCTAATAACCTTCGGTCGTTAGGCATCGAGGATGTTACCTTGGTAGGCGCCGTTGGCGCAGACGCTGCGGGGGAAGAGGTCTTGGAGCAGTGCGCGGACGCAGGCTTCAGTACTGAGTACATCAGTACACGCGCAGATAACCATTCTACTACGGTCAAAGTCCGGTACGTTAACCGTGACAGAAAGATGTTGTTCCGCGCAGACTACGAGAAAAAGGATGGTACTCCCAGTAAAATGCGACTACCGCTTCCTGAGGACATCGAGCAATACGATGTCATAGTACTATCTGATTACGACAAAGGTTTGTTCACCGATTTTGCGCACTTCCCTTCAATGCGGGTAATTACTGCAGCAAAAGAGTACGGTATTCCCGTCATTGTGGATTGCAAACCTGCGAATATCGCATTGTTCAAAGGCGCTTCGGTGATTACACCTAACCGAAAAGAGGCTAGGGAGCTTGTACAACAGGAGCGACCCGGCTGCGCAACTGATGACGAAGTGTTTGGAAGTAACACGCTGTACGACATCGCCGCTGACTTCGATATTCTTAATATCGTTGTAACTATGGCTGATGATGGTATTGCCGTACTCCACCCATCACGGCATGAGGCGGAAGTGTCTCTTCCAAACGCACGGGGTGTACACGATGTTACAGGCGCAGGTGACGTAGTAGTTGCCGCGCTGGCAGTAGCAACTGTGAATAAGGATCTCGCGCGGGATACGTGGGAGGCCATGCTGGACTTTGCTAACGCAGCAGCAGGTATTTCCGTAGCATCCCCAGGCACTACGAGTGTACGTCTTTCAGATGTACAGGCAGTACTGGCAGAAGAGCGTATTCAGAAGAAGATCTGTAAAGATCCGCACGCTCTTGTACTACTTTGCACAGCAGCTAAGCAGATAGGTCGTTGTGTGGTATTTACTAATGGGTGCTTCGACCTATTACATCCTGGTCATGTACATCTGTTACGCGAAGCTCGTAAAGAGGGCGATATGCTTATTGCGGCTGTTAACACTGATGAATCAGTTCGCGCGTTGAAGGGTGAAACACGCCCCGTACTTCCTATAGAGACAAGGATGGCAGCGTTAGCAGCTATTGATGCTGTAGATGTTGTTATCCCCTTCTCGGAAGATACGCCGGAGAAGTTAATTAGAAAGCTGGACCCTGATGTTCTTGTAAAGGGTAAGCACGAAGATACCTGTCCACATAGCGGTGATCCGGTACCTGGCGCAGATTACGTTGCGTCAAAAGGAGGCCGGGTGGTCTTTGTGGATGTCATTCCGGGGTATAGTACAACAGCTACGTTAGCAGCAGGTACTGACGCTTAAACGGTTTCTTCCGTTTCTTCGTCTTCTTTGGGACCACGTTCCTGTGCGTTATCGCGCAGGATGTGGGTACCATTGGGCGCTACGATACCAAGCCGCACTTTATTGCCATTGGTGTGTACAATAGTTACGGCCACATCTTCCCCGATGTGAACTGTTTCGCTTTGCCGTCTCGTAATTACTAGCATTTCGTTCCTCTTTTCCCGAGGGGACATTGTTTTAGATAGCGGGAAATTGGGTCAGTCCTCTGGTGAAGGATTGTAACACAGCGGGTAGGTATTAAAAAGAATGTCAGAAACAAATTCGGAAGAACTGCAATTATTTGTAGGCCTTCTTAAGACAGCTTTGGTACGAGAACACGCAGTTCTTCCGCAATTTATACTTGCTACTCGCATATGTGGTGCTGGTAACTGGACGGCGGCAGCGGAGTTGGCGCGGTCTTTGACACAACTTTCCGAGGAGTTTCTGGAAAGTATTACGAATGTAGCGATACGTAACGACATGATCCCTGCTGGAAAGCGCCTATTCCCTAGATGCCACATTTGTGGCGGGTCTTGGTGCTATACAGGAACCACGAGGCTACATCACATCGTTCACAAGGAGAATTTTGTAATGGATAACAAAAACAAGGATAAGGAGTCTTAATGTCAGGTTTTGTATTCTCTTCTGATTGGCACCTAAGTTTTGGAACATGGTCCAGCCACCCAGATCTCGTAGGAGATCCTTACTATTCGTTAAGACAGATTGTCGACTTTTGTATCGAGCATAGTTGCCCACTTATCGGTGGTGGAGATCTGTTTGATAAACCTGTACCGGATCCGGTCAGTGTTAGTGTGATGTGCCGCGAGATGGACAGAATGCAGGAAGCAGGTCTTCCCGTGTATTTCGTACAAGGTCAGCACGAGCGCATCAAGCGGTCCGTGATCACACATAATTCTGAAGATATGGGCGGTACGCCCGAATGGATGCGGGTACACCCTTGGCCCCAGCATGTCCATAAGAAGACCTTTACCATCGACGGTAAGCAGTTTTACGGTTTGGACTGGATGCCTCCAGGGCAAATTGAAGAAGCACTCGCAGAGATTCCGGAAGGGACTTACTTCTTAGTGTGCCATCAAGTGTGGTTTGAGTTCATGGGTGATTCCATTTGTCAGCCTGAGTGTCGCCTGGACATGGTTCCGCATGTAAGAGAGGTTCTTACTGGAGACTTCCACGAGACAACCGAGGCAGACAATGGAGCTTATATCTTGATGCACTCACCTGGTTCCATCAGTATGCGCACTATGGGTGAACCCGCTGATAAGAATTTCTTTTACTTCAAAGGACCGGATGACGTGGACATGCAGGCCATCGAGATGGCGGAGCAGGCGCACCCGAAGGACATAGTTTCCCTAAAGACACGACCGTACTTTGAAACTTCTATCGAAACAGCCGAGGACTTGGATAACTTCGTGAGTTCTTGGGAAGTGACGATGGAAGAGGACTTGCCTGCTGAGATACAGAAGCCTATGTTACGCGTCAACTACCATGACGACGTACCTGAGGTCTACGATCGTATACTCGGCGCGGTTGGTGATACCGCTTACTTATTCCTATACCCCCGTAAGATTCGAGAGGATGCCATAGAAATTGATGACGTCACTCGCGAACAACTACGAGGGCAGGGGTTATTGGGGTGCCTGGCGCAGGTGGAGGACGAATCGTCTCCCGTATATACGTCCACGGCACGTTTACTTGGTAGTACAGATCCTGCTGCGGAACTGGCTGCCATGCACACAGAGTATTTAGCAGAGGATACTGAATGAAGTTAGTTCAATTGGAGGTCCAGAACTTCTGCCAACATCGGCACCGTATTGTGGATTTTAGTCCACGCCTCACGGCGTTCTTGGGCCAGAACGGTTCTGGTAAGTCAAACTTGTTAACGGCTGCACTCGGCGCGTTGACTAACGACTTCAGCAGAACTCACGGCAATAAAGCAGAGAATATCTGTCAAACAGCTCCTGAAGATGAACCTTCTTTTGTGAGACTTACATTTGAACATGGTGGCGTAGAGGTGACCGTCCAGCGCGGTCTACGAAAGTCACAGTCCTACTGGGAACAAGGTGAAGATCGGGTTCGTGGTGACAGAGCTGTCACAGAACGTGTTACTGAGTTCCTGGGTACGTCTAAACGGATCGTCAATGACTACATCTTTGTAGAACAGGGTGAGATTTTTACACCACTGGTTTGTAAAGAGGCTGACAGAGCTCGTGCGTTTCAACAATTATTTGGAACGGAGCACGCAGAGCGTTGTTGGAAGGCCGCAGGAGAGCTACTATCATCGATACCCACAGAAGTAAGTGCGTTGGACATTGATTCGCTTAATCGTGAATTACAGGCAGCGCAGGAGCGTGTTTCCGATATAGAGCGGCAACTTGGTGAGATAGACTTACCTGATGACTACTCATACGACAACGACCCCGCGAAGGATATTGTGGATGCGTGGAGCGCACTAACGGCTGCTAACACATCTCGTGATACACTCGCGGACGGTATCGATAAGTTACAGTCCGAAGTAGACGACCTGACAGCGAGCACAACCCACTTACAGGGGGAGTTTGCAGCTGTGGAAGAGGCCTTACGTAGTACACGAGACGCCCACGCTGCTGCGGAGGCGGCGCTTCAGACCTGGGAGTTTCGGGAGATGGCGGCAGCTCGGTTGGAGACTAACCGTCAGCTTCATGCTGCGCTTTTAGAGGAGGAGGCAGCGCATCCTATGCCTGCCAAGCCCGCAGACTACATCGAGGACCTTGAAGAATGGCGTACCCATACCGGTACGCTTACAGCTAAGCACCATAAGTACGAAGATATGGTTGCCGCGTTAAATCCTGACGCAGGTGTCGTCGAGTGTCCTACCTGTGGAACACCGGTAGCCGATCTTGAGATGGACATCGAATATGCGCGTGCTAAGGTTGGTAAGCTTGAGGCAGAGATAGCCGATAGACAAGCTTCCGAGACCGCTACACGTGGTTATAACGAGGAACTCGGTCTTTGGCGTACGTGGGAAGCATCCTGGACATCGCGTAGTGATTCTATTGCTTCAGCGATCGAAACAGATGCAGCTACGGCACAACAGAGCGACCTTAGCGAGGAGAAGCGTGCAGAGTACCAGAAGCTAGTGGATAATGTTTCTTCGTGGGTTACTGCGAAGGCAGATATCACTAAGGACCTGGCATCTAGTACTGCTATTTTGTCGTCTAAGGATTCCCAACTTACTGCTGACAAGGAAGCTTGTAGTAAGCTGGAAAAGCGTATTGCTGAGCTACTGGGAGAATATCCGGATATTTCAGAAGAAGTTGCAGCAGAAGCAGCCACTACGGCGGCAACTAATGTGCAGCTTTATCATGATACTGTACGGTTACAAGGTAAGCGGGACGAGGCGGTTATAGCTGCTGAGAACGCCGCGAACCGTGTTGTTCGTGCTGAGGAGTCTGTACAAAGAGCTGCTAGGAACGTGGAGTTTTCCGCGCACGTAGCAGCAGTACGGGATATTCTCCACAGGGACAACCTTCCTAAGTTAGTAGCGCAAAATTATCTAGAATTGCTCGAAACGGACATTAACGAGATACTAGAGTTATTCGGCGTGGACTTTAGGGCCTCCGCTGTTGATGGACTGGGGTTCATGGTCGACTTTCCTGACGGACGGTCACAACCTGCACCGCGGTTATCAGGTGGTCAGAAAGTCGTACTTGCATTAGCATTCCGTATCGCAGTGAACTCTTTGTTTGCATCGGATCTTGGTGTTATTGCCCTGGATGAACCTACCGCTTACCTGGATGACGAGAACATCGGTTGTCTGGATGCGGCGTTATCCCGGTTGCGTAACCTATCTGAAGCACGCGGGTTACAGTGCATACTGATTACGCATGAGAGGGGATTAGGACATCTCTTCGACCACGTCGTGCAGTTGTAAGTGATAAGGACGCACTTAATGCACCAAACGGAGACACGCGAGCTTCGATTACAGTTAGCTTCCACGGGAGATGTCTGGGCAACAACTTGGTTGGAGCCGCATCCCCGTCGGGTAGCTACAAGCGTAGAGGAGTTTGTAGAGACTCCCCTGTTTAACGACTCCACATCTGCTGCAGTCGTGGGTTATCCAATTAACGTGGGATTGATAACCGAGATTTACCTACGCAGGCACGACGATCCGGATTATATGATATGGGTAGCGTCCCCGTTACTTGCGGGAGCTACGAAGATTAATCGTATTGATCCGGTTTTTGTGCTGGAGGCATCTAAGGGACTCGACCCTCACTTGTCTCCAAGCCTGGGCGGTTGGCATCAGTTTTGTAAGAAGGATTACCCTGCTTACGCATTAGCTGATGTCATGCAGAAGGGCACAGCCGTGTCCGACCAGGTACTTAAGTTATTACATGCACACCCCGTGTGGCCCGCATTATCATTCGTATCGGGACTAAATCAGGCTATGTGTTGTCGTGTAATAGGTACGATACTGGACCCGCGTTGGTATGTTGATTTAGACCAACCTGTTAGGACATCCCGACTGGAGTCCTATCTCGGGTTGTCTCTTGGAGTACAACGAATTGCGTTGGACATCCTTGGCGATCAGAAAACTGTGAAGACTCGTTCAGAGGATATCCAGAAGGAGATCGACGACTTGTCTGCTTATGAGGGTCGGCGCGTTAATTATTGTATTAGTGTGCAACATTGTTGGTGGAAGGATCCTGATTTACTACTACCTGCAGATGGTGGTGAAACAGATGGTGTACCTTTACTACAAGCTCCCGGTGGTTTTTTGTGGAGAGTGTGGTTCTCCCACGGAAGGACGCCTAAAGGGTACCTGCGTACATCCCAGCAATTTATAAGGTTTTTGAGAGATGCTTGGCTTGATGCGTTATATTCAGAAACCGTAGGCGATAGCTTGTTTATTCCTGAATACTTTTTCAAACACGATTACGAGCAACTGGCTTACATACAACACATGGAAAAGTTTAAGGGTTAGTACGGCACACCCGTGGCGAGGTATTTGTGCAAGAGATAACAATCAGAATTCGGTTTAACCAACCGTGTCCGGGTGCTGTACGCACTCAGGAGGGTAAGAATGTCTTGCACGCACACCAGAGAGATCCGGAAGGTCGTGTTATGTTTCTACCCAGCTGGTGGTCCGCACTTATACGGTACGCTGCTAAAGTACTAAACAAGCATCATTCAGAGGTAAAGAGTATTCGCTGGGATCCCGTAATTGACGGTGTTCCCCGTAAGTGGAAACGCTATCTACCCGCGCCCGAAGATAAACCATCTGCAAGGCGCCGCTACGCCCTTCACGAGGCATTTCTCCCTGGCGACATTGTCGGTATCAATTGCGTGCTACCGCGTGCAATATCTACTGATGATATGTGGCAACTGCTAGACATTGCCGGGAGTTACAAAGGCATCAGCCCTTACAAACCGCATGATGGCGGTTATGGAACATTTTGTGTTGTCTCTCTACATAAACGACGCCGCTCTCTGGAGAAGCCCGATGCTGTAGTAGAGGAAGAATAAGAGGAACTGTATGGCACAGCCAACGCTGTTGCTCCGTAAGTTCGGAGTTTTAATTGACGTAGGAACTGCTGACGGCAGTCTCCTTCCAGATGATATCAAGCGGGAACTGACATCTTACATGTCATACACCCACATCCGTTACCTCCACGGAGCAGAACGCTGGGACCGTGTCACGGGACACCAGCACAACATAGAAACCACACTGGTAAATTTACATAAGATCGTAGACGGTCGTATAACTACGTGCGCAGGATACATGTCCAGTGTTCAACGTATTACAGAGCAGATGGGGTATGACCTGGAAATACAGGACCTTACTCCTGATGATGCAAATACGCCTAACGCATATGCAACTGATTGGCAAAATGTTCAGGACAGACTGGACTTTCGAGTACGACAAGAAGAGTGCCTACGCGCTATAGAAGCCAATCCTCGTGGGATCATTAACGCCCCGCCAGCTTTCGGTAAGTCATTTCTAATGGCGGCGATTGCTATGTTGTATCCAGCTGCTAAGATTGATATCGTTATCAAACGACGAGACTTAGTAGAACGTACTCGCAGAGCCTTGCATGGAATACTTCCTTCAGTAGGTATCATTTACGGCGGTGAGTACAAACCCCGCCGTGTAACAGTGTGCACGGCTGCATCACTACATAAATGTGATGGCAGCGCAGACATACTTATCTGCGACGAGGTGCACGAGCTAATGAGTCCTCGTTACTCAGAAGCTATCGCGAGAACATACAAGTTCTCACGTAACTACGGATTGACCGCGACACCGGAAGGTCGCGCAGACCAGGCGGATGCCAAATTGGAATACCTGTTTGGTCCCCGCATCTTCGAGATGTCGTGGCAAGAGGCTACAGATCTCGGGTTAATCGTCCCAATCGAAGCTCGATGGGTGCCCATTCGTATGAATAGGAATCCAGCGCAGGGTCGAAAGGACGTACCTAAGAAGCGATGGGGAATCTGGCGTAACCAGTATCGTAATGCTGTGATTGCGCACACTGTGCAACAACATAGTGATGAGGACCAGGTTCTTATTTTGGTAGAGACTATTGAGCACGCTGTGCACTTACATCAGTTTCTACCCGAGTACGAACTTTGTTACGCAGAGATGGAGTTAGAAGACCTCGATCGGTACAAACGTAACGGAATGCTTCCAGAGGATTACGAGCCAATGACAGCGGAGCGACGCTCTGAACTGCGCATTGCGTTTGAAAATCATGAAGTTAAGAAAGTTATCGCTACGGATGTTTGGAGTACAGGTGTTAGTTTTGAACGACTAGCGGTACTTGTACGCGCAGATGCTCGTGGCAGCGCTATTATGGACACGCAGGCTCCGGGACGTGTTGCACGTATCCACGACGAGTCTGGTAAATCAATGGGTATCGTATATGACTTCGACGACCACTTTGATCGCGGATTTAAAAGCAAGAGCCGCACGCGAAGGAAGAATTACACGGAGAAGGGCTGGGAACAGGTTGACCTCGAGGCGCCGGAGATTGTCGATGGATAATTTACCAACATCCTTGGAAAACCTAGCCAGCGTCATCCGTGACATTTGGATTCGTGAGCGGAAGCGGCACGAGGAACAAAAGACAGGTAAGCCCTCCCGGTATGCCCGGGGCGGCCACCTCCCTCGCTACGACGGAGGCGAGGATGGAATGGGTAGAACCCACAAACCATTCTGGCCTAAAGCTGCTAAGTACGTGGTGAAACACAGTCTTAATCCACGAAGGTGGATCAAGTTTGCGTTGGAAACATTCCAGGCGAAGGGGTACCGTGACCGACGTAGGTTCGCGACCCCCAACGTGCTGGTTTCTGACGCATTACGAACGGACTACGAACTTTATGTACAGGAACTTCCAGAAAGATTGCGTGTAGAGCTTGATTCTCAAAGCTCTACCGCTATGCTAAGGTTCCGCTCGCGTGCTCGATCTAGACTGTATGGTCCTAGTGAGGAGGACGCGCTTAGGTCAGTTTTACTGGACCTCTCACTCCCGCTGTCAGCGTTGTTCCGCTACTCAGCGGCTGTGTCCGGTGACTTGCATGACGTGGCTGCGCGGTTCTTTGAACCTGCGCTTATGCAATACTTTTTTGAACAGGAACTATACGACGATGCGTGGTCCGGGCACATCCCGGACAGCCTACGACAAGCAGCGGTCGAGGCACGCAAGACGTTTTATACAGCCTAACTGGGAAAGGAGTACCATATGGCTAACAACGACGTACGGGCTGGTTTTGCCTATACAAAAGGAAGGATGACACCCACGCTGGTCGAGTCCATGTTGATTCGGGTACTAGCACATCCAGCACTCTTCTACGAAGCAAAGGGGTTGCTACTTCCAGACCACTTCGATGACACCGAGGTGAGTTTTTCAGCTATCTGGGCCGCTGCCATGCAGTGCGATGATTCGTTTGGGCGACTCACATTCGATACGATGTCTGACAGGGTGGAAGAATTACTAGCGGATGCGGGAGAAGAATTATCTTCTTCAGAGTCTGATGTAATTTTTAGCACAGACCCTGACCGACCAGGATTACTTTACTGGTCCCTAGAGCGCGTCAATCCTGATGACATAGATATCGATCAGGGACGACACCTTCTTAGACGGTTTCTTGAGGAACGATTGGTTACGGATGGTCTTCGTGACGCTCTTGAAATGGCGGGAAGAGGCGTACCGTCTAATCTCCCATCAATCATAGAACGCGCTAACCGACAACGGGAGCGTATTACCAGCATTCAGGAAGATCCCGTTGAGTCAGGTATTCCTGACAATTGGGAACCTGTTTCTCTTAATGTATGCCCTACTGGACTTGAGTTTTTAGACGCAAGTATGGAAGGCGGGCACGCTAAAGGAGAGGTATACGGCATACTGGGTCCATTTGGCGTGGGTAAGACTACGCTGGGTGTCCAATTATGCGTTGAACAATGTCGTTATTGGTACGACCGTGAGCAGGAGTATGGAGAAGACGGTGGTCAGATATACTTCTTCAGTTACGAGCAATCAGTTGAAGAGATCCGTAAGAAGGCCATTGCATGTGCAGCTCAAATTCATATGAGTACGCTCAATGGTTTCTCCAATATTTCTCAGCTTAGTACGCGTGGCCAGCTCAAGCCCTATGAAGTTGACATGTTCAACGAGAACGGGATGACTGGTAGCAGTGCTCCAGAACCTCCGGGAGAACGTGAGCGGTTTCAGGGCATTGAAGATATGCTTAAGAACCATTTTCGTATCGTGGATTTTTCTGGCGGGAAACGTAAGCGGAACGGCGATGGTTACGTAGCTGAGATAGCCGCAACGATTGACAGCGATGTTCGAAAGAACGGTACTGTCCCTCGTATGGTTATTGTGGATCACGTATGGTTGGCCGCGTACCGGCACTTACAGTCCCAAGGAATGGACGAACGGCGTTTACGTCACTTCATCACCATGTTTGGCGATGATATGAAGACGAAGATTGCTGACAAGTTTGATATACCTTGCTGGCTTTTACACCAGTACAACGGGGATGCTAATAAAGCATCGCCCGCGAAGTTACTGCACCATACGCAGGCTGCTGAGTCTTCAGCGTTTGCTATGCCTTTGTCGTTCTGCTTCTGTATCGGTAACAAGGATCAAGAGTCAAACACCGCGCAGATGCAATGCACTAAGAGGCGCCGTGCAGGTAACCCGCTACCACCCACGATCCTTGAGATTAAGGGTGAATACTCCACGATGCGTGATAGAACTGATGCTTTCGTTGTACAGCATGATAAGATCCTCCCCAGGGACTTGGCTGCGCAGTTCGGAGGTGATGTAGAGGAGGTTGACTATGTTGTACCTAGAGCGGCGCAAGGCCGCGGCATGGATGGCGCCGGAGTGTGGGGCCCTACTGACTAATGAGTAGTGGCGTAAACCCGCTTAATCCGGAACTCTATAAGCGACTCGAAAGAAATTTTGGTAATATCCTTGTCGCAAATCCAGGCGAGGGTTTTGTCGCTACTACACGACGAGGTTTAGACGGAAGTCCTAGACAACATGTTTCTCACGCTGGTGAGTACTATAGGATCTGCTGTCCGTACTGTAGGGATACTAGGCATCGTTTGTGGGTGAACCACAGGTTTGGCGTGTATGACGAGAATACACGCAGTTCCAATATGCACCTGGCCATCTGCTACAACGAAAATTGTCTTGGACATCCTGCTAATCGGCAACGGTTTGAGAATTCTGTATTCCGCGGGATGAACTGGTCTCAGCGTAAGACAGTTACTGTTAAACGGGGTGAAATACAACCTGATGAATTGAAGGTTGTAAGCCCGCCCGGAACCATGGTTCCAGTGCACCAGCTTCCACCGGATCATAAGGTGGTGGCTTATTTGCAATCACGCGGCTACGATCCCCAGGAGTTAGGGACAGTCTTTAACATCCATTACTGTGAGTTTGCGGACCCGCAGTACCCCGCAGCAGCGGATAGGATCGTGGCGTCAGTTGTGATGGACGGTCAGCTGGTCGGATGGCAATGCCGTTTCATTGGCGACATCGACTGGAAGCGTGCTGGAATATCGAAGTATTACACCCGACCAGGCATGCCTCGTCGTATGATGTTCTACAACTTCGATCAGGCTAAGCAGTATCCTATGGTAGTTCTTGCCGAGGGTATATCTGACGTGTGGTCTATAGGACCACAGGGTGTTGCATTACTTGGTAAGCATTTACACCCATTACAGGAGCGACTTCTTGTTGAGACGTGGGGTAAAGGCACGCTTATTATCATGCTGGACCCCGATGCTCGGGACGAGGTTGAGAAGCTAGTGGAGCGTCTTGATCATAAATTTGAGGGCGGAGTCGTTCCCGTGTACTTGGAAGGACAAGACCCCGGCGATCTAGACCGAGATGTACTGTGGTCCATCATTACCGAGGAACTACGTTCCCGTAATTACGATATTTACGCGCATGATCCTTCGGGAGATTCCGACAAAGTATCGTAGACAAGGAAAATGTTTAAAGAAGGATAACTATGCAATTCCCTTTGAGTGATATGCAGTTCCAAGAGTTTCTACACGGTGATGATTGCGACGTACTGTTTGAATCTTATCCGTTTTACCCACTAAATAGCCCAGGGGTTCCTATCCCGGGGCCAGACTTCATAGCTGAAGCGCAAAGACTAGGAGACGAGACTGTCACCACCGAGGGTCGCGGAACAAGTACTCACTTGGTTAGTTCAGGTAAGTATCTTGATTATTTGTATCTTCGCGCACTCTACGATCCCACGTTTACATTGTCTGTAGACGTGAAAGGCGTACCACGAGAGGCCAAATTTGTTCCAGGTCACTTGTGGGGCAGGGACAACGAAGGCCCCGCCTCTGCGACGGTTTTGGTACTTGGCAAGATGCCTGGCAAGGAAGAGATTTCTTGCAAGGGCGGACGTCGTAACTTGGTAGGGCCTGCAGGGGACATGCTTATGTCTCGCTTGCAGTCTATCGAGGTACCGGAGGAGGAGTATGCCGAATGGTATGTTACTAACCTGGTTAAACACCAAAACCTGAACGTCAGTGGTAATGCAGTTTCGCAGGCTTGGGTTAAGAACTGCGCTCCTTTGCTCGCAGAGGAGTTGCGGTTAATCCAGCCTGATTACATACTTTGCCTCGGTTCGGAAGCCAGTAAACATCTGCTCGGCACCAAAGGCGGTGTTGAGCAGATGCGTGGCCGTGTAGCTGAGTACACGTTTGATTGCTATGAACCAGGAGAAGAACCACGGCAGCACACGGCGAAGGTCGTGACGGTTATCCATCCAGCTGCTGTGGTACGTTCCCCGGAGCGTCGTGATGAACTCGATATGGGTTTACGACGTTTTGTACAACTATCTCGTGGAGGTTCGGTAGATAACTTTGAGACGGATATAGACCACCGCGTTGTGTACAAACGACGTGAGCTGGCCAAGATCGTTGACGAGATACTGGCAGAGCCTGGTGAAGAGTTAGTAATTGCAGTGGACGCTGAGTGGCACGGGGAGAACCCGTGGGATCCCGGTTCTTATCTGCGTACTATACAGATTTCACATAAGCCTAAGTTTGCATGCTGTATCGTGCTTCGCTCACAAGGAGGTGCGCCTGCGTTTGTTCCTACGCGTAACGACGCAGTGGAGGAGCTTAAGCGGTTGTTTGCAGCTGACGGTAACGGTAAGCGTATCCGTGTGGGAGGTCACTTCTTCAGGGCGGATATTCCATGGATTCTGGAGAAACTCGGAATTGATCTGCGTCCGTTATACAAACCTCTTACAGGCATGGTTGACGAACCTCAGGACTATACACGTGACTGGGGCGGATTCGATACAGCTTTGATGTGCCACGCAGTTAACGAGACTGCGAGGTTCAAGTTGGAAGATGTTGCCGTACGTTACACAGGATGTCCCCGGTGGGACGTTGACTTACAAGACTGGAAGAAGACTTACTGCAGTGAAAATGGGCTTAAGGACAAGGAGTTAGAAGGATACGGCGAGTGTCCTGATGATGTACTACATCCTTATGCCTGCTATGACGCAGATGCTACCAGAAGGCTTTTCGATGTATTCGATAAGTTGTTGGATAGCGATGAGCATGGCAATAACTGCCGTAAGGCTTACTGGATTAGTCATAATGCTTCGTTATGTGTACTTGAGATGGAGCGGATGGGCCTCGGCGTGGATTTAACTCGCGCAGATCACCTTATCGAAACCTTCTCGGAAGCACGTGCACATTTACTAGGAGAACTACGCGCGGAGATTCACTGGGATGACTTTAACCCGGACTCTTCACCGCAGTGCCGTGCCCTTTTGTTCGGCGACAAGTATGCTAAGAAGGTATCCGGTGACGGTTACATCAACGTACGACCTGAAGGCGCAGTTACTCTTGAACTGGAGCCCATCACTAGTACGGGGCAGCGTCCTCGCGCGTGGAGTGATGTTGTCCAGTACGGACAGGAGCATTTGTATACTCCTTCTACTAACGGAGAGACGTTGGGCATTCTAGGCCAGCAGCATCCGCTTGCAGCAAAGGTACGGGACATCCGTTTCCTGGGGCAGATGCTTAAAACGGTTCTCCGTCCCCCAGAAGAGAAGGAAGATGGTACTCGTGAGTACACATCAGGATTACTATCGCATGTGAGTTCAGATGACAGAATTCATACGCACCTACTACAAACGATGGAAACTGGAAGGTTTAGTTCCAGTCGTCCTAACCTACAAAACATCAGTAAGCGTAGGGAGGATGATTACAAACGTATCCTTGGAGATAGGTACTTGTACCCGATTCGTACTGTATTCACAGCGAAGCCGGGGCATGTGTTTATTGAGGCGGACTATACGGGCGCAGAGCTTGCGGGGATCATGTGGATGTCGCAGGATGTCGCAGGTATCGACCATGTACGTCGTAATATGCTCGCTGATGATGACCCTGATTACTATGACATCCATAGTCAGGCGGCTGTTAGAGCTTTTAAGCTTAATTGCGCGCCTACTAAGCAGGGTCTGAAGGATGCGGGACGTCCTGGTATGCGCGTGGCAGCTAAGAACGTGAACTTTGGTATACCTTATGGCCGTGGCGCAGCAGCTATTGCTCGACAGTGTCGTGAGGAAGGGGTGGATCTTACCGAGGATGAGGCGGAGCGCCTTATCGCTAATTACTTTGAGACTTACCCTAAGACCTTTGACTTCTTATCTGATTGTCGAGCACGGGTTAGCGATCCCGGCTGGATCTGTAATGCGTTTGGACGCTATCGCCGTTTCTACCAAACGGAGGATAGGTCGATTAACTCGGAACAGGAACGGCAGGCTCAAAACTTTCCAATCCAGTCCCTTGTTGCTGACGCAATGAGCCTGGCTATTGCCAACTTATACGACTTCAGAGAACGGGATCCGAATGTTCATTTCGACATAGTTCTACAGATTCACGACGCGGTGCTTCTTGAAGTACCAGTGGAGCATGTAGTACGTGTTTGTGATGAGATTCTCCCTTACTGTATGACCGAGACGGTCCCTGTTATCCCGACTAACTTGTCAGGCGAACCACTTCTGGTGAACGGGTCACCTCAGGAGTATCGCCTGGTAGGGGATAGAGATATGTCGGTGCATTGGGGCATTCAGTTGTCCAAAGAGTGCGCTGAGAGCATGGGAATTCCGGCCAGACTTGTGTAGGGTTTCTTGACCCAATTACTGACCCATTTGGTGCTTGCAGATTTGACCAACCGTGGTAGAATCGTGACAACCTTTAACCGAAATTTATTAACCGAAAATGATGAAAGAGAGGACTACTATGGCACAAAGTGCACGTAGATCTACTGGAAATAGGTATTCTTTTAAGAGCCACGGCTCGTCGTCGAGGAAACAAGGCCGCCTCGGTGATTACGTTATCCAACCCAACGCTGGGTGCGAGGCATGGTCGCCTTCATGGAACCACACTACAACGGTATTCAGACCGTTTCCGGTTCCGTCTCCTGAAGACAACAACCAGCTCTGTGGGTTCAAGCTTTCAGATGCAGCCGACGACTTCGATGATTGGATTCGGGGTTACCCTGCTGCACGTAACTGGGGAGATCCCGGTATTACGTTCCTTCTGTACGATCCGACTGACAATGTAAATGCTGAAGAGCATCCTGCGTGGGTGCTGTTTCGTTGTGTTGACGGTCGTGTACAGGCTGGGCAGGCTCCTGCGCACTGGGAAGGCCTCCTAAAGGGCGGTCAAGGACGCAGTGCTATGCTTCGCGCTCCCCAGGATTTATTCCTGATGCAGGGTGCGTTACTTGAACAACGTAGTAAGGTGTACACACCTCCACGCGGAGGTTCACCAGACGACGACCTAGTCATTCTCGAGTGCACGCGCTCCGTCATCCAGGAGTTAGCGCCGCAGTTGAATGACTTACCAGCCGATTGGGATCCTATCTCGATCGATCCTGGCCAGGGTTCGTTGTTCCGTATTTACCAACGCGGTGGTTCCGCAGACCCTGAACAACAATCAGGCGGCGGCTTCGGTGGACGACGAGGCGGTATGGCCAGTCGTTCCGGTGACCGTGTGATTGGTTACGGTGTTAAAGTTATCCGTGAGTGGAACGGCACTTCAGCTGACCTTTCTGGCGTGGCTGATATGGTTCGCACCAAGGTTAAACCTTGGGATGAGGTTATTCGTATCATGACGATCGAAGAACAAGCTCATCTACTGGCGAAGCACTTCCCTGCGGATGTTATTTGGGAAGCATTTGCTGACCATCGTTACGAAGGATGGATTCCGGAGCATGTAGAACGCGCGATGACACAGGCGACCCACGTGGCTTCACCTGGCGTTCCCCAACAGCAAGCTCCGGCACCTACTCCAACCCCAGCGGCTGAAACTCAGGCGGCCACGCCTGGGCAGACAGCACCGCCTACTGGTGGTTGGGGCGCCTCGCGTCCTACAGGCGAGGCGACGGACCCGTTGGCACGACCGACGGGACCGGACAATACTCGCGAGTCGACGGCAGTCGATTCGACAGTCCCGGACGGCCTACCCGTGGACGGAATCGCTTCGGCCATGAGCGGGGGTGAAGAACCTACTGCTCAACCAGGAAGCTGGCCGCCATCTACGACCACCCGAGAGGAAATCGTGGAAGCTGCGCGCCGCGCCGTTAACGACAGCGAGTAATTGTTTCATGTGTGTGAGTACGGGGTGGGGGAGTGTTATGCACTCCTTCACCCCTATGCTCTTCTACAACGGACGCAAGTCCGTTTTTTCGTTACTAAATTGTTGTTAAGTGGATTGTTATGGCCAAAAAGAAAGTAAAACTCAGTCCCGAAGAGGCCCACGGCGCTAGCGTGGATGCCCTCATGTCAGGACTTCACGAGTCTCTTTCAAAAGAGCTCGGTAGTGATAGAGTTCGAAGTCAGGACGAGATTACGCGACGTATGATCGGATTACCTATTCCGGGTCTTGCGTTTCGGTATCTTATCCAACAGGACGTCCTTCCCCTGGGAAGGATTATTACCATCAATGGGCTGGAAAGTTCCTGTAAGAGCTCCTTGATGTACGAGATTATGCGCTGGCACATGGTGTATGGCGGCATGTCTCTGTTGCTTGAGAATGAGTCGAAGGATAGTCCTGATATTCGTATGGGTGTTTGGGATCACAACGACGACTTTCTCAACCAGAAGTTTCGAGGGGTTCAAACTCTTAGCCTGGATGACTGGCAGAACGGTCTTACACGGGGTATCACGGCTTGTCAGAACATGATGAACGCACGTGGTGGTCCTGGTAGATCTATTCCTGTCATTTTTGGTGTGGATAGTATCTCCGCCAAGATGTCTGAAGAGGGTTCTAAGAAAGTTCTCAAAACGGGACATACAGAGCGTGGTGAGGGGCGTACGGTTGCACTCAAGCTTACTGAGTACTTTCAGTGGCTTCCTAGCCAGCTTAATGATTGGCCGTTCTCTGTTGTGTGTATCCAGCACTTGAAGAAGTTGTCGGATCCACGTACAGGTGCCATCATTCGTAATAAACCGGGCGGACGTCATGTCGCCTTCATGGAGACGTTTGAATTTGAGATGAGTCGTGGTAGAGACATTCAACACGTTGACGATGGTGGGGTTAACCTAACCATCGAGACACGTAAGAATTCTCTTGGTCCTGCTCGCATCAAGATTGACGTTATTTTCAGATGGTGGTGGGAAGATGATCCTGTTACTGGTGTACGTATGCAGAAGCACGTCTTCGATTGGGACGATGCTTCCATGAACCTCATGGTGAAGATGGCTAAGGATAAGAAGACCATCTGGAAGAGGATCAACGCCATTGTTGATCTACACCCCAAGATTTCCATGCGCCAAGTTTGGTCCAGGGAGCTAGGTATTCCAGAATCTGCCCCGCTGTCTTATGCCGAGGCGTACCGCATCATCGAACGGGATCGTCCGGACATTCTCCTGGAACTTTACAAGGTTCTGGGGATTCGTAGACGACGTCCGCTGGAGTTCGGACAGGATTACCTAAGCCTAGTGGATTCCGGTGATTCCGGTATTCCGACAGGGCTTCCTGCTCCTACCAGATACCTACCTCCTCGTGTGGAGGCTGCTGATATAGCATCAGAGCTTGATGATGGCAGGTCCGCACCTTCTGAGGATGACCTGGCAGAGGTCGGCGCAGACAACGAGGGAGACGGTAGCTAGCGATGAGTGACTTTGGTTGGGATGACACTGGGTTTGCAGAAGACCCGGATGCCCCGTTCGCACAGTGCGAGGATACAGCAGTAAGAAAGGTTATCCGTAAGCTGGGTAACCAGACTGCTATCCAGAGTCTTCGGCATCGCTGTAAAGCAGCCACGGGTAGTGATTTACTGTCCTTCCCGTGGTTTCATGAAGAGTTCCCCGAGTGGCCGATTGTCTTGGGTGTATCTCGCGTGAGGAACGTTCACAAGGTTACAGTTGCTCAGATTCTCAAACGGTTCACGACCACTCCTATGTTTAAGGCGTATGAAGATTTCGTCGAAGACGTAGGAGTGGATGTCCGTGAGGAGAGTGCGGGTCTTATCTTCATGTACCCAAAACATACAACGATGGTCCTTCACAACTATCCTCGTGATGATGAACTTGTGGACAAAGGGACCGAGTATGGGAGAATTGTAAGGCCCATGGGTAATGTTACACCCCGGGTTATCTACACGATCGAACCACTCGAATCGTTAATCAATTACATAATGCCTGATGAGTAGTTTATGGATGTTCCAAAACTGTACGTGTCACCGGAAGCGCACTCGTTCGAGAGTAAGCATAAATTGGACGCATGGTTGCGTGGTGTTGATGATGCCACGCTCGTGCGGCCCCCGGCTTCCAAAGAAGAGGTTTTACTAGGAGATGATGGTCGTACGGTGGAAGGATCTTATCGTTACACTATCAATTCTTTTGACGCAGTTTGTCGTTACTTGGCGCCGGGGTTATCCGCTCTGGTGCCAAACCTTTCAGGGGAAACCCAGAGGTCACGACGAAAAGCCGAGTTCCAATCTTTTGACGACGCACTTGTCGTATTTAATACGGTAGCTTCTGTTCGGTTTGAAGCGGAGGTTGCACAATCGCAGTTCGTGTTCAATGAGCGGGAGAAGATTATTGAAGGCGTGCTTGGTCCTAAGACTAAGTACCTGGATAACTCTTTATTCTTCCAACTCGTAGACGACACCATTGTCTCTACGTTTGGTAACGAAGTTGATTTCTACGGCGCTTACCTTGCTGGTAGGCGTATGTTGTTGCGTTACGCGCGTAAAGATCCGTTAGCTACGGTGGGACCTAAGCATGATCGAACAGATGTTATTCACAGGGGATACCATTTCAGCAACTCCGAGAGCGGGGACGCTAGTGTTCGTGCAGCACCACTTTACGTTAACAAAGAAGATGGGTCTGCTTGTTTAGGTTCGTTTTCTAAATCTAAAACGCGTATGATCCACGCCGGTAGGGAGTTTCGAGCGCGCTTGAATAACTTACTATCAGCAGCTGTAGCGGCAGACAATGATGATGATGCTGTGAAACGCGGTTTAACGTTGTGCCAGGGTACGTCTTTGTCATTACCGTCAACATCTCATGTGGACTTTGACGGCAAGGTTGAAGGGTTAGTTGAAATTGTTTCTAAATATGGGACGATAACCAACAGCCTGGCGCAGAACATAGTGGCGTTAGCTGTTTATACGGGAGCGTTTCCTTCAGATGACGCGCAGTATAAATCTATTCGAGATTCGCATATCACACAGCGTGACGAGTATGACGTTTACAAGTCAATTACGAAGGTGGCAAAGACGCTTCCTATCAAGCAGCGTGAATCAATTGAGCAGGCTGCATTTGAGTATCTATTGGATGACAATCGTTAAGGAGAGATGAATGTCAACATCACTAACTAGAGAACAAAAGAAGAAGATTCGTGATACACAGGTAGCACGAGAGACGGCACTGGAACAAATGAATCCAGAGCTACTCTCTGTATACAACGAGATGAATACCAAGATGGAAGAGGAGGAAAAACGTAACCTCCGTTTCTATTACTGGTTGGGGCAGAAGGTCAATGAAGTTAGTAACGATGGTCACGTATCTGCTACGGTACCCGGTACTGTGGAGGCAGTCAGACCTCGTAATGACGGAACACGTATCGTGGTTATCGCGGGAACAGAGCACGTTATCGAGAAGGATATGCGAGTGCGTGTTTCTGTGGACCAGGAGGTTAAAGCAGGCGACCCGCTTACTACGGGGAGTAAGTACGGTACCGGCGCTATGCGTCTTCTAGGCGAGGCCTGGTCAGCGGATGTTAGTATGCTCTACAAGTCACGCGCATTTGCTGAAGCGTACACGGAAGAAGAGTTGGAAGACTTATGCAATATGCGCTCTAAATCAGGTTACATGCTTGGGTGGGCACATGTAATTGCTTTACTAAGCGTACCAGCTACGACACGTGTCCAGTTACAAGAACAGGTTATCGAAGAGGACATGACTGCTAAAGATCTTGGAACACTCATTAAGAAGATTTTTGGTAAGCGTCGTGCAGGGGGCCCGACGCTCATCAGACCTAAAACATTACAGGGTAACATTACCCAGATGCAGACGCACTCTGACAGGTGGATGCGCAGTAATACTGACGTGTGGAACACGGAGGACTTCGCGTTATTTCAACAGATAAGCGATATTCCGCCGGAAGAAGTCACCCACGATATGGTTGATAATCTTGAAGCGCTCATGGAGACACAGGAGAAGATGGCAGCTGCGTGCGCACACAACGCACAGGAAGCTGCTGCAGCTGTGGACTATGTTCGCAATGTACTCCAACTCAGGGAGCAGGAGCTCGCGGCTGAAATACGGGAAGACAGACAACTGACACGGGAAGACGAGCCTGTCCCGTCCGTGACAGGGCGTCGTGCTACCGGACGAGGCGTTACTAGCGGGTCAGCACCGCAGTAACACCGTCCCAGTTACAGTTCACCGGAGAGGGTTAACCCCTTTGACCTTCTTCGTATAGGCGACTAACGCGGGCGGAAGGATTCGCCTCGTTGGTCGTTTTTTTTAGTAGGTACCATTATGGATTGCACAGTATTTGCACTTTTCTACGGGGACTACCCCGATATTGCCAAGAGATGCTTAGATTCTCTTAGGTATCTGCCTCACGGTCGTACTGACTTGCGGGTTGGATTAAACGCAGTCCCGGTAGGTTGCAAGACTTGGGACTACATACAAGGGATGATCGATGACGGACATCTTAATGATTACAACATCTATGAGTCTACTGAGAACATTCACAAGTATCCGCTGATGCGCAGGATGTTTCACGACCCTGATAACCCCATCAATACATCTTATGTGATGTGGTTTGACGATGATTCTTACCTACGCACAGACGAGTGTCGACACTACGAGACGTGGTTGGACGACATCAACGACTTTATGAAACGGTACGCAATGCTTGGCGCCGTCTACACGAAACGAATAGAAGGAAACCAGGTGGCGTTCATTGAGGATCAACCCTGGTATAACGGAAAGTCCGTTGAAGATCCTATTAAGTTTATTACAGGTGGTTGGTGGTGCTTGCGCACTGAAATCATCACCCTTTTTGACTGGCCGGTTTCTGCGCTGGACCATCGTGGCGGGGATGTTCTTCTAGGAGAGCTGCTCCGGCAACAGAATGGTCGTATGAAATCATTTAATCAGCATGTAGCAATTAATGCTGACGAAAATGGACGACAGTGTAAGTCGCCTAAGCGCGGTTACGACTCTCGCCCTATCGGTCACGACTACGACCCTGGGGTTACCAAGCAAATTGCAAAGGTACTTCCCAGGTTAGATAAAAAACGACTTCCGTATGAGCGTTTAATGGAGTAACGCTATGACAGTAATTGATTTAGGGAACCTTCCCGAAGATACTCGTGTTGCTGATGGCTTTGATGAAGCTGTCATCGGCGTGGCTTACAGATTTGGTTTCCAACCGGTCATTGCCTACGACTACGAGAGATGTGTTGAAATACTCATGTCTGGTGACGACGGTATGACTTATGAAGATGCCATTGACTACATGGAATACAACGTACTTGGCGCGTACATGGGCGATGGTATGCCTTGTTTTATTCAGCCAGGTGAACTTCCACCTATTGAGGAGGCTAACAATGAGTGATTTGACAGCAGACCAGGTTGATGCGCTTACGCATGCATGGGTTGCCCTGCGAGCGATAGTGGCGTCGCCTGAAACGTCGCCGTCCGCGCCAGATGTGCAAGACTCTTTGAACGAGAGTATTGATGAACTGGAGCAGGCGTTTCCTTTCCTGCGGGACGGTGTAACGCTCGACGAAGACGAGGTTTTGCGGCGCGGTTATTTTTAACAGGAGATTATGAATGAGCGACGATAGAAAGAAGGCTCGTCTTGAAGAGATTCACGAGGAGCTTACAGCGATACTTTGTAGTGTGGGTAAACACATGAATACATTTAGAACTATTAGAAACGCTGCGCGCGGGGACTCTCAGGAGGTTCCTTCTGATGCGCAGTTTTTCGTTTCATTGGACGGTAATGAGCCCATTGAAATACCAGCTCCAGACAATTTGTCTGAGGAGTTGTTAGAAACGCTGATGGGTCAACAGGGAGGTCTTATTTCCAGTATCTGGACTTCGGACATTAAGAACCTGGTAGACGAAGCAGCGGGTATTTGTAAACAAGCGGAAGAACGAACGGAGTAACGATGGCTCTTAAATTTCATGAGACTGTTTTAGGTGCACGGTTCTTTGAAAAACACGTGCCCCAGCTAATAACTGCGCTGACAACTATTGCTGACTCGTTGGACACAGCGGAGACTGCGATGAACCCGGATGTGACGCATAAAGTACTAGAGGACCTGGTTAACGTCATCGACGACGTTAATGACAGTCCACTTGATGTGCGCAACGCAGTGCCCGGTATTGATCTCGTGTACAGGAAGGCTCGTCACGTACTTGGTAAGCCTGTAGCAACCGAGTCAGAGGAGGCTGCTTAATGTATAACTACCTCTGCACGGTAGACCGCGTAATTGATGGTGACACTGTTGATGTCATTGTTGATTACGGGTTTTACCTTAAACAGAAGCAGCGTATCCGGTTGTTACATGTAGATACACCGGAACGTGGTGAAGTAGATTATACGACGGCTACTAACCTCTTGAAAAAGCTTACCAAGACCGCTGCTAAACGAGATCCGGAAGGACGGTTGGCACTTACTAGCTTTAAGACAGGTAAATACGGGCGTTGGCTTGGTGTACTCTCTAGCGTTGATCACATTGTTGATATCAATGGTCAACTATCAGAGCAGTGGCCTAACGACTAAGGTTCCTATGACTACGCGCTATACACTTACTCGTCAGGATTTCCACACCTTCAAACCAGCGGAATACCGTGTACTGGAGTTGTTATCTGACGGCGCGTGGCATGATCTACAGGAAGTAAAGCTCGCCGCTGGTAGGAATGGACTACCTGCCAGCGAGGGCACCCGTAGGTTACGTGCGTTGCGACCTAAGTTGTCGGAGCGTGGTTTTGTTATTAGATGTCGTCGTATTGGAGTTACACGTACCACCGAGTACCAGCTCATTCACGAGGACGCACTTGTAGAGGAGGACTAATTATGACTGGAAAAGTTTCAGGGTGTCCTCATCTGGACGGCTTTCGCGCAGAGCTGTCTGAAGACACTAACAGTAATTCTTACAATGTTGATTTACTTTTTTACACAAACGGAGAGGAAACGAAGCGCTGGAGGTTGGCCAGGTACACCGAACTGGAGTATGCTGAAGCTCGACGCTTTTGGGGACTCTTAGCCGCGATGGCCAGGTTCGCTACACTGGGAGGGGACATTCGGACCTTTTACGCGGTATGGGATAATTGGCCGGATATGCAGGTTAATCCTGCGCTGCCTTTAGCGGCAGTTGAATCCGACGAACTGTACATTCACACGTACCAGTTGCCCGACGGTAAGTTTTTACGTGTGTACGAAGATGAAACCTACGAGGTCCTTGATGATCTTGAACTCCGTGATCTCATTTCTGAGATTACGGACGAGTTAGAAGAGTAACGTGGCAGGGAAGTCATGTCAGATCTACAAATTTATAACCTGAAAAACGTATTCAGGCTTCGTAATCGGTTAATGGACAATATTAGCACTTCTTACTTGTGCTGTACTCTAGAGGGTAAGGATTTTCGTCAGTTCGTTGAGGACGTTTGGCGTGACCTGCCTTCGGGAGCCAGTCTAGGAGCCGTGTTCGAGTCGTTACGGAATGTTGCCGGTGTAGAACTTACACAGCAGATGATCCAGGAACTGTCCTGGAGATTAGCTGGAAACTTATCCTCTCTTAAGGACGGTATCCCGGTTAATAGCTGGAGCGGGCAGTCGGTGGAAGAGTGGGTTCCCGCGCAGATAGTGCGGGGAGTACCCAGTCTCAACCGAAAACAACAACCTGGCTATCTCTTTACACTGCGAGCATTAGCAGGATCGCCCTGTCCCATGTTTATTCGTAAGCATTGGACACGTCCTGCCTGCGCTGTTGCAGCTCGGCATATGGGTCATTCAAAGCGTAATGGTAAGTACCCGTATATACATCCACTGCAATTGGTAGGCTTACGCCTCTACTGCTTAGTAACACCGAGGCTTAGTCAGAACGGTAATCCTGGCTTTTTTAAGACAGAGTGCCCGCCTTCGTGTATGCGCTACAACCGAGAGATTCTTACAACACGTCTAGGACCACGACCTTCTTCGTGTCCACGTGGTTACATGCATGATTGTCATAAGTGTACCGTTGGTTACATAGAGTGTGACGGCGGTACGCACAGGGAGAATTATGTGAAATCATTCTGCGGTCACTGTGGGAGAGATTCCGTGTTTGACCCTGAAAACCGCTCCAATAAGTGTGTTTCTTGTACGGAACGCATTCAATTACAACGAAGGGATTAAGATGACTGACGCAATACCAGGACAACTTCTTTTCAGTTTCATGTATGATAGTGATGATGAGTGTGAGGCGTGTGTTTGCGCAAAAGCCCCTAGCACCACACAAGAGAAGGATCCCATAGAGATTCTTGTGGGAGTAGATTCTACGGAGGAGTAGTACGTGTCTGATATGGAGAGATCTCGGGGACTGTTGCAGTATTCCGAGCGTGACGGGGATTCTCGTAAGTATTCACCTAACCGTGATATTGCTTATGTGTTTCCACAGTTAATTACTGAGGCTATCCGAGGACTTGATGATGAGTCTCTCTGGCAAGGCGGGTTGGCAGACTACCTGCGGTTCAGAGACATTACCGTTGAGGACATAGGCGCAGCAGCAAAGGCTTTTGCCCAGGGGATAGTGTACTTTACCAAGTACGGTCTTAACTCACCACGCGAAGCTCTTGGTAAGGCAGGGTTCTTCGATACCCCAGAGGCCGCCCAGGACGCTATTATGATGCGCATTGGGCAGGTTATGACTGGCGCATTCTTTACCGGCATCCGCGATGTCACCCCGCTGGGCGGGCAACCACCGGTACAGCGAGACATTGAGTCTCTTGTGTACACGGCGGACTCTTTCGCCAAGGGCCTAAGGAAGGGACAACGCGGCTAGTCGGTTTCTACCATAACCCAAGGAGGGGTTACTATGACACCAGGACAGTGGCTTACGGAATTGCAACAACGTCTGGGACATAGCATGTTCCCGGAGGACTACATCGTCTTCGATGTTGAAACCACTGGTCGTGTATTCTATGGCGCGCAGGGCAGTTACACCCCTGACAGGCATGGTTACCATGATTTGATCACACAGATCGGTCATTGCATTGTCCGTGGCGGCGAGGTTAAGCACAGCGCCGGTGTTGTACTGGATTGGACTCGTCCGGAGGTAGCTAGTACGCATGAGTTTGATGTCATGCGGGACCAGCAGTGGTTACGGGACCAACTAGACTTCCTCGACAAGGTGTTTACTGAAAAAGGGCGTACGTACCAGGTGCCTTATACAAAGATGCAAGCCGAGGGTAGAGATCCAATCGAGATCATCAGAGGCTATTACGATATATTCAACGACGCACGCGAACAGGGTCTTAAATTTGTAGGACACAACGCGTGGGGTTTTGACGTCAAAATGGTTCGGTACCACTTCAGACAATACCTCAACGAGGATTTCAAGTGGAGGTCCGACGAGGTTATTGACACGGGTATGATTGAGAAGGCTATTCAGGATGCTGATAATGAGAATATCAGTTTACCGTGGCCTACAGAGAATTTGAAAACCTGGTCCCGACGGATTGCGAATAGTCCCCGGGCCGGTATTTCATGGAATCTGGATCAACACGTGGTTAACAAGTATAACCTTATCGAACGTTATAATCTGAACATGGATGAAGCCCATGACGCTGGTTTTGACTGTTACCTTACACATCTTTTGTTAGAGACATACAAAGCGGAACAGGAAGCCGCTTCCTAAAAAAAATTGCAATAGCCCCTAGACTGAGTTATTAACATGAAGAATAAGGAATCTACGAACCCTTTAACCAGATGGACTAAGACCAACGAGGTCGTAGCTGCGGCGCTTAAACGTGCAACGGTGGGTCCGGGCGGGTCTGAGAGAGATCTCCCTCCGGAGGTAGCTCATAGAATTACCAAAGCGGTTTCTAACGGTAAATTGCCGACAGACATCGCGGATTTGTGTACACTTACTCAAGCGTTAGAGGAGTATGGAATTAACACCACTGACGTTGAGGATATTCACCAGGCGGCTCGCGGATCGTGGCAGATGCGTATACTGGCGGCCTCAGCTGGAAAAGGAACTTAGAAGGAACTAATGTCTTTCACTGTTATCGGCATCGACCCAGGACGGTCGGGCGCTCTCGCTCGTGTTGGTCCGGGTATTCAGGATGCACAGGTTTATAAGCTTGATAACACCGACCGCGATGTCTACGAGAAATTGATGGAGTTCGCGGAAGGTGCTGATTTTGCATATTTAGAAAAGGTAGGCGCCATGCCCAAGCAAGGCGTCTCCTCTACGTTTAAGTTCGGACGGTCTTTTGGGTTCTTAGGTGGCATTCTTGTCGCTACAGGACTACCCTTCGAGCTTGTAACACCCCAGAAGTGGCAAGGTTACCTGTCATGCCGTACCAAGGGCGATAAGAACGTCACGAAGGCACGCGCGCAGGAACTGTTCCCTGATATCCGGTGCACACATGTTGTGTCGGATGCATTATTAATCGCTGAATATGGTCGGCGTGTACTAGGAGAAAAGCAATGACCGACGAGAAGACTTCAGAAGAGGATTTCACTCCTCAAGAAGAGAAAATGAAGGAGCTCGCCAAGGTTGCGCAGCGTATTGTGGATGAGAGTAAGACCGTACAGGTCGCCACGGTGACGATGCTTAATGCTTGGAGGCTTTTTTACGCAGCTCGCGCTGTGGTTAGTAATTACATGAGCGAAGAGGAGGGCATATCCCCCGAGGATCAGGTTGCCATTGGGCACATCCTTTCCAGCTCTTTACTCGAAGCGGCCCTGGAGCCCTACAAGGTTGACGAGTTGACTGCGTCACTTGAGCAGACCTGTATACCCTTCCTGAAACTACAGGAGGATAATATTGTCGCAAAAGAAGAACCGAAAGAAGAAAAAGATGACGATTAATTATTATGTGGGATGGACGGGAACGCCGTGGCGTACGGATTTGATGCCAGAACCAACGGCTCCGGCAAATTACAAGGACCCTGCTAAGATTGCCGCAGTGGTAGCGGAAAAGCGTGAGAAACTTCATGCCACTGCAGGTGGTACAGCCGTTTACGGCAAACTAGAAACCGTTTGCGTACTTGCAAACAATGGAGAGGTCCTCCTTGACCACACTAGTGGTGATACCTATAACGGTGTTGACAATGTTTCTGCCGCAGTAGCATTCTTTGACTTCCTGACGAGCACGTTCGTATTCCCTACGGACGGGCACCAGCTTATTTCAGGTTCGCACCCTGCCCAGTTATATGGTGTAGGTGTTAAGGATGCGTTACAGATAACAGCTATGCAGGTACTTGGTGAGCAACTGGTTTCACCAGAGTCCGTACCATATCGTATGTGGTATCACCGTACCTACTGCGCAGACCCAGTTGCAATGGTGTCTCGTAATATACCCTCACTAGGTGTTAACGAGGTTTTACGCTTCTTCGGAGATGAACCTCTTGGCGCAGCACCCGCAGCGCAGGACCTCGCACAGGCAGCCCGCACGATCGCAACGCGCACGGGGCTAGCACACACGAGCGATGTTACTGTTGCTGAAGATGTGATGGTTTAAGGAGTAGCAAATGGTTGAAAACCCCTTTGATGATTCCCTACGCCCGGAAGGTGTTAGTGGGGAGGATACGTTTAAAAACGGCAGGATGCCTATAAGTCCCCTCAAGATAACACCGGGTATGACATTGTCGACCCTATCTGAGGAGTATGTCTTTTTTAATCACGGGGCGCTTTTCTCCTATGGCGAACTGCCGGTAGATCCTGCGGAAGAGTACATCCTTGAGAACAGGACTAATCTTAGATTGGTTATGTCCTCGGATGTGCTATTCCCGGGACTTTCCGGCGGTAATACTGAGTATAAGGCGTGGGAGTACGCACTAGTACTTGCCCCGCTCACCGATTGGGATGGTTTAATGGACACGCTTCTCCAGACGGCTATTATGAATCGTGGTACTAAGACATTCTTTAGAACGTACGGAAGACTGCTTCTTGTAAATGATTGGTTACAGTCTCCTATCATCTCCAGCAATAATCAGGTGCAAGTGACTATCTTTGGATTGGATGGTAATAAGCAGTTTGTTGGGTTCAAAGAGCACACAGGACGGATGCTTGTAGAGTCTTACAAGCCCCGGCCTGAAACAATAGAGTTCGGAGCACGGCTTCTTAAGGGTGAAAACCCTTACGATGAGCCGGGCACCAATGAAAACTTGGCATAAGGAAGGAAACTATGCAAATAAGACTTAAGGTACCAGCAGATGCTGAGATCACGTTCGACGAAACAACTCGTGAAGTGGTTATCGACCCTTTGTTCACTAAGTCTGACGGACGTGCTACATGGGCGTATGTATCCGTTTGCGGCGAGGGCGGCGCTGTGAGGCGAGCCACGTTGCAGACCAGTGGTAAATCAGGGCAGACGTTCGTCATGAACACAGCCACGAAGAAGACAACCACAAGGTTTGATAAGCTGGCCACTTACGAGCCGCCACCGAAAAGCGCCGAGTCGACTACGACTAGCTCTATCATGTAAGCGAGTAGTATATGAAGACTTATACAAAGATGTTCATCGAAAGTCGTTACGAGAAGCGCGAGAAGGGTGCTGCTCCTGATGATTGGACGCACGTCAGTCACACAACGCCTATTGATGAGCAGGTGAAGAGTTGGGCAGATGCTACATCTGCCAATATCATCTCCGTGTCCGCTCCCGGCATGAACCAAGTGTGGGCGAATAGTGAGATGACCCTTAAATGTATCCTGGTAGGGTACGTGGTTATTTATGTTCCAGGAGATAGCTCATGACTAAGCCTGAAAGTAATGAAGCACCTTTGTATTACTTGGTTATATACGCGGAAACAGGCAACCCTGCGATCGAGTCCTACACAAGCATAGAAGAGATGGCGGAGCGTCTTAAAACACTTATTAACGAAGATGTTACTGTCTTACCGTTTTGCGGGCGACGACTATATATTTCCGAAGGCTCTATGAAGTTCCTTTGGGATGATGGTCACTCACCGCCGATACCATTGTTTACGGTACCAACACCTGATGACTCTACGGAGTGGTCGGGGTTGGCGCGGTTTGGTAACGCAGAAGCTGCAGAAGATTTTACGCTTGGAAGTCCTGCGGATGTCATTAGTGACGAAGAACCTGCAGTTGAAGAGGAGCCAGAGGAATGAGGCTGGCAGTTACTACTGTTATCGACGTGCGGGAAGATGTCGGAAGGCAGAGTTTTTACAAAAACATAGCTGAAGATGTTTTTGCTAACAAAGAAGCTTACTGCGCTGTGAATAACTACACGCCCAGGATGTTCAAAGAGTCGTTAGATCTCACACGACCCGCAGCATGGTCCAAGATTAAGGCTATCCAACAATGTTTGGAAGAAGGTTTTGATTGGGTCTTTTGGCAAGACGCGGATTGCTTCGTTATGAACATGAACAAACGGTTGGAACCGTTGGTAGAGGAGCTGGGTGATCGTAATTTTGCTACGTCCTGTGACATAAATTCCGGAGTGTGTACGGGGACAATCCTTATACGGAACTGCGACTGGTCGCGTGAGTTTCTCAATAAGGTTTATGCTCAGGAGGAGTTTATAAATCATATGTGGTGGGAACAGGCTGCTGTAATTCACCTGCTCGATAATATGGATAAGCAGGAGTATGACAATAACGTCTGGATTATGCCGCAGGACTACACCAACAGTTACCCGCATCCGTATGACCAGCAGAATGTTATGTTCCAACCGGGGCATCTAGCTGTACACTTCCCGGGCAACCCCGCGGCTAAACGTGAAGCGCGTTTTGACCATTACTTGAATTGCACCCGGTTCAAGTTAAATGATCGTGGGGACTTTCCCATAGCGTTGAAGGAGTGCGGACTTCTTGGAGAGGGTGTAGAGCTAGGTGTACAGCGTGCGCACTACTCTAACCACTTACTGGAAACTTGGCCGGGAAAGAAGCTGTACTCCATTGATCCGTGGGAGCGCCAGGAGCACTACAGGGATATTGCTAACGTCAGCGACAACGAGCACGAACTTCGTTACAACGAATCCATACAACGGTTATCAAAGCATGGAGGTAGGAGCGAGGTTATTCGCGACTACTCAATCAACGCTGTTAAGCGTTTCGAGGATAACTCGCTTGATTTTGTATACCTGGACGCACGTCACGCATATGAGTACGTCAAAGAGGATATTCAGTTGTGGTTACCCAAGGTTAAGCCAGGAGGAATCTTAGCAGGCCATGACTATGTGGACGGTGACATAGGTGGTTGTGACTTTGGAGTGAAGACCGCTGTCCATGAATTGCTCGGTGAGGAGCACATCACGTCGACTACACGTGACGGACCTTTTCTTAGTTGGTTTTACCGTAAATTCTCTGTGTTTACGGGCTCTTAATAACCCGAAAAAATGCGTCACTATTAAGTAGGACGTACTTAACTCTCAAGTACCTCTTGAGAGTTTTTTTATCATTCACAGAGGAGTGAACCATGGATTGTGAACTTTGCATGGATGCTTTCGCATCACAATTCCGACAAACGGACTGGGGTCATCGACACATCTGCGAATCTTGCGCAGATAACTTGGTGGTTTCTACCATACAGTCCGAACAAGAAGCCCTGGAAGCAGTTTCAGAGGGTTTCTTACAAGATGTAGGTGTCTTACCTACTCCAACTATGAAACTGCGCAAACCTAGATAAAGGAGACTATATGCGGTTACTGGGATTTGACTCTAATAACAGGGTCCTAACCGCAGACGCGCGTAATGCGCATCATTACCACGCCATTCGGCGTGTACATCCCAACGGGCCACGAGCCCGCATCGTGCTATCCACGGAACCCGGTAAGCCGGGGAAGATCATCGAACTTCCGTGGGCGGACTTTCATAAGTCTGTAATTAAAAGATCTTCTTAATTTTTTTAGGTTCCGCGTGTGCGGGCCTTTCTTTTCTTGGACCCTTTTAGAAGGACCGACGATATGACTAGTAACGTCATGGAACGATGGACAGCTCTTGTAGGAGTTGACAATATGGAGCTTTTTCATAAGGAGCTCAAAGATAGAGTGGCGTACACAGTACGCCAGAATAGGCGGCACGGTAAGCCACGCCTGTTCGAGTACCCAGGCTTACCAATTGGGCAGGTGCATCACTGCTACCTAACCTGCCAACTGGTCCCCGCTAAAAATGGCGGGGTTGAACCAGGACTCGTATTCCGCCTTTCAAATGCCGTGAAAAATGAACACGGTATTCTGATTGGTGGTCGCGGGAAAGGTCAGGTCGTTGCAAAACGTTTGCACGACAGACCTACGAAGGACGGTGCCGGTGCCTCCTTCAAGCAGGACGACGAGCTACTGTCCGTAGCTCTCGACCTACTCGAGGCGCTGATGGACAACGAACCTGTTGACACGTGTCAACAAGTTCGCGTCCTGGGATCTACTCCAACTGTGGATCTGCTGACGGCTCTACAGTCAGCAGCCACAGCCCCGGGCGAATGGAACTTGTTCCAAACGCCTTGCGCCGGTACGGTTTCCCACGTGGAAACTGATGGTCAGGGATGTGTACGCATTATCCCCGACAACGCGGAACAAAACGTTCACATGGTGGACGAAGTTCCTATCGTCGCGGGCACCAAGCCAGCTGTCTCCGTTGGAGATAGGGTAGCGCTTGGCGCCAGTGTACTCCAGGTTGACCTGGAGGCCATTCCGTCTCTAACAGAGGCGGAACTGGATGTCCTGTCCTGGTTTATTGGCCAGGCAGAGACCACCGCCGACATGCAGCTCAAAGCAGAGCTGTACGTCGGCAACACCCCGTTGTATGACGGGGTCGAAGGCGTCCTTTACGAGGATGTCAGAGGCGTCGTTGGTGCTGACGGCGTCCCAATTACCCAGGTAGTTAAATGGGACAAAGTTCCCATTTTCAGCGCGGGTAATGTGCGTTTGGACGCACGCCGAAACGCGGTCCGTTGGGAGTGGAGTAACCACTTCCAAGTGGTAACCCCACGCGAAGCGGAGCGCGAAGGCAAGCGCCACCTGCGGCGTAAAGGCCCAAAAGGGGCCTTACGCCATGTCCTGCAGGAAGCCCTCGAGTTTCCCGCAGAACGTGCAGGAGAGAAATTGGATTACGTCTTAAAGACGTATCCGTTTCGCCTGCAAGAGTCTCAACGCGAGGCCATCAGTCGTTTCAATCTTGAAACGCGATGGACTGGCGGTGAGATTAGTGATCAAGCTGCTAAAATCGATGAGTTCTTGAAAGGACTCCTCGATGCAGTTAAAGCTTGATCTAGCAGAGCCGGTTAGCTGGCTCTTCACGTATGATACGGAGCCGACACTATTACCGCGGCGCGGTAATAGTGTCATGGTTCCGGTCTGCGTAACGTGTACCGGCGACACACTCTGTGCGCTGGTGTTAACAGAAGAGGACGATCTCAATGTTGCTGCGGAAGCCATCACCGCTAGTGACCGAGATGTCCTCTTTTTCTTAGCTCCCCGTGCGGCTGTGATGGAGGTCTGCTCGGGATTTAAGGAAGGAGGAGACGCATGAAGCGGATCCTATTTTTAATGTTCCTGGGACTATTTCTGTCTGGTTGTGTATGCATTCCCTGTGATGCAGTAGAGCCGGGCCACGCACCTGCGAAGGTCGTGAAACAGTGCGGTCCCTGGATTCTAGTACAACGAGGCGAGGAAGCCTTCTGGTTGTACGATGTCGGCTACGCGACCAAGAAGGTTACGGATGCCGGTAAGACAGTCGTTTACGAGGCTGTCGAGGCTACCGGATTTGTTTTGGAGACAACCGGTGATGTAGTGATCGGGGTAGGGGTCCTGACGCTCGAAGCGGGTAACGAGGTTATCCGTAGACTTGACTGCGCGGTCAAAGGCCTCATCCTTCCGCGTAATTGTGCACCAGGCCACTCGAGATCCCCGAGTGCACGCCCGGCACACCCGCCTGTTCGTAGGCGGGATCTACACCCACCGAGGGTAAAACCAGGGATCCCGGTCGGCCCAGTTCGGGTCGTCAACGCCTCTCGCGAATAACGCCCGCTTGAGGTGCCTCCCACTGTAAATCCTTCAGAGCAGTGGGAGGGCTTATCGCGGCAGGCGCATAGTCTAAGTGGCCTTAGGACTCCGAAAGGATTCTGTCATAGTTGCATGAGACTATCCCGGGTTCGATTCCCGGGCGCGGTACTAATGAACGTCCGGCGGGACGTTAAACACGTGAGTCGAGCCTCTACTCTCCGTCTCTATCGGAGAGATACTGCTTGCGGGTGGATTGCCTACTATGTCCATCCTTAATAATTACGGACTCTATTTCGTAATTTGAATCCGGCATCGGAGGTTGGTACCCCGGTGCAGTATGTCCTTGTTAGTGAAGCTAGGACTAGGGAATAGTTAAGAGTGCATGCCCTTTTTATCTGAGAAAGGAGGTTATACCCATGTATGGAATTCACTTGTTAAATAAGCGAGCAATAATTTCGCTAGTAATACTACGGGGAAGCTCCGTAGCGCCTAACAAGCGGCCAATGTTAGTGCAGGGCTAGTTGCCTGTAATTTGGGTGCAAATCCTGAACTGTACTTTGTCCGGCGGGACGTTAAACACGCTAATGGCTATGTACGCTCTGCCATGGCAATTAGAGGCCGAAGAGAGCCGAATAACGTACGATACTGTCCGTCGTACTGAGAGGGAGGACAGCGAGGAGATACCACAGAAGGGGAGAAAAGGTAAGATCCTGGTATCACCCAGTCACAACACGGTGAATAGCCGTAAGGAGACGCTGGGCACTTGTAGCAAGACTGCAAGGAAGACAACGTGGTGGCATTCCACGCTCTGCATTTCTTTATTTTTCTGTGTTTCTACCCTTTTTTTTTTAACTACCTACGGGCTTCTAGGATGTATCGTCCTGGAATTAAGGCCCGTACCTGGATCCGCTGGCCGTCACGCGGGCGCTCGCTTTGTCTCCTCGCTGGAGCTCGGAGAGTCGCTCGCTGCGTGACCGGCGCCGCGGATCCAGGAGCCCACGGTTTGGAGCAACGTGCACACTCGAGAATGTCTCGGGTGTGCACAGGTTGCTATTTTTTTTTAGCTACCAGCCAGACTAATCGTGGATGTATTAACTTTCCTGGTTTACACTTATCATTGTTCTATTAAAGGAGGAGTCATTTTATGGCGAAGAAGATCACAATAGACCCTTTCTACGACGGCGCAGGAGGCACGACAGTAAAGGAAGGTGTGGATAACTACACAGATGTTACCGATGATGTAGATATTAGACGTCTACTGCCTAGCGGTCCTGCAGGTTTGAAGGGGACAGTTGTTCCAGGCGCAGCAGCAGGAGGAGCACCTGTTAATTGGACTGCAACACGTGAAGAGAGTAAAAAGTTACATATAGATCCAGATATACCCGGGCAGAACATAGTGGTGGATACGGCGGAGTTGACACCCGAGGCTATAGAAGCCGCACGCTCTGCAACAGCGCACTTAGATCCTCGTATTAGGCCCTCTGCAATTTACAATGTGATTGCAGCAGGCGGTGACGACTCAACCGCGCTTCCTATGGCTACGCCAGTTACACCAACCACGCCAAAACCTGTGACAGGACCTCTAAGCGCATTTAATACACCGGAACCTGAGAATCTTCCTACTGTGGAAGAGCCTTCGCCTGTTAAAATGAGCACAACATCACCTACGAAATGGGTTACGTTTGAAATCGAAGGGTTTGGAGAGCACAGAGCCCCTTACCATCGAGTTATCCGTAGCAACAATACCCTGGTTCTGGTGTATGATACTAATTGCGAGGGCGCGCAGAGATTTTTCCCTCGTACGACTGAACAACCATTGGGTATACATGTTGAGGGAGAATCAACAGCGTATTACGCCCACACTACCGGCATTGAATTTTCTGATGGTAGTGTTGATTATTGCGTTTTACTGGTAGAGCACGAGGCGCCCTTATCAGTAGAACAAGCCAATGAGGATTGAAGTTATGATGGAAAAGCACGGAGAGATTCGAGAAGGGATCACCCCTCCCGAGGTCGATGATAATAACGACACGCCTCAACCAAAGGTTCCACAGGACGCTGTGAACATTCTTAAACAGGCACAGGAGCGCTTTGCCCGCCTGGAAGAACACATGACACGCCGCGCACACACGCGTGTTACTGACAACTTACGGTAACTGCTTTACCAAGGACGGAATTAAACTATGGGCAGCCTTACTTCGTTTGGACGGGCCAGCGCATCTCCAGGACGGGGATCAGAAGCATTTCCTGACCCGTTTTGTGACGTATCGTCTTTGTATATGCCAGAGACTATGTCAGACGCACTCCAGTGGTGCGAGTATATCTTTATGGCCAATGGTGTGTATCGCCAAGCATGCGATCGCATCGTCTCGTATTTTATTACTGAGATTGAAGTCATTGGTGATGATCGTGAAGAGAAGAATAAGTTCAAAGATTTCTTGTACGACCACGTAGGGATCCAGAATCTTCTACACACTATCGGCATGGACTACTTGTGCTATGGCAATTCGTTCACGAGTACTATCGTCCCTATTCGCCGATACCTTTCCTGTCCCAAGTGCGGGTTAGAACTTCCCTTAGGCAAGGTTTACAACGAACCTACGTTCAAGTTCCAGTGGAAGAACTTCCAGTTTAATGCTGATTGTCCTAAGTGTTCTCACACCGGTGTGTGGAAGCATGTTGATAGACGAAGTTTGGAAGAGGATAACTTAATTGTTAAGCGTTGGTCTCCACACGAAATGGAATTACTCCATGACCCGCTTACTGACAATGTTTCCTATATCTGGAAGATCCCAGAAGATTACAAGAAACAAGTACGTGAGGGTACGCTGTACCACCTGGAGCGCGCAAACTGGGAGATCATCCAGGCTGTAAAGAACGATCAGCACTTACGATTCGACAAAGACATTATTTACCACATGAAAGAAGATGCCCTCTCCGGTGTTAAGAACCGTGGGTGGGGTATCAGTCGTGTGCTATCTAACTTTAGGCAAGCGTGGTATGTCCAGGTCCTACATAGATACAACGAAGCCATCGCGCTCGATTACGTGGTCCCATTCCGGGTACTCACACCTATGCCCCGAGGAGGCCCTTCCGAGTTCGGAGATCCCGTACTTACTCAAGATCTCGGAGGGTTTGCAGCCCGAGTCAATAACATGCTCAAGCGGAGACGTAAGGACCCTGCCGGATGGAACGTACTACCTTTCCCCATCCAGTACCAGGCCTTGGGTGGCGACGCTACCCAGTTGGCTCCCTACCAGTTAATTGAAATGGGAAGGGACGACCTTCTCAATAGCGTGGGCGTCCCAGTTGAGATGTATAAGGGATCGCTATCCCTTACAACTGCGCCAGCAGCTCTCCGCTTGTTTGAGTCCAGTTGGAGTCACCTAGTACATAACTTGAACGCATTTCTGTCTGACTTGGTTGAGAAGGTTTCACGCGCCCTTTCATGGGATTCTGTGGACGTACGCCTTGCGAAGGTTACACATGCTGACGACCTCAACCGCCAGATGGCTAAACTGCAACTCATGATGGGTCAGCAGATCAGCCAAACAACTGGGCTCAAGTCGGTTGGCATGGACTTCGAGGAAGAGACTCGTCGCAAGTTGGACGAAGAGCAGTTCATGGCGGAAGAGACTGCCAAGATGCAGCAACGTATGGAACAGATGGCGCAGATGGAACAAATGGCGCCTCCAGGCGGAGCAGCCATGGGCGGACCTGGTGGTATGATGCCGCCAGGAGGCGACCCGATGGCCGCAGGTGGTATGCCTCCAGGAGGTGCAATGCCTCCAGGCGGAGACCCGATGGCAGCAGGTGGTATGCCTCCGGCAGGCCCTGCGGGTGCAGCAGCCTCTCAGTTTGGTTTGTCACAACCTACACAGCCACACCAACCTATAACACCTGAAGAAATGATGGCTAAGGCAAATGAAGTGGCGCAACAACTCATGACGATGCCTGAAACCCAACGTAAGTCAGAGTTGATTAGATTGAAGAGAAGCGATCCTACACTGCATAGTCTTGTATCTAGTGTTATTGATGACATTCGACAACAAGCGCAGACACAGGGTCAGCAGATAGTATTGCAGCAGCAGTACGGTGGCGGCATGGGCGGTGGCATGCCCATGGGATAAAAAGCACCTTACTTATTGGTAAGTTGGGTGATTTGTACGAGGGGAAGGTATGGCGAGTGATGCCCTCGTTGTAACTGGTGGCGGGGTTGGTAATCTTATCCAAGCGACCCCGCTTATAGCGGCAGCGTCTCATTTTCATAACAATCCTGTAGACGTTTGGTTAGCAGGTGACGCACCCTGGATGGCAGATTTGTTGCAGGGGCATGAGTATGTACGCCGCATCTCATCCGACCGTGAGCAGGCAATGGGACCTGTTGAGAAGTATGTATCGGTCTATTACACGTTTCTTAGGAAGGGTAGTACTGCTCAGAAGGTTCCTGCAGCACACTACTATGCGGGTTGGCACCCACGGTACCCCCGGCATGAATCTGAGTGTGCTATGTCTTGTATTCGCGGTGCGGGTTACCAGGGGGTTACACCGCCCACGTTCTGCGCGCACGATCCCTGGCCTTATGAGAAACCTCCTGGGGTACTGATTGGTATTTCCACTGGTAGTAAGGCTACGGAGAAGTGGCCTCTTAAACGCTACCCTGCTAGTAAGTACGCTGAAGTGGTAACAGAAATTCATAAGGAGATACCTGCGGCAAGGTTTCTTTTGTTCGGAGTACCCTCAGACGATTACATTGCTCACCCTCTTGTAGAGGACTTACGTGGTGTGGGAACACTTCGCGAACAGATAGGTTTGATTAAAGAGTGCACAGCCTTCATTAGTAATGACACAGGACTGATGCATGTATCAGCCGCGAAAAGGGTGCAAACTTTTGGTGTGTTTGGTCCCACTAATTTGTGGAAAAACTTACCCAAAGAGAACACAATTGCGATACGGTTAGAAGAAGGAAGGTTAGATTGTATGCCCTGCCAGAAGATGTCAGGCGGGCATTCTTTAGGAAAGCGGGGTGACGGCAGTCTTTGCGCGAGGGAGTGTTTTCAACTCCTGGAGCCGCGCAGTGTGGCCGAACCTGTGATTACTTATTTACGTGGTGTGGTAGATGAAATTTACGATAGTAGTAACAGTTTATAAGCGTGAAGTTTTATTTCTTCACGCGCTGTACACAGTGTTGCAGCAAGACTATAAGGACTGGGAGCTCATTGTTTTAACAGATGGGCCGCACCCAGCTACAGAACATGCAGTTGAACTTATTAAAACTGACAGGTACCATGCGTTTTGGGCTAGGCCCGGTGTTAAAGATCGTATCCACTTTCAGGCACTTCCCAAGGCTCCCTCTGGGACAGTGGGTAACCCACTACGTCGACGAGGACTAGAGTTAGCTTCGGGTGACTATATATGTTTCCTGGGGCACGACTGCCTGCTCGACAAGGATTACCTGAGTACCCACCTCCACAACATCCAAAAAGAGGAGGGTAGTTGTGTCTCAGTGGTGTCAGCATTGTACTGGACTGAAGATCCTGGAATGATCAGATACACACATGATGGTTCTGAGGTTCCTGTGTTTCCTAATGTTCCTTCTTTCATAGGGAAGATACCCTGGAGCTACACGGGTAAAATTGACTTGGCTAAAGCAACCAGTGGAGAACTGGATCTAACCTGCTTCGCAATGCCGACAGTAGAGGCGCGGCAGGTCGGTGTATTCTCGCCTGACATGGATTACGCATATGATGCTGACTTTCAGTCATTCGCCCGACTACGGACGATACTTCCCGTGGTGTTCACGTCTAAAACTGTGGCGGGGCATTTTTAAGAAAGATACATAACGTGCGAGTATTATGCATTGGTGCCCATGTCGACGACATAGAACTTGGTTGTGGCGGGTCTCTTTATAAGCATTGCGTTAGGTTGAAAGACTGGGATGTTACCTGTTTAGTACTTGGTGTACCAGCAGATACGTCGGCAATACTTGTTGCGCAACAATCTTTGAAATCGCTAGGCGCGCTAGACACAACTGTGTGTAACTTGAGTGTGGATTGCTTGGCGGAATCACGACAAAGTGTTTGGATGCACATCAGAAGTAAGGTGGATGAGTTCGCACCGGAAAGAATCATTACCGTGGCAGCTGACCTGCATCAAGATCACGAGACTGTATATAAAGAAACGCTACGAGCGTCTGTAGGTGTGGACCAGGTGCTGGCGTACCATATTGCACCATCGCGCGCTGGAACAGTTACTGAGACTTATTACGAGACGTTATGTAAATCTGATTTAGAGGCTAAAGTTCAAGCCTTAGAGATGTATTCTGACTGTTCTGTTAGTGACGGGCTTCGCACAACTACATATCGAGATAAGGTCTACATGCAGGGTACTGCTGTACGTGCGCAGGCTGTTGTTGCGGGTACTGCTATTCGGGGTTCTTTGGCAGAATCTTTTTCTGTGGCTAGGTTAGTTGTTAAGTAGGAAGGTGCGGTGGTATATGCGGTGGGAAACTCGTGATGAGTGGAATGAGTGGTCTGTACTTAATGACGTAGATGATTTTACGTTTAATCGTGGGGCACATATAAAGTCCAGTGGTACAGATCCGCAGCTGGAGGCTGCTTGCGCACTGCCTGCAGGACGTAAACGTTTAACCATTCTTTACACTTCGGAATCAGATCTCCGTGCCTGTCTCTATTGGAAGAATTCCCCGACAGTTAAGATTTTTGATGATAACGCCCACATCACGATCCCACTACAAGCGGCGCCTAGTGTAACACGACAGGTAGTAGAATTTACTACTGATGATCAGATTACGCATATAAGAATAGACCCTCATGATAGTCCCTGTGATTTGGTGATAAGTTCTTTGTCCGTGGAGAGCGTGGACAGCACTGCTACAAAACGTGATAGTTTTGTGGAACACCTGGGTACGCTTGGATTAGATCCTGAGAACGTGTTCCCTCCGGTCTCTCCAGATGGTTTTAGACGTCGTCCGGAATATTTGCCTACGTGGCCAGATGATGATATTGATGAAACACAAGTACGTCTGTTGGACTCCCAAGGATTTGTTATTAAGCGAGGCCTACTTTCTCCAGATCAGGTTGGGTTAGCATTGGACTACGTACAAACTTATCTGGATCACCCGGAGTCTGCGTACACCCCTGGAGCGTATAAGTTTTCTTTCATGGAGCTGCATCCACTTTTTTTTCATATTATGGAGCACCCGTGGATACTGAATATATGCGCCAGATTTTTGGGGGATATATTCAGACTTGACCACACGTTTGGTGCTGACACTCCTGCAGGAAGCACTTTACACGAACTGCATGGAGGTCCGTTATCGGGGTTCGGCCACAATATTTATTCGCCGGGCTTACCACTCGACCGTAACATTTCTCGTGTTGGTTTGATTAATTTTCATGTATCCCTCACCGGGTGTCGTAAAGAGTTGGGTGGTTTGTGTTGTATACCAGGTAGCCATAATACGTCTGATTATGCAGTTAGGAACCGCCAGGGAGACGCAGCATATTGCGATAGGCTAGATGACCTGCAAGCTTCTGATAGTTTGGTAGTACCAGAGTGTGAACCGGGTGACTGTATCGCCTTTCTTGAAACTCTTGTACATGGCGCGTACCCAAGCGCACAGCGTAGAACTAGTTTGTACTATAAGTACTCAAGCGGGATCAGCTGTTTCAGAGCGCCGGAAGAATTGGCGCACTATCCTAAATACGCATTTACAGAACAACAGCGCGTACTATTAACCGCACCCGGCGCCCTTGGGTACGATCCCGAGCGTTATACCTATTTACCAGGATACTTACGTTGGAGGCCAGACAGTATTTTGAAATGAATATTCACCTTGTTATCCCAGTTAAAGTCGGTCCTGAAGTACCTGAGCGGCTGGAGAATTTACGTAACTGCCTTGAGTCTGCAGCAGCTATTCCAGGTGTAGTAGTTGATGTTATCGATGTTCACTCAGACATCGATTGGAAGGAGTTCCTTCCTGCAGATCCTGTAGCGCCTTTACAAGTGTTTAGAACTCCTTTTTCGCAGTGGAACAAAAGTACTGCCCTCAATTACGCCATAGAAATTACAGATGAGAACGATATCATTGCGGTGGTAGATGCCGACCATCTACTTCCCCGTGACCTCGCTACAACTATTCAAAGGCATTGTCGTCCGGGGAAGTTTGTATTTCCGTTGCAGTACTCTTTACACGAAGGTTGTCCCCCGGAAATTAAACTGGATGATCCAGATGTGGAATCCGGGTCACATGGGTGGTGGTCTCTGACGAGCACAGGGTCCGTCTGGGGTTACGTTAATGATTACCGACAAGTTGGTTGTTACTCCACTGAATTAGGGGCTTGCTGGGGTGCGGAGGACACGCACTTCTTCGCCAAGGCTCGTACAACACACTCCGTTAGCAGGATTTATGTTCCTGGAATCTACCATCAGTGGCATCCCCATACTTGGTCGTATTTAACGCAGTATGCAGAGGAGCCCGGTAGTACAGAATCTGCCCTGGAGGAGAGCTCAGCACGTCCTGCATATGGGTGGACGGAGTTATCCGCAGAATTGTCAGAGGAGATACAGCACCTAGTCACCGAAGAGTGTAAGGAGGACATTTTTAACCCTGTAGATCCCTGGAAAACTAGTTGGGCGGTGGGTGTAACTACAGCGTCTCGTGAAATAGCAACCCTTCGAGACACCCTTGTTGATCTTGTGTCTGCTGGATGGGACACGTTAACAGTATTTGCCGAGCCTGGATTGATTGAGTTTGATTTTTGCGCAGAGGACCCTGCACTTTTCGGAGGAGTTTCTTGTAAGGTCAACAAGGAGGTACTCGGAGCGTGGCGTAACTGGCGTACAAGTTTTATATCCCTTGTAGAAGATAACCCTGAAGCTGATTTTTACGCCATTGTCCAAGATGACGTTACTGTCTGGCACGGTTTGCGCAGATTTTTTGATAAGCGAGGGGTTCCTAATGCTCGTGCTGCGTATTCTCCCTACACTGCTGGTTGGTATGGTTCTGGTGTAGAGCATCCCTCGGGTTCTGTTATTACTGCTGATATGGATTGGTTCTTGGATCCTCTTGTGTTACACCAGCTGGGCGCACTGTTTACCATTATCCCGCAGGAGCTTGCGAAGGAGCTCGTGGAGTGGCTTCCGGAAGAGGTGCCGAACAACAAGGGCATCGATCCACGACTAGCTGAAGTACTTCAGAATCATTCTGTACCATTTTATAGACACAGCCCCTCGCTTGCGGACCACACCGGCGTAACCTCTACACTCGGGTACGATCCCGGGGAATTTAATCGTTGCGCTAGTGATTTTGTTGGTACATGTGGAGATGTTCCTTCGGAACTATTAGACGATTGATAAACTATTTTTTAATCACGAACCACGGCGACATGTCTTACCACGAGATGGTAAAAGAGTTCCAACAGGATAACATTGCTCCTGTCCTTGCGCTTGTGAAAGATACCAAAACTACCATTTTGATGTTCTCTAATGCTAAGGTTGCTAAGCAGTTTGCCCGACGTAACCTTCCAAAAGACTGGATAAACGGCAATTTACTAGTCCATGAAGATGACTTTGAGACTATAAAGAAAGCTGGATGGGAAACCTCCAGGTTTACTTTTCCGCGTCGTTTGCGGGATACTGAAGGAACGCTCACCGTAGAAATTATGGAATTCACGCGGGACGTTGAAGTACGCAGAGCGTAGTACTTCTTGCTTTGTCCTACACATCCCCTGTGTTACACTTACTTGAGTAAATTACTGACCCAATTTACGCCGAAAGGAATCTATCATGAGAAAAGGTTCAAAAGTTCAGAACCGATCGGATCACGCCGCCGCAGCCCCTATTGAGTATGCTCCTCCGGGCGCACCTGGTTCACGCGAACCTATTGAAGTTCGTGATGCTACTGGTAAAGCTAAACCAAAGAAGTCTTCTAAGAAGAAGAAGAAAGAAGACGAAGTTGTTGAAGAAGTAGCTCCTGTTGAAGAGGAAGTTGCTGAAGAGGTTGTTGAGGAAGTCGCCGAGGACGTTGTTGAAGACGCTGTCGACGCTCCTGAAGAAGAGTAGTTCAAGGAGAATCCTGTAATGTCAGATGAACTTAATGAAGGCATTAACGACGAAGTGAACCAAACACCCCCGCCGATCGATGATCTGGATGGAGGTTTGGACCTGGGACTGGAAGATTTGGATATTCCAATTCCTCCGGAAACAGCAGCTTCTAATGAGATTGAGGACACGTTCGATTTCGACACGGCCTTCAAGTTTTCATTTGTGGGCGTTGGACAGGGCGGATCCCGGATTGCAGAATCATTCTACAAACTGGGATATCGTCGTGTAGCCGCTATTAACACAACTCTACAGGACCTCACTGCAATCAGTATTCCAGATAAGAATAAGCTGGATATTGGCGGTGGTGGAGCTGGCAAGGACCCCTCCGTGGCTGCAGCAGCAATTGCTGATAAGGATGAGGATGTTTACGACATCCTTAAAACGTCATGGGGCCGGGACACAGATTATGCCATGGTTTGCCTGGGGGCAGGCGGTGGTACTGGCGCAGGTGCTTCAGTGAAAGTCATTGAAATAGCTCGCAGGCTCATGGAAGAGAATGGTAAACCAGTTCGTGTGGGCGTCATCGTGGCGCTTCCCAAGAACAGCGAGGGGCAGAAACCCGCGAAGAACGTACTCTACACAATTGAGAAGCTCTCCGCATTGGGTGTAAGTCCTGCTGTTATCTTGGACAACGAACGTATTCGGGAACTATATGATCCCGTACCAGCTAAAGAGTACCCTCTATCAAACAGTTCTATCGCTAAGTACCTGCACTTGTTTAATAGACTAGGCGCGCAGGACTCTGAGCACACCACGTTTGATCGCGCAGACTTGTCTACGTTGTTGGATAGTGGTGTAGTTGCATTTGGTGCGCAGAAGATCTCCCAGTGGGCAGATGCTTCTGACATATCGTCGGCTATACGACAGCAACTTCGTAAGAACATCCTTGCTTCTGTAGACCTTACACAGGGTCGTAAGGCAGGGTTACTATTCGTTATGGGTAGAGATGTTTATGACCAGATCAAATCGTCTACGATTGATCATGGTTTTGAAATGCTTAACCGGATACTGGGTGACAACTCCACGGTGTACCGAGGGGTATATCCTGGTGGTGGCGCAGGACTCACAGCCCTTACTCTTATCAGTGAACTTAAATGGCCCAAGGAACGACTTCTTGAGCTGGCTAAGATAGCTGGTGTTGATAAGCAGGTTGTGGAGAACTGGTTAGGAGTGTAAGGAGACTAAACGTGGATAATGCTAACGTATTTGATTATGTCTTTGACAAGTATCTGCAATCCTTCGAGGACGCAGGTAAGCCGCTTTCCAAGACAGCAAAGAATGCTGCCAGTAAGTTCACTGAATTTGCTAAAGAGCATTTTCAAACCAACACACCCATCAGTTTGTCTTTTGAGGACACTGGTATGGGGTTCCAGTTACAGGATGGTACGCACCTGACATTTGTAGAGCAGGTAGATAGTACAGCTCCTTATGGTGCTGGCGCTGTCCCTGTTACAGCGTCCATGGCATCTCGTAGTGGTATGCAGAACATGCGCGTTGTCGACGATTCTGTAGCAGTCACTGATGGTAAAGGTATTGGGAAATGACACCGAGCACAGTTGTGCCGGAGGAACTTCTTACCACTACCCGCTTAAAATCTGTCCACATTGAAGTGACGTCTCGTTGCAACCTGCGCTGTACTTATTGCGCGGTGAGCCAACTAGGATACAAGGGTTATGACCTCAGTGTAGATAAGCTTGATACATTGTTGGACGAACTGGAAGCGTTACAGGTTGAAACGCTTACACTCAATGGGCACGGAGAGACTACTTTTCACAAACAGTGGACAGAAGTCTTTCAAAAAGTGATAGGCAGGTTCCCTCGCACGGAACTCACCACGAACCTGGCAATGGATTACACCGACGAGGAGATCGACCTTCTCGCGGAGTTAACCATTATCACGGTTAGCATAGATACCCACGACCCACTCATACTCAGAGATACTCGTCGTAAGGTGGACGTAGGCACTGTCCTTAAAAATATTGCCCGTATCCGGAAGTCCGCAGAACGTCACGGACGTGTGGATGCCGTTCCTAACGGAGGCGGCCTAGCTCCGACGCCGCATCTCAGGTTCAGTTGTGTAGTGCACGATAAAAATGTACACACGCTGCCTGAGTTCGCACACTTTGCAGTATCCCAGGACGTTAAGTTCTGTATTTTCTGCAACATGATTAAGTACGACGACATACCTGGTGCACTTAACGTGTATCCTGTCACTTCGTTTGAAACCCGGGAAGAGTTGGAGTACGCGCGGGATTGTATCCAGGATGCAGAGGACATACTTCGTAATAACTATGTGTATACGGATATCCAGGCAGGGCTTCTGGAGTCCCTTGAAGAAAAACTGAGTGCAGACAGCGCAGAGGCAGAGCCAGCACCTACCGAACATGAACAGGATCTCTCCGGGCGGAGAAGCTTTGCTGCACCACAACCCGGTGAAACACGTGATTGCCTGGATCCCTGGCAGATGTCCATCGTGTATTCCACAGGGAAATTATCTCCTTGCTGTTGGATAGATCCTCCTAAAACAATTAATGAAGATGAGTCTTTTACAGACATCGTTAACAGCGAAACTTACGTTAAAATTCGTGAGCAGCTTTTAACCGGCGAACTTAATAAGTTTTGCAGGACGTGCCCTGCCAGAGCGATTATTGATGTGGATACTTTCAGGGACAAGGTTGCTGACAGGGATATCACAGACGCAGCACAACGAGAGGGCACACAGTTGTACATAGAAAAAGAACTGGCGCGATTGGAAGACAACGAAGAATGATAATAGCGTTTGGACACAGACGACGTGTTGGTAAGGACACAGCTACAGCTATATTGTCTGATATGTTGCTTGCCCGGGGTATTCCTGTGAAGCATGTATCATTCGCCAACAGTCTCAAGGAAGTCTGTAGTGACTTGTTTGGGTGGGCGGGTTTACACGGACCGGCACATTACGAAGAATATCCTGAAGAGAAAGAGGTGACACTCCCTGCGATTGGACTATCCCCGCGCGATGTATGGGTGGAGGTAGGTAATAAACTTAGGGATGTATACGAAGACATTTGGATTGATTTAGCATTAAATCAGCCCAATCTTTCGAAGGCGGTAATAATTATTTCCGACCTGCGTTACCCCAACGAAATAGATAAGGTGAGGGAAGCAGGAGGATCTGTGATTAAGATCACCAGAGATGCAGCGCCTGTGGGGGACGACCCTGCAGACACTGCTCTTGCTGACTTTGACAACTGGGACACGATCATTGAGAACAATGGAACTGCGGCTGAGTTCAGAGCGAAGCTGGCACCATTGGCGACAGTACTGGAGACGTTGTATGGCTTTCCTAAAACTAAAGAACAGCTCGAAGAGGGTGAAAGTTGACCCACCCGCCGACGAGCTTCGAAAGAAATCGTGGGAGATCCATAGCAATGGCTACGTAGTCTGCAGGGAAACGGTTAGGGTTGGCAATACGTCTGCTCGTAAGAGTACGTACCTGCACCGACTCATTATGAGCCCGGGACGGGCACAACGGGTTAGATTTAAGAATGGTAATCCGTTAGATTGTAGGAAGGAAAACTTATACGTGGTTGGCCCCGCTGATGAGCCTCCCACAAATCTTATAAGTGCGTAGTTCGCACAAACCGGGAGTGCAAGGATGCCGTACAAGTCAGATGCTCAGCGTAGATATTTCAACGCTAACAGGACCGCGCTGGAAGCCCAGGGCGTAGATGTCGACGAGTGGAATGATTCCAGTCGTGGTAAGAAGCTCCCCAAGCGCTCAAAGAAAAAGAAATCACGCGAGAAGCGTGCTTACGGGTATAGCGACGACTACTTTATAACCGAACACTTCGAGCCTTCGTTTTATGGTAGCGGCGGTTATGACCCCGATCAGACCGAGGCTTCAAGGTTTCTGGAGGGGTACCCATATTTAACGAAATCGATCACGCAATACCGTGATACACTAGCTAAATACCGTAAAGATCTCGTGTTTAAGCTTCTTTCGGAGAAATACAACTCAGAGGCTGCGGTCACGCCTGAGAAGGCGCTAGAGAACCTAGCTAAGCTCAAAGAGATGGCGGAGACGGATCCTGAGAATTTCAGTACTTGGGACGAAGAAGCAGCTAAACTTTATCCGTGGTTCTACACGATAGAAGCACCCCGTAAAGGTCTGTTTCGGCGGGGTGAACCCCTGGACGCTGAAAGCCTACCACTGCCTTATGAAACGTTTAGTAGTGTGTATCCCGCTACAACGGATAACAAAGATAAGATTTCAGACAGCGCGATCAAATTAGGCGCTTCCCGGGTGCATGGGAGGGGCCTTTTTGTAACGGATAACAAAAACAGGGGCGAAAAGATTGCCCGAGCGATGGTTCGCATGCGTGGAGAGGACTCTCTTGATCGCTACGAGCTCACCAAGGCGGCCAGGTACACCAACCACAGCCAGTATCCGTCTGCGCAGTTGATTAAGGTTGGTAAGGAGGTACACCTGGTCGCCTTAGAGGACATTCCGGCGGGTTCGGAGGTCTTTGTGGACTACTGTAAGACTGCAGCGGTGCTTGGACCGGGTTCTTACATCACTTTTAGGGGTGAAAAGCGTGTTAATTGGGATCAGTTAGAGAAACAGGCTCGTTACGGCGTCTCTTTTACCAAGAAATCTGATTCTGGCATTCGACAGATGCTTGATGACGCTAATTTGACGTTCATGGAGCGCGCAAAGATACCTAACTGGGGCCAAAAACCTCAGGGAGTACTCAATGCGATGCAAAATATGCCTCAAATGATGCGTGCAATGCGAAATATCCAGCAATTTGCTCCTCCAGCGGTACTTCCTCCGCTTCCACAGGGCAAAAAGCCCCTTGCACCGAAGGTTAAACCTCCTCTAAAGAAGCAGGGATACGTCAACAAAGAGGGCGCAGACCCTATTAGCCGCTCACTCACTGCCTTTGAGTTAAGGGAAAAGATAGCAGCACTGGATCCTCAACAGTTTAGAGGGTTAATTGGTGCAGGATTGGGTGCAGGAGCAGGCGCACTATATAACCAGTACCGAAAACCTGATGAAAAGGGTAAAAAAAAACATAGTCGTTTACACGACATGTTAATAGGAGGTACAGGAGGAGCTTATCTAGGCGCACTATCAACTCTTCCTTTCCCACCTAGCGAAGAACCCCAGCCACCACCTGTTAAACCGACTATTAATCGTGCAGACATCGAAGAGCTACCTACCATAGATGAGCTTATGGAACGTGTTGCTGCAGACCAGAGTATTAATAAGACCTCCTCTACTAAAAAGCGCGCAGATATTCTTAAAGAGGTAGGTGATGGCGTAGCAAAAGGGGTAGCAGGCTTCACGGATATCATTGACGATGCTATTAACGAGAAGAATGAAGAGGAAAAAAAGAAGGAAAAGGAAGAAGAACGACTTCAGAAGGCTGTTATACGTAATGCACGTGAACGTAAAGCGCGCAAAATAGCTAAGAGGGACGAGTGGAAATACGCTGAAGACGCTTCTTTGCGCGCAGAGGAATCAGATCCTCGTACTTTGGTGGATGCGCAAAGCTTTGGCGCACTGGCAGCTAAAAAAATGGCAAGCGCAGTTTTAGGGCAATCTGCCCAAGCCCCGCAGGCTTCTAATACTGGAAATGCTCTGGGCCATACAGCCGACTTACAGGCCGCACGATCCCAGATGAATGCCCAGGCAGCTGGCGCTGGTCCTCAACAACCCAACCTAACTCCCGAGCAGCAGCAGTTGTTATCACAACGACCTATGACAGCTCCGGGAGTTCGTCAGCCATTACCCCCGACCAGAGCAAACCTTGGACCCGGTCCATTGACTGGTGATACATTCTCCACAGGTGCTCAACATGGATTGGGGATGGCACTGACAGCCAGTTCGAATAACATTGGTAACATACTTGATCGCGCTATCGACAATCTCGGTCTGGACAAAGATGCTAAACATCCAACAACGGGTAGAAAACTAGGTCGAAAGTCTGCGCCAAGGTCTGTTACAATTAAGAAACCATCCCGCACGTGTCCCGACACCGGTGAAGTGACACCAGGGAGTTCTAAAATAAAACATGTCGCTCGTAGTGGGCGTCCACTAAATAAATAATCTGTGCACAGATAACACTTAACCACGGAAGGTTCAACCATGTCGACGGACAAACGATGGGAACTTATTAAAAAAGCCCAGGAGAATGCTACCTGGCATGCAATCAAACAAGCTGATGACGGTTCTAGCTGGTTGTCATCACCTACTACCAGAAACGCACTGATTGGCGGGGGCGTAGGCGCCCTGGGCGGTGGTGTACTCGGCGCCCTCGATGAAGGTGATGACGAAAGCCGTGCATCACGTATTCTTCGTAACGCGTTGATCGGTGGTGGACTCGGAGCTGGTATCGGTGGAGTAGGTACTCACTACTACAACGACTATAAAGCTGATCAAGCGGCACAGGCAGCCGCAGCACGACAACGGTTGGACGAACAATGGTTGGCAGCAGACACTGAAGCTTATAACGCTGACCAACAAGCAGCCATTGATTTCTTTAAGCGAACTGGTTCAGGTATAGCAGATGCTGCCGGTACTTTATATGAAGGTGCCGGGGCTATTAAGGACCGAGTGTATGAAGGTGCCGGGGCTCTTAAGGACCGAGTGAAGGACCGAGTGGGAGAATCCTTCGACAATATTCGTCATCTCATGGCAGTTGAAAGGGCGGTAGAACAAGCAGGTCAACAATCAGGTCAACCTACAGTTCTTGAAGATGGTACGACAATACCCTCCCAACGTCGTCAAGAAGCGCAGGCTCATGCAGCACAACGAAGGGCCGCGGCAGAAGCTGCCCGGGCAGAGGCAGAAGCCAAACGTATAGCTGAGGCACAGGCTGAAGAACTCGGCGGACAGGCTTCCATCGATCCTTTTACGGGCGAGTCAATGCCATCTGAAAGACGTCAGGAAGCACAGGCTCATGCAGATGCACGACGTGAGGCTAAAGAGCTAGCGGAACTGGAGCGTGAGCAGTGGCTTGATGATGTTCACGCAGAACAAGCAGCAGAACACGAACGTGCGCAGAATGCGCCACCAAAGCATCCGGGAGCACCTATCCCGCTTACTGCGGAGGAGTTGGAAGCGCTTGGTTACCCTGGTTGGTCCACAACCCAGCACATTGATCCGGGCCATGCACTGTACGAGGCAGCAAAAGAATTAAAGCCTTACTACGGTGAGCCTGTTCAAATGACACGCCAACAAGCCATCGACGCAGGTATCTTTGCAGGTAATAGTGATCGTAGTCTAGTGGATAAAATCCTTTACCCGCAAGATCTGGGGCCACTTACAGGACCTAAATCAGGGGTTATTTCTATTCCTTACGGTCACGGTAATGAAGATTACATCAAGGCGTATGAGCATATGCACCGTCTGGCTAAAGAGGGTAGTGCTGGCGCACGCTCCTTTGGCGTACGTATGGCTAAGCAGGCCGCAGCACGTGCATTCGGTTATGATACCCACACGAAAAGTGCCGCCTGGTATGACTACCTTCCTACCCCAACTAACGTCTTTAGTGGCTTCGCTTATGGCGATGCTAAATCAAGGGCGCGCGAGTTAGAGGCTCAAAGTAAAGCCTTGGACGCTAAGCAAGGTAAAGGTAGATCGCCCGCTCAAGTACGCCAGTCAATGCTGCAAACTATTAGTAACAACATGCAGCGTCGTAATGACCTTCTGACTGGTTCAAAGTAATCTTCATTCAATTAATACATAACCTGCTAGTAGCAGAGGAATTACCATGGCTAATTTACGTTGGGATCTAGTTAAGAAAGCGCAAGAACAGGCGCAACTGCGAAAGCAGGCATTTTTGGATGATGTGATGTCACCTGAGGTCCAGCATGCGTTACTTGGTGGTGGTATCGGCGCGGGGGTTGCCGGTGCTGGTTCATACCTTGTAGACGACGAAGAGGATGATGATAAACGACTACGTGCTGCTGTGCGTAACGCCTTACTGGGCGGCGCACTTGGCGGTGCTGGTGGGTACTTCTTACCAGGAATGTTTGGGGGCGCTGAAGCAGAATCAGACATTGATCCTAATACACCTCCGTCAGGCTCACCCGTTGATGGAGGTTCTGGGCTTGATCTCAACAGTTTAGTACCTGACTTGGCACCAGAAGAACCGGCAGCACCCACAATAGTTCCTCCTTATGCACCAGGAAAAGAGCCGCCACCGTATAGGGGGGCTGCCCCGGCAGACGAAACACCCGGGCTTGATCTCAACAGTTTAGTACCTGACATGACGCCACCTTCTTCGAACGCCCCTTCAGTATCACCGCCAATGCGACCTAGTGGGGTAGGTATTTTAGGACGAGGAATCGAGGCTATAGGTGGTATGGGCAACGACATTAAAGACACTATTAATGATGCAGGGTCTGCTGCTACTGACTGGTTACTCAGAAACAATCAACAAGCACAGCAACAACCACAACGAAGCGCTCCATTACCACAGTCAGGACCTGGCCGAGGCAGTGCATTACCAGCACCCCCGGCACCTCCAGCGCCTTCAAGACAAGCACCAGGTGGTGTTAGTCCTCACCAACCTATGTTTAAAGAAAGTAATACCATACTTAATAGACAAGCAATAGAATTTGGCGTGCATATGGCTAAGCAGGCTAGCGAGCAGGCTAAGGAGCGTGCACGCGGTAAAGACATTCTTAATATGCGTGGCGCAGGCGGATTCCTTGCAGATTACCTCGCACCTGGGGCATGGGGTGGAGAGCGTGCAGGTCGCGCAGAAGCCTTGATGCGCGCATCACAGGGTGATCCCTCTTTTAACGTAAAGCATCCTATCACATCCCAGTTATTAGGAATGGGAACAGGGGCAGTTGCAGGGGCTGGATTGGGCGCGGCTGCTCATCTATTGGCAGGCCGCCTGGGTTACGACGTTAAACCTGATGGAATAGATGATGGACCAATGCAGATCGGTGGTGGATTGGGAGCTCTAGCCGGGTATCTCATACCAGCTATCCTTCGCCGTAAAGAAATGAAGGA
>CEUO01075664.1_pt1 | contig 63253 bp, 72 predicted proteins | sample 531391 | NCBI WGS metagenome assembly CEUO01 (sample SAMEA2622799, study PRJEB7988) | marine metagenome | isolation source: saline water (ENVO:00002010), including
CTTCGTTTGCCCACTCCGCTTCACTAGCCAGTGTTGCCACGACTGCCTCTTACTATGCGGAAACAGACACTCTTGATACAGTCACTGATCGCGGCGCCACAACATCCAATACAATTACAGTGGCCGCCCTGTCAGCCTCAACGCTTGTCTCTGCCTCGGCGTTTTATGGAGACGGCTCAAATTTGACAGGCATATCTACAGCCTCAACTCTTGACGAAGTTACCGACAATGGAAATAGTACAACGAATAATATTACTGTAGCGGATCTTATCGCCACCGGATTAACGGGTTCTTTAACTAGACTGAGGAACGGAAATCCGTATCTTCTTGCAGGATCAAACGTAACAATCGCCACTAGCTCTGCCGGGCAAATAACTATCTCCTCCACCGGCGGTGGCGGAGGAGGAGGATCAACAACTATAGGAAATCCAGAGGACGGCTCTTACGCCGATGGTCTTTTTACGGACTTTACGAGTGAAACTCTTATTGGCGTTTCTGTTGACAGGTTTAATGAAATTTTAAAAATATTAGCTCCCTCCCCTGCCCCGGACGTATCAAGAATAGATTGTGCCGACACTGGTGTATCTTCGGAGCTTTCTTTCGGATCAGCAAATGCAATTTCTGGTTATACAAACGTCTCCACTCTTGACGGCTTTGCAGGCCTAGACGTTAATGACACCAGCCAGGCCCAGGCTTCTGGCAACAATCTTCGCAGAGGGACTTTCAATGGCGCTACCGTTATAAATGGGGAAGTAAATTTTCACGTACCGACTGACACATACGACAACGCTGTCGTTAATTATCCCGCAGACTCTTTTGGAAACGCCGAAACGGGGTCCTTAGAGCTTTATGTTAATGGAGCAGCCATACACAGTATTGAGCTGACCTCTTCGGCAATCGGCTCGGGCAATCCTGGCAGTGGAACAGGGAACCACTTAAACTCCAATGGATCGGGATTCTTTAACGTATCTCAGACGGCCTCCGCACAGGATCGAAGCCAGAATAAGTTTGCGATATTTCAACATAGAACAGCAGACTACAAAGTCGCCACCGCAGATCAGAGAAATGGTTGGAACTACGCCGAAGTAAAACATTCAGGATCTTGGGGATACAAAACTACAAACCACATTCAATGGATAAACGATAACAATGCTAATGCTCTTGCTGCAACTAATGCTAGATTTACGAACGCTTCAGGTGCAGGAAGTAAATATTTATCCGGAGTAAGATATTTTACTTCTGTTTCGGCGGATTACCTTGTCGACGTCAGTAATGCATACAGAAACGTATATACTACACAAAATATTTCATTTACAACGACAGCTTGTTCTATTTCCTCCCAGGCATTTCCTTCCTTAAACACCGGCGCCGGAGAAGACGAGACGAAGGTGTTAAAAATTACCGGCAGCGCAACTTCTTCTGGCACCACGTTTCTTAGTGGAACCATGACGTCAAAGGTGAATGTAGCTCACCCCCTTAAGTCAGATTTGTCCAACGCCGGAACAGCAAACCTTACAGGTATTCTTGTTTATAATATTTCCGGAAACTCTACATTACTTAGAGAAAGATTTAAGGCTGAGGATTATAGGCTCGTTTCGGGCTCCTACAGCAATCAAGCGGATATTGATTCTGGCACCTGGAACTCTCAAACTCATATGACGGCCTCTGGCAACCACTCCGATGGTCTTCAATTTTATAATGCTCGCCTGTATTCTCCACTTGCAACATTAAATAGTGGTGATTTTCGTGACGACTCAGAGGGAGGTCCTCTTGGCGTCGCCCCCGCTGGAAATCCAAATTATTCTGGAGAATCTGGCTTAAGAACATTTTTTAGATACTTTAGAAACAGCACCGGCTCAACAAAGAGGGATATTGTCTTGACAGTCGAAGGCAACTCAACTACAATCGTGCCAGCAAGTACGGCCTTAAATTCAAGTAGAATTAGGGCTTTTGTAAAAATTCCTGGCTCAACAGGGTTTATGGATGTCGCACAGGCCTTCTCTTATGATAATGTTTCTGATAATAGTGGTGCATATGTTCTATCTTTTGACAACTCTCTTGACGCAATAAATTATATGTCATTCGGAACCCAAGCTGTGGCAAATGGAGAGGATATCGTCTTGAAGATAGAGGCTGATACGTCGTGGACTGGATATATAGACGATATCGTAGTTTCTTTCGGCGCGGGCACCGGTACCGCTCCTTCAGATGCTCCCGCCCTCGACGACATCGACATTAACGACTCCGGTCAAAGCGTTAAATTGTCATTTGGCGGATCCAAGTCCATTACGGGGTATAGCAATGTTTCGACCAACACTGGAAACTCTGCAATTGATCTTAATGGAAATTTTCTGGGCAGCGGAGATATTGCAGGAACTTTTGACGGAAGCACAGTCATCGATGGCGATCTCAACGAAGACGTTACAGCAAACAGTCCAAGCTATGTGGCAAATTCTTTCAAAAATGCCGCTACTGGGAGTTTAAAATTAGAAGTCAACGGCACTACAATACATACTGTAAGCCTATCAGACACCAACGTCGGCGCAGGAAATCCTGGATCGGGTACAGATACGGAAGTTAACGGAAACGGCTCAGGGTTTGTCAGCTTAAGCGCCTACGCAGCAGGGCAGTATTCTGGAAATAGCTTGCCAGATTATACGAAAATATATAGGACAGGAAGATACCAGATCGGTACCGCAGATCAGAGAAATGGCTGGAACTACGCAAGAGTAATACATTCAGGCTCCTCCATAGGTCAGACTGTCACAAATTATGTAGAGTGGGTTAATGATAATGACAACAATGCCCTTTCCGCCGGAAACACAGTTCTTGACGCATTTTCAGGTAGCTCTTTCTATTCATTGTCTGGAGTCCGGTATTTTACTTCTTGCTCTTCCTCGTTTAGGTATGAAGCCTCAAATGTTTACAAAAACGTATATTATCGCTCTAGTGACGGAATAAGTTTTCCAACAACAACGAACACTACCATATCTAAAATAACTACCAATGGTGCCGGATTGGCCTCACCAGGAACCACAAATGGTTCAACAAAGTCTTTACCATCTTTGTCTACTTCTTCTGATTCTCAAGACGAAATACTTATTGTTAGCGGCACTGTTGTTTTTGACCCTACCACCTCTTTAGTAGGCCCACACGCCTCGGCAACACACACAGCCTCTGTAAACTCTAGAGTGAAGCATCCAATAAAGTCTAACTTGACAACCTCCACATTAAGTCAGCACAGCTTCCTGGTCTTTAGCGGCAGCGAAACCGGGAACATTAACACAAATGAACCTATGGACGGAGAAAAATATAGATTACAATCCGGATCCTACACGAGTCAGGCGAGTGTTACCAACGCTGGAAACCAGTGGGACTCGACTATTAGCGTAAATGACCCAGGATCTTACGCAAACTACTCTAATGGATTAATTTTATACAGCAACAAGCTTATTTCACCTCTCACCGGCGGACTCGGTGGAGATTTTCGCTCTGTCGCCAACTCGGGACAACTGCAAGCACCCACTGGCAATCCAAATTACTCTACACTTTCCTCGACAACAAGAGAGTATTATAGATATTTTCGCTCTAATCAAGTGGGAGACGTTTCCCTAGCCACTGTAACTCTGTACGGTGACGCAAATCTTGTTGCAAAGGGCGGAGCTTTTAACGTCGGCACTCCGGGCGCAAACAAAAATATTCACTGTGAAGTAAAGATACCAGGAGATACTGGCTGGCTAGACATGGCTCGTCCTGCTTCCGTATCAGAAGATATTACTCAAGATGTTGGCGGCTTCAATGGCGGCGGTGGAGATGTGACCCAGACGGTTGACGCTGATGGGACTGAGTACGGCATAAACTTCCGAACAGCAACCCTAAATGGAACTTCAGGCGGAAATGCAGACTATTTAGTAGTAAAAATAACCGCACATAAAGACTGGACAGGTTATTTGTCTAGAATATCTTTTGTATATGGATCATAGTTATAAGGTATGGCAGGAAAATCTAATTTAACAGCAACTCTATTTTCCCAGAAAAAATTACTCGGGAGGGCGCACACGTCGAATCTTAAGTCTGACGCTCAAGAGGCAATACCTTCAAATATTCAAGTATCTTCTCAAACCATTTTTGGGGAAGCAATACCCGACAACCCCGTCCAAACCCTGTACCTACTTCAGAGCGCCTCCTATGGCGCCTCAGCGACGGTTGAGTACGTAGATTTTATTGTTCAAGCAATTGGCGGCACTTCTTATGACGCAAATACTGGCTCTTTTGGTCAAGTCGGCTTTGGCGGTGGTGATGAAGATACCTCAGCAGGCACTCATGGATATAAGTTGGTAATGACTGGAAATTACGAATCCCTCTCTAGCAACTCGTACAAGTCTAATGGGTATTATGAAAATGATAAAGTTATTTATGAAACTCTTGGAAAAGTGCAACTTGTTCCGCCCAACTTCTCGAACCAAGGAGCCAATCCATATTTTTTGAAACTTTACAAGGGAGATCCTACTGACGCAACAAATGAAATAACCTCTCTTGACGAAACAGATTGGCAAATAGATTATTATAGTGGGATTATATTTTTACAAGATTACAGGGGAGATCGGGTGCCAACTCACGCAAGAGGGTTTTTGTACGTTGGTAAAATGACTGTTGACATGACAGGCTCAGGAGGCGGCGTCAGCGGCAGCCTAAATATCAACAACGTCGCAGATAATAGAATTTTAACCTCTGTTAACAGCAACACTATAAATGGTGAAGCAAATCTTACGTTTGATGGCAGCACACTGAATGTCAGCTCCACAACTGGTGGAGTGGTCATTCCAAGAATGACAACGACTCAAAGAAACTCCATTAGTGCTGTTAATGGAACAATGATCTACAACACCACCGATAACGCTTTTCAATTTTATCAAGATGGTTCATGGGCACTGTTAGGCTCTGGAGGAGGAGGAGGAGGTTCAGGCACCGCTGCTATTGCTCTAGGTGGAGGAATTACTATAATATCTGATGACGGCCCTGGCGGCGCATATAGATCTATATTGACAAAATATCACGTCAGCGCGTCTTCCTATTCTAGCAAAATTCTTTACCTTACAAATACAGGCTCTAGCCCAGTAGGCTCTTTTAGAATGCCTCATAAATTCTACTTTAATGAAAATGGCGTATGGCACCCTAGTCCGTTTTTTAGCTCTGGAGGAACAGGGACCGTATCTACGGGTAGTATAAACTTGCCGGATATGCACGATATTGTAAGTCTAAGCGGAGATCTGGAAGAGGATCGGGCAATATTGTCCGGCTTTCATGCCAACTCGGGATCATACTCTGGTCGTGTTTTGTATTTATCAAATACCGGCTCTTCCGGCGCTATCGGACCCTTTATTGTGGCTAATAAATACTACTTTAATGAAAATGGCACATGGTATTCCAGTCCATTTCACTCTCAATAGGACTACTTAAATGTATGGTAAAAAAGAAAAAAGATAAGGTCGCCGCAGTTTTTGAGCCCTCAACTATAGAGACTATAGATTTTGCATCTTTTTCTTGGTTGGATAACAATTTAGACATTTTTGTTAACTCAAACAAGGGATTCAGCAAAGTGCCGGTCTTGTGGGTAGCTCCAGAGAGATCTTTTAGAGTCAAGGCATCGAAAGAGTTTAGGGACAAAGAGGGTACGGTTATTATGCCAGTTATAACTCTTGAGCGTTCTGGAATGAGCAAGGACCCAACCAAACGCGGCGCATTTCCCGCAAACATTCCAAGTATTGGAAATACAAAAGAAAATCAAATAGCAATTAGAACAAAGATAAAAAAAGATAAATCTTCTAACTTTGCAAAAGCTACGAATAACCTCAAGAAGGGGCAAATAAATTTTCCCTCCAAGAATGAAAAAGTTGTTTACGAAACATACTACATTCCACAGCCAGTTTACGTTAATGTCAGTTACACTGTCACGCTAAGATCAGAATATCAGCAACAAATGAATACAATGATACAGCCATTTGCGTTCCGAAATGGCCACCAAAATTATTATAGAATATCCCAAGACGGCCACGTTTATGAGATGTTTATAGACCCCGAATTCACAGATTCAAGCAACGTTGCTGAATTGGGAGACGAGGAAAGAAGGTATATTACAGAAGTTAAATTAAATGTAAGAGGATACTTGCTTGGAGAGGGTGAAAATCAAGAGAAGCCCAAGGTTGTTGTGCGAGAAAATGCCGTTGATTTTAAAATAACTCGCGAAAGAGTAATTTTAGATGAATCTGATATTGATTTACTTTAATAATTTTTTACCTTTGGATTTTAAAATAACTAATTAAAGAAGAGTATTTATCTAAAAGGAGAGATTTCTAATGGCAGAAAATAAATTTAGATTCGTATCCCCCGGAGTTTTCCTCAACGAGATTGACAACTCCCAACTTGAAAGAGTTCCAGAGCCCGTCGGCCCAGTTGTAGTTGGCCGAACTGAAAGAGGCCCAGGTCTTAGGCCTGTTAAAGTGACTTCAATGAGAGAGTACATTGATGTTTTTGGAAATCCTGTCCCAGGCGGAGACAACAATGACCCATGGAGAAACGGTAATAAAACCTCCCCCATGTACGCTGGTTACGCAGCAAAGGCGTGGTTAGCTAATGGCTCTCCTCTTACCGTCGTTAGAACACTTGGTGTATCTCGCGCAGACGCAGATACTAGTGCAGCAGGGGCATTGCCTGGCTGGAAAGTGGGCACCGACGCTACCGCTTCTGATTTAACTGCCGGAGACGCTTACGGCCTCTTGGTCTTTCCTTCTGCTTCAGCTACTCTAGGTGGCCTTAACACCGGCTGCACCGGAACTCTAGCTGCTGTTTGGTATATGAGAGAAGGTACAATAAAACTTTCTGGAAATGACATTACTGGCCGCGCTGTTGGCGACGGCGGTGGTCAAGCACAGCTAGTGACAAGCACTGGCGCAGATTTTCAATTTACTGCCCACATTGCTAACGGCACTTCCGGTTCCGTAACTACAGCCTCCTTTAATCTTAACGCAGATTCAGATAAATACATTAGAAAAGTTTTCAATACTAATCCAACTCTAGTGAACACAAGTATTACCACTAACGGTGGTGATCGAAAAACTTATTTCTTGGGCGAAACCTTCGAGAGAGCAGTTTACGATCAAGTCACTTCGAGTATTGGAGACAACGATACTCCTTCTGCCAGCGGCAAAGCCTTTGGCGCAATTGTTAATTTGAGAGCCTATAATGATCGTCAGATTGTTGGTAGAGCTGGCGAAGCCCACCACGGCGGCGCCATGGGTTCAAAGTCCGGCTGGGTTGTCTCACAAGACACCTCTGCTGATAATTCAAACTACAACACATCAAATATGCAGAAACTATTTAGATTGTGTGCTTTGGACACTGGCGAGTGGTTACAGAACAATAGAAAAATTGTTATTCGAGATATTAAACCCTCGCTAGATCCGAACAATGATTACGGTACTTTTACTGTTCAAGTTACCAGCCTTACAGCAGGTAAAGAAACTACAGCTATCGAAACTTTTACTGGCTGTAATCTTAACCCCACCTCTGAAGACTTTGTTGGTGCCAAAATTGGTACAAAGTATGTGATTTGGGACGAAACAGATAGAAGATATAGAGAGTATGGTGATCATGAAAATCGAAGTAAGTATGTTAGGGTTGAGCTTGACGACGCTGTTGGCACAGACGCTGCTCTGCTTCCAGCAGGTTTCTTGGGACCAACCAGACTGAAGTCTTGCGCTCTCACAATCGGTACCGCTAACGGCGGTGGCGCCGCAGGTGTTGACAATCTAATCGGTCGCCCAGGTACAGATATTGCTCCAATCGGTGCAGGCCATGGCGCCTTGGTTACTGGTTCGAGCGTAGCATTAGCTGTAAATCCAACATTTCAGGTTAAGTTTCCTGCAATTGCTTTGAGACTTTCCTCTAGTGACGGTGGCATTTCGGATGCTTCTGACACTCTATTTGGTTGGGATGCCACTGAACGTGGTGCTAATAAAAAGACGTTTGAGCGCTCAAATATTGATTTATTGCGCGTCAAGCCTGCAAATTATACAAACTTTACTGAAACAACCGGAGATTATGATACAGAGTTTTCTGTTAAGTTCTCTCTTGACGATGTTGCGTTTGGTTCCAGTTCAGCTGGGGTCAGTGCTCACGCATATTATTCAGAAGGCAATCGTGTGGCTGGTATTTCTATTAGCTCAAATGCTTCGAGAGTTCCAGCTGGGAAGACAGGTGGTGATTTTACCTCCGTTCTCGACGCTGGTTTTGACTCTTTTGCAATGCCAATGTTCGGCGGATCTGACGGTTTCGATATTACGGAAAGAGATCCTCTAAGAAATACCCTCATTGACGGAAAGACGGAATTGAATAGCTATGGATACAATTCAATTAGAACAGCTCTTGATACAGTTTCAGACGCTGAATTAGTGGAAATGAACTTGTTAGCCGCTCCCGGTGTTACCGCAAATACTCTAACAGATAGAATGATTGAGCTTTGCGAGGACCGTGGCGACGCTCTTGCTATCGTTGACGTTGAAAAAGGCTATGAGCCTGAAGCTGAAGGTACAAAGGCAGCTTATCCTAAGCTCGGTACTGTAAAGGCAATCACTGACGATCTCAAGACCAGAAAGCTTAATAGCAGCTATGGTTGCTCTTTCTATCCATGGGTTCAGACAAAAGACGAGTTGACAACTGGAAACCTCTTATGGGTTCCACCTTCTGTCGCTGCATTAGGAACTTTTTCTAGCAATGATCGTGTAGCAGCTCCATGGTTCGCCCCTGCGGGATTTACCCGTGGCGGTCTGTCCGGCGGCGCAGCAGGTATCCCGATCTTAGGAGTACGTCAGCAGCTTAGCAGAAAAGAGCGCGACGCGCTCTACGAGAGAAATATTAATCCTATAGCAAAATTTCCAGCAGAAGGAATTGTTGTTTTTGGTCAGAAAACACTTTCAGCAACCCCTTCGGCTCTTGACAGAATTAACGTTCGTAGAATGCTTATTCATGTTAAGAAGGGAATTTCTAGAATTTCTTCAACACTGTTGTTCGATCAGAACGTACAGGCAACTTGGAATCGCTTCCTTGCTGAGGCGGATCCGTTCTTGGCAAACGTCAAGATGAATCTTGGTCTTAGTGACTATAAGATTGTTCTTGACACTACTACCACGACTCCAGATTTAGTTGATAGAAACATTATGTACGCAAAGATTCTCTTGAAGCCAGCCCGTGCTATCGAGTTTATTGCAGTTGATTTTGTTATTATGAACACTGGAGCTTCTTTTGACGATTAAAAATTATTGAATCGCATATTTATCTTAAAGGAGAAAATTAAGAATGGCAAATTTCTGGACACAACCAAGTAGAGACCCTAAAAGGAATTTTAAGTTCCTTGTCTCATTCCCCACAATGGACGGTGGTATGGCATGGTATGCCAAAAAAGTAGACAAGCCAAGTTTTACTGTTAATGAGGCTTCACACAAGTATCTTAATCATACTTTTTATTATCCAGGCAGGGTAGAGTGGAGTACGATTAATGTAACTTTGGTAGATCCTATCGATCCGGACGCTTCTGCAAACATTGCAGCCATTCTTGAAGCTTCTGGTTATAGAGTACCTGGAAACGAGAACTATACAGCTACTATGTCCAAAAACGCCGCCGCCAATGCGCTAAAGCAAGTAAAAATTCAACAAATTTCTTCAGAGATTAATAGCTCTACTGACGCAGGCGATTACAACACTGATAACGGTTCTTCAATTATTGAAACCTGGACATTGAACAACTGCTTCATTAAGTCAGCTAAATTTGGAAATCTCGATTATGAAAGTGACGAAATCACTCAAATTGATCTTGAACTTCGCTTCGATTGGTGCACTCTTGACAGCGCCGCAGGCCTCAGAGGTGAAACCAACAAAGGCTTAGATGAATTCCGCAAAGACGGCCAAGCAGGCACGGACGAGAAGAAATTCTTCAAAGGCCCAGCCGGTAGTTAATAAAATTTAAATAAATACTCAGATAATGGTATAATCTTTATTATTCTTGAAAAGAGGTTTTTATGAGTACAAGAAACAACGAGGAGAGAATCGGAGCAACATCTCAAGATTCTTCTCCTCTTTCTTCTATGCAACAAGAAGAAAATACACCAAACCCCACAGTGCAGTTTTCAACTCCTACTGAGTTTGTAGAATTACCCTCAAAAGGTAGATTCTATGAAGAGGGGCACCCCTTGCACGGCAAGGAAACTGTTGAAATTAGGTTTATGACGGCTAAAGACGAAGATATCTTAACTTCTCAATCTTTATTGAAAAAGGGGATTGCGATTGATAGAATGCTTCAAAACGTAATAATCGACAAATCAGTAAAAGTGCAAGATCTTTTGGTCGGGGATAAGAATGCTTTAATTGTGGCCGCAAGAGTTTCTGGCTACGGCCCTGACTATGACACCAAAGTCTCTTGCCCCGCGTGTGGCAAAAAATCAGACTATTCTTTTGATTTGGAGGATATTCCGTTTTCAGGCGCCGGAGAGGGCGAATTTACCGCAGACGGAGCAACCGAAACGGAAAAAGGAACCTTTGTACTGGAATTACCCCGCTCCAAAGTTAGTGTTGAGGTTCGGCTTATGCGTGGTAAAGATGAGCAAGACATGATTAAGGAAAATAAGAATAGAAAAAGACATAAAATGGAAGAGCAAAATCTTACCTCCCTCCTCAAGAGAATCATTGTCTCTATAAACGGCTCGGCTTCTAAGAGCGATATTGCAAACTTTATAGAAAACATGCCAGCAATGGATTCTAGATTTATTAGAAAAGCTTATAAAATTGTTACACCAAATATTGATTTATCACAGGAGTTCGTCTGTGAAAGTTGCGGTCACGAGCAGGTCCTGGAGGTACCTCTTACCGCCGACTTTTTTTGGCCTCAATGATGAATATATAGCTGGTGTTTATGAGGAGTTTTTCTTATTAAAATATCACGGAGGATGGAGCTTCTTTGAAGCCTATAATTTGCCCATTCAGATCCGGCGCTGGTTTTTAGATAGACTCAGTAAACAGATCGAAAAAGAGGCCGAGGCCTACAAAAAAGCTTCAAAGAGATAGCAGAAGTTATTCTTCTGCTTTTTCTTTTTGAAAATCTAACTATTTAAATAAAAGGGTTGCGCTATGGACAAAAATGAGCTTACAAAAATTGAAATAGATCTAGACCAGGTTTCCAGAGGTGAGCTTTCCGAAAGCTATCTTCGCCTTTTGGGAATGGGTATAAAATATATTATGAACGCCATGTTTGGCGGTACCTCAATGCCAGTTACCGTTCGCGGTAAACCGCAGCAGGTCAGAGATTTCGCTAGAGTTCTCGGAAGAGAAAAGCGCTATTTGACTGCTTATAGTAAGTACGGACTAAATGATCCAAAAACATACAGAAGCAGATATAAACTTGATTCAGCCGTGAGGAAATTTGAAAGAAGTACTGGCATTACTTGGCCTTTCAAATAATAATATATGACCAACGAAAATGACGTAAAGAATGCCAGAGACGCTGCGGCAGCAACGAGAGACAGGACGAATGCTCAAGAAGAGTACAATAAGTTCGTCGCCGAAGCCTACGCAGCCCTAAAGAAGAATACAGAACATATCAAAGAAGATATTGAGCTACTTAAAAATAAGCTTAAGTATGAAAAAGATTCTGCCGAGGCAGTGCAGCTTAAACTAGATCTCTTGTCTCAACAGGCTAATTTACAATCAGAAATCTATGAAACTATCTTGAGTCAAAACGAAGAAGAGATTCAGTCCCTGAATGAGCAGATTCAGATCAATAACGAACTTCTTGAGACGGCAAAGCTTTATGTTTATGAACAGGAAGAGGCCGCAAATCACGCCAAAGAGCTTCTTGCTACCTCTAACAACTTGACAGAATCAGAGAGAGAATCTCTTGAGATCATATCTACGACATATGACCAATACCTCCTAGTCATGGACTCTGTTGCGTCAATCAACGAAGACCATGAAGAGAACGTTTCCTTATTAGAAGAACAGATCGCCGCCCAAAAAGAACTCGCTGATGAGGCAGAGAGACACTCAGACGCAGTTTCGCAGGGTACCGAATATTTTGAAGATTTGGGCGCAAAAATGCTAAATTTCATTACGCTCGGAAACCCAGGCATGTCTGAAATTAATAATCTCCTCTTGTCTACTGGCGCCAGCACTGAGGAGCTTAAAGAATCTCTTCAAAATGCTTTAGCCAAGTTTGATCCTATGAAGACAGGCGCTTCTTTGGTCAACGCGGCTTTTAATACCATGGTTGACGAGATGTTAATGATCGTCAAGGCCGCAGATGAGGCAGCTGTAAACTTACAAAAAATGACTACTGCTTCGACGAGCCTCGCCCCGCAAATTGCGGCAGTAATGAGAGAAAGTCAAGATCTTGGCGTGACTATGGCCACCTCCGGAGAGGCATTCGGAGCACTTTCTCAGAATTTAAGTGAATTTTCTAGAACTGGCCAAGCAGACTTAAAAGATATGGCCACCCAAGCGGCTATTCTAAACAGCGCTTTTGGTGTCGACATGGCAAACAGTGCACAAGTTTTTCAAACAATAACAAAAACTCTTGGCGGGACCACGGCCCAGGCTGTTGATACAACTATGCAATTAACTGGCGTCGCCTCCATGTTTAATATGTCTGCTCAAGAGGTGTTTGACAATTTTCAAAACTTAGCTCCAGAGTTGGCCTCGCTTGGAGATAACATGGTGGGGACATTTAAAGCCTTACAAGCTCAGGCACGGCTGACTGGTGTCGAAATAAACAAGATTGTAGATCTTGCAAAAAAGTTTCAAACTTTTGACAGCGCCGCCCAACAGGTCGGTAGATTAAATGCAGTTCTTGGTGGTGGATTCTTAAATTCCGTGGAGATGATGGAATTGGCTTTCGAAAAACCGGAAGAAATTTTACCAAGAATTATTGAAAGTTTTGATCAAGCTGGTAGGTCTTTAGACGATATGTCCGCAGCTGAAAAAAGAATGTTCGCAACTGCTGCTGGATTTGATAATGTCGCTGATTTTATGAATGCCGTAAATACTGAAATGTATGGAATGGACGCCGCCGCCCAGGAGGCAGCCATGCGCCAAGAAGAGCTGGCCGAGGCGGCCAAAGTAAATAAAACATTTCAAGAACAACTCCAAATAGCATTTTCTCAACTAGCACCGCAGCTTGAGGAAATTATTCCCCCATTAAAGGAAATGGTTTCCGGGCTTTTGAGCCTGATGCAGTCTATAAAGCCAGCATTGCCAGTTATTTTTGGCCTCACTACATTCTTAAACTTCGGAGGCATAGCACTTCTTAAGTTTGGTGCGAGCATGTTAAGTTCAATCCCTTTAATGAAAATGTTTGGCAAAACAGCAGAAGAATCAGTGGAATCGGCTGCTGAGGGAGCAGGAGACGCAATAAGGGAAACTCTTGGCGGTGTCGGTGACGGACTTTCCAGAATTGGTGAAAGCGCCACCAGTGCTGCAAAAGGGCTAGCAGTTATGGCTGGTTTTGTTCTTGTTTTCGGGCTTTTTATGGCAGTTATGGTAGGTACAGCCGTGGCTCTTAAAGAGTTTAATGTTGGTTTTGGAGAATTTTCAGCACTTCTCTTGGCTGGATCGGTTGCTATGATCGGCATGGCCGCTGCAATATATATAATGATACCGGCCTTAACGGGCCTTGCTGCATTGGCCGCCGTTGGTTTTGTACCACTGGCTGGCCTTGCCTTGGTGTTTCTCGGTATCGGAGCCTCAGTGTTCCTCGCCGCAGCCGGAGTCGGATTAATGGCCGAGGGCTTTGCCGCTATGTTCCAGGCCCTTAATTTAGAGTCAGCTGCCTCTTTCGCTCTTTTTGCAGCGACCTTATATACACTAGCCGTATCTGCGCCTGTCACAGCTTCTGGAATCGCCATGATGTCTCTTGCATTTGCTGCCGGTCTTTCCGCCACTCTGCTTTTTTCGATGGCTATTGACAGGGTTGCCCAATCAATACAGAACATGACACCGGGACTAGAGGCCCTCGCGCAGCTCGCCTCTTTGGAAAATTTATCTGTGTCTTTTAGTCTATTGAGGGAGACCTTCGACTCTATCGTCTCAAGCACAGCAAGTATTGATGAGGCAAAAGCATCTGCGGTTAATAATATTTTTACAAATATAAAAACAGTGGCGGATTCACCTTCTGAACAATTACAGGTCGTTAACGACATAATAAGAAACTCTACGCTATATCACGAAGCAAAAGCCACCACCGGTGGCACTGAAGATACTTTAGAAAAAATCATTAACAAAATAGTTAATGTAAACGTTGCGACCCCCACCGGCACCCCAGCCCCCGCTTCACAGGTGCAGCCTCAAGAGGTTAGAATGAAGGTTGATATATCCAACGATGCTAGAAAATTGCTTAAATTAGTTAGGGAGCCTAGATAAAAAATGGTAACGAGAAAGATAGAGACAGAAGGAAATGGATTTGTTGACGCCTCTGACGTACCCTTTAATCAGGGGCTTGCTTTGCATATTCAGAGAGTCGGAGACGCCGAAGTTCTAAAATTTAAAGCGTTTTTAAAGACCTTTCAGGACGTATATACCACCGAACATAATCAGCAAAAAGTTTTTGGTAGAAACGATCCAATTATGACTTTTCAGGGAACACAGAGGGTAATTTCTTTGCAATTTGATATTCCTTCTGCTGGAATAGAAGAGGCAAAGACTAATCAGGGGAAAATGTCGAAATTAATATCTTTTCTATATCCAGAATATGACACCGGCAATGCCACCACTATAAGCAAAACACCTCTTTTTAAAATTAAGTTTGCGAACCTTATTAGCGATGCAACAACCGCCTCTCCTAGTGGCTTAGGGGATATGTCCAATGCACTCGTAGGCGTTATTGGTGGCTTCGCCTATAATCCGGACTTGGAGGTTGGTATTTTTTTCGATCAAGATACTCAACAGTTATACCCTCAAAATTTGCAATTAAATTTTGAATTTACAGTGCTGCATAAGCACTCTTTGGATAAGAAAGATCTTGTTAATAGCGCCTTTCCCTATATGCCAGGAAAAAATCCCCAACCACAGAAAAAGTCTGCTGAAATAAATGAAGAAGACGTTAGCACAATCACAACAGATCAGGGGTAAAAAATATGTCAAGATACGGTTCTAGAAACAAAAAAAAGAGCGATATTAGCCAATATCGAGAAAAAATAACAAAAAGTGAAAACAAGAGGGTAGAACACTATACCACCCCAAAGCTGCCTGGCATAAAGTACGAAGATATAGTAAATAATTTGAGAATACAGCAGCATGTCTGGAAATCTCAAGATAGATTTTACAAATTGGCTGGAGAATACTATAATGATCCTACTGTTTGGTGGGTTATAGCAAATTTTAATAGAAAACCCACCGATGCAGAAGTTAGTGTTGGTGATGTGGTCTATGTCCCATTCCCATTAGAGAGGGCTATTGCACTGTTAGGACATTAATATGGCTGATGATAGAAAAGAAGAAATAATAGCAGCCGCAAAAGAGTTGCTTGAGTCAGGTGTTCAATTTTACTTACCAGGATATCAATTCGGCTTACAGGAGGGTGATTCTTGGTGGAACCCAAACGACGATATTGAAGTCGGTGATAACGAAACGCTCGAATCCTTAAGGGAAAAGCTCAGATCACAGGGCGAATCTTCTGACCAGGAAGGTCAGCCAAATCAATACGAGCCCGTTATAAAATTCTTTACGCATAGTTATTCAGATTTTGATACCTTCGAGGGAGGTATTTTTGTTAACAACAATAACCTATACAAGCAGGTAAACTTAGATAATTATGCCAAACAAATTGCAGACAAGTACTTAAGCTTGACTGCTGACATGAAAAATAAAGATATAGAATTTGAAGTCACCCGGCCAGTCAACACGCAGCTTCCGGACTCCCTGCGGGACATGGTTAATAATGATTTTTCTGACGAAAAGGAGAGAATGGAGCTGTCAGGCGCCCAAAAAACTCTAAAAAGCCTCCTAACGTACAAAGCCTTTCATGAGTACGTCGAGGCTCGCGATACGACGGATGAGTCTGAGCGCCCAGAGCCTGAAAATGTTGTAAAAAACACAAAAAAAGCATACGACTCTAAAATCGCCAAAATGAAAGATCTTCTTAGTGAAAAGCCGCCACAAAAAGAAGACGAAGCTACCAAGCAAGACAAGCAGAAATTTAAAAGAAATTACCTACCCTCAGAACAGGCGATATTGATTGCAAATGCAGAAACTATTGTCGAACGCGGAAGGCAGAATAATTTATTAAATTCACCAACACATTATCAGAAAGTTTTTTTAGATCCAGCTCATTCGGACGTATCGGAAGATTATTTTGTGAACGTATTGACTTCAGACCCAAGCTATACCAAATTAAGTCTCCTCACTCCAGAACAAATCTCAGCCCTTGTTCCGAGTGTAGAGCTTTATAAAGTTTTCGTTGAACGGGACAGTGAAAACAAGGCTATTCAAGAAACCGCAATTGTTCCGATTGAGTTTGAATCACACATAAGTGATCGTGGAAACTATGCAGACTCTTTTAATCGCGGCAGGCCCAGAGCAATTGGCTTAAATAGTTTTTCCTGGAGAACACTCGGGGACAACTATGCTTCAGCTGACAAGATATTAGAGGCAAAACTTTCAATTCATATATCTTCCTATGATGAATTTTTTCGAGTGAGAAACTACACTCGCTCAGGAAAGTCTTTTGATTTCGCTATAAAAGACTTAGCAATTCCACCCGCAAGACGGCGAAACGAAGCCAACGCCTCTTCCGAGGCCGAGCCTCAAGATTTTTTTATTAGAGCTGTTGTTGGACACAAGATACCAGATTTCGTATCTTTTATGGGCTCTTCTTTCCGTAAGGGTGGAAAATATGATCAAGTTTTCTATCAAGATATAAAGAGGGCAATTGAGTCTTCCAGAATAAATTTTAGACTATCCCTAAGCAACCATGAACTAGAGTTTAACCAAGACGGAACTTTAAACATGGTGGTAGATTATATTGCGTCTTTTGAGGCGCTATCTTCTTCTCCAAAAATAGGAAACATACTATACTCCTCCCCAGAGTCGGCAGCTTATGCCTCTAAAAGACTTCAGGAAATAAAGAGAAGAAGGAAAGAGATAGAAGAGGAAATACAGAGAATTGAATCAATTGACGTAAACCAGGCTTCACCTGACATTCTCAATAAGGTTTTTGAGTATTCGAATCAAAGAGACGAGTTAGCGGATCTTCGAGGTGAATTGAAATCTATTGGCACAGAGGAGCAGAACGAAAAACTTTTTAAGAGAAATTTGTTTTATCAGGGAATCATGAATAGCCTAGAGTCCAAATATAAAATTAGAAACTTTTCAATCCCCAGGAAATACATACTGTCGGGGGAGAAAGCTCTTCGCGCAGATCTAATCTCCTCAGAAATGGCTACTATAGACGACTCTCTAACCGCCAACCCAGACGCCTTGGCTGTTGAAAGGTTTAGTCCAAAGCTATACCCAGAGGTCCAGGCTGGCCTTATGAGTAACATAGAGTATTCATACAAGGTAAGGATCAACGGATCGGTTCCGGAACTTCAGAATCACTTCTTTGTTTATCAAATCTCTGGAGAAGAGTTTGTGCACGTTGAGGCCTTCGAAGCCGGCCAGAGTATTTACCACCGGGGCGACTATCACACAATTGAAGACGCACTACTTGACGAAGAGTTTTCTAAAGCCTATCCAGACCCTGGGAGCGTAGAGCGCGAACGCGCCGCCGCAAATGCACAAAATTTTCCAGAAATCTTTCAAACGGCTTCAGATAGGCAAGCCCAAGGCGGCCTCTCTTTATTGGCAGAAGATCTGGTTAGTTTAGAGAGCATTAAGTCTGCCATTGAGAGAGAGCAGCAAAAGCTCATAACAGTAACAGAATCTGGACCTACCGAAGAGGATATTAAGAGAGTACAGGAAATGCCAAACGCCATGGCAACAGAAGGCATGACCGGCGGACAACAACAGGAAAGACTTTCAAAAATTCTAGAAGCTAAAGCAGAAATTGCCAAGCCAGATTATGATCCTGATACTGGAAACTTAAATATAAAGTTTTTCTATTTTGGGGATCTTTTGAACACTGTCCTAGAAAGTTACTTAATCAATTTAAAGTCTCAAACTGGAGAAGATATAAGATTCTGTCTCGGAAACATACCGCTAAAAACACTTGGAGATCTTGGGGATTTTGAAGCCGGAATTAATAGCCAGGGCGTATTAAAATTTACGCCTCTATCCGAGGATGATTTTAATAAAAAATCAGTAAACCGGCGCCGAGCTAAAGACGGGAAGAGCGTACAGGTAATTGAAATAGAAGATCGAGAATTTTCAATCAATATTGCAGAAATACCCATATCTCTAAAGCTCTTTTATTCATGGTTCAATCAAAACATTGTAAAGAAAAAATACACAGTTTTAACATTTAATAAATTCTTAACAAAAGCCCTAGATGGGCTGCTATATTCCGCTCTAAGGCAACTTAGTGAACCTTTCCCACGTCAAACCTCTAAAATAAAGACTTCTATAGTCAGTTTGTACTCTAACGTCGACAATCCTAGTGATCCAGATATTTTTGGCTTTTTCTCTACTGGCCAAAGTGTTGATCAGAATGAGGCCGATTCACAAACTCTTTCTCTGGCTGAGCAAATCTCTACTTTACGCTCGGGAATAATCAGGGTAGACAACACCACCGGTGATGGGAAAATTATGGGAAGCGATCTTCAAAAACAGTGCACAGATTCAAGAATAAGAGCCTCTCTCATGCAATCCTCAGATATGCCAAGCATACATGATTATTATTTTATATATGGAACTTCTAGGTTTAGAAGATTCCTTCCGGAAACCACCGGCCCAGCAGAGAGGTATATAAGAGATCAGGAAAGGGGAATTATTCACCTTCATCTCGGCTCAGACACCGGCATATTAAAAGAGATAAAGTTTTCAAAAGACGATTTTCCAGAAAGGGAGGCCGTGAACGTCCTTAATGCGGCACGAGACCCAGAATCAAGGTTCATATCAAGAATCTATAATGCAGAGTTGACTTTTTTCGGAAATAATTTGTTTTTTCCGGGCACAGTGTTTTATATAAACCCGCAAGTACTCGGCGGCGATGCAAGCTATGCAAAAAAGCTTGGTCTTTCCGGGTATTATATAGCCACAGAAGTTTTTAGCACAATTGAGAGAGGCAATTATGAAACCACCGTCTCCGCTAAATTTCAATCCTTTGGTGATGTAGAGCAGAAAAATATAAGAACTTATGATAGAAATTTTAAAAAAGTTAGCGTGAAATAGGGGGGCCTGATTTTGAACAAACTGATACCACCGCCACTAGGCAAGACAGGAATGGGGGTTAAGACCACCTACGAGCAAAGAAGATACTATGATGTTGTTTCGTTTGCCGGCAAAACAGATATACCGACAATAGATCTTAGGCTACTGCCTTTATACGGAAGAGTGTCTCCTGAAGGAAAGATCGTTATCCCAAATTCCAACAGAGTAGAGATACTACAGGAACAGCCAGTACTAGACATAGTTTCTGAAATGTATGCGGAGCTGGTGAATAGGATTGAATACTTAAAATTGAGAGGAATTTTGATCAACGATCAGAGCTTTACAGAATCATTATCAATCAAGTCTTCCTTTGAGGACGCGACCGAGCAGCACTCCTCCTATATGCTCTCTTTAGCTGATAAGTTTTTTACAGAAGCCCTTGACGCTCAGAAAATGAGAAAAATTGTTGATTTTAAGCAATTTTCTTCATATTTTATTGAATCTTACACCAAGATAAGTGAACAATTCCCTCTTACTCTTAAGAGATTTTTAGTATCAAAAAGGGCAAGTGCAGGATTTTCTGGACTTTTTCTAACCTTTGCAGACATTGACATAAACGACGATGGTCAAAAGAGTTTGCTTCTTTTGGACCCTAACTACAAGGCGTTTATGAATGAGGCATTTAGATCTGGATTCTTGATTGATAAAAATTCACCAAACCGCCTTGTTGTTAATTTTAACAGCGAATTTGTGAAAGAGAAATTGATGAAACTAGGGGCTGCCTCGACGGAAGAGTATTTCGACAAACTCTGCATTGACACCGACAAGCAAGATTTCTATGCATTTGTTGTAGGCTTATACGGAATGTATAGGGCCTTTGTCTCAAATTCTTCAAATTATGAGAAGTTTGCTTTTGTAAACGGCAAAACCTACTACAAAGTTGAATCTAAAGAGGACCATGGAGATTTAAAATTTAAAGATATTTTAAGCACTTACGGTCATAAATTCTTTCTCCGCGCTTACATAATAACAAAGGCAATAGAAAGTAATTCACAATTATCTCAAAAAGATCTTGAAAATTTGATAAAAAATGGTATAATGTTGCATGACAAGGTTAGTTTCGGAGAGTTTATCAGGTTCGTTGAATCAAAGTTTGATCCTCTGTCTGTTAGCTCTGGATCGAAAAAAAGCATTACATTATAAGAGGTTTTATTGTACTTTAGCACATTTGATGAAAAAGAGGAATGCATTTCAGCCTATTCCGACGGTCAAATATATTCCGAAAAGTTTCCAGATCATCTAAAGCGAACGTGGAAGTGCCGCCCTTCGCTCTTGTCTAGAGATCCGGAATCTTTTGACTATGCGTATGTTCTGTGCGGCACTGACATAAAGACTGCTTGCCCCGATTTCTTGGAAAAAAGATTTCTCCAAGTAACCAATAGATACAAAGCTTTCTTAAAGGCATTTCTGACTGCAAAAGTGGACTTAGATAAGTACTGTTTCTTTGATATGGTACAGGAAAGCTTTTTAAGGGAATTTGGAGAAGTAAACAATATGATTGTAAAAGAAGCGTTTGAAACACTGCCGAAACCGCCGAATTACAATCATTTGAAAAATTTGCACATTTTGACAACGGATATTCTTTCCAGGGAAGTTAAGATAAATCTTGATAACATACCAAATATTGAACTGGCAAAGAGAAAGAATAAAGAATTAGCAAGCAAATTAAAAACGATTATGCGACCAAGAATTGATTATAATATTTTTGGCTCTAAGACGGGAAGACTTGTTACAAATAAGGATACGTTCCCGGTGCTAAACATGAGTAAGGAAATGAGAAAAATGATTGAGCCAACCAATGATTGGTTGCTAGAGCTGGACTATAATGCCGCAGAAATTAGAACCATGTTTGCCCTCCTTGACAAGACACAGCCAGACACCGACATACACGCACACAACTCCCTGAAGCTGGGAATTAGTCGAGATTTATGCAAGAAGTTGTCATTCGCTTTTATTTACGGATCGAGGTCAGAGTCTGTTGCAGGTTTTCAGGATATTTTTGATGACAGGTCTCTCAAAGAAAACTACTTCTTTAGCGGCGCCGTCCACACACCCTTTCACAGAAAAATAAACTCAGACGAGTTTCATGCTATGAATTATCTTCTTCAGAGCACAACTGCTGATTTAGTTTTCGAGCAGGCCTATAAGATATTTAAAAGTTTGTCTGGGCATGAAACTTTCTTAAAATTTATCCTTCACGACTCTATTATCATAGACCTAAAGGATTCGGAGAAAGATTTATTGATTGAATTAAGCAGAGCCTTTTCAGATACTCGATTTGGAAAGTTCTTGACTAACCTAAAGGTTGGTAAAAATTTTGGAAACATGAGAGAGATTAGATTATGATAAATATAGTAGGAATAGGAACCATGGGTTGCAAAATAGCTGAAAAGTTTGAGGGAGAAAAGCAATATAAAACTTTTTTTATCTCTCACGAACACTCGAAGTCAAAAAACTCTAGAAACATTCCAAGAGCGAGTGACCCACAAAAGCTGGAAGAGTCTTGCCCGAGTTTAAAATATTTGTTTAAAGAGGCTCGCGGAGAGAGTATTTTATTTGTTTCCGGGGGAGAGATCATATCTTCAGTAACCTTGCGAGCGCTAGAGGCGCTGGACAGCAAAAAAACTACAGTTTTTTATATAGAACCCCTGAAGGAGATACTCAGGGGGAATATAGGATTAAATGAAAATTTAGTCTTTCACGTTATTCAAGAATACGCCCGTTCTGGCGCCATAGAAAAGGTTGTGATTATTTCTGAGGAAAAGTTAGAAGAAGCTATTGGTGACGCACCGGTTATTTCTTTTCAAGATATGAAGCATGAGTTTATCGCATCTTCGGTTAAATTACTTTGCTATTTCTCAAATATTTCACCAGTCTATGAGGTTGAGGGGCTCAAACAGGAGCATTCAAGAATTTGCACTTTATCCACCATAGATATGTCTAAAAAGAAGACCAACAGTCTTTATGACTTAAATTATTCCACTGAAATGTTATACTACTTTGGGATCAGTGAAGCTGAACTCCAAAATGATAACAAACTAATGAACAGGATAAAAGAAATTTCCAACCAAAGGCGAGGCGATTTGATTAGTGTGACATATAGGGTTTTTTCAACCACGTATGAGCAGCCTCAAGTTTTATGCTTGGAAAAAACAATGATAGTTCAAGAGAGGAATGAAGATGAAAATCTACGAAGGGACATACAAGAAGAATAACGGCGATACTCGGCACATGAAATTTGTTAAAGTATCAGACTTACCAGATAAGTTTTTACAATCAAAAGTTAAAGGTACCGGCAAGGCCCCAGATCTTGGGGAGAAAGAGCTTGTTTGGGATCTTGACGTTGCTGGTTTTCGAGTGTTTAACTGGGAGACCGCAGATAAAAGTACCCTTAAAACTCACGTCCTTAACGAAGTCGAGTCCAATAATTGGCAAAACTACTTTAAACAGACTTTAACAAATTAGGTTAGATCTGTTAGTATTCACTTACAACAAACCGAGGTGCAGGGGGACATTTGCCCCTGTGTCTATAATAGGAGAAATGTAACATGGCAATTGATTTAGCAAAAATGAAACAGAGACAGGCAAATTTGACGAACAAAGGTTCTGGCGGCGGCAGTTTCTGGAAACCTTCGGATGGTACGCAAACAATTCGTATTGTCCCTTCCGCAGACGGAGATCCGTTTAAAGATCACCACTTTCACTACAACATGGGAAAAAGCAGCGTCTTTTGCCCTAAAAAGAATTATGGAGAGGAATGTCCTGTTTGCGATTTGGTCAGAGAACTTTACCAACGCGGAGATGATGAAAGTGTTGAGCTGGCGAGAAAGCTTAATACTCGACAGAGATTCTTTTCTCCAGTAATTGTGCGTGGCGAGGAGAGTCTTGGAATTAAAATTTGGGGATATGGAAAAACCGCTTATGAAACTCTTTTGGGACTCGTTTTGAATCCAGATTATGGAGACATTACTTGCCCCGAAAGCGGTACCGACTTAGACCTCACTTACGGCAAGCCACCAGGTGCCTCATTCCCGCAAACAAAATTGACGCCAAAAAGAAAGACGTCAATGATGTGCGAAGGGCAGAGCCCCGAAGAGTGTGACGAAATGTTAAAAACAATGCCAGATTTCGAATCTCTTTTCGAAAGAAAATCTACAGCGGAGATTCAAAAAATTCTGGACAACTTTATGTCCGGCACTGCCGAGGACGACACACCAGATACGGCAGCTGAGGTTAACAGCCTTGAAGATCCTTCTTCCCGCGTCAATAAGGCGTTTGAAGAGTTAAGCGGCCTTTAGAGCTTAGCATAACAGATCCGCAGGGGGGCATGGGATACAGATGCCCCACTTTAACACACACATACACAGGAGTATATCATGAGTGATAACAATAAAAACGCATATGAACTGAGAACCGACTTGCTTGGAATGGCAATTGGTATCGTAGAGAACAGATTGCAACGAGAGTTTGAGAATGAACATCTTAAGCCAGAGGGGCAACGAAAACCCGTTCAGCCATACACGACTGAAGAAGTGATTGCGGAAGCAACCAAGCTCTATTCTTTTGTTCAAAGCAAGTAGATTGTAATCCGCAGGGGGGCATGGGATACAGATGCCCCACTTTTACTTTAGGAGATTAACATGGCAAGAACAAAATCCTCTGCTGGAAGAATAGAAGTTTCTAGCATTGTAGACATTTTAAATAAAGAAGCAGGAATGAAAATCGCTGGTAAACTCTCAGATCAGGACTACTCTGACGTAAAAGAGTGGATCTCTACAAGCTCTACTTGGCTCAATGGAATTACTTGTCGCGGCCAAACCGCCGGCATTCCAGTCGGGAGAATTACAGAAATCGCCGGAAAAGAGGGTTCCGGAAAAAGCTACATGGCAGCTCAGATCGCCGCGAATGCGAACAAAGCGGGGATGACAGTTATTTATTTTGATTCCGAGTCATCAATTGATTCTAGTTTTTTAGAGAAAGCTGGCTGTGACGATAGTACAATTACTGTGCCCACCGTAGACGTAGAGACAACTCTATCCTCTATAGAAAAGACTATTGCTTCCGGCGCCGAAAGAGTTGTTTTTATCTGGGACTCTCTAGCAAACACCCCTGCAACGGCAGAGCTGGAGGGAACGTTTAATCCAACTGAAACAATCGGCCTAAAGGCTCGTATATTGGGAAAAGGGTTTTCAAAATTGACAAATAGCCTTTGCCGCTCTCAGTGTACTTTGGTGATATTAAATCAGCTAAAAACCAATATCACAAGAGATCCTGCTGACGCTATGATTAATCCATTTATTACACCAGGTGGTAAAGCACTAGACTACAACGCTTCTATGAGAATTTTCCTGACAGCTAGAAAGTCTAAAAAAAGCTTTTTCTATGACGAAAATGGATTTCAGGCAGGCATTGAAGTTAAAGCAAAATTAAAGAAGTCAAGATTTGGCACAGAGGGAAGAGAGTGCACTTTTAAGATCCTATGGGGTGACGAAATCAAAATACTAGATGACGAGTCAATCTTTGAGGCTATCCTGGGATCCGAAAGGATAAAAGGCTCCGGCGCTTGGTACACGTTGATTATGTCAGACGGCACTGAAAAGAAGTTTCAGAAAAAGCAGTGGCCTGACCTTATGTCTTCGGACGATAAGTTTAGAGCAAACGCTATGAAGATATTCGATGAAGAAGTAATACTGAAGTTTGAGCAAAAAGAAGGCTCTGCAAAGCAGTTTTATGATGTAGACTCTGCAATTCCGGAGCCCACCAGTGAATAATCGCCTAGTCGTTATTGACGCCCTCAATATGTATTTGAGAAATTATGTATGTAACCCGAGCCTATCATACAATGGCGATCCTATTGGCGGTCTTAAGGGTTTTCTATATTCTCTGCAAAAGATAATTAGAGAAATTAAGCCCTCTCATGTTTGTATAGCTTGGGACGGCCCAGAGGGTTCAACAAAGCGGAAGAAGATTAACAAAAACTACAAAGCTGCAAGAAAGCCAATCAGGCTCAATAGGAGTATAAAAATCCTCGACGAGAACCAAGAACTGGCAAATAAAGTTTGGCAACAAACTAGACTAGTGGAGTATTTAAACAATCTTCCTGCGATACAAGTAATGATACCTAGAATTGAGGCGGACGATATTATATCTTACGTAGTTAAGATGCCACGATTTAAAGAGTGGCAAAAGATAATAGTTTCGGCAGACAAAGATTTTTTGCAGTGCTGTGACAACAAGACAATTCTATTCCGCCCCACACAGAACCAGATTCATACCGTAAGCACTGTTTTGGAAGAATTTAACATTCACCCAAACAACTTTGCAGTTGCAAGAGCTATCGTGGGGGATACTTCGGATAATCTTCCGGGAGTCAGTGGTATTGGTCTTAAAACAGCGGCAAAAAAGCTACCTTTTCTTGGTGGAGAGCGATCCTACCTCCTTGATGAGGTGTTTGAATTTTGCGAAGAAAATTCTTCAAATAGTAGAGTTTATGGTAGCATCTTGGAGGAGAAAGCCAGAGTTTCTCAAAATTATAGAATTATGCAACTCGACTCCCCAAGTATATCCGCAACAGCAGCTCAAAAGATTAACGAATCTTTTTCTGAATTTGATTTTCACTTCAATAAGACAGAAATTAAAAAAATGATCTTGCAAGATGGCTTTGGTGAGGTTAATTTTGAAGAAATGTACACCTTTTTTAAGAAAGTAGCCGCTGATGGAAGAAAACAACTCGATTCGTAGAGACTTTTCTCATTTTGGAAAAGTCTTTCAAGAAAAACTAGCTAAATTAATATTAGTGGATCAGAAGTTTTCCAGACAAATTGGAGAAGTTCTTGATTACAATTTCTTTGAACTGAGAAGTTTGCGAGCTTTTGTTAAAATTATCTATAACTATCAAAAAGAGTTTAAGCAATCTCCTTCTATGGAGATTATGCAATCCCTGCTCAGAACAAAACTTGATGAGGAAGATTCTCACACCCAGGAAGAGGTTAGGAATTATTTTGCTCGCGTCCTCTCCTCTGGGGAGAAAGTTGGTGATTCTGACTATGTAAAGTCCCATGCTTTGGATTTTTGCAGGAAGCAAAAACTTAAAGAGGTCATGATCAAGTGCGTTGATTTGGTAAACTCCAGTTCGTTTGACGCAATAAGAAAATTGATTGAAGAGGCCGTCAGCCTTGGTGCTGAGAATGACTTTGGCCACGATTATCATGACGACTTTGAGGATCGGTACACCTACAAGGCTAGAAATCCTATTTCAACAGGCTGGGACATTGTTGATAATCTAACTAGGGGTGGCCTTGGAAAGGGTGAGCTTGGCATTGTCATGGCTTCTACTGGGGGCGGAAAGTCTATGAATCTCGTACACTTAGGCGGCGCCGCTATAAAAGAGGGCAAAACAGTAGTTCATTTTACGCTTGAACTTTTGGACACAGTAGTTGGATTACGCTATGATAGTTGCCTCACAGGGTATGGATTAAATACACTCTTCGATCTAAAAGAGGAGATCCGAAAAGACATAAAAAAATTTCCAGGCAAGCTTTTTATTAAGCAATGGATATATGAAAAGAAAACCACTGAAACGATAAGGGTTTACCTTGAGAAGCTACAAGGTCAGGGCATAAAACCCGATATTATTCTTGTAGATTATGCTGATTTATTGAAGCCAGTTGTGTTCCAAAAAGAGAAAAGACACCAACTTGAGTCTATTTACGAAGAGCTTCGCTCTATTGGTCAAGAGTATGAATGTCCGATTTGGACAGCCTCTCAGACTAATCGAGCGGGACTTAATTCAGAGATTATCGACATGGATGCAACCTCTGAATCCTTTAACAAATGCTTTGTAGCCGACTTTATTTATGGTGTGGGGAGAAATATGGAAGATAGAGAGAATAATACTGGTACTTTCTATGTTGCCAAAAACAGAAATGGAAGAACTGGAGACAGATTTCCAATGTTTATAGACCTCCGAACCGTTACTCTCAAAGTTTTAGACAATACTGACTCAAACGGCGATCAAGTTGTCAAAGAGAGTATGAAAAAGAATTACCAACAGGCTGCAAAAATTTGGGAAGAATTTAAATTAAAAAAACAATTGAAGAATATGGAGAGTGGTAAAGATGTATAAAACAGAGACTGTTGCGAGAGAGACAAAAAATTACTTCAAAGGAGACGAATTAGCTACTAATGTATTTATGACCAAATATGCCCTCAAAGATAGGGAGGGTAATTATATGGAAAAGTGCCCCGACGACATGCACAAAAGACTTGCTTCGGAGTTCGCTAGGATGGAGAATAAGTTCAATAGTCCGAGAAAAGTTTCCGAGAAGAAGATATATGAATACATTAAAGATTTCAAATATATAGTGCCCCAGGGCTCCCCAATGTATGGGATTGGCAATGATTACGTTAATGTATCTTTGTCAAATTGCGTCGTTGTGGATTCACCCGCTGATAACATTTCTTCGATTGTTGATTCTGGCAAGGATCTTGCCAATTTGTTTAAAAGACGTTGCGGCGTCGGTTTAGATATTTCTGAACTTCGTCCCGACGGTACCGCAGTTAACAACAGCGCCGGCACCACCACAGGAGCCTGGTCTTTCGCTGACTTCTACTCATATGTCTGTAGAATGGTTGGCCAGAATGGCCGCCGTGGCGCCCTGATGATAACAATGGATATTAGGCACCCTGACATTGAAAAGTTTGTGACTATGAAGCATGATCTGACTAAGGTCACTGGTGCAAATGTCTCTGTTAAGATAAGTGATAGTTTTATGAAAGCTGTAGAAGCCGGTAAACCGTTCACGCTATCTTACCCTGTTGGATCAAGTAGCCCCAAGTTCACCAAGGAGGTAGACGCGAAAGAGTTGTGGGATAAGATTGTCGATTCTGCAACAAAAACAGCCGAGCCAGGCTTGCTCATGTGGGACAACATTGTCAACAACCTTCCAGCACACGAGTATGACAAGTTTAAAACAATCTGTACTAACCCCTGCGCCGAGATACCACTCTCTGCATACGACAGCTGTCGATTAATATCAATAAATTTAAAAAGCTTTGTTGAAAACCCCTTTGGCGAACAAGCCGACACGGCAGCTTTTTTTAATTTTGATAAATTTAAAGAAGTGGTCAGCGCCGGTATGAGAATGTCAGACGATCTTGTTGAGTTAGAGATTGAAAAAATTGACTCTATTATTTCCGCATGCGACACGCAAGATGAAAAGAAGCTGTGGTCTAAGCTTCGTGCTGCGGCCCACGACGGTCGACGAACAGGCTTGGGTACCCATGGCCTCGCCGACGCACTGGCTTGTTTACGCTTGCGGTATGATTCTCCCGAAGCTGTAGACATGATCTCTAAAATATATGAGACATTGAAAATAACTTCCTACAAAGAAAGTTGCATGCTCGCCATTGAGCGCGGCGCCTTCCCCGAATGGGACTGGGATATCGAAAAGGACAATGCATTTTTTAAATCGTTCCCTGAAGAACTCAAAAAGATAATGAAAAAGACAGGGAGAAGAAATATATCAATTCTAACAAACGCCCCGACCGGTTCAGTATCTATCATGAGTCAAACTAGTTCTGGCCTGGAGCCTGTTTTTAGAAATTTTTACATGAGAAGAAGAAAGATCAGTCACAATGACATTGATACTACCGCAGATTTTGTAGATGATTCGGGAGATCGCTGGCAAGAATATAAAGTCTTTCACCACAACCTCAATGACTATGCTGCTTTTGTTTCTCAGAAGGAATTGTCTCAAATACCTGATTTCTTTGTAGAATCTGACCAAATAAATTGGCTAAAGAGAGTTGAGGTTCAAGAAGCAATTCAGAAACACATTGATCACGCTATAAGCTCTACCATAAATTTGCCTGCTGGTACGGATCCGGAAGTTGTTGGAAGCCTATACTTAGAGGGCTGGCGTCGAGGCCTTAAGGGGATCACTGTTTATGTTGACGGCTCTCGAACTGGTGTTCTTATCTCCTCCAAAGAAGAGGAAAAACAGGCAGGATTTTTGCAACAAGACGCAGCAAAAAGACCCGAAACCCTAGAGTGCGACATTCACCGCACAACAATTAAGGGCGAAAAGTGGATAGTTTTAGTTGGTATTTTAGACGGTAAGCCATATGAGGTTTTCGCCGGACTTTCTTCCAAAATAGTTTTACCTAAGAAGTTTTCTTCTGGAAAAATATTAAAGCATCCGCGAAAGACCACCCGCTCGATTTACGATTTGATTATAGGCCAAGATGACGAGGAGATGTTAATTGGCGACTTGGTAAGCATTTTTGATAACCCAAATCACGCGATTATGACTAGAATGATATCTTTATCTCTCCGCCATGGTGCAAATATTAAATTTGTAGTTGAGCAAATGCAAAAAGATACTGATACAGACTTTTCTTCATTTAACAAAGTTGTGTCTCGTGTGTTAAAAAGATATATCGCTGATGGAGAGCGAGCCTCTGATAAACTTTGCCCAAACTGCTCAGCAGACGGGCTAATTTACCAAGATGGTTGTGTAACCTGTACTCAATGTGGGTACGCTAAATGTGGATAGGAGAATTTAATGAAACTGGTAGCAGATAATACGAAAAATGACAACAAAGTTACGAAAGAAGAAAGAATGGTGGACTACATTCAGTCCATTGCTGTGATTGAAGAGGCTATTGAGCCCTTTAAGGAGCAAAAGAAGGCTTTAAAGCAGAACTATGTCGAGAACGGCTGGCTAACGAAAGAAGAGATGAAAATGTTAACTAAGGCCTATAAAATGATCAAAGATGACGTGGACCTCGATCAGCTGCTAGACATGGTTGAAACAATTTCCAAAGGAGTTTGATATGAAATTTTATCCTCACAATAGATTTTTATTAGTTGATAAGATTGAGGAGCCAAAAGAGGAAGAATCTTCAGGCGTCGTACTGCTCCCAGAGGACTATCAGGCAAGAAAAGATCACGAAGTTGTCAGGCTTCTTGAGGCCCCAGTAGACTCTCAGATCAACGCGGAGATCGGCTCTCTGCTCGTTGTAGAGCCACATATGGTCAGGGAAGCTACGGTTATGGGCGCAAAGTACTATTTAGTAACAGAAAATGCAGTTATCGGAGAGGTGGTGCAAGATGAAGAAAGCACAGAAGAAGTGGAAGACTTACTTGAATGAGGCGGGATATTCTAGAACGCGCCAATCTATGGCAGGCCTAGCGCCAAATGTCTACACAATATCCTTTCTTACTGCTGAAAACCCAGACGGCCAAAAGGCGAGCCCTGCATATAACAAAGAAAGAAATGCAGAGCTTGAAAAAACTCTAAAGAACATGAATGTCGGCTTTCGAAAAGTTCGTGGTAAGTTTAATTCTGAAGAGAGATCTTTTATGGTTATGAACATATCCAAGTCCGAAGCAGTGAGGCTTGGAGATAAATATGGCCAGGAGGCTGTAATCTGGGGCTTAAAGACTGAAGAGGAGGGGGGTGTTTACTTTACTTTCGAATACATAGAGAGGGGAAAGACAATAAACACTAGATATGTCTCCGTAGGCGGTTCGGAAGCCGCCAAGCGCGACGACATGTATTCTTCAGTGAAGGGGAAGAAGTTTTTTATTCCCTTTTTCGACGATGAGTATGAAGGTGTAAAATCACCTGTTCAACTTCGCCAACGCGACCTTAAGGAGGGGGCGTTGGAGTATTTTGAAGAATATGAAGAGCGCCTAAAGTTAACTCTTGAGGACGGAAGAACTGATCGTTCAAAATGGCACCACAGAGGTGTTATGAAAGAACTGGAAAAGTTAATCAACAAATAACATGAAAGAAATTCTTGAACACATACCTGGCAGCAAAACAGGAGAAGTCGAAAGTGCTATCATACTTGATAGTCATTTCACCGCCGCCAGGAATACTATCGTCTCATTCGACAATATAAAGAATGAGCCTTTTATTAAAAGCAAAAAAAACAATTATCCATGCGTGGCACACAGGTACAGTAAAGATTTTGAGTATATTGTTGCCACCCGTAACACTCTTACTTCTAGTCGTTTACGACAAGGAAACGTCACAGACGATATATTTCGGCCTCGAAAGGTTTACGGAAGCTGTGAAGTCTGCTATAATCTACATTAGTAAGATATTTTTCAACAGGGGTTCATAAGTGCCTAGAAAAAATACAAAAACGAAGGCACCTTGGGGAGAATATAAAGTTCTTTCCGAGGGCTTCGGATACAAGGTTCGAGAAATAAGAATCTCACCAGGACACCAGACCTCCTATAAGTATCATATGAGACGAAACGAAACTTGGATAATTATTTCCGGTACTGGTCACGTCACTACAGAAGGCACCTTGCATGACGCTTGCCCCGGAAAAGTGTTTTTTATCCCCCAAGGCGCTAAGCACCGAGCAAAGTGTAAATACAACTCAAAAGAGCCTTTTGTTTACGTAGAGGTTCAAACTGGTGACGAACTAGAAGATGACGATTTGGTTCGCATAGACGACGATTATGGAAGATGATTTATCAAAATTTAGTTATCGGCTCTTGTTTGGAGTCATTATATTTTGCAATAAAGAACGACTACCCGATAATTGTTCGTTCGCTATCTTGTCCACCTAGAATATTCCCAAAGGTGCACGAGCTGTGGAAAGGTATAGCATTTCTTTTGGCCTTGGACGGAAAGCTACCAGTGTCCCACCGCGTTGAGTCGGTGGAGGTCAGTGGAAACTCTGTTAAGGTGTTTGATAATTCTGGCCTTTTATCAACTTTATCGTTTAAAAATCTTCATATATTTGACAACAATTTTGTAAAAATGGGAGACTTACATGAGGAAAGCCGCTGTAACGATTATCTTGTTCTTGATTGGTTTCTTGTTTCTAATTGCAGATACCATAATATCAAGGAGATAAATACTGAAGACAGTTTCGCTGGAAAGCTTGTTTTCTATTCCGGTGATCGCCACTATACCTCGAAAAAGCATAAAGATTTATGTGTTATGTCTCGCCTATCTTATGAAAATTTGAAAGATAGTGATTATTGTGAAATTTACTCCAGATTCCGAGCACTCTCTATAATGGCAGATAATGGCATTAAGGGAAAGATAAATTCTAAAAATAAAAGAACAGGAAAGATATATTTTGTCAAACCAGCCTTAACTTTTAGCAATAGAGATGTTATAATGTCAGAGCCCCACAGGTATCCAAAAACGGATCATATTTGCTTTTATGATTTCCTGCCTCTGGACGAGCTGGAAAAAACAGATTTGAAAGAGATAGACATTGAAAGAAAATCTAGAAGGGAACAGATCTTTAGAGACCGGAACTCAAAGTGAAGGCTATCCTGCCTTTCATTTGGCGGGCGTTATACCTGTATCTGGAGAAATGGACACTAGAGATAGATTCCTTCATCCAACACTAAGGCCTATAGCAGACAATTACTTTCCCATCCAGCATGCGGTAATAAATTGTGTTAATGCCGGCTGTGATACAATTTGGATTGTCTGTCGGCAGCAAATGGTAAACATATTAAAAGAGATTCTTGGAGAATCTATTATGGACACAAGATCTTTAAATGATAAAAGAGTTCCAATATATTATATATATACTAGGCTCTTGGACATACCAAGGAAAGACTTTGATTCTTGGCTTATTCTCCATGGAGCAGTCGCTGCTTTTAAAACTGCAATTGGAATATCTAAGTGGTTTATTCCAAATAAATATTATGTATCTTTACCCTCCGGAGTTTATGACATTTCAAAACTCAGCGGCTTAAGGACGACAATAAAATCTAAATATAATAACTTTTTACTAAAGAGTAATGAAATCAGTGCTTTAGACGGCGCCCCACTCGCCTTTAGTTTTGGGGTCGAAGATTTTGTCAGGGCACGCAGGAGAATCAATAAGGAGGGCTTGACCACTTTGGCCGACGCCTTTCAGGACTTAGCAGAGCAAAACTTTAATTCCATTGAAATTGGAGAATCGTTTGACATAGGGACCTGGGAGGGCTATAAGTGTTATTTTAGATCCCCACTATCAGATAAGATATTCAGGCCAACCAAGGAGGTAATTCATCATTTTCGATGGAAGAGAGTCGCTATATGATCCTGGTGATCTGGTTCTGCTGTGTCGGACAGCAGTAAATGAAAAATTTGATAAAATCGGTATTGTCACAAGGAAGGCCATGTGTTATGATACTTTTATTTATGTTGAAATAGAGGGAGTGGAGGAAGTTTTCCACTCTTCACAAGTAGAGAAAGCTGAGGTAGATTTTGGAGAGAAAGAAGAGTTCTATTAAATTTGTTGGGCTTCATGCCCATAGCGTTGCAGGTTCCCCATTTGATGCCCTTGGTTATCCACAAGACCATATGGAGTCAGCATACTCTAATGGCCAAGACGCCCTGGCACTTACAGACCACGGAAATATGAATGGTCTAGCCTATCAAGTTCTTCATGCGAAGAAAATGAATAAGGAGGGTCGCTCTTTTAAGCCAATTTATGGAACAGAGGCCTACTTTATACCTTCAATAGCCGAGTGGGCTGAAGAGAAGGCCAACATGGAGGCACAAATCAAAAAAACACGCTCCAAGTCTGCTTCTGATAAGGAGGCTTCCGGAACCACCATTGAAGACGAAGACGCCTCCAAAAAGGCATTTAAAGACATTCTTAGAAGAAGAAATCACTTAATACTGTTGGCTAAAAATCAGACCGGCCTTCAGAACATTTTTAAACTAGTGAGTAAATCCTATAGAGCGGAAAGCTTTTATCGTTATCCTAGAATTGATTTCGAAATGCTTAAGGAGCACAGCGAGGGTGTTATAGTTGCTTCGGCCTGCATGGGCGGCGTCTTTGCTGGAGATTATTGGCAAAATAGAGACGCCGGCGAAGAAGCAGTTATGGCAGCTATGAGAAGTACCGCAACTAGATTCAAGGACATATTTGCTGACGATTTTTATGGAGAAGTTCAGTGGAACTCTATTCCAGATCAGCATGCGATTAATAAGTTTGTTATAAAAATTTGCAGGGAGCTGGAGATCGAATTAGTATCTACAGCGGATAGTCATTACCCGACAAAATCTTCCTGGAAAGATAGAGAACTTTATAAGAAATTGGGCTGGATAAGGATAAATACTGAAGATCAGGAACTACCAGAATCAATTGAAGACACTCGCTGCGAGCTATACCCAAAAAGCGGCGACGAGATGTGGAATTCTTATTTGAAGTTTTCCAATCCTGACAACTGGATATACAGAGAAAATGATAAGCCCCTCTTCCCCTCTTCTGTGGAATATAGTGACGAGGAGATTTTGGGCAGTATTGAGAGAACTCACGATATCGCATTCAGTAAAATAGAAAACTTTTATCCAGATAACAAAGTAAGGCTACCGGATTTTGTAATTCCAAAGGGAACCACTGCGGAAGAGGAGCTTACTAGATTGGCCGAAGTTGGAATGTCCGAGAGGGGCTTAAGCCAGCCTCAATACGTGGACAGGCTAGCCATGGAGTTAGACGTTATAAGATCTCGCGGATTCAGTAAATACTTTCTAACCATGAAGGCCATTTCAGATCGTGCCCAGCAGTTTCAACTTGTCGGCGCCGGACGCGGCTCAGCGGCTGGATCTTTGACAGCCTATGTTCTCGGCGTAACCCAAATAGACCCCATAAAGTACGGATTGCAGTTTGAGAGGTTTTTAAGAAAAGACGCCACGGACTATCCAGATATCGACTACGACGTCGCTGATCCCATGGAGATCAAGGAAATGCTCATAGAGGAGTGGGGTTCTAACGTAGTTGTTCCGATAACAAACTGGAATACTTTACAGTTAAGATCCTTGATAAAAGACATTTCTAAATTTTATCAGATTCCTTTTCAAGAGGTTAATAGGGTCACTAGCGTGATGATGAAAGAGGCCACACCTCTCGCTAAGAAAGCCAAGGGCCAAACTGCTGGCGTGTATGTGCCAACTTTCGAAGAGGTTATGCAATATTCAGAATCTCTAAGGGGCTTTCTTGAAGTATACCCACAAGTTAAAACACACATTTTAAAAATTTATGGTAGTACACGATCTGCTTCACGCCACGCGGGAGGGGTCTTGGTTGGTGAGAGGCTGAATGAGCACATGCCTCTCATATCTAGCGGGGGAGTTACTCAGACACCCTGGAGTGAGGGACAAAACGTCCGCCACCTAGAGCCAATGGGATTTATTAAGTTTGATATTCTCGGGTTAGCCTCTTTGCGAATGGTCGATGGCGCAATTCGGCACATTCTAAAGCGACATTATGGCATAAAAGATCCAACTTTTGAGGAGGTTCGGGATTTTTATAACAAAAATCTCCACCCGGACGTGATCAACTTCGACAACAAAAAGGTTTGGAAAGAAATTTTTCACCAAGGAAAGTGGATTGGAGTATTTCAATTTACTCAGGAGGGAGCCCAGAAGTTCTGTTCTAAGGTCAAGCCCACCTCACTTATGGATCTGGCTGCTATTACAGCAATTTATCGTCCAGGACCACTGTCCGCCGGCGTTGATAAAGGTTTCATTAGGGCCAAGAACGGAGAAACCCCTGATGAGCACGAGCTTGTTCAAGAGATTCTAAAAGATACTTATGGCTTTATTATCTTTCAGGAGCAGCTAGCGTCCTTAGCCCATGAACTCGGCGAAAACGTTTCTCTAGACGAAGGCAATTTGCTGAGAAAACTTCTGACCAAAAAGGGGACAGGAAAGGGCGCCGCTGAGCTTGAAAAAATACACTTGAAGTTCATTCAAGGGTGTATCAACAAGGGTATCGGTGAGCGAGCTGGGGAGCTTCTTTGGGAGAAGATGGAGTTTTTCTCTGGATACGGCTTTAACGCTAGTCATGCGGTGTCCTATGCTACTCTATCATTCCAATGCGCTTGGCTTCTCGCATATTATCCAGTTGAGTGGGTCGCGGCATTTTTGGATAAAGAGCCGGAAGCTAGAAAAGAAGCAGCAATCGGCGCCGCCAAGAATGCCGGCTTTGGAATCGAAAAGCTAAATATAAATACTTCCGGAAGAGTATGGGAAATCTCAGAAGACGGGAAAACACTAATCCAACCCTTGACTTCAATTAAGGGACTTGGAGATTCCGCCCTTGTTCAAATAATAGAGAACAGGCCATTTAATACCGTTGAAGATTTTCTCTTTAATGAGGATATATCTTATTCGAAATTGAACAAAAAAGCCCTTGACGTTCTTGCACGTTCCGGAGCCCTAGACCCGGTTGTTGATGACAGGTTTCGCGGTGACAAGCATTTCTGGAACTGTATTGTGGCTAATCGCCCTAGAAAGTTGAAGGATCTTGAGGAAAACATCCAGGCTTACGGTGTTGATCCGGACGAATACGACTTTTCGAGAGAAGAGAAAATAGAGTACTTAGTCAGTCTGACCGGACAATTTCCAATGAGCTTGGTAATGGATCACAGAATCTTGAGTGCACTGCGGGACAAGTATGTTCCAGCAATATCTGATTACGATCCGGAAGAGCCTCTGCACCACAATGACCGTGGCCAAGCTCGGGTTTGGTTTATACCAAGGAAGGTAACTAAGCGGAAAACAAAGAATAATAAGGAATATTGGATTTTGGACGTAATTGACGAAAATTCTGTCTTGACAAGTATTAAATGTTGGGGTATAAGAGATAATGACAGGGTTTTGCTCAACCGACCCTATGCATCTGCTCTAGATTATGATCCCGTTTGGGGCTTTAGTACTAGAAGTGTTCGTAAGTTATTTAAATTGTTGGGATAGGAGAAGAGTGTGAATATATTTGTTTTAGACACAGACCCTCAGAAAGCTGCAATCTGCCAACTCGATAAGCATGTTGTTAAAATGCCCCTAGAGAGCGCACAAATGCTTTGTTCAGCTTTAATTATAAATGGCTTTGTAGGCACCCCCTACAAGCTAGCTCACGCAAAGCACCCCTGCACACTGTGGGCCAGTAAGTCTAGAGAAAATTTCTTGTGGCTCGTCCGCCACGGCCTCGCCCTTTCTAGAGAATACACTAGCCGCTATGGCAAGCGACACAAGTCCCAAGACGTCATTGAGTTTTGCGAGAAGCACCAGCACATAATACCCGCTGGAGAACTTACCACTTTTGCTCAGGCAATGCCCGATCAGTATAAAGACCAAAACCCGGTAATTGCTTATCGACAATACTATCTTGGAGAGAAAAAAAATATTGCAACATGGAAGCAAAACAAGCCAGTCTGGTTTGTCTAGGAAACGGAGGAAACCATGATTATACAGTACACGAGAATTAGGGAAACCGCCCGACCACCGGTTAGGGCGAACCCAAGCGACGCAGGTTTAGATTTATTTTATAATCCACCAAACCGAAGCGCCGTGGTAAAAATACAGCCAGGAGAGAGTAAGCTGTTTCAAACAGGTTATAAATTTGGTGTTCCACACGGATACATGCTGGAGATAAAAAACCGCTCCAGCGTTGCTGCAAAGCAGCAGCTCATAGTTGGTGCATGCGTTGTTGACAGCGGATATGCTGGGGAAGTTTTTGTTAATTTACAAAATATAGGGACGGATGAAGTCCTAGTTTCACCGGGAGACAAAATCGCCCAGGCCGTTCTTTTGCCCGTAATTCCGTTTCGACCACAAGAGGTCAGTGAAGAAAATCTCTATTCTTCTCCGATCACAATAAGTAATCGCGGCGACGGAGCCCTCGGCAGCACTGACAGGAGAGAGTAATGAAGTCGCATGATAGAAATGTTTTATTTAGCAGCAAGAAGATGGATTGGTCAACACCACCAGCATTCTTTGATACACTTAACGAAGAGTTTAATTTTACCTTGGACGCCTGCGCCTCTAGCAAGAACACTAAGTGTGATAATTTTTTTACCGCTAATGAAGACTCGCTGATCCAAAGCTGGGAGGGTAATACGGTTTTTTGTAATCCGCCTTACGGCTCCGGAATAAAGCATTGGGTAAAAAAATGTTTCGAAGAGGGGCAAAAGCCTAAAACAAAAGTAGTTATGCTTATACCGTCAAGGACAGATACTCGGTATTGGCACGACTACGTTATGAGATCTCAGAGAATATATTTTATAAAAGGAAGACTGAAATTTGGTGGAAGCGATACCTCTGCACCATTCCCCTCTGCTGTTGTTGTATTTGACGGCACCGGCGGATCGCCAGACTATTTTCCAATTGTGAAGGCACTGGGAAACTCTTAATTCATGATCCGGAGAGTGCACTTATTAGATATTGAGGACATTCTCTTGGAGCCCGGCACTGAAGCGTTGTCAAAGTTCGATTGCAGGTTTTTCAAAGATTGGATGAAAGAGCGGAACGGCATATACCTTATGACCGCCCATGGACTAAAAGACACTAGAAAGAAAGTGACCGAAGAGGTGCTTAGATTGTTTGACGGATATTTTGTATCTTCAGGCAGAGCATATTACGAAGGTGATAAAAAAAAGAATTTAAGAACTGTCGCCTCTAAGAGTGGGGTTATAGAAGTCCTCGCAGAGAGCCTTTCGATTGACCCCTCGGAATTAGTTGTTTACTGCAAGCGAGAAGAAAAAATGACCAACCCGGTTTATAAAAAGGCTATGAAGATGGGTGCTTGCGTTCGGCTGGTGCGTAGTCGAAATGAGACTTTTGATTTTATAATGAGCAACTATTCATGAAAGGATAGCTTATGAAAAAGGGACTTACCTTTGACGATGTAACTCTACTTCCTCAGTACAGTGAGGTAGAGTCTAGAAGCAATATTGTTTTAGATATGGAATTAGACAATAATATTGTCCTTGATTTGCCCATAATTTCAGCACCAATGGATACTGTCTCTGGGTACAAAATGCTCTCTACTTTGGGCCAAGCCGGGGGCTTGGGCGTTTGCCATCGATACAACACAATTGATCAGCAGGTGGATATAGCAAAGAAGATACAGGAAGAGCTTATGCTTTCTGGAGAATGGTATGATTTCGCCTTCGCCGTCGGCGCCACTGGAGATTTTATAGAACGCGCCGAAGAGCTTTATAGGCATGGCTGTAGAGTCTTTTGTATTGACGTTGCCCACGGCCACCACTCCAGCGTAAGGAGCGCAATAAGGCAGCTTAGAAAATCTATGACAGGCATCCACATAATGACGGGTAATGTTGCAACCGTTGAGGCATTTAATGACTTAAGCGACTGGGGTGCAGACAGTATCAGGGTAGGTGTTGGCGGCGGCAGCTGCTGCTCGACCAGAATTGTTACTGGCCATGGCGTACCCACCCTCACTTCGATTATGGATTGTGCCAAGTCTGATCGTCCAGCAAAATTAATTGCAGATGGGGGCATTAGAACTTCTGGTGATATGGTGAAAGCATTCGCTGCCGGCGCTGACTTTGTTATGGTGGGCTCTCTTTTATCCGGAACAGATCAGTCCCCTGGCAGCACTTACTTGATCGATGACACTCTCTATAAGGACTTTAGGGGCATGGCCTCCTCAGAGGCCCAAACAGATTGGAGAGGATACTCAGGTACTGAAGAGGGAGTCTCTCATGTTTCAAAGCACAAAGGCGACGCCTTGTTGGTGCTAGAGTCGCTCAAAAAGGGCATTCAAAGCGGCTGTTCATATTCTGGAGTTGACCACTTGGAGGACTTAAATCTTGTTGCAAAATTTATAACTCAAACTCCACATGGAACAAAAGAGGGGAGCCCCCATGTCCTTGGTTCCTGATACTCCATACAGAAGGCAGGTGAAGATAAGCAGAGACCTGTTTGCAAGGCTAAAAAATCGCCTTGAGTATGAGGGGTTGAATTTTGATACATTTATTGTTTTTTGCTCTAACCTTTTAATTTCCGAGCAGGAGAGTATCTTGGAGCAGCTAAGAGAGTTTAAAGCACAGAACGGAATTCAAAGTAAAAATTCTAGAAACAAAATAGCAAAAGAATTAGAAAAGCAAAGGGAAATTGATAAAAAATTCATTTTCTCTGACGAGGAAATAAATAATATATTTGATATGATACTGGAAGAGGAGTAAAAATGAAATTTAGTATTTACCAGAATGAGAGAGTAACAGACGGACTAAACGAATGCGCTAGGTCTTGCTGTGCTTATGAGGTTTCTTGTCCGAACAAGGATTGCTCAAACTGGGTTGATTATGAGAAAGATCTTAACTGTACCTTGGTGTCCGTCCATAAGCATGGCTCAATGACTTTGCGCGAAGCCGCCGAGAGATTAGGCGTATCTTTTGTTAGAGTCTGCCAGATTGAGAAGGCCGCGTTACAAAAAGTTAAGAAAAAATTACTTAAATCAACGTTTTTGGAAGTTTAATAACTATTTATATCAGAGAATTGACTCAAGACAAGGAGAATTTAGTTATGTCAAAGAAAAGTATTCTTAGCGAAAGCACAGTTCGCAGATTTATGAAACTGTCCTCATTGGACAGCTTAAGCAGTGATTTCCTTCAGGAACGAGCCGATACCGAGGTTCAAGAAGAAGAAGTAAAGCTTGAGGAAGAGAAAGAAGAATTAGAAGAAGCCGAAGAAGTTGAAGAAGGTAAAGACCTTACCGCCCAAGGCGGAAATAAGGAAACCGGCGCAACTCAAGGCGGCGATCCCGCAGCAGGGGAAATGAAGGCTCTCAAAGAAGAAGACGACGTTTCCGAAGACAAAGAGACTGTAGAAGAGTCCACTAAGGAAGAAGTCCAAGAAGAGGCCAAGGAAGACGTTGTAGAGGCGAAAGAGGAACTCGCTGAAGAGATGCCTATGCCTGCCGAAGAAGATCCTATGGCTGCTGCCGGTGAAGAAGAAGAGCTTCCTATGGAAGAGCCAGCTGAAGAAGGTGGAATTGATTCTGCCGCTGTAGCCGGCGCATTGCAGACTTTAGCCGACGCGCTTAAAGCCGCAGGTGTTGACGTGGAAGTTAGTGATAACGCCGCCGAAGATCCAGCGGGAGAAGAGGACATGGAAGACATGACCCCTGGCGAAGAAGAGCCTGCTATGGAACTGGAAGAGACAGAAACAGTCCCAGCTCCACAATTTGATATTGACAGTATGGTCAATAACATTGCTGAAAGCGTAATGGCTAAGCTGGCAGCAAAAGTAAAAAAATAATAATTCCTCCTTGTTTTTGAATTAAAAACCGTACCTGATTGTGTTATGATCAGAGTACGGTTTCTTTTTATTTTTTTGAGGTGTTTTATGTCAGTTATGATAGGTTTGGTGTGTTTCTTTGGCGGCTTCGTCTTCTCTAGGTTTATGGAAGCCATCTCCGCCGTTACTGTTAGCGAAAAAGTCCTTCACAAGCTGAAATTTGAGATGCTTAAATCAATAAGCAACATATATACGGAAAGAATTCAGCTAAACAATCGAGTTGTTTTAAAGATGACTGAGGCAGGATCCTCAGAATCAGAAATAAAAGTTATAAAAAACGAACAAGATTATGATCTTATGGCATGGAAAAAAGAAAGCATACAGAACTTTCGAGAATCTTATCCGGAAACCTTTAAACATAGACTAGAGATTAATAATTGGGATGAAGCAATGAATCAGATGTTAGGGTACTATTTATCTAAAGAAGGCGTATTTGAAAAAATTATGAAAGATATAGAGAACCTTAACGATGAAGAAGACAAAAGCAAAACTGATAACAATAAAAGAACTCCTTGAAGACAGGAGATTCTGCTCAGTAAGGGCAGGAGTATTTAAGGCAGAAAAGGCTTTCGTATACAACTCTATATTAAACGAAATTAACAAAAGATACAGCACTAATTTAATGAGCGACAGAGAGCTAGAGATGTGGTATGCTGTCCTTGAGAGCTTCTTAGACGGAAATGTCAGGGTTTATTGGAAAGATGATAAGATTTTTTATAAAAAAGGTAATAGAGTTTATTGCCCTCCTTACCAGGAAGAGCGAAAATCCTCCTAAAAGTTCAAAGCCCGTGGTCGAATCAATTATGACAACTAAAAAAACTGTTGTAGCCAAAACCATATACTGCAATGGAGATCATGTGCCAGTTGCCTGGGACAAGGTTGTAACCTACAGAGAGCAGCCAGATTGGTCACTGCCAGACAGTAACATGAAATCTTTCTCTGGCAACCGCAAGCCAAGTATTTTTGTTGTTCACTGGGACGGCTGCCTAGATTCGGAAATGTGTCATAGAGTTATAGAGGGCCGTGGCCTATCTGTTCACTTTTGTATAGACACGGACGGAACTATCATTCAGCTCATGGACACCAATAATATTGCTTGGCACGCCCGAGGCGTAAATACTCAGAGTATTGGCGTTGAGGTTGCAAACCCTGTTTATATGAAGTACCAAGACAAGCAGGACTCTCCAAGACCAGTTTGGCCTGCTGAAAAATTAAATGGTAAAACCCAGCAAAAAAGGCTGGGTTTTTATCCAATCCAAGAGCAAGCCCTCAAGGTCCTTATTGATAGTGTGTGTGGATATTATCAAATTCCTTTAGTTTATCCTACTTATAAGGGGCAGATTAAAGATCCCCATAAGTTTTCTGGCGTAATTGGTCATTATCATGTTACGCGGAATAAGACAGATCCTTTGGGTTTAGATTTTAGCAAGGTGGTGGTAGACGATGACTAGAGAGATAGTAGAAAAATTATATCAGGAACTTATTTCCTCTTTTTCAGGGGAGCCCTTAACCGAGCAAAAAGAGAGCAGCATTAAGATACCAATACCAGAGTTTCAGTTTAATGATGTCTTCCAGTCGCCCGGCGTTACTGTTGATAATGAACAGCAAAAAAACTTCTTTAAAGCTGTTCGGAATGCCGGCCTAAGCGGAAAGATACAAAATCTCAATTCAGACATACAGGTTTTAAATAATTTTATGTCTGAATTTTCGCCCAAATCCGAAGAAAGTCACACTTCTGTAATTGGGAAGTTGGTAATACTGCAAACTCTTCACAACCTCCTCAACCACGATTCAGGATCTTCAGCTGGTTTTTCTTTCGAAAAGTTTATCGCTATCTTATACAATGGCAGGGTGGTGGCAGGAAACGCAGACATTATTGATATCACCTTCAGCGACCAGCAATCTCCAGTGTCCCTAAAATTCATTCGCGGCACGAGAGTGACCGGTAGCAATGACCTTCTTAAGAAAGCAGGCCCAGTCACTTATTTTGTTGGTAGAAAATTCCCAGACAGAGGTGCAATTGTTTTTTATTCAAAAGTCCTTGATCCAGCACAGCACGATCTCGAACGCGGTGTGTCTCTTAGGGAATTCGAAGAAGTTGGAACCTTGCAGCTTTCTACGGAAAAGTTTATGGATACTGCAACCATGGGGTTGAAAATGTTGGATAATATTTTCGGCTCTCTCCGTAGAGACATGGAAGACCTTGTAGCCGCTTATCAAAACGCGATTTTGAACAAGAGAGAGAAGTCTGCCACCACTCAGGTTGCCTCGGACGCAGATACAGTCTCAAAAACAGCCACAGACCTCAGCAAATAGGCGTTTAATTTTACATTTAAATTTTTGTGCTTATAGTGTTATACTTAACAGGTATTTCAAAACAGGAGCTTATACATGAAACACTACGAAAACGGAAAAATGTTGTCTGAAAAAATCCTCTCCGGCGTTAACAAGTTGGCTGATAATGTCGGCTCTACTCTCGGCCCTTGTGGGAAAAACGTTATTCTCCAAGAAGAGAATAAGAGGCCGATAGTAACTAAGGACGGAGTTACTGTTGCAAACTTTGTTTCCTTTAAAGACCCTTTTGAAAATGTTGGTGCCGACATTGTGAAACAGGCGTCGAATAAAACAAACTCCGTTGCCGGCGACGGCACTACTACGGCAACAATATTGACAAGATCTATTATGAATATGGCTCAAAGATATCTTTCTGCCGGAATAAACCCAACAAAGCTAAAATCCGGCATGGAAAAGGCACTGAATGTTGTGGAGGGGACAATAGACAAAATGTCCAGAAAAATTGAGACAGAGGAGGACATTTCTAACGTAGCCACCATTTCGGCAAACGGCGACAGGGCAATAGGAGAGCTTATTTGCAAGGCTGTTAGCTTGGTTGGTAAAGACGGTGCAATAACCATACAAGAGGGCAGAACAAATGATACCGTTCTCGATGTCGTAGAGGGGTTCCGTTTCGACAGTGGCATTTGTGCTGGCTCTTTTATCACTGACGAACGTCGCGGTGTCATGAAGCAGGACAACGCACTTTTGCTCGTAACTGACCACAAGATTGAGTCTGTAGAGCAAATATTTCCAATCTTAGAAATGGTTGCAAGAGAATCTAGGCCGCTCACCGTTATCGCCGATGATATTGAGGGCCAAGCACTGGCTGCCCTTATCATGAACGCAGTTAGAGGAACTATGAAAGTTTCCGCCATTAAGGCACCAAGATATGGCCAAGAGAGGAGAAATATCTTATCAGACTTAGCCTTGTCGTGTGGGGCGACTTATGTATCCAGAGAATCCGGCAAGAAGCTCTCCGAAATAAAGCTTTCAGACTTGGGTATGGCAAAGTCTATTGAAAGCTCAAAATCCCTTACAACAATCGTCGGCGGCAAGGGAGATTATTCGAAAGTGGAGGAAAGAATAGAGTCCCTGAAAGAAGAAGTTCGAAGAACAGACGACATGGTATCTTGCGAGAAAATACAGGAAAGAATAACAAGACTCTCTTCTGGTATTGCGATTATTAATGTTGGCGGAGCAACAGAAGTGGAGATGATCGAAAAGAAGCATAGAATCGAGGATGCTCTTGAGGCTGTAAAGTCAGCACTTGCATCTGGAATAATCCCAGGCGGCGGCACAACACTTGCCTTTATCGCAGATAAAAAATTATCCAACATTGATTGCTCCTCTAAGGAGGAGGTTAGTGGAGTAGAGATAATTAAGCAGGCTCTTTTTGAGCCGCTGAGACAATTATCCAAGAACGCGGACATGTCTCCAGATTTAGCTGTTGAACAAGTTCTGAGAACTAGCACACTGAAATCGTTAAAGATTTTAGATCTAGAGGCGCGGGACTATTCTTGTAAAGATTTCAAAGACTTGGGAGTAATTGATCCAGTAAAGGTTACAAAGTCTGCCTTAAGAAATGCAATATCAGTATCTTCCACTTTATTGTCTGCCAACTATGCAATTGTTGATCAAGGAGACTAGTTATTGGCGTAGGGAGCATGAAAAAATGGATAGAGAAGATTTTAACTTAATAACCGGTCAGTTAAATATTTTAGAGCTTAAAATAGAAGAAATAAAAAATACGCAAACAGAGATGAATACCTCTTTATCAAAGATAAGGGAGGCAGTATACGGACCAGATCAGGGAATCTATGCTAGAATAAGAGATCTAGAAATCTGGAAAACAAGCAATTCAAGAATGAATTGGCTTATCATTACTGGCATGGTTGGTATTGTATCTTTCTTGGCTCAAAATTTTATATCAAAAGCATTTTAATAGGAGATAACAAGTGTCAGATTTAAAAATATCTATAACAACTAGCATGAGTCGCCTACCAAGAGACCTCGTGACTTTACTTTCCTCGGCCCAACAAGATGTAGAAAAGACCCAGAAAGAGATTTCTACACTAATGGACCACATAGCTCTCTTTGGAGGCATGCCAACTCCTAGTGAAAGTAAGAGGGGAATTATAACAAAAAGGCTTATAAGCACAATGAAGGAGCTTGAGGCTGCCCTTGTGAGACTAAACGACATTACCATTTTGTTTAATCAATATTCCGACTTCAAGCTAAACCCACAATCACTAGAGGAGGCCAGCAGAAGTGCTGTACCCGAATTAGAAACAGCCCCCTCCAAAGAGGAAGAGGCCCCTCTACCGTCTCCAGAAGAAGAGGAATAAGGAAATAAATTTTGATTGCTAGAAGAATTCTTAAAAACAAAATCTTTTACTCTTTTGAAGTCCTTTTTGGATAAAAATGCATTAACTATTAAATTTGAGAAAGACTCAAGTGATGATTACTTTGATTTAGAGAATATGTTAATACATTGTGGTACAGTCGATAAAAAAGACGGCGAAGAGATAATGTTCTCAATTTTACACGAAGTTGGGCATTTTCTCTCCTACTGTATAGATCCTGAGCTGGGAACAGCAGAAGATATGGATACCATATTTGTTGAAATAACTTCTTGGATATACGGCCTTGACCTAGCGGAAAGTTTGGGAATTCACCTAGAAAAGAGAAAGTTTTTTAACTACGCCCAGTGCTCGGTTAGAAAATATATAAAATCTCTCAACATTTAAAAGCCTCGGAGAATGACATGAAAGACTCAGATGAAGCTGACCTGAACGCAATGGATATTGCATATACTTATTACGAGAAAATCCTCTCTAAAGCAATAAAAGAGGGTGTTTTTAAGTCCGGGATCCACATGGCAGGATTTTTTCTTGGAATTTCTATGGTCCAGGCACTTACTGAATATAAATTGTTAGATAGTAATGTTGACTTAGAAACTATTGAAAAGTCTAGAGAAAAAGCGCAAGAAGAAATAAACCAAGTCGTTTCTGTAGTTCGAGGAAAGGGCTACCTTAAAAAAGGTGATGCATAGCTTAATAAAAAAGACATAGTGTGATATAATTACTACTATGCATATGAGGCTCCTAATCTTGCTTTTGCCTACCTTATTCCTGTTTTCTTCCTGCACAGGATGTGAAGACAAGCTAGTGAGGGTATGCCCTGCTCCCATTGATTGTATCATAGACAGTGAAGGTTTTGTAAGAACAGGCAGGGCTGCCATAGGCGGCGCCAATGACTTGGGAGAGTGTCGCATTGGTAAAACAGATTGCGATGAGGAGCAAAATGTTGTCTGCGTGGGCTTCGTTACGCCCGAAAAAGAGACTTGCGACAATAAAGATAATAATTGTGATGGGTACATTGATAATGGCTTGTCGTGGGACAGGGACAATGACGGAGTAAATTCTCTTGACAGTTGCCTAAACCCAGCAGACTGTGACGATTCGAATGGTGAAGTGTACCCCGATAGATCCGAGGTTTGCAACGGCTACGACGACAACTGTGACGGACTGATTGACGACATAGAGCCTATTGAATGCTGGACAGGATCTGAAGACGTTATATTCTCTGATGATACACCGTGTACGACTGGGATTATGGAATGTGTTGACGGACAAATGACAAACTGTCAAGGTCAAATTTTAGATCAGCAAGAAGTCTGCGACGGCATCGACAATGACTGCAACGGAGTTGTTGATAATGATCCTGCTGAGCTGACAACCACGTTACAGAGAATGTGTGGATATAATGACGTCGGAATATGCGCTTACGGCCTTGAATACTGTGTCGAAGGCGATATAAAATGTTTTGATGCTGTTATGCCAGAAAATGAAACTTGCAACAATCTTGACGACGACTGCGACGGCACTATAGACGAAAATTTGTTTCAACCCTGTGAAACCCTCTGCGGCGAAGGTATGGAGAAGTGCAGAATGGGCAATTGGGAGAACTGCAACGCACCCCAGCCCTCAGTAGAGCTTTGCGATAATATTGATAACGATTGCGACGGCGAGATTGACGAAGGTTGCCTTTGTGTAAAAGACGAAGTGCAGGTGTGTCGAGAGGACATTTATGATACTGAGGGAAATTTATTGAATTGCGGCTACGGAATACAGACTTGTGACGAGTGGGGGATTTGGGGTCCATGCATATATCAAGGCATTGAGCCTGAGATTTGTGATAATTGGGACAATGACTGCGACGGTGAGATTGACGGCATTGTTTCAATGTGCGGCAACAACCCAAATCTTCATGGCATTGGCCAGTGCCTAATGGGCACCACGACTTGCGAAACCGGTGTGTGGGGAAATTGTGTTGGAGAAGTCTTGCCAGAAGAAGAGGTCTGTGACCAGATCGACAACGACTGCGACGGAGAAATAGACGAAGACTTAAATGCTCATGAAAAGGTGGATATGGTTTTTGTTATTGATATTTCCGGATCCATGTGTCCGTATATCGAGGCATTAGCCCAGGGCATTGCGGCATATGTTACGGACTTTGAAGAAACTGAACATAGGTTTGGGTTGGTCATTCATCCGAGCAGGTGGCACACAAACAGTTATGGCAATGCAGTTGTAATGACTCAATCCGGCATGGTGGACGCCGCAGGCCTTTCGAGCCTCTTGTCTTCTCTAGGTTGCAGCGGCGGTGGCTGGGAGAGAACGACAGATGTTGTCATGTCCGTGGTTGATCCCATGAATCCTCTTGGCATTCCATGGCGGTCTGACGCATACCCATATGTAATAAGTATCAGCGACGAAGGGCCACAAACCTCCTACAACAATCAGCCATACGATGTGGGGCTCAATACAGCCACTTGTCAGATTGCAGGTTGCGAGCCAGGAGACTCGGTAGAAATTTACTTTATTGACCAATTAAGCTCTTTGAGTTCTTGGCTGGACGCAGCCTTTGGAGACCCTGCTAGAACAATAGACATTCACCCCCCTTCCGGCTCCAGGTATACCGAGATCCTCAGAGATATTTTTCAAGATGTTTGTTTCTAAGCTTTAATATCATTTTTAATTTTATTTTTTTTTGAAAGGAGAAACTTGAAGACTTAAAAATATTATCCTGCATATTTATTAGTATGAGGGATAATGATATAAAAATCGGTGACTTAGTGTGCTTCGACGGTGACGAAAGTCAGAATATTTTTGGAATTGGCCTTGTTGCAGATATCAAGGGCGACGAAAAAGACTTTGAAGAATTCAACAGAGTCATAGAAAAGATAGAAAATTCACCAGAAGACTTGTGGAAATTAACAGACCTTCCAGTGACAAAACCGATGATTTTAGTATTTTGGACCTCCAATAATCCAATTGGAGAAAAGAAAGAAAATTCAGAAATAACTTCCATGTGGGTTTTCCCAACTGAAATAAGGAAGTTGAATTAGGAGTAGAAAATGAAAGAAATTTTTAATGTTAGCCCAAAACTTATGAACGCCCTTCAGCTTATGTGTGTTGTTGCAGTTCTTTTAACCCTTTTGACTGGTCACACTGTTATGTTTAATACATCTTTGATAATGCTAGCTGGTCTAAAAATGTGGAACTACTGCATAACAAACAGAGCTATTGAAGGTATATTTGCTATTGTATATTGTATTCTTGTAGTGGTTATAAATACGGGAGGATAGATATGTTTCAGAAGGCACCACTCCTCTTTGCGTTATTGGGAATAATCCTATTGCCAGCCCAATCAGCTGATACTAATGGCTCCAGCGCTGAGATTATTAAGATTGAGAAGAGAACGTTCTTTTATGACCCTTCTTCGCGCCAAGAGTGCCAGTATCTCGACACCTACAAGATTCCCGGCTTTGATAGCACTTTCACCATTCACGACGACTGCTCATATCCTGTTGTTCCGTCCGATATCTCCACTGCCCTATCCCTGATCTACACACAGTGGGTTAATGAATTCGGAGATACGGGCTATCGTTTCTTACACATTTTAAACAATTTGGAAATAGAGTTTGCTGGTAAAATGATTGTAATGAAGCATGTATATACTCACAATGGCCAATATAGGGAAGAAGCCCCTCTTAATGGCTTGTGTTATGACTCCGGACATAAGATATGGCTATACTCTCGCGGACAAGTTGATATAAGGCTTAGTAAGACAAGTTTTGTTCATGAGCTGGTTCATTCTGGAATTTATGCAAAAAATAAGTACGAACACGGGGATCCTGACCACCTTGGCCCTAATTACAGTGGATGGAAGCGCAAACATTCTGATTTTATAAGAAGAATGAATCTGTACTTGGAGTCTCTTGGTTTATGATTAGAAAACTTTTATTAAAACTTCTCTTAAAAGATCAGGTAAAGTCTGGTAAGATAATATTATGCGCCTCTTGTCTTGGAGACCAACAAGTTACTTGGCAAGAGGTTCGAAATATTCTTGACGGAATAAAAAAGAAAAAGATTAAGAAACTTGTTTGTGCAGCCTGTTACAGAGCAGGTCAAAAAAATCGAAAAAAGAATAAACAGGAGAGAAGATAAATGCAAAACGATATTGGAACATTGGTGTCACTAGCTCTTAAAATGGGGCTTTCTGGAGTAAAAGTTAAGGAGCTGGCCCACCACGCCGCTGAGATGCAAAACTTGTTGAAAAAGCAAGCGCTCGTTATTCACGAAAAAGACCTGCACATCCAAGAGCTTAAAGACGAAGTTCAGAGGTTGCAGGGCCTGAAGACGGAAAGAGAATTGCAAGAAGAGGTTAAGAACCGCACCGCCGGAAAAACAAAAACTTCCAAAGCCAAAGTTTCGTCACCAAAATCAAAAGGCGGAACGAAAATCAATGTCAGAGGAAAGTCCTCTAGCTCAAAGAAATAGCTTGACATAGATCCCAAAGTATAGTAAAGTTCTCATTAACAACAGAAAGTCCTTAGAGACCAAACCTTGGAGAAAAAATGTCCTTTGATTTTAAGTCCTTACTATCCTGTATTCCCTTCATATACGACAAGAAGCTTCCCATTCTTTTGCGTGGGCGCCATGGCATTGGCAAGAGCCAGCTTGTTTACCAAATAGCCGAAAAATACAAGGTCCCTGTCGTTGAGCGCCGCGCAAGCCAGATGACAGAGGGTGATTTGCTGGGTATTCCAAGCCCAAATTCTCTAGTAATTAACGGCAAAGAAGCAAGCCAGTTCCGTCCGTTTGAGTGGCTGGTACAAGCCTCTACAGAGCCAGTTGTTTTATTTTTTGATGAGCTTGACCGTGCCACAATAGAAGTTCGCCAAGGTATCTTCGAGCTAACAGATTCGCGAAAGCTCGCAGGCTGGTCCTTGCACGAGGGGACAATTATTTTTGCTGCAATAAATGGCGGCATTCACGGTTCACAATATCAAGTTGGAGAAATGGATCCGGCTGAGCTTGATCGCTGGACATGTTTCGATGTAGAGCCTTCCGTTGAGGACTGGCTTGAGTGGGCCAAGCCTAGAGTTCATGAAGATATTTGGGACTTTATAAACAATAACAGAAAACACCTAGAACACGAAGAAAATTTCGAGCCAAACAAAGTTTATCCTTCTCGCCGCTCCTGGGAGAGGCTAAGCTCTGTTCTTCAATCTTTTGGCAAAAAACAGCCACTTTTAGATAACTTTAATAGAAATAAAGGCACTATATTCAATCTCTGCTCTGCGATAGTCGGGCAAGAGGCCTCAATCGCAATTTCAGACTTTCTTGCCAAGCGTTCAGAGCATGTTAGCTTGGAAGATATCTTAACACATGGCGATATTAAAAAAGCCAAAAGAATGAAGATAAACGACCACACCAGTTTTGTGGAAAAACTGAATCACTCCGAGAAGCTAAAAGAGGATTTAACAGCCTCAGAGATTAAAAATTTAGCCAACTATTTTGTTGTCTTGCCCTCTGAAGTTGCCATGCGCCTGTGGAAGAATATATCCGAGTCCAGCGTTCCAAATACTCTTAAGATACATAAACATATTAAGCCACATCTTGTCTCTATTCTCACAACCAAGAGGGATTCCAATGACGGCAAAGAAGTTTGATTTAAATATACACACCCACAGGCTTCTCAAGAGGGAACCCTTCTTCGCGGCTCTTTCACGCCGAGTAGATAAAACACCTACAACCTCAATACCTACCGCAGCGGTGGGAATAAGCAAGAAGACAGGATTTTACGAACTTCTTTACAATCCAGATTTTTTTAATTCCCTAACAGACACTCAGATACTGGCTGTACTTAAGCATGAATTTTATCATGTAGTTTTTGAGCACCTTACAACTAGAAAGCCTTCCGAGGACCCAAAGGATATGAAGATCTGGAATATCGCCACCGATCTTGCTATTAATTCTTACTTGGATGGCGAATTGCCCGAAATTGCTGTCTTCCCAGGGCAAGGTGTTTTTTCACACCTCGATCCATACAACTCTTCAGAGTGGTATTACGAAAAAATCCAACAAGACGAAGAACTCAAAAACAAAATCTTGGCAGAAAAGATTAATAGCCTTGATGATCACGGATCCTGGAATAATAAATCTGCCGCTGGTGATGATTCTGCCGGATCCAATGATTCTCTGGCCAGGGAGAGGCTGAAGAAAACTGTTTCTGACGCCGTTAATGAGGCGAAAGAGGCAAACTCGTGGGGCTCCATTTCCGAGTCTATTAGGAAAGATCTTGTTAGCAAGTTCTCCCCAGCGTCGCTAGACTGGAAGAATGTTTTGAGGTACTTTGTAAAAAGAACTCAGAAAACCTCACGCCGCTCCACGGTCAAGAGGCTTAATAAGAGATATCCGTTCGTTCATCCTGGTAAAAAGTATGATAGAGTTGCAAAGGTGGCTATTAGTGTTGATCAAAGTGCTTCAATAACAGATGAGCTTTTGACAGCATTCTTTTCCGAGTTAGAAATTTTGGCAAAGATAGCAGAATTTACCGTTATACCATTCGATCATGAAGTGGCTGAACAAGGGGTCTTCTGTTGGGAGAGGGGGAAGTCTCATGAATTCGTCCGCGTCGCCTCGGGTGGCACGAATTTTGATGCACCCACTGACTATGTAAATAAAAGGTCTTTTGACGGACATGTTATTTTTACAGACTTGTATGCACCAAAGCCCAGAGCCAGTAAGTGTCCAAGGATGTGGGTTACAACACCTCAAAATTACAAGCATCCATACTTTGAGACCAATGAATATGTTGTTTCAATAGACAACTTGGAATAGGAGTCGCAAAATGTCAAAAGATAAAGCTAGATATGTTAGAAAAAAATTAAAAGAGATAACAATAAAGGCGAGAGAGGAGGCTATGAATATTGAGGGAAGTGATATAAGCCCTCAATGCAAAGATGCCGCAGCGGTTCTCGTTCAGTTTGTTTACTTAGCCGCAGAGACGGGAGATTTTAGCTTTGAATATGACGTGTCTACCTATAATAAAGCTTCAATATCTAAGATTTGCGAGTATGCGAGAAAAGAGCTTGGAGACGTTTACTTGGTAGTTTCGTTGGGATCTGCTCGGCGAACAATTCGAGCTGAATGGGGTTCTTGATTTGATAAGAGAATTCGAGATTGGTGATCTCGTCGTCGGTTGCCGCATGTGGAATAAAGATAGGCTCGGAATTATTCTTGAATCTGAGCAGCGAGGTTCTGAAAAAAATAAAGCTAAAACACCAATTTACAATGTAATGTGGCTAGTGGAAGACGTCTTCTCTCACCACTCGGAAGAGTCCCTTTCTGCTCATGCTCCTTTTTCCGGTTCCGTGTCTAAAGATCAATATTATGGAACTAATGCAAACTCTTGGGAGGATCAAACTTCAATAAGAGATATTTATAAGATGTATGTCAAAAAAAGATAACAGAAAAAAAACAGATAGGGCAAGCGCCTTCTCACTTAACAAGATTGCATACGGCGAAGGTTCTTGGATATCTGATTTTAACGATAGGAATTCTCTTCTTAAAACAGCGTTTTTTAACGCCCTTATTTCCTACATAGATTTATCAGTAACCTTTAAGGGCAATATATCTAAAACGCAAGAGGCAAAGATAATAGCAGAAATGGTTCTCGCAGGCTCTTTAGAGGATTTACGAGCTGTTATTCGATATTACAAGGATAGGGGCAACTATTCTTTAGAGGTTCACGCTGATGACGTACCCCAGGAAGAAGAGCAAAACCCATATCAGGAAATTTATGAAGAGATAATATTTGAGGAGCTGGACTTTGATGACGATCCAGAAGATTAGGCGACACTCAATTGTTGTTATGGACGTAAAGGCCTTGAAAATAATTGAACACTATCACAAAACTGATTGCTATGAGGCAACCGAATTGTATGATTCTCTTAGGAAAAAGTACACTTCCAAGAACTTGTACGATGTTATCTTAACATATGACGAGCCTTTTGATATACTGTTTTGGATGCTTGGCCGAAAAAGAAAAAAGAAAGCAAAAGAGGTTAATTAGAACTATATACCTAGTACACTTTTTAGGCGGAGAATTTTAAAAATGTCAACCGAAAACAGAGTCGTCAAGGCTAAAACGAACAAGAAACCACCCAGGTTCTTGAGAAAAGTATATTTGAGCGAAAGAGAGTTGGAGTTCCTTATATCAAAAATATCGTTAACGGAAGAAGAGAGAGGCACTCAGTCCTGGAAGACAAAAATGCTTAACAAGCTCGTGAGTCATCACGTAAAATCTAAAGAAAGCAGAGAAAAGAATAATAAATAATGTCTTTAAAAGATTTACTTCCCGGAACAAATATAAAAATATTAAACAATTTAGGCACTTATGACTCTGGAGTTGTTATCGAAAAAGCAAAAAGTACTTGCGTTTCCAATCTTTATTATGTAAAATGGAGACAGGATGGAACGATCACTTTACAACAAATTTACAAGAGAGACGTTAATGAGCCCCGAACAAATTCTTCAAAAAACTCCAAAACGAAGCGCCGCAGAACTAAATCTGACAGAGGTGGTGCAAAACGCCAGAAAGTTGCTTGATCTTGAATATCTGTCAGAAATGGACTTAAAATTTGTTTCGAGTGTTCTGGGTTTTTGGGAAAGAGAAGATTACCTTACAATCAAGCAGGAAAGTGCGTTAAGGTACAAGATTGATAAATATATATTTAACTGGCAAACTGAGTCCGATTTCAAGAAAAAGTATGTTGCAGATGACACAGACTTAAGGCAGAGAGCAAAGATCGCGGCAAAGTATTATTTAGAAAATCCACCATATTTTATGGGTCTTGCAAAAAGTATTTTATCAGAACCAGATTTTGTGCCCTCTCACAGGCAATTTGTGTCAATGGTAGAAAATCAGTATGCTAAAAAAGCCATAGATTCAGTAATGTCTCCGCCCCGATACGAAGAGGATCAGGTTGTAGAGCTACGCGGCGCCGGCGGGAATTCAAGGCACCCTAACCATATTCCACTAAGCGCCTATAATAGGCCATGCATTATTATAAAAAATGATTTTGACTATGTTGCCTCTGCCGCGATGGGTGCAAAGATATACGAAATTTTACCATTTGGTCAAACTACAACTTATAAAGTTGAGGAGCGCCACATAAAGAAGATAACAAAAAACAAGAAGTGGGGGGACTATAAAAAGTTTGAATAATGGCGATTTAGTTTATGTTAGCTACGGTAAAATTGGAAAGCCAGCGCTTTTAGTGGAATTAGATTGTCAAAAGCAAGAGATATTCAATGACCACACCCAACAGGACGTTACTTTTGAAATGTCAAAAGTTATATTCATCGGTGCAAATCGAGAATCTTTTGTTTTAACTAGATTATTAAGGAGTTATAATTATGCTGAAGAGAATTAGTGATATTGCAGTAGCTGTGATCTGCACAAGCTTGATTGTTGTGGAACAAATTTTAAGAATGCCCGATCAGGAGGATCCTCTGTTATGAGTTTCGCGAGAAAAAGAAAAAGAAATAAAATGAAAAAACTTTTAACTAAAGAACTCCGCGAACACATACGGGAAGGTTTCCGAAAATACCGAGATGGAGAAATAGAAGAATTCTCTTTTACATTTGCTAGCGGCGAGACCTTAACCTACCCGCAAGACTTTGTTGGCCGGATGAACGATTTAGCTGTTGAGAATATGAGAAATATTATGAAATCCGATCCCGAAGAGAAAGGAGAGGAAGAAGATGGCTAACATTAGAAAAGAAATAAGAATTTTTAAAGATTTCTTGGACGAAGTAAACTATAGGCAAGCGCTCAATGAAGAGGGGGATATAATCTCCCCCACTTCAAAACGAAAAACGCCAAATGATCATTTATATTTTCTTGAAAATGATTTAGACTTCTTTGGATTGCACGTTGCCGCCCGTGAAACGAGCGGTAAATTTACCCACATTAAAAATAAGCTTGTTGCAAAGTACGGCTGTGAGCCGCTACAAGTTGGGGACTTCGAGGGAAATTTTCGGGTATCTAAGGAAAATCTCAGTGGCGTAGCCTCACTATTCGGATTCACCAAGAGGGTTGTATCAGAAGCCAGGAGAGAGGCCTTGAGGGAGCAACTAAAGGCAGCTAGAGAAAAGTCTTCCCGTTGTAATCCGAAAAAGTGATAGTATCGCCCATTGGGGCGAAATCGACGTAATTTTTTTTTGTTTTAAGCCCTTAAACAGACTATTTATCTTAGATTCTTTAAAGGTGGAGGACATAAATAATGCTAGGTGATAAGACAGACATAGAATTAACCGAGGAAATCAAAGAGGCAATCTTAAATTTTCCCGCAGGCCCGGAAGTTACTGAAGGCCTGGACCCGGAAGTAAGAAAGTCAATTAGAAAGGCCAATGAATACGCGAGAATGAATAGACCTACCATATCCGCGCAAGACTGGGCCAACATTAAAGACATGGTAATGCCAGAAGAATCCGGGGAGGAGTAGGGAATTGAAAACAAATAAAGCAACATTTCAAAAGATACTACAAGAGTCGATTGAGGAGGCTCTTAGAGAAGAGTACGAAACCCCGCGCCCAAATTCAATTAGGTCGAACAAGCATGACGTGCTTGAGGCCATTAAGTCTGCTGTCGGTGAGGCATTTAACTTCATGAACAAAGACGGAAGCATTGGTGCTCCACTAAAGGCTGAAGCAGCCTGGAACAAGGAGTTACACGCCTTTACTGTCGATGGTAAACGAGTTGACTTAGACACGATTGATATTGAGCCTCAATATAGTACTGCTAGCGAGGTATCCATTGACTTCCGTGACGTCCACTTTAAAGAGGAAGACGGCGGCGGCAAGCTAAGGATTTATCAAGTTGAAGCACTGGAAGGCCTTCATGAATTCCAAGAATATCTAAAAGCAGAGTGGGCTGATAAATACATGGGCCAAGAAAGGCCATAAACTACAAGCAAAAAAATGCGCGTATAGGTAACGATATGAAAAGACATAATCTGTGGAACAATAGAAATCAAACACTATTCAACAAGCTACTTGAAAACCAAGGCCTCAAACGCCCCACCGTACAGGAAGTTGCAAAAGAAATATCTGTACACACGGAGCCTGCCCCTGGTGCGGATGAATTCGGCGGTGGTGACTATGACGTCGTAAATATACCATTGGCAGTCGCACAAGACTTGAGAGCTGCCGTGTACGCTAATCTTGAAAGCATTCAAGCACTAATGGACTGGAACGCCAAACGCTGGCAAAAAATGGGACAAGCAGGCATGCCAGGTTCAAAGTCTTCCGGCTTGTTTCGCCCAATGAATGACACCACTGAAAAAGAATTGTTTGCTGACATTAAGAACATACAGTATTTTTCCGAAGAAATGGGCCAAGCCTCGCCAAGAAGCTTGCGAACTGACGGTATTGAGTTCTATTTTGCAAATGGCGACGTCGGCACGATTAAGTGGGAAGACATGGGGATTAGTATTAAATGAGGCCAAACATGTCGAGCATATTAACTTCGGTTTTATCGGCAATTGTTATTGGCCTTCTAACTTGGCAGATTAGCACTGTCAAGAATCTTGTTGTTGATAATGAGATGTTAAAATATAGAGTATTGCTTCTTGAGAAGAAGCTAAAAATGAATAAGCCCAGAGGTAAAAGCAAATGAAAGAATTATTAGAAAACTGGAAAGACTTTTTAGAAGAAGAAAAGCCGTGCTGCCCAGAGTGCAGCCCCGACGAAGATCTGGAAGAAGGTGACGACAGATGCACCCGCATTGCCAAGCGAAAATACGATGTTTGGCCTTCGGCATATGCCTCTGGCGCTGTTGTAAAGTGCCGTGACGGTAAAATCTGGAAAGACCTCAAGGAAGAAGAGGTTGAAGAAGACCTCAGAAAATGGTTTAATCGCAAAGGCGAGAAAGGCTCCACAGGCGGCTGGGTTGACTGTAATGCTCCAGACGGCGACGGGGGATACAAACAGTGCGCCCAGGGTGATAGAAAGAAGAAGCCAGCATGTCGCCCAACTCCTTCTGCCTGTAAAGATCCTGGTAAGGGAACTAAGTGGGGAAAGAAAAGCGAAGCAGTGGCGCTCTCTGAAGAGCAATTAGAGGAAATCGTTGGCCACATTGTTGACTCACTGGAAGAAGACTTTGATTTTATCCTCGACGAAGCGGGTAAGTGCACTAAAGTCACGAAGAAGGCCTCTTCGGATAGAAAAGGCAAGAAGTGGATGAAGTGCGTAAAGTCAGATTCCGGTGGCTACAAAAGGATCCACTGGGGCCAAAAAGGTGTGCGTGTTACTGGTAAGTCAGGCAATACTAAGAGAAAGAAAAGCTTTAAGGCCAGACACAATTGCTCCAAAGCGAAATCAAATACACCACAGGGGCAGGCATGTAAGGACTGGGCGGAGTAAATGGCCCAACTTAATGCGAATATTCCCTATATACAGTGTATTATTCGCAAAGAGTATACTGGGCTGCTAGAAGATTCTCACGGATACATGTTTGGCGTAAAATCTATGATTAACAGACCTTTGCACTTTCACTTTCAAACAGACTTCGGGGCAACCATATGGAATATGCCTATCTCTGCTTTCGTACATAGGGAAGATTACGATAAGCTCAGTCACAAGGAAGAAACAAGGTTGCAAATGTTGCAATCTTGGGATTGTCAGAGCAACAACATATCCGTTACTACCTTTGCTTTCCTACAGAATAAGAGGGTAGATATTTTTTGTAGAGACAGAAAATGGCGCAGCGGAAAGTACATAACCACTATTGACGACTACGAAGGTGATTTAAACGAATTGAACGTCGGCTACTCAAATGATCAGGATAGCAAGTGTTATCACTTTATAGAAATGGATGACGGCAACTTTTCAGTTCAGCCAAACAATCTCTTGAGGTGGCACAATCCGGATTTTATTGTCCCCTTTAAGAAAGACAGTCCACCAAAGTTTTCTATCTTCAAGGATCCTTTAAGCAGCGAAGACATTGATAGAAGTTATGGCAATTCACCATACTTTTTTTATGGTTATTATGACGACGCAGGAGACAAAAAATGAAAAATTTAATGGAAGTTTGGCGAGGATATCTCGACGAAAAGATGATGCTAAAGCCAGGAGAGTCTGGTTGGAACCTGTATAGAGATCTGGTAGCCAGCGCCTACATGCAAGCGCCCAAGTTCGAATCCAGAGCTGTACCACATTTTCAAGCAATTGTTCCCTTTATTGAGAAAATGTTTAAAAGAATTCAATCTAGAGTTAAAGTTGACTTTGTTGATTATCACGCATATGACACTGCGGAACAACTGAGGCAGGACGTTAAGCAAAACGGAGTCATGAAAATTGCCACCATTGACGCCGAGCATGATATATTTGATGAACTGACAAATGCAAAGTTTAGGGCTATACATGATTACATGTCACACATTCAGGCGATAGGTTCTAGAGGTACTGAGTTCGGACTGATCGGAGAGCTGCAAGCTTATAATGTTCATCTCAAGACTTTGCCACCGAAAGCAGCCCCAGCCTTATTTACTGAGGTTGTTGGCCAAGTTTGCGCCAAAGAAGCCACCGGAAAGTTTCAAGATCAGAAGATCTGCCTTCTCGACGGCTTTGATTACTTTAACCTTGGCCGTGTGCGTGGCTATGATATCGTAAACAAAGAACTTGTCAAAAAGGATCCGAATAGTGAAGAGAAATAAGATAGCCGTTGTGGTTGTCTTGCTCGCCCTGTTGGTGGGATCTGGCATGATTATAGAAAAAACCTCTTTGTTTAAGGAGTGTTACACAGAGTCTTCACACTCCTTGACAGAGTGTATTATTATTTCAATCTTATATTAAAACTTAACAAATAGCGATCCCCCCTTTACAATAAGTTATCAATTACTAAATTAGATAAGGATCAAAACATGGTAAGCAAGAAAAAGCTCTATATTTTCGGTGAAGAGAAGCCAAATTCAAGCGGTGTATATAACTCCATTTCTTATGTTTTGGAGAAACTAAATGTTCCCCACGAGTCAAGCCTTGAGCGTTTCAGTGCTGACTTGTGCAAAGGAAGTTCAAGGAAGTACGAAATAAATGGATTCTGCTCCTATGAGTTTGCTTCTATAGAGTATAGAATGGTCTCAGGCAACACCTCTATGGTAGACCTAATGTTCTACCTCCAGGAGGAAGTTCCGACAAATCAAAGCAAGCCAGTTTATTTTGTGGAAATTACGAAGAACGCTTGGAACCAGTCCGGCAACATGTCAGATCAGAGAGCTGGAAAGTCTATATTACCACTGGCGATATATGGCAGTGTTCCGTTTTTGTATTTAGTAAATATGGGTATCGGTGCTCGCGCACAGCCAAACAGATCACACGCCAGAGCGCTTAAGAGAATGAACCTTATTGGTGCAGACGTGGCAATTTCATTCGACGGCGAAGAGGGCGTGTATCCGGTAAATGTAACAACGGTGTCCATAGACAGTGTTGAAGACATGGTAGAGGAGGACGCTGTGGGTAGAAAAGGGCCACGAAGAGTATATTTCGATACCGTCCATGTCCCGAATAATCCCAGATTCCGATATTTCCATGACGGGTTGGTTTTTGATTGTCGGTTAGATAAGGCAGGCGATCCGGAGCAGACCAGTGACCCTAATGTTGGTTTTGTAATGTCTTCTGTTTTTGCCGCCATAAACCTTGGCTGGGATGGTATAATTATAATTAAAAACCACGGAAAATTACCAAAATATTTCTATGGAAAAAATAAGCTAATGCACTGCCTGCGTATTGCAGCAAAGAGTGCGCACATTTATTTTGAGAACTCCGAGTACGGTCGACCGTATCTGGATAAGGTGGAGCATGCTCCTTTTACCGGAACATATTTTCGGGATGAGCAGCGCGGCGAGAAGAACGGCACAATTGCTCTTGAGTCCTTTTTGTCCAAGCGAGGCTGGAAGACAATTTTCGATAACCATGCAGGGTGCGAGAAGTCAGACTTAGTTCTCTCTACTGGAGACAGGATACAAATCCCCAAAAAAGTCGACAACATGCCTCTCGGTTTGCCAGACTTGATAATGATTAATGAGCGACAAAAGAGGATTATTGTGATAGAAGGGGAAATGTCAGAGAATTTACATAAACAGGGCAAAGGATACAGTCAAGTGCTGGAGGAGAAGTTTGTTCGAACTGTAGATTGGATTAGGGATCACTTCTATCCTCAATATAAGTTCGAGGTGCACTTAGCAACATACGGCCAGCACCACGGGGAAGATATACTTTACCACTTAAACTCCGACGGCACGCACACACTACTAGAGTCTGCAACTCCAGTATATTCTTATCAGGACGCGGCGTGAGATATATAGGCAACAAACAGAAGCTGGTTGGATTTATACAACAGGCCGCAGAAGAGGTTTGCGGCGATATTAGTAAAATGTCTTTTTGTGATCTTTTTGCTGGTAGTTGTTCTGTATCTAAGCATTTTAAGAATGTGTGCTCTCACGTTATAACAAACGACCTAGAGAACTATAGTTACGTGCTCGCAAGAAACTATATTGGAAACAATAATCCAGTTGAATACGTCGAGCTTTTCATTGAGCTTAACTCACTTCCTGGGAAGGTTGGTAAAATAACTAAAAACTTCTCTCCCTATAAGAAATGCGAGCGTAAGTTTTTCACCGTTGAGAACGCCAAAAAGATCGATGCCATTAGGCAAGCAATAGAAGATTATCGAGAGCAGGAAGATTTGTATTACTTCCTTCTGTGCTCTCTCCTAGAGAGTGCAGACATATACTCGAACACAGCCGGTGTTTACGGGGCATATCTAAAAGATTTTAATAGCAGGTCTGCTAGTTCTTTCACAATGATGCCCTATACTTACAGCATAGGGGCGACAGGAGAATGTTACAAGGAGGACGCAAATGTCTTGCTGCCAAAACTAAGTGGAGACATTCTGTATTTAGATCCTCCATATAATTCAAGACAATATGGCTCGAATTATCACATTTTAAATTATATTGCAGATTACGATTTTAAGATAAATGAAAAAATAAATAAAAAAACAGGGCAAAAAGAGCAGAGCAAAACCGGCCTTGGCAAATATAACAAATCAAAGTACTCACAAAAGCAAAACGCCCTCACAGCCCTTGAGGACTTGCTAAAGAACGCTTCAGGCTTTCGATATACCCTTATGTCATACAATAACGAAGGAATTATATCAAGTGAAGATATTCAGAGAATATTTGAAAAATATGGGGAATATGACATAAAGAAGCAAAATCATAAAAGGTATAAATCAAACAATAACTCCACGCAACCCTCTGGTGTTGTAGAGTATATTCACGTTCTAAAAAGGTGTAAGAATGAAGAAACTAACAGAAATGATAGACTTCGAATCGTTTCCTGATCGAGATTATAAAAAGAGAAATCCCAAATCTCAGGTGGCTGAGCCGTTTGTTCAGTGGGTCGGCGGAAAGCGACAATTGATAGCAGAGTACGAAAAACACTTTCCAAAGAACTTTGGGAACTATCACGAACCATTTGCTGGTGGCGCCGCCGTGTTTTATTGGCTTCAGTCAAAGTACGGGGAGTCAAAAAAATACTATCTAACCGACATGAACAAGGAATTGATACTGACATACAGTGTAGTAAGGGATTACCCTGAACAGGTTGCTGAGTTGCTTGAAAAAATGTCAGAAAAGCACTCAAAAGAGTTCTTTTACGAGGTTAGAAACATAGACAGGCAGAAAGTTCCAGACAAAAACAGATACACCAAAACAATGGAGGTGTGCGAAGAGCTTGAGCCGATCAGCGTTGCCGCAAGATTTCTTTATCTCAATAAAACTTGTTACAACGCTCTTTACAGAGTTAATTCAGAAAACTTGTTCAATGTGCCAGTTGGTAAATCTCTCAAAAAAGATCTGAGGGACAATGGCCGTCTGCTGGCTTGTTCTCGCGTTTTCGATACTACTAAGTTCTCTTACGGTGACTACTCTAGGACACTCTCAGAAGCACGTCCGGGAGATTTGGTATATTTTGATCCGCCCTATGAGCCTATTAGTGATACTTCTGATT
>CEUO01039859.1_pt1 | contig 61289 bp, 11 predicted proteins | sample 531391 | NCBI WGS metagenome assembly CEUO01 (sample SAMEA2622799, study PRJEB7988) | marine metagenome | isolation source: saline water (ENVO:00002010), including
GTAACTTCTGGTGGTAAAGCTCCTGGACCACAACCATTAAAAGAATGTATACTTAAAATCACTGGTATTCTTGAGAATAAAGAAGATGGTGATTCACTTAGTACACTTGAAGCACATGATATTATATGTTACATAGCAGATGCTGTATTAGCTGGTGGTATTAGACGTGCTGCTCTTATCAGTCTATTTAGTGCTGATGATGATGAAATGATTGCTTGTAAAGCTGGTGCTTGGTGGGAATTAAATCCACAACGTGGTAGAGCTAACAATTCTGCTGTTCTTATGAGACATAAGATAACTAAGTCTTTCTTTATGGATCTATGGAAAAGAGTAGAGTTAAGTAAAGCCGGTGAACCTGGTATATATTTTAATAATGATAAAGACTGGGGAACTAATCCATGTTGTGAGATTGCTCTACGTCCTTTTCAATTCTGCAATTTATGTGAAGTTAATGTAAGTAATATTGATTCTCAAGAAGATCTTGAGCTAAGAGTCAAAGCTGCTACATTTATAGGAACACTTCAAGCAGGATACACTAACTTCCACTATCTCAGACCAGTATGGCAAGAGACTACAGAAAAAGATGCATTAATTGGTGTATCTATGACTGGTATAGGATCTGGTAAAATACTTGGTTATGATATGGAAGCAGCTGCTAAAGTAGTAAAAAAAGAGAATGCTAGAATTGCTAAATTAATTGGTATCAAAAAGGCTGCTAGAACAACAACAGTAAAACCTGCTGGTACAACATCATTAACATTAGGGACTAGTTCCGGTATTCATGCATGGCATAATGATTACTATATAAGAAGAATACGTGTAGGTAAGAATGAGGCTATATATGGGTATCTTGCTAAGAATCATCCTGATCTAGTAGAAGATTGTGTCTTCCGTGGCCATGATACAGCAGTTATAAGTATACCCCAAAAGGCTCCGGAAGGCTCTATCTTAAGAACTGAATCTGCTTTCCAATTACTTGAAAGAGTAAAGAAGGTAGCTACAGAATGGGTAAAGACTGGGCATAGATCTGGATCTAATACTCATAATGTTTCTGCTACAATTAGCTTAAAGGATGAAGACTGGGAATTAGCTGGTGACTGGATGTGGAAAAACAGAGATCATTATAATGGTCTTGCTGTGCTTCCATATGATGGTGGTACTTATACTCAGGCTCCATTTGAAGACATTACTAAAAAGAAGTATAATGAAATGGTTAAATCATTAATGGATATTGATCTATCTAAGATCACTGAAGAGAATGATGAAACTAATTTAACTGGAGAGCTAGCGTGTGCTGGTGGAGCTTGTGAAGTTAAGTAAATTTACTCCATATTTCTATAAAGATAGAGACGGTAATACAGTCATGACTGCAGCATATCATCTTAAAAGAGGATATTGCTGCGGGAATGGTTGTAAGCATTGTCCTTTTAAACAAAAGGAACGCCCGGATCAACACCAACAGACTTAAGATCTTCAAAGGTTCCAATAACGTAATAGTCATTATCAGATATATATAGATCAAAGATAGTACTGAAGTTACTTTTAAGTTCTTCGTACTTATCTTTATCTATTCTTATTATTTTTTTGTTTACTGGCATTATAATCCTGGTATATGCATATCCCTAACTGTGTCATATCCTATCCATCTATTTCTTAAGTACCACAGAGGGATAACATCTGACCATTCTTTACCTAATTTTAAAGATCCTTTTCTTGCTCCTCTTTGATAATAGAAATCTTTATTTTTCTTCATTTCTTTTTGCCAGTTTCCACCAACAAATAAAGGATAATACATAAACGCTAATCCTGTAGCAAAAGATTTTTCAATTGCCCCTCCTAATTCTCCAAGAGTTCTTGTAGATGCCATTGGGCTTTGAACCATTTGAAATAATTCTGGCCATCCTAATACAGGTATAAATTGACCAGTTTCTCTACGTAATCTATTTATTTGATATATAAGAGCATTCTTTAATCTTCTACTACTTGTACCAACTTCATCATCATCATCTTCAAAAAGATTGCTTAATAATATTGTTAATATATATGATGTTACAAAAAATGTAAGCTCTGTTCCATTTTTTATCATATTTGCTCTTCTTACTTTTCCTTTTATAGGATCTGTAAAAAACCCTGGTTGATTACCTTTGTTCTTACTATCATATACATATTTAGATAAATAACCAAAGAAACTAATCCAAGTTCTGTATCTACCTTGTAGGTATCCTAAATTTTCATCATAATATTCTGGTCTAAATCTAGCCTTTAATGCTGGATAAGTCCATTTATGAAATTGAAATAATAGTTGACCTATTGCTCCTTGTTGAAAAGCTGCTCTATCTTTATGAGCATAGTTACCGTGAATTTGTTTATTTACTTCTCTTATATAATTTCTTACTAGCTTATGAGCTCTTCCACCTTCTCCAGTCCAAGGCATTTTTCTACCGTGTTGATCTATAAATGTATTAAATCCTTCTTTAAATGTTACCTCTCCTGTTTGATTGTTATATTGCATTGCATCAAAAATAGAAAGAGTTTCTGGTTCACCAACAGGTTTTTCAATATATTCTCCTTGTTCATTAACTGTAGATTTCTCTAACATTAAACTTCCAAGTATTGCTCTACCAACTTTACTTTGCACATTAAACTCAAAAGAATAGTTAATACCATAGGCCCATGTTATAATTTTTCCTAAGTAAGATTGATCATAACCTAATCCTGTCTCTGCTATTTCTTGTTTATCATCCATCATTCTGAAATAACCTATGGCTGCTAATGCTTTAGTTCTAGGAACTACAGGATCATAATCACTTTTACTAAGTCCTATTAAGTCTCCTACTGCATTTTTCTTACCTAATTGCTCCATCATATCTGGCATAACTTTCGTATTAAACTCAAGTTCAGCTTGAGCATAAGCTTTCCTTGTATAAAATTGAGCACCGGCAGTTTCAATCCAGTTGTTCATTCTACCAATCATATAGTTATTTATGTTACCAAATGTATTAAAAGCAACATAAGCAACAGATGTATAATTTTTTAAAGCGTTAACCATTTTTTGATATCTAGGTTGATCTAAAGCATCTTTATCATAGAACACCATGTGCAACCATTTTTTAAATCTGGTTACATTTTTTGCTTCTTTTAAAGACTGTCCCCCTTTCTTTGTTCCTACTTCTATTTGCTCTCCTTTTTTTCCTATTTTATATTGTCTATGTCTTTTATCCTTAGGGAAATATTCTCTACGCTCCATGACTTTAAGTATAGTTGAAAATACATCTTCTGATTCACTCATAATATTATAATGAGCTGACATTAAATTAAATTTCTTAAGACTATCTCCTAAATCTCTACTAACTTCTTCCACAGATGGAGCATTCATAATTCTAGTTCTAACCCTATCTAATTCTGCTTTCTTTTTTATATAAGCTTGTTTACCTATTATATTTTTTTCAAGTTGAGAATCAAGCTTATTAAGTGCTTTTTCTATTTTTTCTAAATCTTCTTTTAATTTTGGTTTACCTATAAAATACATAGGAATGCTGTCTACAACATATCCATATTCATCTACAAGAACTTTTTTACCATCAAATGTATTATCACCAAATAAACTTTTTACACCATCTTTTAAACTTCCACCAATAGTTTTTGCCCATAATTTTCTAATAAAACTAGGTTTACCTTTTAATTCTTTAGCTAATCTACTAACTACTAAAGGAGATCTATCTGTCATCATTTTTCTAACCCCTTCTGGCATTCTACTTAACATACCTTTAGGTCCCTCCCAATGTTTTATCCAAAATTCATAAAACTCTTTTTCAGCTCTACCCAATTCTGTTTTAGGATTCATTATTTTATCATATCTTTTACTACGCATGCTTTTACCAGAACCTGTAATTAATCTTGGTATCTTGGTTGGTTTACCATCAACTGTCCATTTTATAAAGTCCTTAGTTGCTGTTTCCATTTTACCAGTAAATCTTCCTTTTATTATTTGAGGTTTATTATATGTTCTTGTTTCATGCCATTTGCTCCAAAATTCTCTAAAAGCCTTATCAGAAACACCAGGTTTTTGTTGCCATTCTCCCCAACCTTTTTTCTTCCAATACTTATAACGCATAAACTTTTTCCTTTCTTTTATATATTCTGGAGAGTATTGATGATATTCTCCATGGTCAACAACACCTTCTACAATAATTTCTGGTCTCCAAAAATCACCTGCTCTTTTTTTATCCTTAAACAATTTTTCATTATGTTCTATTTCTTGTTTAGTGTATTCTCCATCAAAACCTTTTATAATATATTCTCTTTTACTACCATCATGATTCATCATGAGATCCATAAGCTCTCTTTTTAGTTTAGAATATTCACCTCCTAATTCTTTAACAATAGAACCATCTTCATTTAACATAAACTCATATCTAGTTTGAGGATTTTTTGATCCTAATCTTTCAAGTCTACGTTCTAAAACACTAATCATTGAATCAAATTTTTCTCTTATATCAATAACCTCTTGAACTTTTTCTGAATAAAACTGATCAGCCAATGCCATTAAGGTATCACTAGATGTTGACATATCTCCAAGATTTGCCTCTCCTCCTTGTATCTCATATGCCCATTGTAATAATTCATTTAAATCTTCATCTGACCAGTCTCTAATTACTTGACTTTCTTGTGCAGTACCAAAACCATATTCAGTTCCTTGAATCATTTTCCCGGAACTTCTTTGTTTTACAAAAGCTTTCATCCAATTTTCTTGTGCAGTTTGTAAAATACCAACTTCAACTATTTGTCCTTTCGTATTTATTCTACCTTTTAGATCTTGTATTAAAGACACCAATTCATCTTTTAATGCACGTTGCTCAGAATTTAATTGTTTTAAAGATTCTTTATCTATTGTAGTAAGACCTTCAAAAGAATCTATAAAAGTTTCATAGTGATTTATTCTTTTTAAGTATTCATTCTTATTAAAGTTTTTTGGATCTAAAAAATAATTTTTAACTTCTGTTAATTGATCAATACTTTCTTTAAGAAGTCTAGTGTAAACCTGTCTAACTTTACCTTTTTTAAATGCTAAAGTTATCATATCTGTGTGTACTTGAATTCTTTCTAATTCCATTTTAGCATACTTGTCAATATTTTTAATATGCTTAGTTAGTTGTTTAATTGATTCTTCTCTGTTTGTAAGATGTCCAACATAATCTTTTGTAATTTTCATTACAGCTTTATACTCTTCTTTACCTTTAGCAGAATCTATATTAGTTGTTGATTCAGGTTGAGCTTGATCATCAGTTAAAAAGTTATCACCTCTTACTGGATTAAATTCAGGAGAATTTTTATACACCTCGTGTAATACTTTTCTCATTTCTTGATTAACTTTGACAGGAATAACTTTATCAACCTTATCTTGATTTTGTGACATAGGATGAAAATTAGATTCTTCAAAATTAAATTCATCTAAAAACTTTTGATCTTTACCATAACCTTCAACTTCAACTTTAATATGTAATGTTATAGATGGAGCAGTATTTTGAACATAACCCATATTATGTAACATTCTATTATAAAGATTAACCTGCATATTGTGTTGTTGTTCTGTAGTAAATTCTGGCCAATGAATAGTAGGATTATATTCTTCTGTATATTTCTTTTTTCCATCTACTATTTTGTGTTGTCTTTCAACCTTTCCTTTTGTAAATATACTACCAACGTTAACAGGATATGCTACAGTTTTGTATTTACTTTTTAATCCTACAACACTATTTCTACTTGTTTTTAAGTCTATAACCTGATAAGTACCATCAGGATATATTGCTAATATATCAATACTACCTGCTATTTTATTTATAGGATCTGCAACTATAACTTGAGGTATAAGAACTGCACCAGCTGCTCTTATACCTGTAAGTACAAGTGATGCTTCTTTATAAGCTTCTTCTGCTACTTCTTTATTTAAAACTTTCATTGCAGGAAGTTCGTTAAAAGATTTAAAAGCAGCTAATCCATCTACAATAGAATCAAAATCATCTCCTATTTTTCTATTAAGAACAAAATCTTGATCAGGTATGTTTACAGAATCACCAGTTTTAATAGTATCAAGATTAATTTCAGGATTCATTCTGTCTAAAATTTTTCTACTAACTTCAAATTCTTTAATTATGTCATTTATAGTTTCTCCCTTTTTAACTACATGAGGATTTTTAGATGTCATATAACCTTTAATAGCTGTTGTAACACTAGTATATTCTAATAGATTTGGAATTTCATAATAAATATGATCTTTTTTATTTAATGTAACTAATGGTCCTGCTATACCTTCTATAGTATGACTTGCAACAAGTTGACTAAATTGTTTAGGATTTGTTATCTGTCTATTAAAAAAGAATTCTATAGTAGCTTTTTGAAGATCTGTTTTAGCTAAAGCTAAAGCTTTATTATACTGTTCTTTTCTTGACTCAGTAAGACTATATTGTTTAAATGATCTAAAGGCACCTTTATCTTTTTTACCTCCTTTAAATCTAATTAATAAACCTTCTGTATTAAGAAGTTTAGCAACATCTGTTAAGTTATTTGCAGAACTTATTTGTTCTGGGCTTACACTTAAAAAACCACTTGTAATATAAGTATAAATGTTTTTAACAGTTTCTGCTAACCATGTTATTAAATCTTTAATTTTAGATCTCCAATTTGTAGTTGGTGTATCTTCATATTCTTTTTTAAAGTGTCTTGTTAAAGCTTGTGTAACAAGCTCTAAGTTTCTTTCTAAAGGAGAAAAACCTTTTTCATCTGTATATACACCTTCTATTTGAGCTCTTAAAGTAGGAAAATTTAATTTTGCTTCTTTTAATAAAGAATTGAATAGTGCTTTATTGTCACTCTCTAATGCATTTACAAATGGATGTAATACTTCTTCTATAGCTGTTTCTGCAGTAATTCTATCTTTTATTATATAAGCAGTTCCATCATAAAAAAAGCTTTTAACTTCATCCTCTTTTATTGTCTCCATTCCTTCTGCTTCTAACAACTCTCTTGTAACATCTTGTTCTACAAGTCTCATTGCTTTATATTCCAACTCTGTTATATATTGTACATTTATATCAGGAAATATTCTTTCTAAATGATTTATTATAGTTCTTGTAAAGGTAAGATCTTTAGAAATATCTTCTGTTATAATATCATCTACTTCTAAAGTATTTCTATTTGTATTAAATTCATATTCAGGAAGATATTCATAATTATCATTAGCTAAAGGCTCCATGTCCGTTTCCATTGAATCATCTTTGCTTTCAACTTTAACATTCATAGGTTTAACTTCTTCAAGTTCTACATCTTCTTTTAATATGTTTTTTCTAACCCAAAGTTTTCCACCTTCAACTGTATTAAATATACCTTCATCTTCTGCACGCCTTGCTTTATTTAAAACTTCTGAAAACTGTTCACCTGGTTTCATACCTAAACTAATAAGATCTCTTCCTTGTAATAAATCTTTTTTAGGTTTAGTAGTAACTTTTACATTTTTAGCTAATCTTTTTAATTCAACACCAGCTTGACCAAGACCTTTAGGTAATGGAGGTCTACCAGAATTATCTGCTTCTATTAAATATAAAAGCTCCTGTATATTAGAAGGCTCTAATTTTCTAGCCAATGTTTTTACTGCAGTTACTTTTCCTTTTTCTTCAGGTAATGCTGCTATACTAACATGTTGTAAGTGTTCTACAACAAGTGGTACAACTCTATCTATAATAGATTTTTTAATTCCTATTGATTCTAAAAATTCTTTTGCTAAAGGCCCACCTGCTTTTTCATGACCCCTAGAAGTAATTGCCATTCTTGTTTGTGTCTTCCCTGTTTCTTTTTCTTGATACTCTATTAAATTTTTTTCTGTAGTTTGAGGTTTAGCAAAATCATGTGTTAAAGCTGCAAATATTAATACCGCTCTATCATCTCCTTTTAATCCTTCTCTGTCAGCTATTTTTACTGCAGCGTCCATAACATAACCTGTATGAACTTCTACATCTCCTTCTGGATGCCATTCTTTATCCTGCTTAACACCTTTTAGTAGACCAATATAAGGAAGCTCTTGCATTAAATTTGTTTTTCTTAAGAAGTTAAATATCATTGAAGGATTTTTTCCCTTTAATGCCCACTTCATAAACTCTTCAGATATTCTTTCTTTAGGTAAGTTATCCCATGCTCCCTGTCTTACCATTTGTTTCATTATTCCATAATCTTTTGCAGAAATTTTATCTCCGGATCTGGATTGAAACTGCATTGCTCTAAGAACTCTTAAGGGGTCTTCTATAAATTGTTCAGAAGTAATTTCCATTGTACCTCTTTGTATAGCTTTTATACCACCAAAATAATCATGTATTTCTTCTTTAATAGGATCATAAGCTAAAGCATTCCATGTAAAGTCTCTTCTTTTAGCAGCTTCTTCAGGTGACATATTAGGGTCTACATCTATTTTAAAATCTTTATGACCAACACCCTTAGTGCTTTCTCTTCTTGGTACAGAAAAATCATATTCTACTCCTGACTCATCTTCAAATTTAATAACACCAAAAGATTTTCCAACCACACTAACTCTACCATATTTTGATAACAAGTTTTCTAGATTACCATAACTAATTCCATATACTTCAATATCAATATCTTTATTTTCAACTCCTCTTAATGAATCTCTTACAGCACCACCTACAATTAAAGCTTTATTTCCTTTTTTATTTAACTCCCTAATAATATTAATTGCTGGACGTGTAAGTTTTATAGGTAATTTTTTTCTATATATCTTTTTATTTTCTTTTGTTGCAATCTCATCAGCATATCTTATTAAAGGTTCGTTTTCTATAAACATGCTTTCTTCCAAACTTCTAACTCTAACATTTATAAAATCTGAAGGAAGATTAAATGCATCTAAAAAAGACATTAATCTGTTTCTATTTTGCTCTAAAGTTTCTAAAGATGCTCCTCTATACTTATAAACATATGCCTGCTCCAAGGCTATATCATAATCCATAGGTTCTATCTCTTCATTTCTTAATTGATCTTCTAGTATTGTTACATATTCTTCATCAAGTTCTTCATGCCACATTCCACCATCTTCAATTGATCCTGAAAAATCACCATTCCTTGAAATATTATAATCTTTTTTTATAATTCCTAAATCAGATAGCTTTACAACAATTGATTCTGTAAACTGTCTTTTTTGTAAACTAAAGAGTTTCTTTCTTTGATTATTGTAATCTTTAAGTTCACTTACTGTAGGCATTGTATTTTTTTTATTAAACTTTTGCCAATTATCAACTAATAAGTCAACTGCTATAGGACTCTTAAATTCCTCTAATAAAACTTTATATTCTGTTGTATTTCTATTTACACATGCCATAATACTAATATACTAATTATCTAGTAACACTCATTGATTTTTTTAATGAATTCCTTTAACGTAAAGGTTGGGTTATACTTTTTATATCTAAAATAATAATTTACAAACTCTTGCTCACTAACTTCAGTCATTGCTATATCTCCTTCTCCAAAAACATTAGCAATTGCTTCTTTTTTATCTTGACTTAAACTCTTCCAAATACCTCTTAATCTTCCTTCATATTTACTTGTTTCAGGAGTTGATTGATCAATTTTTTTAGTAACACTTTTTTTAGTAGAGCTTGGCAATTGTTTTTTAATTTCTTGTTGTTTTATAGCTCCTTTTGCCATCATCATTAATAATTTTTCTGCAGGAGTTTGACTTGTAATTTCTTTACCACCTACTTCTACAGATTCATTTGTAGCTTTTATTTCTTGTGTGTATTGAACATCTTTTACTTCATTTTTAAAAGCTGATTGAGGTAATGATGATGTAAGAACTTTATTAATATCTGGTTTTTTTCCTCCAGTTATAGCTGCCATTCTACTTGCAAGTAAATTAGCTACTTGTGCTGATATATCAATACCCATAAAACCTTTCTTTTTATTAAACAAACTATCATATCTTTCTTTAATTTCTTCTTGTCTTTCTCTTATTGTTTCATAGTATATAGGCTCTTGAGTAGGTAATAATAAAGCGTTTCCTACCATTGGGTTTTGTAAATTTGAAAATGTAGTTTTAACAGCTTCATATATTGCTTCTGTAGCATAGACAATATTTGGAGTTGTTATACCTTTCTTTTCTAATCTAGCATCAAATTCAAAAAAGTTTTCTATTTCTTCTTCTTGTCTTGTAGGATCATTAAATTGCAATAATCTATAAGTTGTAATACCTGAAAGATTTCTAACCTTCTTACCTGTGTTAGCATCTTTTGTATAGGTATATTCCAATTCTCTATAATAAAGAGGAGCTTCCATAACTAAGATTGTTGCATTTGCATCATTCGGATCTTCTATTTCTATTATCCTAACACCACCCTCTCTTAATGTTGTTAAATTAGTTTTCCATTGTTCTTTATTCTTTTTAACAGCTTCACCCAACATTGCTTTAAATTTCTTTTCCTCTTTCTTATTACCTTTTCCTTTTGCTTTTCTTTTTAATGATCTAATATCTTGTGCAGGAATTAATCCACTTTTCATACTTAAAACAAGAAGACCTTCATTAGGATATTTTGCTATTGCAGCTTCTTTTAATTGTTTAGCTCGTTTAGCTTTAATACTTTCAGAGGCAGCAACTCTACCTGATTGTATATTAAAACCAAATTGTTTTTTTATTTGTTCACGCATATGTTTATAAACCTTCTCTGACTTACCTTTATATGGAGCTTTTTCTTTTTTCTTCTTTTCTTTTTCTTCTGTTTCTTCTTGAACTTCTTGTTTTTCTAAATACACATCTCCCATTAAATAAAAACTTGGGAATACTATACTTTCATAGAGAGGTGATCCATCTTCTTTTGTTTCATTCATTAATTCTCTAATAGCAGCTAAATCTTTATCAAAATTATCTTTCATTAATGTTTGTTCATTAGCATCTAAGAAAGGACTTTTTTCATCTTTTTTATAATGCTTTCTCATTCTAAGACCCATTACATTTTCTTTAGATCTTATTCTTGCATTTAAAGGTTTTCCACCTCTAAGTACATCTTCATATACAAATAATATATTAGGATTTGCATCTGCCATTTCTTCTGTTATTTGATCATCATATACATCAACCATATCTGGAGATCCTAAATCTGTTACAGGTTTTCCATACAACTCTTTAAGTATACTATTGTTTTTTTCTGCTCCTAAATAACCAAGAGTCATATCTTGTAATAGTTGGTGTACAGTCATTCCTAATAAATTTTCTGCTCTTGTATCAGACAACTGAAGTTGTTTAAAGAAATTATGTACAGGAGTAATTGTTGAAATTACTTCTTCTAAAGCTTGTGGTGGAATTGCAGTAATAAAAGTATCAGCAGTATATTGAAGCCCATTCTTAACAAGTTCATAATGTAACAAAGTCATTATCCAATCATGTGTAACTGGATTATCATAAGCTTTCATAAATGCAGATCTTATATGTCTAACTGTCTTATCTTCTAATTTTGTCCAAGTATTAGATGTGACTTTACTCATACCTGAAGCATTCATAGGAGATCTTTCACCAATACTACTTAAAAAACCTTGAGCAAAAAAGTTATATTCTTCTTGTCCATTATAATACTCACTAAGTTTTGCTAAAGCTTCTGATGCTGTTAATTGAGTTTCAGATATTTTTAAAGTTTCATATAATGTTCCATTAGTCATATCTTGAGCTTCTTTTATCATTCCATTATTTAAATAATGTTGTCTAACTGCACGTGCTGTAAGATAGCTTAATATATCTTTTTTAATCTTATGTTTTCTTTCATTCGTCTTTGCTTTATTTTTAAGTTGAGTTAATATTATATCAGTAGCTTTTTTAAAGAATGGAGTTTCTGTTATTAAAAGAGCAGGTGCTAAACTTTTTTCCATTTGAAAGAATATATCTAAATATGTTTTCATAATAGAATCTCTAAAAGCTTTTCTAGCATCAAAAGGTAATGCCATATTATCTATAGGATCTATTAATTTATTAAACTTATCATTTCCTTTTTTAGAAGTATCTAGATCTAGACCCATTTCTTTTATATTTTCCATTATAAAAGAAGTTTCTTCACTATTTCTACCTGGACCTTTAAGAAGTCTTAATGGTTTTTGAGTTCTAGATACACTGTCTGAAACTCTATTTGTATTTAACCAAAGTTGAAGAATTAAATATTCTTCTGCAGCTCTTGTTAAAGCTAATTGAGGATCTTTTTTAAATAGTTCTCCATAGCTTTTAGAAGGATCAATAATTTCAAAACCATATTCAGCAGGATTATTATCCGGATGACTATTAATATGTGAATTAATTATTTCCTGATCTAATACAGTTACAGCAACTATATCTAACATATCTTGTCCATACTTCTTAACTAAATTACTCATATGACCTTCCACTAATTTTCTTGTTCCTGGTTCACCAGGTTGTTTGAAAGCTCCCATTATAATATATTTTTCAAGTATAGGATTATCACTAAGTGTAAGTATTGTAGTCATATCCATTCCTAACTTAGCTTGTAAAGTTTGTAATGCTGCTTGATTAGCAGTTATATTAAATTTACCTGCATGCATATGAGTTCCATTATCCGTCATTGCATTTATCATTGCAGCTAGATTTGTTCCAGTTCTAACACCATCTATTTTATCTTCCTTACCATTTCTTATAATATACTGAGTATTAAGTTTATTAAAAGTATGACCTTGAAAAGATATATATGGTAAAGGTTTTCCTTGCCAATCTTCTACAAATAATTCAACATTATGTTCTCCTAATAAATCTAATATTTGTTTTGGAGTTACAACAGCTCCAACATTTTTTTCTGCAATTTTATTAGTCATAAAAGCTTTACTTTTTCCATCCATATTATCTACATTAATATTAGATGTATCTCTTCTTTTAAATAAACCTGGCAAATTATCTTCATAATATTTCCAAGCTGTATCATAAGGACTAGTTGTTGTAGGTTCATTTTTAATTCCTGGTAAACCATTTTCTTGTGATTTACGCATTCCTTCATGTTGTAAAAGAGCTATAGAAGCTTGTAAAATATTATTATTTAATGCTCCTAAATTAGGAGATCCATGATTAAGTTCAAATTCAATAAACTGTTCCATTGTTAAAGGTAAACCCAATAAAGTCATAGCACCTTGTAGGATTTTATTATTATTATAAAACTTTTGTATAACACTATATCTTGAGTCACTATCAATATGTATGTCTTCTTCAAATAAATCTATAAATTTACCAGTAACTATATCATATTCATATCCTCTCATAGACGCAAATCTAAGTTTTGCTGATAGCATATCTAAATTATCCCCATCTAATCTTTTCATTGCATTATAAAGCTGTTGAGCAAATAAACTTTTACCTTTTACTTTTCTATCTTTATCAAGATTAGAAAGCCATTCTACAAATTCTTGTTCTAATTTTTCTGATGTTTTTAATATTACACCTGATTCTTGTTTAAATTGAGAAAGTCTTTCTTTAAATACTTTAACAGCATAACTCATATTAGAATTCTTTTTCTTTGCTTCACTTACAACTTTTCTAATATATTCTTCATATTTTTTATCTATACTCTTTCTTTTTTTACTATGAAATTGATCTCCATAAATTTGTATAACACCTTTGTCATCTACATATGTATCAAAAATTTGAGTATAATCTTTATCATTATCCATATCGGCACCTGATCTAAATATATGCTCATTTGATGCCATAACTACAGATCCCATATATACAGGAAGTTCATTAACAACTTTACCTACATCTTGAGATTTTTTATCATCTGTAGGAATACGTGTCATATACATTGTAGAAAGAGACTCTGGAATTTCTTGATCTATAGGTATGGTTTCAGCATGTGGATTATGAAAAGGAACCATAATTTCTGTTCTAACTTCACCACTTAATTCCCACTTATTATGATCTGAAATAAATTCACCATTAGAGTTATGTTTTATATACTGAGGAACGTCTGTTCTTAACACATCTATATAATAATCACCAACCTTTAACCCATCAAATTCACCAACAAAAACACTTTTACCATCTATTACTTTATTTTCTCTAGCATAATTCATACCTGCTACTGCTATTTTTTCTCCTTTTTTATATAGTAGTTTCCAATGTTTATCTCTAATAACTCTAGACTTACCGTGAACAGGTTGATCATTTTTATCAAGAGCAACTACTTGCTTTACAACTTTTCTACCATTTCCTATAAGAGTTAAACCATGACCAGGAACTCTTTCACCTAATACTCCTTTAGCAAAGAAGCTTCTAAACAATTCATCAAATTTAGGAAGTGTTAAAGGATTATTTAACTCATATGCATTTTGACCTCTTATAGTTGTTTCAAAAAATTCTAAAAATTGTTCTGGAGTTTTACCAGACATCAATGAAGTACGTGCATACTCTAAGAAAGCACGCCAATTTACTGTTATATTTATAGGATCAATATCTGTTTCAATTATATTTTTATCTCTACCTGTTCCTAAGTCAAACATTAAATTTCTTCTTCCTGTAAACTGTAAGGTTACACGTGCTTTGGTATTATCCTTATAAAATTCTTTTACTTCTTTAATTGTAATAGGTTGTTTTTTACCATCCTTAATAACTTCCCATCCAGGAATTTCTATATCTTCTCCATGTATATTAACAAAATCTTGTTCTTGTGTTATACCTGTTTTCTTTTGTCTTGGATCAGGACCTTCCATTTTATTTGTTGGATTTACAACTTGTAGATAAAGATTTTCAGCAGTTGCTTCAGTTAAACTTTGTTCACTTATAGGAAATTGATTAGGTTCACCAAATGCATCATTAATATTTGCTGGATTTACTTTTAACATTTTAGCTGCAGATCTTGGAACCGCTAATACAAATTGACCTGGATTTTTAGATTCCCATTGTCTCATTTTTTCCATCATATTCCACAATGGTATGGATGATTCCATAGGTGTACCATCATAATGACTAATCATTTCAGGAGTAGCAGATCCTACAGTCATTTTAAGCATACTGCTCCCATCCATATAAGCAAGTTTTAATGATGCTAAATTTGCTCCAAACTTTTTATAACCTTCTTCTCCAGTTTCTTTATTGCCTAAATATCTTGTGGCAGACATACCACCTTCTTGATTAGATTCAATCTCATCTATCATAGGATACATTGCTAATTGCCCTATACCTAATCCCCATGCTATAGCTCTACGTCCAAAAGTAGTTGCAAGAACATAAGCGTCATTTGTTTTTATCTCAGTTCCCATAAACATATCTTGTGCTACAGTATCATCATAAACCCAAATTTTAAATTTATTAACAGGAGTAGGAATTCCATTTTCTGGAGAAGCAACTTGTGAAGATACATTATCTCCTCCATAATTAAGAGCAGGGCCTCTTTTAGTTTTATCTTGAGAACCTCCTAAAACTTTTGCTTCATCTCCAAATAATAAAGCCATTGCTGCTTTTGTATTAAAATAATCATTAAGAAATATTTGCATTAAGTTATGTGTAGCATTACCTGGTATTAAACCTAAAGATTTATTTGCTAATTTAGTTTTCTTATTTTTCTTACCTGAATTACTTGTTAATCCATCTTTTTTAAGCATAGGATTAATTAAATCTAATGCACCTGTGTCTCTTAAAGAAATATGCCAAGCATCAAAATCTGCCTGTAATCTATTTGTAACAATTTCAACTAATGATTCACCATTAGGTCCTTGAAATTCTTCTCTAAATTTTTTGAATGTCACACCATCTTGTGCTAATGTTTGTGCATCTTCAGTAAGTTTAGTATTAACATCTGCCATTAATCTGCTTCTTGATCCTGTATCTTTTGATACATATAATAAGTCAGCAAACGTTTCATTAAATTGTATATTTTCTGGAATAGCACCTGCCGATACAAACATATCTGCTAATTCTTGACCTGTATATCCATTTAAACTCTTTTCATTTTCTTCTAATTCATAAAGAACTTTAAATGTTGTTTCAGGATTATTTTCAGCTAAAGAATATAAATTTTTTATTTCATTTACTATTTCTATTGTTGTCATGCTTGCTCCACCATATCTTCCTTTTGGCTTTCCAGAAACAGTAATTAATCCATATCCAAGACCTTTAGATCCTTGCATAATACCTGTCTTACCTTTAATTGCATAATCTCCTACAGTACCATCTTCTACTTCTTCTATTTGTTTTAAACTTCTTTGTTTTCCCATTGCAAATCCAGCACCTCCTCTTCCATGAAGTCCTAGGCTATTTGCACCAAATACAACTACAACATCTTCTTCTGCAACTTTTTCTGCAAAATTTTCATCTTTATGACTTCCAAACCATTTATTTACCTCTAAAGCTTGTCTTTGTAAAAGTTCTTCTGCCAAACTTCCTGACATTCCTGTATATGCATCTAAAGGTTTTATAGTATATAAATGTCTTTTGTATGATTCTTTTTTAGCTTGATTCTGACTAAAGAAATTTTTAATTACTTTCATATCTGTCCACCAAAACTCATTACCAACTTTTATAGCTTCAGTATGAGTAAGAGTTTTCTTATCTAAAATTCTAGCACCAAACATTTCTTTTATTTCATTTATATCATCAAAAGCATCTGAGTTTTTAAAACCATGATAAGTAAGAACAAATGTACCCTCTTCACTTTCTACAACAGCTCTTTTCCCTTCACCAAATAAACCTATCTTACCTTGTCCTTCAGCTGTTCTTAAGAATGCTGTTTGCTTTCCACTAAGTATATCTTTTGTTTCAGCTTCTGTAACAAATTTTGGTAATTTTATTTTCTTTATACCACTTGCTATATTTACAATATCTAATAAATCAGTTTGAAGATATATAGAAGTAAGATCACTTGTAGGATCTGCAAAATCATTATAGTTTATTATTATTTCTTTTGTTAATGGAATACCTTCATTAACATTATTAAATCTTGCATTCTCTAATCTTATTCTTTCATATTGAGGTTGAATCATCCATCTTATAACCATTTCAACAAACTCAGGATTTATAATACTTTGTCCTGATTTATTTTTAATTACAGCATCTAACACAGGAAAATCTCCAAAATCAAATGTATTAGATGTTGATCTAGTTCTTAAAAGACTTGTCATTAAGGCAAATTCATAACCGTTTCTATCTTCGTCTACTACAGTAGTAACTTCTTGATTTTCAGCATTATAGAATTTCAACATCATATTAGCTAATGAAGAATATATTTGAGCAGGAGACATTTCACCTGTTGAAACACCTTTTGCAGGAGCTTCATCTTTCATTCTCATTTCTATTAACTTATTATCTTTAACTTTCATAGAAGTCATCTTTCCTCCTAAAAGTCTAGTTGTTCTATGCATACCTTTTTTACTCATCGCTCTAAAATCTGGAGACTGTAAAAAATAACTATGATTTTTATTAAACCAATTTTTTGCTTTTAAGTTATCAAGATGATTTAAATCATTCCATTTCTGCATTGCTCTTATAGTATATGTAGGAATTTGATGTGCATATATCCAATTACCTTTCATATCTCTAAATACAGTATGACCAACATTAGGATCATATAAAGCATTAATTCTAAAAATTCTTCTCCATCTACCTAAAGCACCTGATTCTCTTTCATTCATTACAGATTTAAATTCTTTATCACTCATTTCATCAAACTCAAGATATTGACTATGAGCTAATAAACTAAGATATTGATGAGGAACATTAGCATCTCTTAAAGTAGAAATAGTTTCTAATGAGAAAAAGACATCATCTTTTTGCCATTTAAATTGTTTAGAATCTTGTAATTTATTTTGTTGTTTGAATAATTGTTTTTGATATTCAGTACTAAGTTCTATAAAATTAATTATACTATTTTCTATAGTTGCAGGATGAAGTTCAATACCCAATCTTTCTCTTAGTCTTGTACTTATTTCTTTAGACTTTCTTGCTAATTTTGCATCAGTCATAGGTTTTCCTTCAGACAATATATTATTCCAATCATTTAAAACACCTGTTGCACGCCTGTGAAGTTTTCTTGATTCTTTTCCTTCTCCTTGCCATTTTGAATCAAGACCTAAATATACATTAGTTGCACTTCTTAATTGATTAGATGCATCATCTTTATGAGCTGCATTAATTATATTGACATAACCTTTTGTATTTCCTGAATCACTTTGAATTAAATTATAATAATCAACTCTTACTGTATCAAAAGCTTTAATTATTCTACCCAAATACCATTGTTGTTTTGCAGTCCCATTTTTTTCTACATTTTGCATCCAACTGTTACCTCTTAATTGGGCAGGTTTTACACCCAATAAATTAAGTATATTTACCATAACTGCTTTAAGATCAGGCTTATAGTGAGTTTGATTCCATATAGTTCTAAATCTTTCATAATGATTTTCAATACCTTCTCCTGCTAAAAGAAGTGCATTAAAAGCTTTCATATAATCTACAGGTTGAACAGCAGGTATTGTTTTAGCATCATCTAACCATTTAAAACCATATTTTTTATCTCCTAAAGGTTGTCCTGCTTGATCAGTAAGAACTGTTGTGGCAATAAGATCTCTTACAAATCTTGAAGCTGTTTTTTCTGGTCCTATTTCTTGTAACTGTTCGTCCCAACTTGTTTCATTAGTTCTTCCTTCTAATTCATGATCTTTATCCATTATCATTTCATCAAATGCATCTTGAAATTGATCATGTCTAGTTAAAGCAACTCTTGCAGATTTCATTAAAGCTCTTTTTGCTTCTGGACTACTTAATGCTGCATAGTCTTTTTTTAATTGTGATTTTATTTTTCTATAATCACCAGGATCCATATCTTGGAATATTTGTCTTTTAGGATTAAGACTCTCTGTAACAATATTAACAGCATCTAATAGAACTTTATTGGGTATGTATTTACCCTCCATCTTATCTAACAGCTCTAAATATATCTTAACTATATTAGCTACATATCTTGCTTCCTCTTCTGGCGGAAAATACTCTGTAACTTGTTTAAGAACTTCTTGCTCTTGCCCTTCAATTAATTTACTTGTTGCTAATACTTTAGGTCTTCCTGTAGGAATAGGTTTTAAAGCATATTTAAAAGATAAACCTCCTTCTAAAAATCCTTCTGTAAATTGATTTTTTTGAATAGCTCTTGTTCTATATTTTCCATTATCTATTTTTTCAAATAAAGAATCATAAGGACCTCCCAATCCACTTGACCTTGTACTATTCCAATAACTAGTTGTAAAAAACTTAAATACTTTTTTAATCATTTCAACTAACCAGCTAAAGAATCCTTTATATTCTTTTCTTACTTTTTTATTTTTAGGATTCTCTTTATATAATTGAAAATTATCCCAGATATCTTCTTCATAAAGTCTTTTCTCTAATAGATTATCAGACATTTGAGAATACATATAGGACTGTAATCTTAAATGCTCTAAAGCTTGTTTTACATTTTTAACTATTATAGAACTACCATCAGCATTTTCACCTATTTTGTAACCCTCTTTAGATCTCATTTGTGCTCTAACATTTTTTCTAGCAGTTGCCATCCATGTAGCAATTTCTTCATCTGTCATAAGCATTCTCATAGTAGCATGACCTGCCTCATGATAATCAAATTTAGAAGTTTTGCTCAAATAAACTTTACCAACTAGATTATCTAATGTTAAACCTTGACCAACTGATTTTAAATCTATTACAAAAGCTCCCATCAAAGCTCCCATTTTTTCAGAATTCCATTCTAAATTATCTATTCTATCCACCATAAATTGTGGAAGATTCTCTCTCATAAATTCAATAAACTCTTGACGTCTAGCTATATCATGTTCATCTATAGATTTTAATACTTCTGGTAAAAATTTTCCTGCTAAATTAGGATCTATACCTTTAATATCAGCTTCATATTGATTCATTAATTCTAAAAGTACATTTCTTCTATTCCATTTATTTTTATTTTCTAAAATTCTAAAATCACCTGTATCTTCTAATGTTTGTATAAAGTCATTTTTAGCTTTATTAGTTTTTAAATTAATATATTCTTGACGTACTACTGCCTCATCAAAAGCTGCATCTTCTAAAGCATTATTTAACTGTTCAAGTTCTTCTTGAGCTTTTTGATATGCTTTTAAATTAAATTGTTTTTCTTTATTAACTATACTTACAGCAGGACCTTTCTGTTTAGCTTTTTGTGTACTAGTTCCACCCGGCATAGATTTGTAAAGTTTATTATCAACCATAGCTTGAAGCTCTACCTTATAGTTGTCATCTTTTAAAAGTTGATTAGCTCTTTGAAGTATAGGTTTATTTACAGCTTGTACAACATCGTGTAAATTATCTATACTTTCAAATACAGAATCCATATTATCTAATTCTTCTTGAGTATATTCAGTAACTTTTTTCTTTCCTAATGCTATTGTATGAACATATTCCATTAGATCTTGTTTTGTTCCTATTACTTTTTGTGTAATAGGATTAACAAAATCACTATCAAATTTAAAAGAGTAAACAAAATCAAGAGCATTTTTAACATCATGGTGTGTTAGTCCTGCTTTCTTAACTATATCAAGAGCTTGTGCTGCATAAACAGACATGTCTTGTTGAGCTGCAACTAAAGCATCTGATAAAGAATCTAATAATTCATTTGAAGCTTTACCGTTTTTTAGATAATTGGTAAACATTGTAGTTACACTGTCTGTAGTTCCTATCTTATTAGCTTCTGGTTCATTTATTGCCTCTCTTTCATCTGATTCTATTTTCTTTTCTGAAGACGTTTTAAGAAATGAATGTCTATATTGTATAGAACTTGCATTTGCAGTTAGCATATCTATTTCAGATTGTTTTGTATAACTTAATACTGTACGTATATTTTTTCTTATTTCAGGTTGTATTAATATTTTAACATCTGATAATTGTTCTGTAGTTATAGTTCTTGGTAATGAAATTCTAAAGTCTATAGGTTGTATTTTAAAGTTAGGTCTATTAACATCTTTAACTGCTTTTTTTGTTCCCTCTACTTTTTTATAAGCTTTAGCCCATTCTGTTTTTTTCCATTTTTCATTAAGTAAATTTAATAATTCTAAAAAGTTTGATGCAGTGGCCACTTCTTCTTCATTAAGTGACACACGTGTTTCATGCTTTGTTATCCTATTAAAATACTCTAGATTAATATTTCCATAAGGATCTACTCCTAGTACAATAACATCTCCTTTTGTTTTACTAGCAATGAAATGGGTCTCTGAAAAGTTTGAATTAAATTCATTATTGTATTGCATTCCAAAACCTTGATCTGTATATTTTTTACCCTTTTTAATCATTCTTTTATTTGTTCCCTCTACAGATACATAGTTTTCTTTTAAAGTTTCTATATGTCTTTCTTTTAATTGAGTAAACATTTCTTCTAACTCTACAGAAGTTTTTTCTCTAGGTTGTAAAGCTGCATAAGTATAAACCCCTCTATCATCTCTAATAACCATTACATATCTTCCTAAAGACTTAATATCTAAATCTACCATCTTTCTATCATTCTCAATTAATTCTAATTGTGAATCTCTATAATCTTCATTCTCTGTAGTAGCTTGATCAAAATTATCAAAAGGAGCTTCTCTCCAATCTCCATTTTTATCTTTATATAAACTATAAATAACTTGACTACCTTTAGAACCATCTTTATTTATTTTACTATCTGCAGATTTATATTCTAATTGATCAAATGTACTTCTATTAGCTACTGAAGTTGAATATGCTATATTACCAGCTTGTATAGTAATACCTATATCTTCTAAGACAGGATTCTTTTTACCCTCTATATAGAAAGGAATCTCAGTTGCTAAGTTTTCTCCCATATATTCATCTATCTTTTTCATTATAAGATATCCTTGCTTATAGTTATTTCTAACAGTATCTGCAAATTCTTGTTCTGTTACACCTCTAGCTTTATCATGCTCACCCATAACAAATGTTTCAAGGATTTGTTTGTTAGACATTGTCATAGGATTTAATTCCTTATTGTTTTCATCTAGTATTACTGAAGAATGTATACCTTGAAGTTCTGCAATATCATAACCATCATATTCTAAAAAGACTCTATGTTTAACATATCCTTTTCTAATTCTCTTATTTGGCTGCTTAGTTTCAAATTCTAAAGGTGTTAATTTTTTTACTGGAATCTTCATTTTTTCTTCAAAGTCTTCCATTCTCATTATACGTAATACAAGATTCTTTTGTTTTTCAGGAGTCATTGATTTTAAAAGCTTCTCGTGTCTTTTTATTTTAGTATAAGTGGTTTCACCTTTACTTTCTGTAATAGCAAAAAATTGTAAAGGTTCTGTCTTTTGTAATTTAGTTTTTGTTTTTTGTTTTTCTTTTTGTGATAATTCTTTTGCATCAAACTCAATAACCCATCCATCAGCTGCCCAATCACCTTCTTCTAATACTATAGGCTTGTCTCCTTTTTCTATAGTATTTCCAACCTTTTTTTGAATCCATACATTATTATTATTTTCTACAGTTTTTTTATTGGCCATTACTGTCCATTCATAATTTCCTTTATCTTCTTGTTCAGCATTTTTCCAATCATTAAGATCTTCTCCTTTAACAATACTCATTCCTCTTCTAAACTGTATTCCATCAAAAACAAAATCTCTATCTTCTGGTTTACCTAACCATTTAAGTATTTTATCTTTAGCTCTTTGTGCTTCATCTAATGTATCATAACCATCTGGATCTAAAGATGCAGGATCTAAATGAAAAAACTTCTCAGACAAATCAATTTTATTATTATCAGTAACTGTATAAAGTTCTTTAGGATCTGCATCAGGATCTAATTCTATTGATGATTTAAGAATCCATATTCCTGTTTTATCTTTTTTACCATCAGATACTATAGATTCTAAACTAGGATTTAATTTTTCTTCAGGCATAGGTTGTACTGCTGTAACATCACCTATCATAATATCTTGCACACTGCTAGTAGCTAAAGGATATTTTTCAATAATATCATCAACTTCTAAATTTGCGGCATTAGATTTTAACCAAGTATCAAAAGGAGTTGATTGTCTATCTTTAAGACTTACCTTTTTAGCATATAATTTAAAAAGTTCTTTTCTTGCAGATTTTATTGCACCTCCTAATGTTTCATCTTGTTCCCATAATTCTTGAGTCATTATACTTCTATTAGGATCTTCTAGTGCTTGATTAGCTGCCCATTGTTCATATTTATTATTAAGAACATTTTGAATTTTTGTATCATTGTTTACAGAACTTAACACTTTACCTAAAGATGCTGGAGGTTTATCATTATTTTTTGGTACTAAATCTACTATAGTACTATCACTATCAGTATTTTTTGGAACTTCATACTCTACTTCTTCTTCTTTTTCTTTCTTTTTTTCATCAGGAACTTCCCCTGTTCCACCCACTGTTAAATCTGTTTCTTCTTTTTCTACCTCATCTTTTTCTTTACTTTCTTTAGCTTGTTTTTCTATTTCTTCTGCATTTTCTTTTTTAGCATCTTTTCCATCTTCTGATGTATCATCACTTAAATTAAAAATACTAAGTATTTTTTTATGTTCTTCTGGTTGATTTAATTGATCTATAATACCTTTCTTATTATAAAATAGAGTAGGTTTTATACCTTGCTCTAAGTATATCATTGTTTGAATTGGATGTGGATATATATCTTCTTCTGAAAGCTTTTGTAATACAGCCATTCTTTCTGTCTCTCTAATATACTTATCTATTTCTTTTATTTGATGATTTTTATCACGCATAGTATTCCAAACTCTTCTCATAGAAAAGTTTATTCTATCTGCTACTTGTTCTAGTTTTTTAGGATTCATCAAAATTCTTGCAGCATCATGAAGATCTCCTGATCTTTTTTCTAACCATTGTGTATCAACTATTGCATTAAGAGCTTTGTCAATATTTTTACTTTCAACAAATTCATTTTTTGCTTTAGCTAAAAAATTAAGATAATCTGTAAAAGCTTTTCTTAATTTAGGCATATGAGTTTTACTAAATACTTTTGTTTTTGGAGTTTGATATTTAGGATTATGAATTATATTAGAAAACTCTGTAAGAAGTTCTTTCTTTTTAGTTTTAAATTTTATATCTTTTTGACTAAGTGTTCCTGTTAGTTCAACATTTAATAATTCTAATTCTGCTTCTAATTGTCTTTTACCCATTAAAGGATCTAATTCATTAGCTTGTATATTTTTTAAAACTTTAAGATCCCCACTAGATAAAGCTTTATACATATTGTTTATTCTTTCTACAGCTCTTTCAAAAGATGAATCTACATACATAGCTAATTTTCTAGCATGGTCATAGGATAGTCTTCGTAATTTTTCTTGTTGATATAATACAGTTCCTTCTTCAAATCTGTCTTCACTAAAAGGATTGGAGTATAATTCTTTTCTTTCCTCATACTTCCTTTTCATTTCATTTATTTCCTTTTTGTTTTGCTCTAATCTAGATCTAATTTTTGCAACTGAATCAGGATATGTTTCTACTGGAAAAGCTTCTCTAAAAGATTTATTATCTAATGCTAAGTAATCATCTATTATATCAATAAAATGATGAGTTTTACCCATAGATACATATGTTTCAAAGTGTTCAAATTTAGCCCAATCTTTTGCATCATAATGTTCCATAGCTTGTCCAGAAAAAGATGCAGCATACATTTGTTGATTTGCTTCTCTTTGATTTAATACATTTATTTTTGTTTTATCAAATACATGTAAAGGATCTTTTCTACCGTTTTCTAAATACTCTAAAGCATTTGCTTTAAATTTTTCTTTTTGCTTTTCGTATTTATCATACTTAGCTTGATTCCATTTTTTATTAACATAATTGGGAGCCCAATCTAAAACTGGAGTTTGAACCATTCTTGCTAATCCCCCCATCATAAATCCAGACATAAAAACTTTAAAACCATTCCATCCCATTTGAGAGTTTGCACCTTCTTGAAAAGAATCCCAAAATAATTTACTACCTTGTTGTGCAGACAATTCCATATCAGCTCTTTGAAGATCTAATCCTGTAGATAATCTCATATCAAAAAGACTTCCATAATAGTGTTCTACACCTACAGCAACAGCTTCTTGATATAGCTCTTGCGCACCCTCACCAACATTAGCTCCAAAATATCTTAATGCATAATTTGCACCTTTAGTTAATCCTCCTTTAAGACCTTCTGATTTAATTCTAGAAACACCTTTACCTGCATCATAAAATTTTCCAGGCATACCACTTGGTTTTTGTTTCTTTAATTCTCTTTGTATTGCATCTGGTACTGCATCTAATGAGTCATCAAATTGTCTACCTACACCTCTAAAACCACGTCCTAAGCCAGGAAAAACAAATTGATTAGTTAAATGAATAAAAGGAGCATTCCAAAATATTGTAGTTTGTGCTGCATTTAATGCATCTACATTTAATGCGTTTAACCATTCTTCATCTGGATGAGCTCCATTATTAGCTCTTCTATATTCTTGATATTTTTTATTACGCAATTGCATTTCAACAAGACCTGCTTCCATTTTAGCTTCTGACCAAGCTAAATTTGCCATTCTAAGATCTCTATATAGAGCACCAGCACCCAATCTTAATTTCCCTAGATTGTTCATGTTATCTACAGTACTACCTGCAGTACGCAATCTTCTATAGAATTGAGCTGTTTGTGGCATAGTCCATCTACCTACACCTCTTGTAAACTTCCAAAAATTATTAACATTGTTATAATTTTTCATAGCTTCTAATGTTCTTTGAGAAGCTTTTCTTGCATCATTTATTTTATCACCAGTCCTCATTATTCTTCCAACATTATAAACTGTTCTAGCACCAGCAGCAGGAGCAGCTGTACCTCCTGATAAATATGTTATTCCAGCAAGAGCCATTTCTTCTAAAACAACATTTGAAATAATACCTAAAGTATATGAAAAATTTAAAAATAAATCATTAAAAAATCCTCCTACTCCACCTTTTGTAGATCTACCTATTCTCATAGCATCTTCCATTGCTGAAGCTCCTATATAATCAGCCCTATTCCAATCACCTTCTAAAAAGTCTCCTATAGATCTCCAAGGGCTTGTAAATGCTTCATGAAACATACTACCAAAAGCTCCCCAAGTTCTTTGAAAGTTTTCCCATTTACTAGAATTTGCATTATAGTAAGCATCATTATCTGCAAAAGGATGAAAACCTAATCTATCAAAAGCTGGATGACTAGTATATCTATCTAAATTAAAAGCCTTAGCTCCATAATAAATAGGATCTCTATATGCGGGATTTCTTCCAGGTGTATTTTGTTGAGCATTATTAATTACTTGAGTTAATTTAGCTCTTCTTCCTTCAAGAGTATTAGGATCAAGAATTCCTGAGCTTTCTGCAAAAGGATTAAATGATCCTGCAGATTGTCCAGGAAGAGGATTATAAAAGTTATTATTATTACCAAGACCATGTTCAGCTAACATCTTATCCATTCTACCAACATCTGCCCATATAGAAGGATCTATATTCATTCCAGGAGGTCCTGCAAAATATTCACCTTGTTCAGCTACAACATCTGATATATTTTTCCATCCGGGTGTATGTAAAGGTGTATTATCATAAGGTAAATTATCTACAACAGAAGATGATGTTAAATCTAAATTAGCATCATTAGGAGTGCTATTAACATTTAACCCTTCTTCAAAAACATTACCTGTTTTTCCTGAACCTTCTGGAATTATTTGTGTTTCTTCTGCCATTTATTTTAGTTTTATTTTAAGGCCATGCTTTAAAATTCGGATTTATATTATATGAACCTCCTCCTTGATTATTTGAAGAGCTTGCATTATTTTTATAAACATCACTTGGAGTATTGTTTGTAGAATAATTACTAACATAATCATAATCAAGTGCTTTTATTTTAGTTTTATTTTTCATATTATAAAGCTGAAGATCTGTTTTATATTGTTCTAATACAGTCTGATGCATGTTTGTATTAGCTCCGCCATTATTTTGAAATGCTTTTAATAAATCTTTATAAATTGCATCTGCTTGACTTGGATCATTAATTGTTGTAATAAGTGATGGATCAGCATACATATTACCATCATCACCCATTACATAATTTTTAGTATCCATAACTAAGTTACCATTTTGATCAAACATAAATACTATTTCTCCTGCTCCATCAATACTTTTAGTGAAAGATCCATTATTTTTAACTTCTCTTTCTATCCAACTAACTGGTTGATTCTGTTGATCAAATATTCCTAAATCCATATCTCTATCAAAAAACATTGTTATAGTACCATGATCAGTCGCTGCATCTCCAAATCCGTCATCACCTGCTTTTGTTACATAACTTCCATCATCTTTATGCATAAGATCATTTAAAGCTTTTTGATCCATAGTAATAACCATCATTCCATATTGTCCTGCAGCTCCTGGACCTCCTCCTATTTCTGAATAAATAACTGTACCTGTAGCTCTTGTTTCTCCAGCTTTTGCATTACCAGCATCTTTTCTTACCATATTACTATATTCTTGTAATAGTTTTACAGCTAAAGGATCATCTTCTGTGTCATTAGGATCAAATGTACCACTCCAATCTCCTAATTTAATAATTACATTTCCTCCTGCATCTGAATTCATAGCATTCATTATATCAACCCATGTTTTATATCCATCACTATTTGGATGCATATTTTTAACATCAAAATTAACTTGAACAGGTGTTGATAATATACCAGCTACACCTAAATTAGGATCTGCACCTTCAAGATATGCTCTTAAATTATAAGAAGGTAAACCATATTCTCCTCTTGCATTAGCATCTGTCATAATATTATTAACATTCTTTTCCATTAAATCATAATATTCAGCAACATCTCCATCTAAAGTTGGACCAGAGTATACAATGTTAGCCTTTTTACTATCAGCTATTTGTTGATCAGATTTACCCATATTAAGATAATTAGAATATGCTCCTACATCTTGAGTCTGTCCTTGTGATGTTGTACCTTGTGTAAAAGGAACTTCCCATCTCCAGTAATCTTCTTTACCTTGAAACAATGGATTTTGAGACATAATTTGTTGCATAATTTTAGTTGCCTCTTGACTACTAATTCCAGGATCAACTATTCGTAATTCAGTACCTCCAGTATTTGCTCCACTAACACCATAAGTATTAGTTGGTTGTATAGTTACTTGTTCATAAGTTGGGCCTGGCCAACCTGCTGGTAAATTATTTTGTATCTTATAATCATTAAGAGCTGTTTCTAAAACACTTTTTAAATGTTTATTATCATTATTAACAGCATTATAACTATTTAACACTATATGTTCATATTCATCTTTAAAAAGAAAAGTTCTTTGATCTTTTCTAACATCATTAGGATGTTCTGCTAAGTGCTGATCTCTAGCACCTCCTTCTTTATTTACTATTTCCCATGGTATTTTTTGTTCTTTCATTAAATATTTATCAAGTTCTGTTATAACCATAGGAGGAAATTCTGAATTATTTAAATCACCATATGCTCCATCTGCAGTATTCATCATAGTTAATGTTGCATCAACAGTTTGCATCCATTCATTTAAACCTGTATTAATATAATTTTGAGCTAAAAGTCTATCTGCTTCACTTTCATTAAGGTAGTTTGATAATTCTTGATAGAATTTTTTTTGAGGAACATTTGTATTTGTCAGCACTCCATCTATGTATACTTCATTATTCCAGTAAGACATAGCTTTATCATAGACTTCATTTAAAGCATCTGGATCCTCTAATAATAATGGAACAGCTTCATTTAATGTTACATTTTTTGTTACACCATCTGAATCTACAAATTCAATTGTTCCTATAGGACCATCTCCTCTCAATGTATTTCTAATACCATCTACTCCTAAATATAATTTAGTTATATCATTCATCATAGGTGTATACACGTCTGTCTTCATTGATTTTTGTAAAGCGTTGAAACCGTCATCAAACACTGTAAAATCTTCACCAAGAACTTCTGAAATATCGTCATATGTATAACCATGTTTACTAGCATCTCCCGTCATAGGATTTGCTTCTGGAAATAATAATCCAGGATTTGCCATTTCTCCTTTTGCTATTGCTTCTTGCGTTCTTAACCAAGATTCTAATATTGCTTGATTTCTTCTATTCTCAGCTTGTATAGCTTCCATTTTATATGGATTATGTTTTCTTGTAATCTTTGCTGTAGCATCACCATAAAATTGTGTTGCACTTGTTAAATCATGATCTATCATAGACATCGCATATGCATAAATCATTGTATTAAACATTGAATTATATTCTTCTGTTGGTTGCTGAATTCTTTGTATATCTTTTCTTAATGATAACATGCTCTGCTCATTAAGGAAATATTTTGTTTCAAATTCTTTTAAAAGTTTTTCATCTTGACTTCCTGGTACAATTCCAAATTGTTTTTGATATGCTTCCCAATTTAAAGCAATATTTTTATCACGTTCATGAATAGTATTAAATTCTGCTAATTGCTGAATAGCTGTATTAGTTGTATCATCTATAAATGTTTTCATAAAGTTTAATCTAGCAAGCTTTTCATCTCCACCAAATTGTTGTGCGTGTGCTTTACCATAATCATAAGCATCAACTTCTGCTCTTATTCTATAACCATCTATAACTTCAGGATCATTTAATAAGGTTCTAGCTAAATAAGGCATTGCTGGATTATGATATATAGTTTCCTTTTTTCCAGTTTCATCATTTATTCTTTCACCAACAGGTTCTGCATAAATTAATGATCCATTTATTTGATCATATAACCAAAAATCATCAGGAGATGTACTAGGTTTTTGTATAACCATACCTTTACCTTCAGGTCCAAAAGTTGATAAAGACTTTACAGCTCTAGCATAAAGATTTGGATCTTCATGATATTCTGGCATAGGGACACTCATTATATTTTCTAAAGGTGAATTTACCATTTTTTCTTTTTGTATATCCATCCATCTAATTCCATAGTCCCAATATTTTTTACGGACTTCTTCATCTGCAGATTCCTTATACATTTTAGCTTGAGTCATTCCATCTTTATACATTTGTGACCAAGCCATATCAAAAAGCATATTTTTATCTTCATAGAAAGGTTTAAATAAAGAACGTGCTGTAGTAATATTCTGATTTAAAGAAAGATCTAACCCACTAACTTGTTTAATTTTTTCACTTAAACCATCAACATATTGTTGTCTCTTTTCAATGTTATGAGGATTTGTTAAAGGAGCATGTACAATTTGACCATAAAGCTGATTAACTTGCTCAAAACCTGCATCATACCTATCTTGTCTAGTCTTTAAAACATTATTTAAAAACTGATAATCTGGAGTAAATACTTCTAAATTTGGTATATAATCTTGTACACCTTCTATATAACTTGCCATAATACTAAGATACTAAAATTTTATAAGTTTTTCTTCTTTTCATTCTACACTTTTAAAGTTTAAATTATACCCATCTTTTTCTTAATGGTGAAAACCATTGTCTTAATTCCGCTCCTTTTCTTGCTATTCTTTGCTTTCTCGTTTCTTTTCCCCATTTAGCACCAGGGTAACCTAACATACTTGGATCAATTAAAGGACTTGGTCCAGTAGCCTCAGGCCCTGTAGGATAAGGACTAGATGAAGGATCTGTAAATAAATTTTTCCACTGATCATCACCTCCTGGATTATTTCCATCTAAAAATATTTGATTTCTTAATTCTTCAGGCATATCCCCTATCTCCATGTTCTGTTTTTTCAATTCATTATTTTTTCTTATATACTCTTTTAAAGCAGCATCTTTTTCAGCTGGAGTTTTAGGTTGAGGTTCCTGTGTATATTTAGGATCAAACTCTGCTATTCCACCTGTTTCTGGATTAATATTGAATTGAGGATATAATTCATTTAAATTATGAGTATATGCTCTATTAGTATATGCATTTGCTGTATGTTTTAATATTTGCTCATTTGCTTTAGCTACAGCAATATCATAATTTTCATCTGTTAATATTGTCTTGTCATATAGATTCTGCTTAGAAGCTTTATTTAATTTATCAGCTTCATGTGCTAAAAGAGCATTTGTTTTTAATGAATCATTTGCAACTTTAATATTAGCAGCAGCATTTTTATTTATTGTATCATTTATTTGATCAGCTAATTTTCCTTGTATTTGAGAAGCAAAAGCAGCGGTTCTTTGAGGTCCTGAAAATTTAGATGCAGCAGTTAATGCTTGATTAGCATTTTCACTTAAAGCTGCTATCTCTCTATCTGGACTTGTAAATACAGGATCTATCTGCTGTTCATCATATGTAGGAGCCCACGGATATCTTTTTTTAATATTAAATTTATTAGCTATAGCTCCAGCAACTTTCATTTTATCCTGCAACCAAAATTCTGGATCTACTTCTTCGGTTACCTTTTGTATAGGATCATCTTTTTCTCCTTCTCCACATCTACATTCTGCTTCAATAAATGGTAATCCTTGAGCATCACATTGTGCTTTAACACTATCTCTATTAGGACAAGGATCTTCTTCTACTTCAAGTGCATTTAAACCAGGTCTACTCCAAGTATATTCTCCAAATTGATTATCAGCATGTGTAGAACTACCTTCTGGACCATAAAATCCTAATTCTGAGAATTCATCCCATCCTGCATCTTGATTATTAAGTTTATTTCTAAATTGTTGTTGTAAATCTGGATTATTATCCCATGCATTTTTCAGTCTTTCATTATATTTATTTTGATAATCTTGAGTATGAGTTTCAGGATTAAACTGATCATAGCTTTCAATACCCATATCTAACATGATATCTTTATTTCTATTATAGAAAACTTCCATATGATCAGAATCTACATCACCATAATATCCTCCTTCTGGTCCCTTTTGTGTATATGCATATCCCCCTTCTCCTATATCTTCAGCCATAGTTATTGAATAATACGGAGTTAATGCATCCATACTAGCTGTAGCATTTGGACTGTAATATACATTTCTTCCATTTTGTGCTTTAGGTAAATCTCCACCATACATGAAATTATATAAGTCATTATTCATAAAAGGATCTCCTCCTTCTTTAACCATTGGTTGTCCCATTGGTGGCATAGGTTGTTGAGCCATGTCTTGAGGTGGTGCCATTGGTTGTTGTGGTGGCATAGGCGCTTGCATAGGATCTCCTTGAGGCATTCCTGGAGGAGGAGCCATTGGTTGTCCTTGAGGTGGCATCATAGGTTGTTGCCCTTGAGGCATTGGAGCAACAGGAGGTTCACCCATTGCTAATTGATGATTAACTGCCTGAGTTTCTTGTGCATCTTTTTGACTTACTTGTTGCATGAAGTTTTTTAACTCCATTATTTTTGCTTGCATATCTACAGGCATTTGTAGTAATGCTTCTGCTTGAGCTTCTTGTTCAGTTATACCTTGAACTTGTGAAGAAAATTGTATTGGATCTATACCTTGTTTTTGTATATAAGGATAAGATGCTAAAGGTACACCTTCTTTAAATTCTTTTTTATGTTCTTGTAAAAACGCTATGTGAGATAACTTCATTTTGTTTTTATCTAACATATAATGAGCTGTTTCTTTTGAAATTGGATCATCATATTCATTATCCAATTTTTCTATAAATTCATTTAATCCAAATTTTTTAGATGCATCTGCTGGTGTAATTTTCTTTTTTTGATCTAGTCCTAATTCAGCTAACTCATCTTTATTAAATTTCATTTTTTGAGTATCAGAATATACAAAAGATTGAGGTGGCAATCTTAAAGGAGTTCCTCCACTAGAATGTCTATTACCAGTAATTTCATATAACTCAAAATCACCATCATTATTCATATCAGTTAAAACAGTTTCTCCTTTTTCTGCCTCAAGATTAGCTTCATCTCTTGGTACAGGTCCTAAAGTTTTATTAACTTCACTATATGCTTTTTGTCCGCTATCATCTTTTTCATCAATTAACTCAGGCAATTTAACTAAACCATAATTTCTTTGATCTCCAGTTCTAGTAGCTCCTCCTGAAGCCATAACTCTAACTAGTTTACCATCTTTAAGTTCCATTCCTTGCGGAAGCTTTTTTATTTTTACTCTTGCCATAGTTATAATATTTCTATTTCTGCACCTGCAGCTATTAATTGATTAATTGTTTCTTCATCTAAATCCATTTCACCACCTTCTTTAAAGCTAAAAGAAAGTCCTGCCATTATATTTGGATTACCTGTATTTATATCATATGTACCTTCTATATATCCAGGTCCATAATTAACTCTTGCACCTGGATTTATTGTTTTATTTAAAAGATCAACATCACCAAAACCTGACACTCCCCAACCGTCTCCCAAATATCCTATTGAACCTCTAGTTGTAGCATATGGATCAAAGTTTTTAAAATCTCTTGATTTAAATCCTGCACTTGCTTCAAGTCCAAATCCAATTCCAGAATCTCCTACATATCCTGCATATGCTCTAGGTCCTATATTAAATACAAAATCATTAAGATTATAATGCTTAGTAGTTGAAGCTGGTGTTGTTGTAGTTGTAGTAACTTCTTCTGGTACAAAATTATTTGATTCACCTACATCAACTGTAGTTGTAGTATTAGTTGTTGTTGTTGCAGGAGTAGTTGTAGATGTTATAGAGGGACTTCCTTGAACACCCGTTTCTAATTGTATTCCTCCAAATACTTCTCCTGATTTATCTTGCTTTGACCAATCACAACTACCACCGCTACAGCTAGCACTTCTATCTGCCCAAGTATTAAACACATCTATATTACCCTCCAATCTTACATTACCTGAAGTATCACCTTCTATTGCAACATTATCATTTGCACCTATTTGTGCTTTTGGTAAACCACCATATAATGCGTTTGTTAATTCTGTACCATACTTTCCTTTATTCATAACTATAGTTTGTGAAGACGGTCTAAAATTTCCAAATTGATCATAATTACCTTGAGAGCCAGTTAAATCAGCATCCTTTATTTGATATGCATTATCAGCATATCTAATCTGATCCATTCTTTGTTCTCTTTGTCTTTTTTCTTCTCTTGCTTCTAATGCAGCATTAATAGGAGATGCAATATTTACAATGTTTTTAGCAGTTTTAGTTGCAACCTGCATTCCTTTACTATCCATAAATCTCCTCATCTTATTGTATCCTGCCTCAATTCTATCTTTAAAACTTCTTTTATTTTCTTTTTCTAATTGTTCTTCTTCTTCTTCAGTAAAATCTGTAAGTTCTCTATTAAATAATTCATCATCTGTAGGTGATGTATCTGTTGTTTCTGTTGTAACTGTTGTATCATCTGGTACAAAATTAGCTGCACCTGTAAGATTTCTTTTTAATATTTCTAAATTATCTGTTCCATAAGCATCTTCAAACATTTGGAAATCTCTTGTTAAATCATCACCTTCCCAATCAGGATCATATGGTGTACCGCTAGGAAGAGCTTGATTAGATATAGCATCTGTAATTGCTGTTGCAGATGTATCTACACCCCATGTTCCATTTACATTTCCTATATAAGGCTCAGGAACAAATACTTGATTACCTGCATTAGATCCAGTTCCATCATTATAAGAACTATGACCTTGATTACCATATACCCCTCCTGTTACATCTGTATTAGCATCATAAGTTTGTGCATTAGAATTATAAAGATCTTCCGTTGTTATATCATCTACTTCAGAATTCCACATCTGAGCTTTAGGTAATGGGATTTCTTTACCATATTTACCCATTCCATATTCAATACCTAAATCATCACCAATCTCTTCTTCCATTGCTATAGTATTCCAAATTTGAAGCATATCTTCTGGAGAAACTTTTTTATTCCATTGATCTCCCATTTTGGGACCCATATTAATCATTTTGTCAGTACCATAGAACTCTTCTAAGAAGTGAGGAGCCTCACCACTATCTATTATTGATCTTATTTGTGCATCTATTTCTGGAGTATATTTACTAGGTACACCTTCTATTCTTCCGTGATGATCATAAATTCCTTTAGATGCAAGCCAATACATAACTTCATCTCTTCTAGCAGCCATTTCAGTTGGATCTGCTAAATAATTACCTGTACCAAAAGCTTCTTGATACTTAAGATCTTCTGGTATTATACCTTCATATTGTAGTTTCATAAATTCTTGTGGATTCATCCACTTAGCATCCTTATAAGTATCAAAAGCATGAGTTGTTAAACCACGGTTACCCATAGTCATTGCATGTTGATTCTCATGTATATCTGTATAAACACTTGCATTTGGATTATTAGAAATTACATGGTATGGATTATCATTATCATAACTATAATAATAACTTCCTGCAGTTCCTATATCATTTTCTTTTCTAGTTCCCCATATAGTATTTCTTATTGATGTAAATCTATCATCTAATATTTTTTGAACATATTGTTCAACTATTTGTGTTTTTTCATTTTCACTTAATCTATTAAAAGATTTATCACCTTTTAAACTTTCTCTTACTTCTATTTTTAATGTTTGTCTATACTTTGGTGCAAGAAGCATATTGTTTGTATATTCAAGCATATTTAAATCACCTTCAAGTATAGAATTATGTATTGGATCATTTTTTGTACCTCGTACTGTTTGTGGAATATATCCATGCTCTCCTCTCAAACCACCTTCTCTAATTAGATCATTATATATTAATTTTGGATCCCAAATTTGAGGATAACCAGACCTATTAAAAGTAGGACCTTCAAATCTATTAATCATGTCTTCATTTAATGCATCTATAGTTGCTAATGGATTATAATTTATATTTTGAGGATTATATTTTGGATCATGATATATACCTTGCATATAACTTGGAGTACCGAAAAAACTACTAAGATCACCTAAACCCTCAATAACAGGATTACCTGTAAAATAAGTTTTATTTTCATTACCCTCATAATGATCATCTAATATTTGCATATTTTGCGCATCTTGCATTATACCAAATATACCATCTTGAGCTTTTGGTAATGATCCCCCGTATTTTGCTCTTGTTAAATCATCACTATCATCCATTACTATTTCATTAAAGTACATTTCCATTTTAGGTAATACTTTGTCCTTTTGTTTATTAAATTTTTCTTCTTGTTCATCAATATTAGGTTGATATATATTATCTATTTCACCTTTTAAATTACCTTGAAGTAAATCTAATATTTCTGAAGCTTTTTCTTTTTTACGTTTTTTACCTGAATTATAGTCACTTAATAATTCATCATAACTAGAATATCTTTTCTTTTCTTTTAAATGACTTTGACTTTGATTAAATAACTCATTAAATTTATCTGTACTTATAGCACCTTTAACATAGTCTCTATCAAATTCATCATCCTCATTATTTATAATAAAGCTATCTATATAATCAGTTAAATCACCACGGTTAAGTCTAGTTAATTGAAGATCATATTCTTTTTGTTGTTTACTCAAATCTTTATTCATACCACGAAGTTCACCATATCCCAGTGCTTGTAAATGCTTCATTGAATGACCTCTAGGAAATAAAAAATCTGATTCTAACAATTCATTTAAATGTTGCTCACCAAATTTTTCTTTATTATGATCCCAAATTCCTGAGGATAATAATGCTGCTTCATTTTCTGATCTCATAGAACTTATTTCTTGAGGTTGCATAGACCACTGTGAAATAAAATCTGTTTTAGTTTCATCAAAATAATCTTCACCAAATAAATTAGTTAACCATTCTTGATAACGTTCACCAGCTTTATCATTATAATAAACTCCTGGATTAATATATTGTTTACCTGCAGGTGCAAATAATGGAGATACATCAGTATTATATGAATGTGCATACTCATGTATAATTGTATCATCAGCATCATCACGAAAAGTCCAAGGATTATCACCCATCCATCCTACCTGTCTTGTTTTATTTAAACCAGGTACAAAACTATACTGGGCAAGTTCTGGTATAGGTAGTTCAGAAATATCATATCCTTCTTTATTAGTAAAAAACATTCCCTTATTACCCCTCATTCTATCCATCATATTACCCGTTCCGAAGTAGTCCATCGTTGCAATATCTTTAGGCTGATATGGATTTATATTTGTAGTACTCCAATAAGGAAATCCTCCTGGACTATGTGAAACTGGTGGATATACAGTATGAAATGGTGCACCTGCTGCAGTAAAATCATACTGAGCATTTATTCTTTCTGTTAATTCATCTTCAGATAATTGTTCTCCTGTAATATTATATATATTAGCGGCATATCTATCTCTAAAAGTTGGAGATTGTAATTTTGTAAGAAGAGCTTGTTGCTGTTTAGATGTATCTACTTTACCATAATTTTCTGCTAGGAAATCATATAGATCATCTGGATCATATCCTTCCATTTCAGATGTATCTATTATACCATGTTCATTAATACTAAATTCTCCTTTATCTTGAAACAAAGGTAAACCTCCTCCATATCTAGCAAATATATCATCAGAACCTGTTGGTTGATTAGGATTATTTGTATTTTGCTGTTGATTAGCTATAGGAGTAAGCCATCCTGCTTGATCAGGAATTACATGATCAGGATTAGAATAATCTATATACTCTTGTGCATCTGCATCATATTGAATAAAATCATCTGAATAATCTCCTTCATATCCTGTTATAAGTTTATCACTTCTATATCTTGTTTGACTTGTAGGACTATATACTGTACCTTCTTGGTTATCTGTAACTAATTTGTTTTCAAACATATAATTACCTTCTGTGTCTTGTGAAAATCCAAAATAATTTGCATCCGGATTCATTGACTCTAAATAGTTTCCTTGTTTTGAACCTCCTTTATAATCCACTGTTTTTGCATTAGCATCATAACCCACTGCTTGCCCAAATACATCTGGAGCTAAATTAGTTCTTTCTTGCATTCCTTTAAGAACTTCTCCTTCTACATAGTCTTTTTCTGATATTACATTACCATCCTCATCTATATAACCGGCTTTATCTGTAGTGTTTTTTATTGACCATTTTTCATAATCTTCTTTAGATCCTGGATCTATAAAATTTTCTGATTTATATGAATCAACAGTATCTCCAATAGCAGCTATAAGAGAAAAAAGAGGAGATGATTTACTTTCTAAAAATGCTAATGAAGAAGAATTATCCATTCTAAAAGTATCTTTTATTTTTTTGTTTTTAAATTGAGGTTGTTCATTAAACTCATCTACTTCTTCATTATTAAGAATTTCTTCTGAGTCGCTGTTATCATTCATATTTGAATTATCAGCATTAGCATTAGAATCTGCATTATTAATAGCATTATTATTTTCTGAAGGTTCTGAACCATCATCTGCCATATCTGTGCTATATATTTTTCCTTGCCAAGTAAATTCTTGTCCAGGACCTAGAAGTTTATGATATTCTGCAAAAGCTTCAGAAAAAGATTTATCATCAAAATCTCCTGATGATTGATTATCTGTTTCTAACATTGCATTAATTTCAGGACTTAAAAAATTATAAGTATTATCCTCATACATACCAGGCAATAAACTTTGAGTATGATATTGTGGAAACGCTGAAGTAGAACCTTCAGGAATTTGATTAGCATCACCAGTTTCACTATTATTATTACCTTGGAATTTTGGCAATGAACCTCCATAGTTATATAACGCATTTGTTAATTCTGAACCATATTTAGATATATTAGCAGGCATTGATGAAGTATCAGTAAATATATTTAAGTTATTTAATAAATCTTCATCTTCAAACATATCTAGCATTAACTGACTTTTATGAAACTTCTCGGGATTGTTACGTAAATGATCTATATGATCTTGTGTAAATTTAAAATCAGGATCATTAAAATCATACATACCAGCATTATATAACTCATATCTAATTGTATCAATATCAGATTTAACATTATGTTCATCTCTATCATGTTCATTTGGATTAGCATCTTCTTTTAAATTTGCTGCTAATTCAAGTTCATATGGATGCATTGCTATATTAGGATTTATAGTCACTTCTTTTGGTGAATGATGTCCAAGATAACCTAGTGAATAAAGAGCCTCATCATCATATACTTCTTTCTTTGGAACATTACCAATGTTTACATTTAAAGCATGAGATATTTCATTAACAATACTACCCGGTAATATATCATGAACATAACCCTCTTTTTCTTTGATATAATCCATTTGAGCATCATTAAAAGAAGCCCAATTTTTATTAGGTTTGTATATAGTTCCTGTATCATAATAATCCGTAGTAAATAGACTAAAAGGATCATCCAACATATTTTGCCACTCTTGAGGATCTTGTTCTTCAATTAATAAACCAGAAAGCTGTTCTTTTTTAGCATCAATTACTGCTTGTTGTTTTTCAGGATCTCCAGGATAAAGATTTTCAAGTCTGGTTTTTAATAAAGGAGAATCTAAATATTCAGTAAAATAATTTATAGCTTTTTCTTTTGCAGCATCTCCTCTTTCTGTTCGTTCACCTTCTCTATAATTTATTAATCTTTCTTTACCTTTATCTATAAAATATTTCTCTCTATGTGGTTCAAGTCCTTGATACGCATAATAAAATCTACTAGCTTCATCATCTAACCTATTTTTAAAATCTTTTCTTGATTCACCTTCTCTTTTGTTTTCTTTATAATTTATATTTTCTTTTTGTTGTTCAATCCAATTTCTAAATATAGAATCCATATCTTCATCATCCCAATTTTTATTTTCAATGATTTCATCTAAATCAGGATAAATTTCTTTTATATCCATATTTAAATCAAATAAACTAGTTTCAGTTCCATTCTGTGCTCTGAATGATCCACCATATTTTTTAGGTGTTAATGTAATTTCAGGAGACATAGATCCATAATTTTGTGCAATTAATAAATCTTCATCTATTTGAGCATCTTGAGTTACATGAGTTTGTTCAAATGATTCAGCATATGCTGCAGCTGCATCAGCTCCAAATATCATTTCTTGATTAAATTCTTGTTTATTAGGATTATATTTTTGCCCTGTAAAAAATTTTCCTAATTTAGATCTTTCTTTAGGATAGCTTGTTTGTGTCATAAATGAAAAATCTCCGTATGGATTACCTTCTGAAGGATGAGTGAAAGATCCAAAATACTCTCTATTAAAATTAAGAGGATCATCTCCTTGATTCCATTGCTCCCTTCTACTAAAACTTCTCATAGTTGTGGGACGAGGATTACCTTCTAAATCCGTATTCCAATAATTTGTATCAAATGTTTTTTTATCCCATATATTTTTCTCTATATTTCCATTGATTATTTCAATAAGATTCTGAGTAATATTTCCTGTACCAAGATTTTGTATAGTAGACTCTGTATCTTCTGGTATTGGAAAACCTGACCAACCATCTTGTGCCTTTGTAAGAATTTGACCACCCATTTTATATTGTTTAACATATTGGTCTGGATTCATTTGCATTTCAGGCATTTGCAACATTTCTGGAGAATTTTGCATTTCCAGTTCATTAACACTTACTTGTTGAGCTTTAATTGAATCTGATGTTTCTTCTATAGGCCCTCCTGATTTATGAATATCACATACATTTTCTGCTTGACAAACAAATTTATTTTTCCAGCAATATCCTACTTCACCTTTAGATCCTGTACATGAATTCATTCTTGGAGATATATCATAAAATAAGCATCCAGCACAATTTCTAGAATCTTCTGCAACTTTATAATTTGTTGAAGAAATTGCTTCATTTCTATTTGCAGTATTCAATTCAGGATTTTGAACTGGTCCAGGACAGTTTTCTGATACCGTACCACCTTCTTGATATTTCCTTAATTTTTTATTCATTTAAAAAAGTCTACTATATATTATAATATACTAAATTCTAAGCACATAAGCTAAATTATTCTTGTTGTTCTAAAGTTGTACCAACACCTATTCCAATAGGACCTATAGCCCATGCTTTATTAAACCAATCAAGAACTTCTTTTCTCCAAGCTTTACTTCCTGTTCTTAAAGGTTTACCAGCTGAATTCTCAATCTTCGTAATTAATCCTAATACATCATCATACGCACCCATCCCTGTCTCTTCTGCTGTTATTCCCCATTTCTTAAATATAGGATTGTTTTCTAGTTTTAATAATTTTTCATCATTCTTTCTTATAAATTCTAAGACATCATCTGCAGACATTTTTGATGGATCTAATTGTAGATGTGGATGGCTCTTTGCATAATCTACAAGAACATCATCTGTATATCCCATATTTTTTATCCATCTCATAGAAGTATAGTCATCTATATTATTCATTATATAATCCAAATCATTACCAACAGCTTTTATTTGTTTTTTTGTTAGCTTACTTTCTTTACCCAAACCATAAAAATCTTCAAGAACTTCTCTAAATCTTCCATATCTAACTTGTTGTTCCTGTGGATTATTATAGTACCATTGTAGATCTGAACCTTGACCCATACCCCTTTTACTTGATCTTAAAATAGGGTAATTTTTATATACATCAAAACTTGCATCTATAGGTACGTTAAGACTTTTTATATCTAAAGGATCTAATCCATGTAATGTTTTATATGCCTCAGCTTCACCAAACCAATAATTTATTTGTCTTTGAATCTCTCCTGTTCTTGATCTTTTAATATAATCAGGAATATTTGAATCTTTTAGTATATTTTCTTTTTTAGTATATAATTCTCGTAATTTATTTGTCACCTCTATATGTACCCTACCAATTTGATATGGATCCAGTTGACGTGGAGTTTGAACTGGTGATAATAAATGTCTTAATTCATGATTTATACTACCTAAATTACCTTTAGTCATACTCCAATCTAGACCTTTACTTGTAAAATCTTTAATATTAAGAAACATAACACCCCCATGCTTTTGTGAATTTATAAAGTCTTGCGCAGATTGACCTTGTTGACCAGCAATATTTCTAGAATACATAGCAGAATAATTATAATAAGGACTACTATGCGTAAAATCTCCTATATATGTTTTAGAACCTATTAGTTCATCTAACCATTCATTATGCATCTTTATAACTTGATCTCTATTCATGCCTGTATTAACCATTGTTTTTTGAATGTTATGTTCTGAGTTCATACTATTAATAACTCTATTTAATTCTACATTCATTTTATTTAAATCTACATCATCTATTAATTGAATACTATGCAAAGGTTCGTTTGCAGATGCTCCTTTTATGGTAGATCCGGTATAGTTTACATTAAGAGCTCTATGTTCATTAATAAGACTATTTATAGCATTATCAACTTCATCAACACTTTTATATCCAGTTGTTTCAAAAGAAAGTTTACTAGCTTGATTTTTTAAGTTTACTTTTTCTTTCATTGAAACAGCATCATCTACTCCAAAATAATTTTTATTTACAATTTCTCTAATTTTTCTTAATTCATTAATTTTAAGTTCTATATCTTCAGCTTGTTGTAATATTTTAGGATCTATTTGTGGTTTACCTGCAGTAGCAGAAGCATGATTTTTATAAACATAAGTTCCATCATCTAATTTTGAAATAGTTAAATACCCAACTCTATCCCCTTGTTTTAAAAATACTGAACTAGATCCATCTATTGCATCTTGTAAATAAGGTGATTGTACAACATTATTATCTTTTAAATATTGTAAATGTTTTTGATATTCTACATTTGCTTCAGGACTTACAACTCGCGCAGGTCTATTTGATGCAGTTGTACCACCAACTGGTGTTCCTCTAAAATTTGGCATTTTACTGCCAAGATAACTAGTTCCTGATTTAAGATAATTCCATGTAGGTCCGTATAAAGGTGACATTTCTAGAAGATTTATTCCAACATTACCTGCACCACCCCATGATGGATCTTGTGAGAAATCATATATATTAGGTCCTATATTAGTAACACCGTGAGCAGCAAAACCTGAATTAATAGTATTTCCTAAAGTTAATCCTGGAATTTTATATTGTGGACCTCCAAGTAGCCCACTAGTTCCTGAAATTTTACTAGGATTATAATTCCACAATCTTGAAATATTTTGTCCAACAGGACCTCTGTTTAACCACATTGCAAAATCATCAGCAGTATTAAGTATAGGAGCACCTACTGTTGGTCCGTATGCACCTATTGTTGAAGCTGCTGGTATTCCTAATAATGTATATGGAGTATCACCCATAAGACCCATCCAACTATCATATCCAAAAGGAGCACTTCCAGGTTGATTACCTGTTGCATCCATCACAGCTTTTGCAACTGGATTGGTCTCATACATCCGTTTATTATAATAAGGATTTTGCATAGATCTTTCCCACTCTATACCCATCCAATCTTTACCTGGATCTCTACCTATAAATTTAGCAAACCAACTTTGATTATTTTTTTTGTTTTCTATCCAATCTGTTTCCGGAGAATTTGCATAAAGATTAACTGTTGGTAACCAACGCATCCAATCACCTTTTCCATCCTTCAGAGTGTCATCCCATGTAGCTATAGCACCACTATAACCAAGATCTCCATCCTCATTTCTTGCATAATATGCATTTCTATAATCTCTACTATAATAATCAACTAATTTGACATTACCATCTACATCTCTTTCATATAAATCCTCAGCATCTGTATTATTTATTATTTGTCGCCTTTGCCTCCTATTCCACCCTTCATCTTTCAATTGACTTTTTATTTCTCTTTTAGTTTTACCTGTTACTTTATCTATATCATTTTTACCATCCTGTGCTTTAACTAATTCATCAGAAGTTTTCTTCATAAAATCATATATAGGCATATCAGAATCTTTTGCTGAATAATAATATTGTCTATTAAATTTATCATATAATTTTTCCATACTATCTTTATTAGTATGATCATCAAATTTACCATTTACATATTCATCATAAAGTCTTATCTTATCATTTATATCAGTTATTTCAGTTCCAAGATCTGCAGAATATAATTTTGATAGCTTAGAATAAGAAGAAGGCATAGGCAAGCTTCCTCCCATAGAAAGTTTAAGTTTAGATTTAAGTGCCAGTACTGTTGCATAAGCTATACCTGCTTTATATGGATTAGAAAAATCTTCATTTGAAATAACACCTAAACTTTTTAATATTCCTTTTTCATCAGAAGATAATCCTTCATATGTAATATTATACATACCAGAATTATTTTGCTGTTCACCAAACATATCTTGAGCTAATGTTATTATATGATTATAATTTGCATCATCAATATTAGTGGCTTTCATTATTTGACTTTTATTATCTTGTAATGATTGATTAAATGTTTTAGCAGCTTTTAAATATTCTTCATTTTGAATTTTATTAGCCAAATCTGTTGTTACATCCATTTCTATCTTAATAGGTGAATATCCTATATCTTCTCTTTTCTTTTTTTTATTCTTTTTATCTTCCTTACCCCCAAGTATAAATTCTTTCCAAAGACTAGTTAAACTTAATTTTTCTTTTTCTTCTTTCTTTTTTTGATCTTGTTTTAATTTTTGTTTTTGTATTTTTTCCTCTTCTTTTTCTTTATTTGTTTTACCTACAAGACCTAATCTTAATAATTTTTCATACATAGATTTATCAACCTGTTGATTAGATTCGTATTTTTGTAAAGCTTCATATATATTTTCTCTTTCTGTTTTTCCAGTTTCACCTCCTGTTTTATATTTTCTAATACCTGACTGAGTTTCTTCTAAATATTCTGTAGGATTTTTATTAATAGCAGAAATGTTTTCTGGTATTACATCACTTAAAGGTAACTCTTCTAATAGTGAACCTTTAATATAACGTCTTGCACCACTTTTACCTTGGAAATAAACTAAAGATGCTACCTCTATAGGAGTTAGTGGCATACCTTTTCCATGTTCTTGAAAGATATTAAAAAACTCATGCCACAAATCCATACCATCTTTCATATCAGAATTAACACCACAACATTTTCTTAAGTCACCATCTTGCCTTCTCTTAAAGAAAAACTCTTGTGCTGCAAGATCATTTTTAAATTGTTCTCTAGTGCCTCCATACTCTTCTTTAATTTGATCATATAACTGTTGATATAATCCTGTTGCAGATGAATTTGGATTTTCCATAAGAATACCGTTTTTACTTTCAGCCCATCTAATTCCTTTTTCAAAATCATTAAAGTCTATATTATAGCTTCCTATAAATTCTTGTGGTATTAAAAAAGGATCTCCATCTTCATCAGTATAGTTTGCATCATAATATAATCTTCCATAAATTTCATAAGGATTGCCTGCTACTTTGCTCCCTTTAATTGATCTTCCTGCTAAAGGTATATCAAAATCAAAAATATCATAATAAGCTATATAAGGTAATCCAATTTCTTCATCATAACCTTTAGATAGTTGATAATCTTTAAGTGCAAAACCTCCTGCAGAAGAATCTAATACTTGAATATACTGATTTAATTCTTCTTTTTCTCCTTTACTTTTATTTTCAAATTTTGCAGTATTATAATAACCTTTAGGTACTCTTTTATTTTTATTAGATTCTTCCCAAAAATTTTTAAAATCTTCTTCACCATAGTCTAATATACCAGAATGTTTGATGTCACCCCATATATCTAAAGGATTATTAAAAGAATAATATGTTGCATTTGGATTATCAACATCTACAGTAGGTTTAAAAACTGATTTAGACATTGTTTTATTTTCTGGTTTGTATCCTAAATAAAGATGCCAAGCATCTGTAGAAGTATTCTTTATTAGTTCTAAATTTTCTTTTGTATATGCAGAAACTTCTTCGCCATCCTCATTTATAAATGTTAAATTTTCACCCCATGTTTCCCAAGTTTGAGGCTTACCATCCCAATATGTAGGAAGTTTTTTGTTGGCAACTACTTCATTAAAAGCGTGTTTAACATCATATCCAATTGGTGTTATATTTTTTAATCTTTCTTTGAAAGCATTTGGGTTGTTCATCATATCTGTAATAAACTTCATATAATCACCACCATCTTGTAATTTTTTTAAATTTTTAGTTTTATTATTATGTTTTAAATGATTCATTAAGATATGTACATTCTCTTCTCCAAACTTATTACCAAAATTTAAAAAACTTTTTCCTATATCACCTCCATTTTTAAACTCTGCAAGACCTGTAATTATATTTGATATTTCTTTTCCAGCATCTGCTTTAGCTAATTTATTGTCAGTATTAATAATACCAAAATAATCAAAATCATTTTGTTCATTATATTTTAAATTATTAGCAATTCTTTGACTTAAATTATTAATTTCTTTTCCATCTTTTGCTGTAACTGTTTCATCAACGTCATTATCCATTGCCCATTCGTTAAGATACTTTTTAACATTTTTACCTCCTTGATCTATTTTATGTTTATGATATTCATATATTTCTTGTTGAATTTGATTAGACAATTGTTGATATTGCTTTTCAAAATCTTTATAAAAAATTATATCTTCGTCTGTAAGTTGTTGTGCAGTATAGGGTATCCTTACTTCTTTTTCGTCATCCCATAAATTACCTTGTTGATAATTCCACCCTTTTGAAGTTCTATTAAGTATATCAATTAAATTATTTCTATTATCTTCTGATAATAATTCATTAAATTTTACTTCATATTTTTTTCTAAACTCATCTGGCATTTCTTTAAAGCCTGGATGATTATAATCAAATGTATCACCAGTTGTAAAATATTCTGCTAATCCATCTACTTTTCCTTCATAAACTCCTAATTTTTCTATATTACCCCTTTGCATATACTCATCAATAAATGATCCTTTTAAATCATATATAATATCATAATTAGGATCTTGTATTTCTGTTATATCAAACTTATCAGACATAAAATTTTTCATCATTTTATGATCTTCTTTTTCCATTCTTTTTACATTTCTCCACCAACTTCCATCATAATCCCTTTTTCTTTTTTCTTCTCTTGAAGGTATACTAGGATACTTTGATTCATATCTATTAATTATATTTAAACTATTAGTTAAATCAGACTGCATTAGTCTTGGACTTATTTGATTAGTAATTCCAGTTCCATAATCAGATAAATACCAATCAGTTGGATTTGCTAAACCTAATGATTCTAAATATTCATTTACTTCTGTTCTTTGGGTTGTAATACCTTGATCTGTATTAGCATTTATAAAAAGATAATTACCAACACGAGGATCTCTTATAAAGTCATCATTTTTTGCTATAGCTCTTTCTAATTTTTTTAAATGTCTATCTTTAAATTCTCCTTTATTAGAATCCCATATTCCATAATCTTTTAAAGCTTGTTCAAACATAGTTCTACCTGCACCAATTTCTTCTATAGCTCTTGTATGATCATCAGCATACCATGGTTGATGATCACCAAATATTTCACCAGTAAGAGGATTACTATCATTATATTCATCTATTCCTCTCCATAAGGGTGAATTTGGAGCATTATATAAATGAGAAATTTCATGTTGCATAGTTGAATGAGCAAGAGGATGTACACCATCAGGACCAGAAAATTGTGAATATCCATCTGGACCAGTCATCCATTCCATAGCCTCATATTCTTTTGCTCCTGGTAATGACATTTCCCAACCAGTTATAATTGGATTACCATTTTCATCTTCTATTATATTATTATTTTCATCTCTTTCAAATAAATATTGTACATGACCTCTACTTGTATTAAAATAGTCTTTTAAAAAAGTAGGACTCATATGTCCATATATAGTTTTTCCACCTTTCCCTTCTTCAAAAACATCTATATTACCTTCTTCATTTCTAGTATACATTATAGGTGTTGCTTGATCTGAACCTCCTTGTATAAAAGCTATTTGATCTGCAAGTCTTTGATTGTATTCTTCATCAGTCATTTGTTTGCCAGTAAGATTTTCATAATGTTTATAATACCTATCTTTAAAAGCATCCGTTTGTAATTTTTCTATTAACTTTTGTTTTTCTCCTGATATATCATAAAAGTCATAATCAGGATAATATGTTTGTTCTACCTTGTCACCAGTTAAATCTACAGTATCTAATACAACATCATCATCAGTATTAGTCCCATCTTGTCCTTTACGTAAAAAGCCTCCATATTTATAATTTTCAACTCCAAATCTATCTCTATAATCTTGTAAAGTTTTTGGTACCTCTCTATCTCCAGGCTCACCAGATGTATTTAATTTTTCCATAATAACGGGATCTTGATCTATTATTTTTTGAATTTCAGAATCACTAAAAGTTTCTGTATGATTTAATATTTTATTAATTATCAAATCATTTACTCCATGACTTTGAAGGTATTTGATATAATCTTCTTCTGTTAATTCTCCTGGATGAAAAAATGTTTGATTTCCTTTATTATATAAATCCATAGTGAATGTATCCCAACCTTTAAAATCATCTTTATAAGTTGTAACACCTGAAGACTGTCTTCTCCATTTATTTTTTCTATTTTCTTCTTTATTTAATTTTCTTAAATATCTTTCATACCATCTATCACCTAAACCTTCAGTCCAATAAAGACTACCAGAACTTATATCTCCATCTTGTAATAAACGTCCAGTATTCCAATCTTTAATACCAAAAACATTACTACTTGATTCAGTTTTTAAATCACTATGATCTACATTTTTAAATCTTGCACTAGGATGTGTATTAAGTCTATTAACTTTCTTTTGTATTCTTTCATCCCAAATACCTAACCGTTTTAATTGTTTTTCCCAATTATCATTAAATTTTAAATATTTAGGATAATTAGTTTCTTCATTTGTTTCTGAAACATTAACATTTTGTTTAGTAAATGCTGGTAATTCTGGTATAAAAGTAGGTAGTAAATCTATATTTTTAGTTTCTAATGTTATAGGTTTATCTTGTGCAAATCCAGATGATTCATTTTTAAAAACTTTTTGTTCAACACAAATCCATCTATTTCCGTAAGCATCCCATTGTTGTATATATCCTTCTGCACAAACTCCTTTAGACCCTTCTTGACTATAGTGTCCTCCTGTAGTTACTTCATCAACTCTATTAAACCATGGGCTATTATATCCTCCTTCTTTATCAATTAAAAAATCTTCAACTGCTTTTTCCCATTCACTACTATCTCCTTTTAAAGGATCTCCGTATTTAAGTTTAAATTGTGTATATCTAAAAGGATAGTTTTGTTTAAAGTAATCATGGGTCTGTCCCCAAACTTCAGGATTTTCTTCTTTTTTTGGCCATATGTTTGTACCTAATCTTACACTTCCCCAACCACCTGTATTTCCTCTTTCAATTTCTCCCCAATTTATAGTATGACCTTTAATTGTATTATCAAATCCTGGAGTACTAGTATCCTCCATATAGTGATTACTAATTCCATGTCCCGGAAAAATTGTATCTGCCATTTCATCAGTACGTAAAGTCTGTTTAAAATCATCAGTCAAATAACCTCTATTTACATCATATGGATTTTTAGATCCATGACTCATATCACTACCTGGTAACCAATCTATATTCTCATTGGCATTTACTACTTCACTCCAATCATGTAAATTTGATAAACCTGGTGGTAAAAGATGTGCCGGAAATTTATCTCTCCAAGAATTCCTACTAGATGAAACAGCTGGATCATTAAATTGAAGTGTATATATCAGTTCTCTATAGAAATCATCTTTATCATAATCTTCATTAAAATTAATATTAGGCATTGCTCCAACAATGTTTTCTTTTTCATTAGGTTCTAAATTATCAAACCATTCAAGAACTTCTTTTTTATTGCTTTCTTCATCTGTATTATTTGTACCAATAGGACCAACCCATCCTGAATCCCATTTTAATTCTGAATTTCCAGGTCCCCAATGAACTGCTTTAAATCCTGTTATAACTTGTGTTCTTTTTACTTCATCTATATAATCTTCTAATTCATGCTCAAGATATTTATTACCTTTTACATTTTCAAAATGTTCTTTAATAGCTTCTCCACTTTTTTCTACATCAGTTAATTTAGTAATTGTTAAATCATTTATATATGGATATTGTATTTCATACTCTAAATTTGTTCTTTCTTCTTTGTCTTGTTTAAAATATTCATCTCTTAAAAACTTTTTAACTGCCTCTTTTAAATCATTTTGTTTTAATCCTCCTGTTACTGAGATATTAAAATTACCTCTAAAAAAATCATCAAATTTTCCTACAACTCCTGTACTTACTATTTCATCATCCATAAAATGATAACCACGATCTGTCAAGTTAGATAAATCATTTTTACTACTTACAGTTCCTTGATCCCAATTTACTCCTTCTTCTTCTCCTACTTCCCATTCTTTTGTTTTCATTTGATGAAACATATCAACATATAATTGAGCTATATTTTCAAATTTTTCTTCCATAGTCTTACCTTCTACATCCATAAAAGTTCTTGGAAGATCTACATTTCTTCTTTCCCAAAATTGTACAAAAGGATTAGACTTTCTACTGAAATGTGTTTTAAATGACATTTCTCCTTGTTCACCTTTATATTTAAAATTTCCATTATTATCTATACTATAATTTGGATCTGTTTTTATAAGTTGATTTAATACTGATACATCATGCCAAGACAAAGTGCCATCCTCTAATAACTCTACATGATCAGCAGATATTTTATGATCTCCAATAATTACCCAATCATTACCTTCATTGTCTGTAGTTTTATATGGGGGTTCACCACCTTTTTGCAATTGTACTAAAGGGACTTCAAATACTTCATTGCCTGGAAATGTATAGTTAGCACCTGGCATCATAACTTGACTATTACCTAAATTATCAACACCATATACAGGAAAGTCAACACCCTCCATAGTAATATTACCAGAGGGTATTATATTATAAGGATTATTTTTATCCTTACTATTTCTTTTATATCCGTCTTTACTATACTTCATTATCTAACTGATTGATTTAATTTAGTATTAACTATTTTAAGTAACATTTTTCTATCCTCTGGAACATATACTGGTTCCCCTTCATCATCATAATAACTAACAACAGGTTGTCTTCTTAATATAACTCTATTCCAATAATGTCTAAACCTTTTACGTTGTAATTGTGGTTTATTATAATTTAAATTATCTTCATTAAGTTCTTTAATATAACCATTTAATTGTGTAATAAACTGTGATACTATAGCTGTTCTATCTGCAGTTATATCCCAGAATTGATTAAATCTATATTTCTGTTCTACTTTACTATATAATATTTCTATATCAGCAGCATTAACTATTGGATATTCTGTAATTAATGGAACATTATTCATTTCAGCTGGAGTTAATTCCATTTTTAATAATCCTGAAATTTGTTCTGTATTATAAATAATAGCCTCATTAAAATTATATTCCAAATCATGCCATCTATCTTCACAACTAAGATTTAATATTTCTCCTGTATCAAGATCTGTATTTTGTATATATACATAGGATTCTAATTGATATTCAACACTTCTTAATACATCAATTGTTTGACCTACAGATTCTACAAGTTCAACTTCCCAAGGATATTGTTTTGCATAATAATTAGCAAATAAATCACAACGATCATTATGTCTCCATATTCCACCTACTTGATTAGAAGGTTCTGTAGTAATTGTAATTGGATCTACACAATCTGTTACTACACACATTACTGCGTAAGTTCCATCCTCTTCCCAAGCATCTATACATTGTTGAGGATCAGCAGGAGTTTGAAATAAACCATCATTTAAAACCATTGTAGATGGCATACCATTTATATCTGGACAATTACATGTTGTTACATCAGGGATTTCTACAGTTAGATCAACTCCTGTAAAATTATCTACTAATAAATAAGCTTGGCTCATAAAATCCCCTGGATCGGCAAATCCAACATTCATATGATTACTTGTAACCATTTCAAAATTAGGATTACCTTGCCATGGTAAATAATTAACTCCTCCAGTTTGTGCATTAAAATATTGACTCTCTACTTTAAAATGAATATGATCATATGCAGCAAGCGGAGTAAAGTTTATAGTATAAGTAGTCCAACTTTGATCACTAATAAATGGAGATGCCCATAATAACTCATCATAACAACATTGACTAAATCCACCAAAAATTAATAACCGAGCTGTACTATCCATACCTTGACCAGGTGGAACATTCCTAAGATCAATAGTTCCTTGATAAGGCATATTTGGCATCATAGATCCACTCATTTGTTGTGAAATACCTTCTTGCCAATTCATATCAGATTGAATACCGTGAACAAAACCCATCATAGTAGGTCCACTTGAACCTGGAAAAGTAACACCATTCATCCACCCAAATCCAAAGGGGTCTGATGGATTACAAGGAACCCCTGGAAAATTGTACAGGTTTGTAGGAAGTGTATCAGGTGAAAGAGCAGGCTGATTGGTTGTTGGATCAACTGTAAGATCCCCTATAGAAAGACCTGTACCATTCATATCAGAAGGGTCAGTAACAAATGGACATCTTGTCCATGGTAATGGAGTATGTATATGCATTCCAGGATTTCCAGTAGCTTGTAATTGGGCACCTGAACCATAACAATTAGGCGTTCCAGGATACGAAGGATTATCAGTGGCAATATTATTCCAATCTTCCATACTCATTAAGAAGGTGGGATTTATAACACCCAATGCGGTAATTTCATCCCTACTTCCTTCTATAGTTTCTACGTCTGGAGGTTCAACAAATTCTGCACAACATGTTAAAGAAGAACTATCATCTAAACTAATATATCCTGTAGGACATGCTAAATATTCACACTCTCCATATTCATTAAGTACAGTTCCAGGGGGACAAAATACTTCTTCAGTTGTTCCTGTTTTAGTTGTTAAAAAATGATTTAAACTAGATACTGTTAATTCTGGATGCCAATCGTGGAATGATATCCATGCTTTACCTTTTGGATCATAACTTGCTGTCCATGATATATCAGTAAAGTATTCTTCATTTGTTAAAGATATTGGTGTAATAATATCAACATATTCAGGATCAGCTGTAAGTGTACATTCACAAATAGGAATTCCTTCCTGAGTTTCTCCTATTTGTACTGAACCTTCTGGACAAGCATATTCAGTTATAGTATATGGATCACCATATATGTCTTCTGTTACAGCTTCCATACAAAGATTTTGTAGAACATTCTCAACCATGTCATTTATTGCAGTAGAACTTGTAAAATCAGAATAATAGTTACCCAATGCTAATCCTGGATTTGTATTTGTATTAGCATTATACTGATCTGCCGTTGCATTATAAACGCCATTATATAACATGAGATTAATCATTTCTAGCACACCTACGGTAGGATCTAAATATTGTGCATTTTGTATTATGTTTGTATTCAACCAAGCAGTCCATTGGTCTGTCGCTGCAAAAGGAGTTGTACTAACTGCATATGTACCAGGTTCAATTAAATAATCAGGATAATTGACATTACCTCCAGTTCCATTATCCCAAGTATAATCAGGTGTAGCAGGACTAGCTGAACTACCTGTATTGTTTATATGATTAGTCCATAAAGGTTCATTATAGCCACCTGAAAGATTACCATATGCAGAATTTGGCCAACCTTCAGCAGTCATAAATGTATTCAAAGGATAAAATGGACTAATATTATGAAATCCATCCTTTATTACAATTAACTTTTTTGGAACTCCTTGTCTTGCAAAATTTGGATCATATAACATTTCCATTCCATGCCATGTTGCATCTATTACATTTGTACATTTTAAATTAGCACATATATTACATGGTGCAGGATCATTCCATATATCACCCTCACCCATTGAGCAATAATAATTATCTATAAATGATTGAACATTATCAACTGAAGTTGTTTGTTGCAGTGGCCAAGTAAAACAGCATTGTACTTTTGCATCTGCATAATCTGACATAGTTTCGGCACCATAACAATCAGGTTGCTGAACAGGAGCAGTAGCCCAATTCCAACTTAGTACATCACTTAAACAATCAGGACAATTTGTAGTATCCATATTTCCTATTTGCGGTAATGTATTTGCTGCAAAATTAAAAGTGATCATTCCAACTTGAATATCTCCTGCATCCATTCCAGCTTGCATTCCATTTAAAAAAGAATCTAACATTAGTTTAGCTCTGTCTGTGTTACAATTATTTATTACAGAAGAGGATGCATCTATAACAAATACTACATCCATTTCACATCTATCAGCAGGAACCCATCTTGTTACTGTTTCTATAAATTCTCCAGGCATTGTTCTGTCCCAACTATCAGGAGCGCACTCAGTAGTTAAAACACATACACCATCTTCAAGTGTATATCCAATAGGACAAAGAATGTCTTGATCTGTACCATAACATTCTGTTTCATTTATAATAAAACCACCAGATTCTGTATCAAATTGAATACATGAATCAGGATCAGGAACAGGTTCATAATCTTTTTTACAGAAATATACAAGATCATATTTTGGATCATATACTGATTGACATCCTATACCTGTAACTGGATTATCATAAAATTCTGGATAATTTTCTATTTCAGGAAAAGCATTAAGTAATCTAGAAGGTAGATATTCATTAAACCAATGTTTTAAACCTGCATCAGCTATATTAATTAATTGACCTGCATAATGAAATATTTTACCCTGTTCTTGTGATATATAAAATAAACCACTAGGTGTGTTAATAACACTACGTGCACTTTCACATGATCCATATTCATGTGGTAAATCTGAATTAACTACATTTTGAAATGGTTGACTAAATAAACCACCATCACCTATAGTTATTTTACTTTCCATATCTGTTGTTAGCTGATCAACACCTTGAAATACTGTAGGAGAAAGATTTGGATAAAATACCATTGCTCCATTTTTAGATATAGGTTTCATAACTACTGCAGGATTTTTAAAATCCTTATAGTTAAATGGTAAAAATATTCTCCAAAAATCTTCTTTACTTTCTTTTTGTGCTTGTAAAGAATAGATTAATCTTTTAGGATAATAGTCATAACATGTTTCTGCAATAAGAGGATCATAAATTAAATCTTGTATTGTTCCCCATGATACTAATTGTGTGCTTAATTTAGCTTTTGTTAAAGACTCATCATACATATAAAAGTTTCCATCTTTAATTGAATCAACATGAAACAGCTCATCAAAATCAGTGTATTCTAACCAATCATAATGTCTTTCCCCTCTATTTTCTTTCCAATCTCTTTGTGCTACATTTATTTCTGATTCAACAAAAAAGTCATTTATACCACTATTATGTAAATATACAGCACCTTCTTTTAAAACAAATAATCCTCTACCATTTCCAACAAGAGCACTTAGAATACCACCAAAAGTACTCATATCATCACCAGGAAAATCTAAATTATGAAATTGAGATGGTAAACCGGGAACTGTACCACCAACTCCAGTCCAGTTAAATGTAAGATCTGTTACAGGAGATACCAAACCAGAAAGATCATAATTTGCAAAGAAAGCCCAATATTCTGGTGAAGGAATATTTTGTCTAAGTCTATAATCAAATGGTGTTCCATCTGGTTGATCTTCTGCTAAGTAATCATAGAAGAAAGGCATTATAACTTTTTCTGTATATCTGTTTATATACATTTCTCCACCAAAAATAATATCACTTGTAAATACACTATTTACATCAGGGGTTGTTCCCATAGGGTTATTATCTAAAAATAATTGCGTACAATTTTCTGCTGGAATTTGTTTTATACCATCTAATTGTCCATATTGATTTCTAAAATCAACTTTTAATCCTACATAATGAGCACATATATCTCTAACAAAATAAGCTGTTGGATTTCCAGTTAATGCTCCTAAGTTAACTCTTGAATTATCTTGATTAGAAGTTGGTATAGAAAAAACAGTTGCTTCTACAGGAAGTGTTATAGGATTAGTAAGTACTGCTACAGTCTTTGGTCTGTGTAAATTATTAACTCTTATACCACTTGTAATATTTTGTATAGTATTTGATAGGTATCTAGCTTTTTGTACATTCTGTCTATGAACTTGACTATTATTATTATATGGAGAAAGCACGTTATTATAAAATCCATGAGCATTATATTTCCATGCATAATCTTGATAGCTAGCAAGATTGTAAATAAGATCAATTATTTCTTGTCCACCCAGAGCTATCATATTCATTGTCTGATACATTTTTAATAATATCTGACCTAATCCTGGTAAAGATTTATATCTACTACCTTCATGTGTTATTTCTTCTCCTGGACCAATATAACTTGATGTATCTCTTAATGCATCAACATGCATTTGTCTTACAGATCTAAAATATCTAAGTTCTTGTTGATTAGGAGTACTAATAGAAGTAGTACTAATAGATTGTAATCCATGATTTAAAGCATATGAATTTTCAGAATTATCTACAGTATTCTGCATACCTGGACCAGTTGTTGGAATTGTAGTGCTAACAAGATCTGCAAATAGTGGATCTGTTGGTGCTGGAGGTGTACCTGTATCAGATCCTGCAACCCATGGAGTTCCTGAGTTAAGTGGAACTCCAGCGCTGTTTTCATAAGCTACTAAATTTTGTTCTGCAATTCCTTGTCCAGCAGATGCATTACCAACTACAGTACCATCTTGAGATGGAGCATCTCCTGTAGAATAAGGTTGTCCAGTAACTGGATTAACATTAGCAGTTGGTACTTCACTATCTGTTGTATTATCATTTGTAGTTACTCCACCTCCAGCTCCCACTGTAATTGGTCCAGTTGGCACAAGTGCAGGTGGTGCAACTGATATTGTATATCCACCTCCTGTTATAGTATAAGCATTTGTAGTAAAGGTTCCTCCTGAAGTATTATCTGACCATGGTCCCCCAGATTTACCTATAGACATTGCTTTAGCTCCTGTAACTTTTTTAGTTTTCTTACCACGTGATTGTTCTATGGCATAACCTGTACCAATAAGTGCTGCTACAAAAGCAGAGATATCACGTAATAATTTATGTCCTGGATGTCTTTCAGATTTTTTAAATTTACCTATTGATTGTCCTTGACGCATACCATAACTATAAACCTCACTAGGATTTAAATAAATCTTTTTAAACATTGTGTCTGGAGAATGAAATGTAAAACCTAAAGGATACGTATCTCCACCAGACCAGTCCGCACTAAAAATACTAGGGGTCATTAATCCTCCTTGATATAAATTACCACTACCTTGCGTATCTCTTAAAAAAGGATCATTTCTATCACAATCATTAAATGGATAATTTGGCATAAGACCTGAATTTACACCACTATGTATAATTGGAGCTCCTTCAGCAAATGCACTACCCGCTGTTACAACTGATCCTGCTGCACTTCTTGAATCATCTGCTTGAGGAAGTGTATATCTTCTCATATTTCTCATAAGACCTTTAGCAATAATAGATTTATTACCTTGTCTAGATCCTACAAGAATTTCATAACCTACAATATTTTGTATAAAATTTCCATCATTATCTACAGGAGCTTGAATATTTACAAATTCAACTCCTAATAGATGTATTTCTAAATTAGTACCTGATTGACCATTAAGATGACAAACAGCACTTGTTTGTTCATCTGGCATTTTATGATGCCTAATTGGAGTACCACATAAATTATAATTAGGATCACCAGTATTAGAATTCCATCTACCTGCAGGATCTGTAGAAGGATATAATTCTGTAGATTCCCAATATCCCATATAACCTTTACCTATAACTCTACCTCCATCAGGAAGTATTACTCCAATACCACCTAATGTACCACTTGCATCTACAGCTGTATTTCTAATTCTCCAAGCAACGTTATCAGTATTAATATCATTAATAGCATCAAAACCTGTTAATGTATTATCATTAATTGGATTAATTGCATATCCTCCATTTGGTCTACCTGGTATATGATATGAATGAGATTTTTCACCTGTATTATAAATAAACCTTATAAAAAATGCATATTGTTCATCTCTCATAAATGATGTTTTATTACCACCATTATTATAATAGTCTGCAGGATATGCTGTAGATACCCAATGTGTTTGAATTTGATTTGCTAATGGTTGATAATTAAAATCAAAATTTGTAGTAGGTCCTGATCTAATTAAATAATCATTAACCACATACATATTATCAGATCTTTCAAAAGTAATACTTCTTCTTATTATATCAGAAGTTGGAATTGATATTAATTCATGAGATATAACACTTATTGAAATAAATGATTGTTGTGTACTATATTCTCCTATTTCTTTAGCTACTATATTACCTTTTATATTAGACATTATAACTAATTTAAAAAAGTCAAATTGTGTATCTAAATTTGTAATGGTAATATCTAAAGCTCCTGTAGTATCTGCATGATCCCATAAAGATTGAACATTGGAAACACCTAAGTAATCTCCAATTTTTTCTCCATTCATTGTATAACAAACAAAAGCTTGATAAGTACCATTTCCTAATAAACCTCCTGTATCTGATTTAGTTAATGTAACACAAGGTGTTTGCATTAAAGGATGTAGACGCAATCTTTCACAATCTAATTGTAAAGGTTGTGCATCTATATAAGTAACACAAGGAGTACCATCAATAAGTGGTCCTGTTGTTTGTATTTGTACATATGGAATATCATCTAGATTAAGTGTTCTAGAGGGATTAAGTCCATCATCCCAATATACTTGCCAAGAACAATCAAACATCTCTTTAGAAGCCCCTGTAACTAAGTGTGATGTATTAAAGCTTAAACACGGATCATTTACTATTTGTTCATAATGACATTTGCTATCATCAAATCTACCTATAACACTATTACTATTGTCTGTTGAAAAAACTATCCAATTATCTCCTGTTAAATGAATAAATCCTATTATAGTATATGGTATCTCTGCACATAGATAATTAGCAGGTTCATTACCAAGAACATTTACATCACCTTCTTTTGAATTATTAATAGCATTTCTAGCATGTGAATAGAACCCATCTCTCCCTTGAAAGCTAGGGTTAGGATCTTTATGCATACCTTTATTAAATAGATCTGTATCTACATTTGAGGTATTTTGAAGAGGTGTATTTTGTTGCTGTTGTTTCTTTGCCATTATAATTCATTTATCTTACTGTAGGATGACTTTTAAACATATTATAGTAATTATGATATTGTGCTCTTCTATTAACTTCCCACATTTTTTTATACTCTGCAAAATCAGGAGTATTAACAAATCCTAACGCATTATTTCTTGCAGCTCTTAATCTTTGTTCAATTAAGTTTAATTGTTGTGCAGCACCTTGCTCTCCATTCATAGCCATATTTTCAAGTATTCTTTGTTTTAATGCATATTCATAATATTCATTACAATAAGGATGATCTAATACTAATAAATCACCTTCCTCATTTTCCATAGCACCTTGATAATTTATATATACATTACCTGTTTTAAAATTAGTTAATAAAAATCCATCTTTAATTTCAGCTTTATCAACAGCTTGCTGATTTATATTTGGACAATCACATACAGTTGCACCTACTTTATCTATTATTTTTAATGGAAAAAATTGAGTATATGTATTATATTGTTCTGCACCTACATATTGTATTAGCATATATTCTTCTTGATTAGGTTTATCACATCCTGTTTGAACAACACATACTTTACTACAAGTAGGATCTGTACAAGGACCAAGATCATCTGGAGATGGTACGTATTTTGGATTTGTTGTATCAACATGAGTACCAGAAGGAGGTGTAGAAACTTTTTTATATTCTCCACATACGTATGCATAATTTAAGTATTTAAAATCTTTAGGTAATTTACCTTTACTATGTTCTATATGTACAAGCAATTCTTTTGTACTATTTATTTTTAAACCTAAATCATAATTAACTCTAATAGCTACTTTAATTAACTGTTGAGGTTCAATCATACCTTCTAAGGCATAACTAGAAAAATCAATAGATACATCTTCAAGTAATTGATCAAATGTTCTGTATTTATGTGATATTGCCATTATCTTTGTATATTAACTTTATTATCTGCATCTTCTTGTGGTATTTTCATAGTATTTAACATTTCAGCTATTACCATCTTTTCTATTTCTGCAAATAAAAATTCTGGAATAAAAATTTGTTGTAAATATCTAGGTTTACAATTATCTTTTTCATCACAATTCCATTCTGAAATATCTCCATTAAATATACCTTCTAACTTTATAGCATCCCATTCTACATTTGGCATATATATATAACCATTTAACCACCAAAAATACTTATTCTTATTATATTTAAATGATGTTGTTTTTGTCATTGAAGTATAGGTACCTGGCATAGTAGGTTGACACTCTATAGATCCATCTATAGAACTTACTGTTCTAATTAAAGGTCCCCAATAACCTTCCATAAATGTTGGAAGTTTATGCTTTGTTCTTTTTATAGTACATCCGCTTTGAATTCCTGCACATTCTGCTTCTACTTTATCTACTTCTATTAATTCAACAAACGGCAATGGTTGCCATATACTATTAAATTTCATAAGTTTATTAGCAGAGTCTTGTCTTCTCATTAGAAGTTGTGCAAACTTACTAACCAGACTATATAAATATCTATCAGTTACAAAAGCATCTTGAGATTCAGCTTTCATTTGATTTCTGATTCTTGATACTACATCACCTATTGTTGTCATATTTAAACTTTTTTCTTATACATATCAGCTACTCTTTTTTTACTTTCCATAACAATGTATCTATTCCAATGTTCTGGATATGCTTTAGCCACACCTCTTTTAAATTGTCTAACAGCTTTAAATTGCCATAACTCTCTATTCTTAAATCTATACTTAGTAGAATAGTTAGTATAAAATATTTTAGCTATTTTTCCATCTGTATTCCAATTCTTATTTTGTAGCACCTTTCCATATTCTTTAGAAAGTGCATAATTTGTATTAACACTTTTAGCAGCTGGGCATGTACCAATAAATAAATAACCCAAGGAATCAGGTAACTCTACACCTTCTCTACTGTTTATTACCTCATTCCATAACTTTGTATTGTATGATATAATAATATTTTTAAGTTTCCTATTATCTATATTACTATAGATAGGATATTTATCTTTAAACTCTTTAATAAATTCACTATTTAGTAAACCTAATACTTTTTCTCTATACCTTGGACCTTTTAAATTAGGAGCCTTAAAATTATTTATCATATTACTATACATTATAATTTACAAAAAAAAGAGGACTAATGAAAGTTTAAACGTAATAGATTAATCTGGTGAATAAGTTAGTTCACATATATTACCTTTAT